>ERZ773263.37-NODE-37-length-110997-cov-7.139091_pt1 | contig 110997 bp, 111 predicted proteins | sample MGYA00511076_ERZ773263 | MGnify/ENA primary metagenome ERZ773263 (study PRJEB29015, sample SAMEA2738155) | human oral metagenome | biome: human oral; feature: human-associated habitat; material: saliva | place: China | collected 2195 ... | reverse complement strand
ATAGGTCCCGTAGTGTAGCGGTTATCACGTCGCCCTGTCACGGCGAAGATCGCGGGTTCGATTCCCGTCGGGACCGTTTAAGATAACGTAAGTTATTTTAGACTCGTTAGCTCAGTTGGTAGAGCAATTGACTTTTAATCAATGGGTCACTGGTTCGAGCCCAGTACGGGTCATATTTGCGGGTTTGGCGGAATTGGCAGACGCACCAGATTTAGGATCTGGCGCTTAACGGCGTGGGGGTTCAAGTCCCTTAACCCGCATTAAGATATAATAAATGAGCCGGCTTAGCTCAGTTGGTAGAGCATCTGATTTGTAATCAGAGGGTCGCGTGTTCAAGTCATGTAGCCGGCATTTGCGAACGTAGTTCAGTGGTAGTGAGGGGTTTCTCGCTACCTTTTAATTTTTAAGCATAAGAATAAGAAAAGGCCCTCATTCATTTGAATGGGGGCCTTTTTTCACGACTTTAACGACTCTTGAGTTCAAGATAACGTTTGTACCAGATATTAACGTAAGATTCCGAGAAGGGGCCTTTTTCATTGTTAATCCAGTCGACAAGAATTTTGACACTTTCTTTCAGGATATAATCAATATCTGCTGAATAATGCATTTCTTTTTTGTGGCTTTCATATTCGTCAACATCCAAAAGCTTCTTCTCATGATTTTCAAATACTTTGACATCTAAGTCGTAGTCAATGTATTTGAGGGCCTCTTCATCCATAACATAGGGGCTAGCTAAGTTACAGTAGTAGGAAACACCGCTATCACGAATCATTGCGATGATGTTAAACCAGAATTTTTTATGAAAATAAACAATGGCTGGTTCTCGGGTCACCCAGCGTCTGCCATCACTTTCAGTAACGAGTGTATGGTCATTGACACCAATGATTGCATTTTCAGTTGTTTTTAGTACCATAGTATCGCGCCACGTTCGGTGCAAACTACCATCATGCTTATAGCTCTGAATTGTAATAAAGTCGCCTTCTTTGGGTAATTTCATGGCTAAAACCTTCTACAATTTAGTTTATCCACTTTAGTTTAACATAATTTGATGGAAAAAGCATTTGTTATGAAGATAATAGTCACAAAGTCAATTCTTGGTAGCTTATAGGTAGTCTCTTAGGGCCGATGTAATATCAGAAAAGTCATAGCCTTTTCGCGCCAATGATTGGAGCAAATGTTGCTTGAGGTCATATCCCTGGTACTTCTTTTGATATCTTGGAAAGAGTTTGTCTAGTTCTCGAAAAATAAGGTCCATGTCATCTTCTTGATCTTTTTCAATCGCTAATTCTTCTAGGACTTCCTTAGCAGTTTGGTAGTCAAACCCTTTGTTGAGAAGGTTCTGTTGAATTTTATCTTTAATAGCTTTTGTTGGGTAACGACCGGTATATTTCTTATAGAGCTTCTGTCCGGCCTTGCTAGCGATATGGGAAAAGTCTTGGTTAATCAAGGTTTCTTCGATGATTCCTTTAGAAATTCCTTTTTGTATCAGCTTTTGCCTCAGCACATAAGGCCCTTTATCACCATTGTCTAGGTTTTGATTGATATAGGCTTCGGCGTAACGATGATCGTCAATCCATTTGTCCTTCTTCAGGTCACTTAAAATTTGGGGAATCATTTTGCCTTCAATATCGTGATTATAAAGGTAATCTTTAACTTCTTTTTCGGTTCTAGGCTTAAAAGACAGAAAGTAGAGAGCGAGATTCTTACCGTAGGAGAACTGGGCAAAAGTTTGAATCTCATTTAGCTCTTCATTAGTAATCATCTTATCCTTTGAGAGCATGAAATGGACGATTGTGTCTTCGGTGATATAGAGCTTCTCCTTGCTATCTAACTCAAGGAGATAAAGTCGCTTTTTCTTTTCAATCTTGGAAATTTTCATAGGTTTATTATAGCAAAAATGGTAGAATGTTAGGGTGTGTAGAATAAGTTCGGTAGCTTTTCATGGATGGGAGGTTACTCACTTAATATCAAGGTTCTATCTTTGTTAATAAGATAGAGGTCCTTTAAGCGACTCAAAGGATAAAAGAGTCTTGTAGTTTTTTTACCCGAGTCTGAAAATAAAGAAGTGAAATGACAATAACTGGTTCAATCTTCCAAAATTCCGCAGAGTCGCAGTCCAGTTCAATTAGAAAGGACATGCAAGAATGAATTTGCAGGTCAAACAACGGATTCCTCTAAAAATCAAACGGATGGGAATCAATGGAGAAGGTATTGGTTTTTATAAAAAGACTTTGGTATTTGTCCCTGGTGCTTTGAAGGGTGAAGATATTTTTTGCCAGATTACAGCTGTCAAAAGAAATTTTGCCCAAGCCAAACTATTAAAAATTAATAAAGCTTCCAAGAATCGCGTTCAACCCAAATGTCCAATCTATAACGATTGTGGGGGCTGTCAGATTATGCACCTGGCCTATAAGAAGCAATTAGAGTTTAAAGATGATCTGATTAAACAGGCTTTAAAGAAATTCCAGCCTGCTGGCTATCAAAACTATGACATTCATCCGACCAAGGGAATGGCTGCTCCTTATCACTATCGGGCTAAACTTCAGTTTCAAACTCGTCATTTTGCTGGCTCGGTTAAGGCAGGACTTTTTGCAAGTAATTCCCACTATTTAGTAGCGCTGGAGAATTGCTTGGTTCAAGATGAGTTGACTCAGCAAATTGTGAATAAGGCAACAGAGCTGCTGGACAAGTATAAAATTCCTATTTATAATGAGCGGAAGATCGCTGGTATCCGCACGATTATGGTGCGTAAGGGGCAAGCAAGTTCCCAGGTTCAGCTTATTTTTGTAACCAGCCGAGAACTGCGCCTGACTGCTTTGGTTAAGGAGTTACGGATAGCCTTTCCTGAAATTGTAACGGTTGCCATCAATTATAACAGTTCAAAGTCTAGTGAAATTTATGGCGACAGGACAGAGATTCTTTGGGGACAAGAGACCATAGAGGAAGAGGTGCTAGACTATAGTTTCTTCCTATCTCCTAGGGCCTTTTACCAGCTCAATCCACAACAGACCCAAGTCCTTTACCAAGAAGCTGTCAAGGCTTTAGACATCAGCAAAGATGACAATCTCATTGATGCCTACTGTGGCGTGGGGACGATTGGTTTTGCCTTCGCAGATAAGGTGAAGTCAGTTCGGGGAATGGATGTGATTCCTGAGGCCATTGAGGATGCCAAAAAGAATGCTAAGGCACTGGGCTTGACTAATGCCCACTATGAGGTCGGTAAGGCAGAAGAACTGTTTTCCAAGTGGTATCAAGAAGGATTCCGTGCCAGCGCTCTCGTGGTAGATCCGCCAAGGACAGGTCTGGATGAAAGGCTTATCAAAACGATTCTCCATGCCCAGCCAGAAAAAATGGTCTATGTTTCCTGTAACGCCTCGACCTTAGCTCGTGATTTGGTTGCCTTAAACAAGGTCTATCAAGTAGACTATATTCAATCTGTAGATATGTTTCCCCATACGGCAAGAGTGGAAGCGGTCGTTAAGTTAAGGAAAAAATAATTAAAATACATTCTTTTTACGAATAGACAAATGAGAGTAGAAGAATCTACTCTTTTTATTCTTGGCTATTATAGTATCAAGCGCACTGTTACACTGTGTTTACAAATATTTCAAAAATATTAAATAAATTACAAAAATGTGTTGACGATGACATTGAACTAGGCTATAATGAAAGCGAAAAAGAAGAAAGGAATCAAAAATTATGAAAAGGTCTTACAAAATTGCGGCCCTGCTGATGCTTAGCTCTACTCTACTATTAACAGGTTGTCACAAGAATAGTTCTCAAAGTAAAACTCATTCAAGTTCTGCAAAGACTAGTCAAACAAGTAAAACACACTCGCAAAAGGGAAGTTCTCAAAATCAGTCTTCCCAATCCAGTGATCAGAATCAAACCAATGGAGGAACCACCACTTCCTCAAGCTCTACTAATCAAGGCTCTGACAATAATCAAGCTAGTACATCAAGTCTTGATATTACGGCCATTTCTAACGGAGACTTCTCTAGTATTGCTGGGACTTGGCAAAATACCAATGGTGAGACTCTAGTTTTTGACAACAATGGCTTGGTTTCAGATACCCAAGTCATCTCTTCGCAAGGAGTTAGCGGAGAAAAAGCTCTCTTTGGCATTGGCCCAAAAGATTCAGAAGTCGGTAGTGCAGTCCTCTTTGTCATCCCTGCGGGTGTACCAACCGTCGGAGGTAAAACCTATCAACAGGATGCCCTAGTAGTGGGTCAAAGTGAATCGGCTGAAAGTACTCCGTATTATCGGGTTGGTTGATGAGTTACTTAAATCACTACTAGAGGTAGTAGTTTTCTTTAGAAAAATATAATATTACTAAAATATTTCATTGTTACAGAAAATTATTGACAGCGCTTACTTATTTTTTTATAATGAAGGCGAAAAACGATTTGACAAAGTAATATAAACGGAAGGAGAATTATCATGAAAAAAGATTTATTATGGATTGAAAAACAACGTTTTTCTATTAGAAAGTATTCTTTTGGAGCTGCTTCAGTCTTAATTGGAGCTAGTCTGGTTTTTGGTGGTCAGGCTCTAGCAGACGAACAAAATGTGCCAGCTAGTCAGCCTCAGGATACCACCGTGCAGACGGTTTTAGACAAGGCGCTTAGTTCAGATACCCAAGTAACTAAGACAGAGACAGTTAGTGAAAATCAAGCAGACACTGCAGCTATTGATAAAACAGAACAAGTAAGTTCTGAATCTCAAGCAAGTACTAGTGATGTTGATGCTAATGTAACTTCAGCGTCAGGAAAGGTTGATGCAGCAACTCAGACCGATGACCAAGCCGACCAGTCAGCAACTTCTACAAACTCTAATCAAATTCAAAGGACAGCAAGTCAGGGTCAGGACCAAGCAGTTCAAACACAAGCGACAGAAGTGGTCAGTCCGGCTTCCGTGACTACAGCAGTTCAAGAAGTTGGCAAGGATATTCCAAGCTCGGGTTATTATACTTATCCTGAACGCACAGAGGTAAAGAATAGTCCGTCAGCTTCAGCACCTTTGGCCTTCTATGCTAATGCTGGCGACCGAGTTTACTACGACCAAGTCATCAATCAAGATGGCTATCAATGGCTGAGCTATGCGTCCTACAGCGGTATGCGCCGCTATGCAAACATTGCTAAGTTGGAATCCAAGGAAGTTCCAGCTGATAAATCTGCCCCTAAGGCCGATAACCAGCAAGAAACAGATAAGGAGGAGAAAACTCTTCCTGCCTTGGAACGCTATACTTTTGATAGAGAAGTAGAAGTTAAGAACGAGGCTAAGGTCGCTGCCAAGACAGAATTCACTTTTGGTAAGGGTGACTCCATTAACTATGATAAGGAAATCAAAGCTGATGGCTACAAATGGATTTCCTATGTGTCCTATAGTGGTACTCGTCGTTATGTCATGTTGGGTGTGTTGCCTGCTCAGGCTAATGAACAAAAGACCGAGTCCAAACTGACTGGTCAGATTAGTGTTGAAAATCAAACCGATAAGGGCTTTGATGTTAGGATTTCTAATGTATCAGATTCCAATGGCCTTCTGGCCGTTAAAGTTCCCGTCTGGACGGATAAAAATGACCAGGATGACTTGATTTGGTATGATGCTGTCAAGCAAGGCGATGGTACTTATAAGGTGGCTGTAAACCTGTCTGACCATAAGAATGAAAATGGACTCTACAATATTCACCTCTATTATGTCGAAAATGATGGTGCTATGAAAGGTGTCGCTGGCCTTCAATATACCATGCCTGAAGTTGAAAAGTCTCAAACTACTCGGACAGGCAATCTTTCCTTTAGCAATAAGGATAATGGTGACTTTGATGTTATAGTTTCAAATGTTGCTGATAGTCAAGGCCTCAAGGCTGTCAAAGTTCCCGTCTGGACAGATAAAAATGACCAAGATGATATTGTTTGGTACGATGCGGATAAGCAGGCTGATGGCACCTATAAGGTGGCTGTTAAATTAGCCGATCATAAGAATGAAACAGGCACTTACAATGTTCATCTTTACTACCTGGAAAATGATGGTCAACTAATCGGTATTGCTGGAAGTCAGCATCAGGTAGAAGCCAAGAAAGACGAAAAGCAAGTAACAGGTAGCATCAATATTCAAAATCAGACTTCTGATGGATTTGATGTTTTGATTACCAATGTTAGCGATAGTAAGGGTATTTCAGCTGTTAAAGTACCCGTTTGGACGGACAAGGATGATCAAGATGATATCCTTTGGTATGATGCTACTAAACAAGATAATGGTGATTATAAAGTAAGTGTTAAGACTAGTGACCACAAGGGTCAAACAGGTGTTTATAATGTTCACCTCTACTATGTCGAAAACGATAACAAGCTGGTTGGTGTCGCTGGAACCCAAACGACGGTACCTGAACCAGCAGCTAAGCCAGACTATGAAACAAGCTTCCCATCCCTGAAACACTATACCTTTGTCAAACAAGTTGAGGTGAGAAATGAGCCTCGGATTGCTGCTGATGTAGCTTTTACCTTCCAAGCTGGTGAGGGTATTAACTATGATAAGATTATGCACAAGGACGGCCATGACTGGATTTCTTATGTTAGCTATGGCGGTCAACGGCGTTATATCGTGATTGATTGACTTCTAATAATTCTTTGATAGACAAGTCACCTCTAAGAATAAGAGAGGTGACTTTTAGTTCCTCAATCAGAAATTGATCATGGGAGACTTTCAAAATCAACGGTCAATATAGCCAGACTAATATTGAGTTAAAAGCAAGACTATCGATCAATATAAGCAAAATAAATCTCTTATTTGGAATCAATGGCAAAAGAAGTTGGCTTTTTCTGATATTTTCGCCGTAGTGGTATTCTAAGTGACACATTTGATATCACTTATAACGGGTTGTTTGAGAGAGATTCAGTCCAGTGGACAAAATCCGCCTGAGTCTAAAAACTCAGAAGCGAAGAAAATATCAAAATGTAATTTTGGGGTTTCAATTAAATTTGAAATAGCCGAAAATCGGCTTGAGATAGCTACTTTGACAGTATTATGAGTTTATGATATTATGGGACGAGAAAGTAGAGAAATGTATGTATCGCGTATTAAGTATTGATGATGAGGTCATTGTACTTGCTAATACAGACGGTCATGTCAAAAGGCTTGATCGTTCGTCTTTTAGTTTTGACCCTAAGCTGGGGGATAGGGTAGATCTTTTCTATGATGATAAGGACCAAGTCATTGCAACCAGAGCCAAGATAGTTGAGAATGAATCAGGCTCTCGGGCGATTAGATCGGCACTCCTACAGGGAATCTTTGACCTATTTACAGAAGTTTTAACCATCCACAATGATCAGGTTGGTAACGTTAAAAAAATCCTCTCGCAACTCTTCATTGCCTTCTTTATGGTTTGGGCCTTGGTTGGCGTCGTTGTTGTTGAACTGATCATCCTAATTGAATCGCTCTTGATCTGGGCTTATCAATTTATTTTAATTGCCATTAAGTATTTGCATGATGTTATTGCTAAGAAATTAGCAGACCGGGCTAGGCAACAGGCCAAGCAGGAAGTTGATGCAGCTTATGGTTATAATCAAACCTATGATGAAGGCATCCCCCCAGAAGCCTATGCTGGCTATGAAGATGATTCCTACATCGTCGATCTCGACTCTCTGGAGTTGTCCCCTGATGAGCGCGAACGCTATTTTAACGATTATAATGACTATCCAGAGAAGTAGGAGTTTTCCTATTTCTCTTTCTTTATAGGCTAAAATTTGCTAAAATGTTAGGGAAATAAACTTATAATGAGGTAAAAAACATGTCAAAATTTTTAGTCTTTGGTCACCAAAATCCAGATACTGATGCTATTGCATCCTCATACGGCTGGGCTTATTTGGAAAGAACTGCCTGGGGACGCGATGCAGAAGCAGTAGCCTTGGGTACGTCAAATGAAGAAACGGCCTTTGTCCTTGATTACTTTGGTGTAGAGGCTCCTCGGGTTGTCGAATCAGCTAAGACTGAAGGGGTTAGCCAAGTCATTTTGACTGACCACAATGAGTTTCAACAATCTATCAGCGATATTCGTGAGGTTGAAATTGCAGCTGTTATTGACCACCACCGCGTGGCAAATTTTGAAACAGCTAACCCACTTTACATGCGGGTGGAACCAGTCGGTTCGGCTTCTTCCATTGTTTTCCGTGCCTATAAGGAAACTGGAACAGAGGTTCCTAAAGAAATTGCTGGTTTGCTCTTGTCAGGCTTGATTTCAGATACCCTACTTTTAAAATCTCCAACGACAGCACCATCTGACCCTGCCGTAGCCGAAGAATTGGCTAAGATTGCTGGTGTCGACTTGCAAGAATATGGTTTGGCTATGCTCAAGGCTGGAACCAATTTGGCCAGCAAGTCAGCTGAGGAATTGATTGATATTGATGCTAAGAGCTTTGAGCTCAACGGCAACAATGTGCGTGTGGCCCAAGTCAATACGGTTGATATTGATGAAGTCTTGGCCCGCCAAGCTGAAATTGAAGAAGCTATCAAGGCTTCACAAGCGGCTAATGGCTACTCCGACTTTGTCTTGATGATTACCGATATTCTCAATTCAAATTCAGAAATTTTGGCTCTTGGTAGCAATGTGGATAAGGTTGAAGCAGCTTTCAACCTTAAGTTGGAAAACAACCATGCCTTCCTTGAAGGAGCTGTTTCCCGTAAGAAACAAGTGGTCCCACAATTGACCGAAAGTTTTAATAAATAAGATAAAAGAGGCAGTGTGCTGTCTCTTTTTTGTCTTTGAAGGCGGAGGTGATTGCTATGAAGAAAATCCTATCATTAAGCTCAACTGGTTGGTTCTCATGCCTCGCTTGAAGAAAGGGTTATCAGTTCTGGGTGTGCAAGATATTGATGGGACCTATCAGAAAATTTTGGCGAACTATTAGGCTGAACTTGCTAGCTTGCCAGATTATGGGCCGAACGATATTTTGCCCCTCATCCTGACCCATGCAGTTATGTTGGGAGCTGTCTATCGGGAGTGCAAGCCCAAACCTAGTGTCCAGACTATGACTGATTTTTATCAAAATCTAGTAATGGGCTCCAAATTGATTTCTTGGGGGCTCAGGCACAGAAATCCTTTGACCAAGTTGGCCATTCACAGGCAAGTCAAGCAAGGGCAAAGGAGTCAAAAAGCCAGTCATCCATTCACTTGGCAGTACAAGGTTGAGGAAGGTAGGGGGCGTTTCTTAGCGGCCTTTAGCCGCTGTGGAGCTTGTTCCTATCTGACCAGCCGTGGCATGCCAGAGCTGGTACCTGCCATGTGTGCTCTAGATTATGAATTTGCCAAAGCTGGTAATTACCTTTTTCTGCGTAAGCAAACCCTAGCCACTAGGGGTCAATTCTGTGACTGCCTCTATGTCAACAAGAAGGCGGCAACTGCTGACCAAGTTGCTCAGGCTAAACTGGATGAAAAAGCGGAAGCCAAGCGAGCAGAGACCTTGTTTAATCAATACTAGAAAAAGCAAATCTGAGAGATTTGCTTTTTTATTTTGACAATTGCTTCAGGCGTGATATACTATTCTAAAAGACAACTAACCAGTGGTTAGCTGTTGATAATAAAGGAGTTTTATTAAATGACTGATTGGATTTATGGGCTGATTTCCAAGAAAAAAGCGATTAGCAAGCACATCACCAAGGTAGAATTTGATATTGGCCTATTTATTGTTAGCATCTGGTTGGTGGAAAAAAACGGCCACTTTTTCATGATAGACACAGGTATTGGTAAGCTAGGCAGTGGGGAGATGATTGATTACTCTTTAAGAAAGTATTTCCCAAAGATAAATATTGAAGCTCTTTTCCTAACGCATGGTCATTCGGATCATGTGGGTGGAGTAAGTAATTTATTGAAGAGAAATCCTAGTCTCCCGATTTTTATAAATCATCGAGAATTTCCTTACTTATTGGGGGAGAAACCTTACCCAAGGCGAAAAAACTTGGAACAGGTCAATTTTGATGCTAGTCTTTTGAGGAGCCTCAGTAGCGAAGAAGCAAAGGTGAGTTTGGCAAAAGCTGGCTTGACCCCACTTTGGACCCCAGGACACTCACCTGGTCATACTTGCTATTATCATGAGGGAGACCAAGTTTTAATAGCAGGCGATTTACTGACAACCAACAGGAGAGGAACCTTACGTCCGCCAATGAAGGCCTTTACGGCTGATATGCCAGAGGCTTTAGCGACTGCCCATCATCTTTTGCAGACCTATCCCCAAGCCTTATTGAGCGTGTGTCACGGTGGGGAAATTCAAAATGCTTTAGCAGAGATGAAAAAATCGGCCTGGTATGGAAAGCGAGAAAGTAAAAATGGCAAATAATACAAGGCAAAGAATCATTGAAGCGGCTAAACTTCTTTTTCAAGAAAAGCCTTATTCCAGTATCGGTGTTCGGGAAATTGCTAAGCAAGCTGGCTGCTCCCATACGGCTATTTACCTTTACTTTAAAAACAAGGATGAGATTCTCTATGAGGTAACCAAGGCCCCATTAGAAGAGCTTTATCAGACTTTGAAGGAGATTGTGACAGAAGCTCAAGCTCCTCAGGAAAAGCTTCTACAAATGGCTCATGCCTATCTTGATTTTGGCTTTACCCATCAAAATACCAATAGACTAATGTTTTTAGTTGATGGTGAGCGAGTGGAACTAGAAGAATTTGATAACCCTGTTAATAGCTTGAGAATAAAGTGTTTTCGTCTTTTGGAAGAAAACCTTAATAGTCTGCTTCCTGAAAGCTTGACAGACTTGCAAAAGTTGAATGTTGCCCGTGGCCTTTATCTCTTTATGCAAGGGATGATTGCCAATTATGCCATAGATGGAGAAAGTTATAATGACCGACTAAAAGCAATTGTGACAGACTATCTCAATTACAGCATTATTAGGGGATTGAACTAGTTTAAAATGAGAGTCTTGTCAAATTTCGTTACTAGTCTTCGATTTCTTTTGGAAACCACAGCACTTTTTGGCCTTCTAGGCAGTCTCTTTACTCATAGGGATATTTTGACTAAGGTTAGTTTTACCACTTTTGCTGTGCTAACAATCATTCTCTGGTCTCGCTATGGGGCACCAAAAGCTAGCCACCGGTTAAGCAATCCGGCGAAGATTATCTTAGAACTATTCATCCTTAGCTTTGCTAGCCTGAGTTTTTTCTGGCTTTACGGTAGCCTAGTGGGTCTGGTCTTTTCCTTAGTTTCCCTAGTAGATTTGCTGCTTCTCTACATCTTGAGATTGGACTAAAAATGATATAATAATCTTATACCTAGACTAGTTAAAGGTGGTCCTAGCATGGAAAAATTGATAGTGACTTGTCCAAGAATTTTGGATAGGGGCGACTTTCCCTTGGAGCATACGGGAGTTGGGGATAATGTTTCCCCAGAATTTTTATTGAAAAATCTATCGTCGAAGGCCGAGACTCTTGCGATTATTTTGGAGGACTTGGACCATCCTTTAAAGAAAGACTTTACCCACTGGCTCATTTGGAATCTGCCTGCTTTAAGTCGTATCCCTGCTCACCTTGCTCCTGGCTTTGTGGTTAAGGAACCTGAGGGAGCTAGGCAGGGGATTGCCTACGGATGGCATCGCTATGCTGGTCCCAAACCGCCTTTGGGTCAGACTCATACCTACCGCTTCACTATTTATGCCTTAGATAGGCCCCTAGCTCTAGGACAATGGACCAGGAAGCGACAATTGTTAAAGGCTATGGAGGGGCACATCTTACAGGAGGGACAACTGACTGCTAATTTTGGTAGTCCAAAAGATTTCACCCCTCTTCCAGCCGGCTAATTAGCACATATTATTTTTGACTCTAGGAGAATCATCTTGCTACTTGTTTTAAATCCTGATAAATTAACCCGTCAACCTTTCTTTCAAGACCTCATCAATTATCTATCTGAAAATGAAGATGTCAGCTTGAGGCAGCTTAAGCGAGATTTTCTTCGAGTTTCTCGTCTGGAGCGGTCTTTGGAAGATTATATCCAGGCTGGTTATATTCTGCGGCAGAATAAGCGTTACTACCTGACCCTGTCTCTCCTAGAAGATGTGGAGGGAGTAACCTTGGATCGGCAGCTTATTCTGGATACAGAAAGTCCTGTTTATCAAGACCTTCAAGCATTGGTATTTGAAACGAGGCTAACCAATAAGACCAATGAGGCAGTTCTGATTGAGCGGACTGACTTTGAAAGAAATGCTCCGACTTTGTCCAATTATTTTTACAAGATGAGAACGGGGGCTTCCCTAACACAGAAGCAAGGGCAGATTTACAACATACTGGGGGACGTCAATCCTGACTATGCTCTCAAATATATGACTAGTTTTCTGCTAAAGTTTGCTAAGAGGGACCTTGTTAAGCAGAGACGGTCAGATATTTTTGTTGAAGTCTTGGTACTCTTAGGCTATATCAAGGAAGAAGAGTCCGAGACTTACAGCCTGCAGCTGGCATTTGATGAGGAGAAGCTGAGTTTTAAGGAACAAGACTGATAATTTGAGAGACTAAAAAGACCATGTTCCGCTTTGGATCATGGTCTTTTTGGCAGTCATAATGTTGATCTTTCCTATTGTCTTTCCACATAGATTTCTTGGGCGATGGCTTGGGGAACAGTCAAATCTTTTTGCTTGTAATGAATGGTGTAGGTTTGGGCATAGCTATCAATAGCAGTCACTTCAATAATTTGATTGATGTGGAGCTGGTGCTTATCCAAATAGTTTAGAAGCTGAAAGTCATCGTGAACTCGACCGACCAGATAGGCACCAGTTTTTTCAATTTGGGCTAGCGAGGTCTGGTAGCGTTCAAGCAAAACCATATCTTTCTTAGGGATGCTGCCGCCGTGGGGGCAAAATTCTGGAAAGTCAAGATTTTCCTCCAGGCGGTCAATAAAGGTTGTAGAGACCGTATGCTCCAAGACTTCTGCCTCTTGGTGAATCTCGTCTGCCGTATAATGCAGGTCTCTGACTAGGAAGGACTCAATCAGGCGGTGTTTGCGGTAGAGGTCGGACACCAGGAGTAGTCCTTTTTGAGTCAAGTCGTAACCCAGGACCTTATCCTTTGTGATTAGCCCTTCGCTAATCATTTTTTTGATCATTTCTGAGACGGCAGGAGCTGAAACCCGCATCTCCTGGGCAATTTCCTTATTGGTCATTTTACGCTGACCTTGACTAAGTTCATAGATACACTTTAAGTAGTCTTCTCGATTAGGCGTCATAGAGCTCTCACTTTCTTACTGACATTATAGCAAAATAAAATTAAGTCGCTCCAATTATTTTGTTTAATTGATTAGAATGACTTAATTAAGTGAGCTTAAATATATTAATAACAAGTCGGGGAGAGGTCTGGAGGTTAATTTTCTCTGAGCATGAGATAGAGAAAATAAGGGGCACCCAGCAGGGAGACAATGATGCCTGTCGGAATACCCGTTCCCACTAAGAGCAGGCGTCCGACGGTATCAGAGCTGGTGAGGAGAATCATGCCAATCAAGAGCGAGGCAGGCAGGCTGGCCTGGTGCTGGCTGCCTAAGAGGCGACGGCTAATATGGCCGGCAACCAAGCCCAGAAAGGTGATATTCCCAACCAGAACGACACTGAGGGAAGCTAGGGCTGTCGCAAAGCCCAGGGTGATGAGGCGTTCCTTCTGGAGACGAAGCCCAAGAGCCAGGGCTGTTTGCTCATTGAGAGCCATAATATTAAGGGACCTGCTGCGGCTAAGGGTGAGCAGCCAGAGTAGGATGAGGAAGGGAGAGAAAATGGCCAGACTAGTCCAATCATTGCCGGTAATTTTCCCGCTGAGCCAGGAAATAATGCTGGTCATTTTATTATCATCGGTCAGGCTGAGAATGGCGACCATTATCCCTGAAAGCATGCTGGAGACCCCGACACCTGTGATAATCAGGCGGTTGGGATTGATGCTGCGGTTTTTCTGCAGGGACATGAGATAGACTAGGAGGATAGCTCCGGCTCCTCCCAGCATGGCAAAGATGGGCAGGGAACTGGTTGTTTCGATACTACTGTCTGTTGCCAGACCAATCATGATGGTCATGACTAACCCTGCCCCGGCATTGATGCCCAAGATTCCCGAATCAGCCAAGGGATTTCGAGTCAATGTTTGCAGGAGAGAACCAGCTAGGGCTAAGGATCCTCCACCGATGAGGCAGGCCAGAACCCTTGGCAGGCGAATACTCGTGATAATAAAATTTTGAGCCTGGTCACCTTGACCAACTAGGAGCTGGGCTAGGTCCGTCAAGGATGAGCGACTGTAGCCAACTGAGAGCGAGAGATAGATAACCACGGCAAGTAGTAAGAGGAGCGAGAAGGCCTTGAAAGAAGATTTTTTCAGCATCAGAGGTCACCTCCTCTTCTAATCAACCATAGGAAACAAGGGAGTCCCAGAATGCTGATGATGGCACTGATGGGGACTTCGCTAGGTGGATTGACAATCCGACTGAGCAAATCGACATAGACCAAAAAAGTGGCTCCGGCAAAACCAGTTAAGGGAAGTAAATAGCGATAGTCACGAACAATAAAAACCCGGAGGAAATGGGGGATAATCAGCCCAATAAAGGCAATGCTACCGACTAGGGCGACAGAGCCAGCTGACAGGAAAAGGACAATTCCCAGTAGCAGGAAGGAGACTAGCTTGGTTCGTTGTCCCAATGATTTGGCGACAGCTTCGTTGAGACTGAGAATGGTCAGTTGGTGGGAAAAAAGCTGGGCCAGGACGAGACCGCCAATAATCAGGGGACTAACGATGGCCAGCATTTTCCAGTTGAGTTGTGAGAAACCGCCAGCCTGCCAACCAATGACATTAGTTTCTAGATTGAAATAGAGGGTGACGGCCTGACCCAGAGCAGAGCAAAGGGTGGCAACCATGGCACCAGCTAAAATCAAACGAATAGGGTGGTAGCCCTGCCTTGGCCGATAAGACAAGCCCAGAACTAGGAGGGCAGCCAGGAGGGAACCCAGCAGGCAGAGGACCAGGATGAGGCTATAATGGAGGCTGCCCAGGAAGGCATAGCCCAGAATCAGGGCCAGCCCAGCTCCTGCATTGATGCCCAGTAGGCCTGGGTCGGCAATCGGATTGCGGGTTATTCCCTGCATAATGGCGCCAGCCTGAGCCATGGCAGCCCCCACCAGAATGGCTGCTAGGAGTCGGGGTAAACGCAAGTCAATGATAATATCCTGCTTGGCAGAATTTTTAAAAGGATTGGAGAGAACCTGCCAGAGCTGGTCCTGACTATAGTTGACGGCACCGAAGCGTAGGAAAAGGTAGCAGGCCAGGATAAATAAAATAAGAATAATGAAAAAAACAAGCCAAGTAAGATTTGGCTTATTCTTTTGTCTGAGAAGAGTTGAGGGCTTCTTCATGCTTGTTTCCAATCTAATTGGCTGCTTTGACAGCCTTAACAAAGGCAGGAAGCTGTTTGTCTAAGGACATAGGGTCTGAGAAGTAGAAGAGTTCTTCATCAACTTCTAGGACATGCTTGTTTTGAACGGTTGGGATATTCTTCCAGACATCGCTTTCCTTGAGAGAAGCTGCGGAGTTCTTGGTTGCCTTGCTGACATTGAGGAGGGCATAGTCTCCCATATAGTCGCCTAGGACTTCTTGAGAAACGCCGAAATATCCTGTCTTGAAGACATCATCTTGGACCTTTTTCGGTGCTGAATAGCCGAGGGCATCGTAGATGAGCTCACCACCACGGCCCCAGTTTTTACCGTAGAGGTAGATATCCTTGTCGTAGAAATCCATGACGGTAAATGTAGCATTTTCAGGGAGATAGTCCTTCAATTCTTGCTTGGCCTGGGCAGTTTTCTTCTTCCAGTTGGCCAACCAGGTCTTGGCCTTATCTTCCTTGTCGAAGACCTTACCAAGGTCGGTGAGCATTTGCAGGTAGTCACGCTTGCCATATTCAATGACCAGAACCGGAGCGATTTTCTTGAGCTGTTTGATATTTTTGTCAGTTGAAAAGGCGATAATCAAATCTGGCTTTTGAGCCGCGATAGCTTCGGTGTCTTCCGAAGTCAGTTTTTTAGCATTTTTCAGCTTGTCACCAAAGGCTGGGCTGTTCTTTTCGTTATCCAGAGAATAGCTAGAGACATCAACTCCCAACTCGAGCAGGTAGCCTGTGTAGGAATAGGCAAAGTTGACGACCTTTTTGGGATTCTTTGGAACCTTGCCATAGTAGGTGAAGCCAGAAATTTTTGGCATGGAGGAGACGGCTTCCTTCTTGGTATCCTTGGAATTGTTGCAGGCAACGAGGACGAGAGTAGCTAGCAGGGCCACGAGGGCTGTCATTAGTTTTTTCATAGAATTTCTCCTGTGAATGATCTATTTTATCAGCTGATAGGTCAGCAGTATGGGGCGTTTGCTAAGGGGATCTTGGCTGAGTTGAGCCTCAATCTTGAAAATCTCCTTGAGAATGTCAGCCGTCATAATCTCTTGGACAGAGCCTTGATGAAGGATTTGTCCATCCTTCATGGCAATCAAGACATCAGAGAAACGAGCGGCTAGGTTAAGGTCGTGCAGGACCATGATAATGGTCTTACCAGTTGTTTGATTGAGTTCTTGGAGCAATTCCAGAACCTCCAGCTGGTGATTCATGTCCAGATAGGTTGTTGGCTCATCCAAGAAAATGGTATCGGTATCCTGAGCTAGAGCCATGGCAATCCAAACCCGCTGGCGTTGGCCACCAGACAAGCTATCAACATCCAGCTTAGCAAAGTCAGTGACCTTAGTGACCTCCATGGCCCAGTGGATGGTCGAGCGGTCATCCTGAGTTAGACTGCCCAGATATTTCTGATGGGGAAAGCGACCATAGGAAATCAAGTCATAGACAGAAATGCCCTTGCTGGCTTGTGTTTGTTGAGGCAGGAGGGCCAATTTCTTGGCGACTTCCTTGGTCGGCAGGCTAGCGATAGCTTGACCGTCTAGGTATATCTGCCCTTTTTTTAGCGGTTGAATCCGGATCAGAGCCTTGAGTAGGGTTGATTTGCCACAACCATTGGCACCAATGATGGTCGTTATCTTTCCTTGAGGAATCTCTAGCGATAAGTTGTCAATAATAGTGCGATCATCATAGGCCACCTGAATCTGGTCTGCACGAATCTGTGTCATCAGAGCCTCCTTTCAATAAGATAAGTAAATGGGTCATTGAAATGACTCCATTTACTACGGCAACCACTATGGTGGTTTGCCTAACCTTCTCACTAAGTCAGCTAATCGGGCATTATCGGCCCTCTTAACTGACTGATGCTACAGAATATATGAACAAGCCTCAATCCTGCTAAGAGGAAGTCTGCCTTTCCCAGGTTGGATAGGCTTAAGGTCTTGCTGGTCTGGCTTTTGCTCCGATGAAGAAAATTTAGAGCTAAGCAAGTGGCAAGAATGGTGTGAAGACGGACTGCCTAGCCAAACTCTACCAAAGCCAATCTATAAAGTAAAAAATAGGACGACATTTGAATTTCATAACTTGTACCGACGGGAGGACCTTGCATGGCTCAAATTATCCGAAAACGAGTTTTGAAATTCCTTCACATTATAGCATAGGATTTTTGAATTTGGAATCGTTTTTAGCCATATTTTGAATAAAGTAAAAGCCAAGTCCCCCAAGGGATTTGGCTCTTTGTAATGGTTCTTATTTTGGCCTCTAAATTAAAATTGTTTCTAATCATTAAGATACTTTTGAGCGATAGCAATATCGCCCTCATAGGCTGCTCGTTTACCGTCCACGATTTGGAAGGCATCAGCTCCCTTACCAGCAATAATCACGGCATCTGTGGCCTGTTGGGTTTCCTGCAGGGCCTTTTTAATAGCTGTTTCCCGGTCCACAATAATCTCAACGGGACGATTGATGTGGCTGGCAATTTCCTGACAGATAGCTTGGGGATCTTCCTTATTAGGGTCGTCAGCAGTCAGGATGACTTGCAGGTCGGGGTGTTGATTGATAACAGTCCCAAAGTCTGCCCGGCGACTTTCCCCCTTGTTGCCTGGGGCTCCTAAGATGAGAATATTTTTCCCAGTCTGATGCAGGGTGACTACGGACAGCAGCTTTTGCAGGCTGTCGCCGTTGTGGGCATAGTCAACAAAGACCTTGGCACCATTGGCTTGAGTCAGAACTTCCATACGGCCAGGCACCCTAGTTTCAGCGATACCTTTTTGGATATCGTCTAGACTAGCTCCTAGTCGCAGGCTGGCAAGTCCAGCAGCCAGGGCATTTTCCTGATTGAAATCACCGATAAGTTGGATATCATAGTGGCCAGCCAATTTACCAGTCAAGTCAAAATCGAAGGCTCGACCATTTTTTATCTGGTTGTCAGAATCTTGACCGTAAAAATCGTGGGATCTTGTGGCAACTTGGTCACGGACGATGGCAAAATGGTCCATGCCACTATTAACCACAACAGCTCGGCTATTATCCATAAGCAGACGCTTGTGGTAGAAGTAGTCCTCAAAGGTCGGATGTTCAATTGGCCCGATGTGGTCGGGGCTGATGTTGAGAAAGACACCGACATCAAAGGTCAAACCATAGACCCGCTTAACCAGGAAGGCCTGACTAGATACTTCCATAATCAGGTGGCTACGGCCATTTTCAACCGCCTGAGCCATCATTTTAAAGAGATCCAAACTTTCGGGCGTGGTCAACTGAGATTTAAAAAAGATCACGCCATCCAGAGTGGTATTCATGGTCGAAAGCATGGCAGGCTTGTGGCTCAGTTTGAGAATATTGTAGGCGAAGTAGGCCGCCGTTGTCTTACCCTTGGTACCGGTGAAGGCCAAAATCTTCAACTGGTCTTGGGGATTCCCGTAGAAGGCCATGGCAATCAGACTCATAGCCTGCTTGATATCATTGACTAGGATGGCTGGGATTCCAACTTGGTAATCCTTTTCCGCCACATAGAAGCCTAGACCTTGGTCGACAGCTCCTTGCAAAAATTCCTTTTTAAAGGCTGCCCCCTTAACAAAAAAGAGGGTAGAAGGAGTGACCTGACGGCTGTCATAGCTGAGCTGGTCAAAGGTGACTCCTTCCCAATCATAGGCGAAATCAGCTCGGTAGGAAATGTCGCGAAAATTTTTATCTTGCTTGAGGATGTCAAGCACTTGCTCAATCTTTATCATGACTACTATTTTAGACGGAATGTTGCCGTTTTACAAGTCACAGGCAAAAGTTTATAATAACAAAGATACAAAGTCGTTAAGCGACTCAAGGGAAAATAGGGAAGGAGACGTAGATACACAGAGGCATCTAGGAGCCTTCATCTTTTTCCCAGAGTCGTAGACGTGTTCAATTGAATAGTCGACACGCACAAAGTCACTCTAGCAGAGATTAGTAATTAGAGTGACTACGAAAACTACTATTGTAGTTTTCTATGCTCAAACCTCGCCCGGGCAATTAATAATGTTGCTTGAACTGTGTGTCGCTAATACAATCAAGAGAAGAAAGAGACCTATGGCAGAAAAACAATTAACACAGAATGAGAAGATGGCCCGTGGGACCTTCTGGGCAACAACCGGTAATACGCTGAGTCGCCTCATGGGTGCCCTCTACATTATCCCATGGTATGCCTGGATGGGGAAGTATGGCAACCAAGCCAATGCCCTCTACGGTATGGGCTACAATATCTATGCCTACTTCCTCTTGCTGTCAACCACAGGTATTAATGTTGCCGTGGCCAAGCAAATTGCCAAGTACAATGCCATGGATAAGGAAGACCATTCCATTCACCTGATTAAGAGCTTCCTCAAGCTCATGGGCGTGGTCGGTCTGGTCTTCGCCATTATCATGTATCTGGCCTCACCACTTTTTGCCATTGTGTCGGGGACTGGGCCAGAGCTGATTCCGGTTATCCATAGCCTGTCCCTAGCCGTGCTGGTCTTCCCCGCCATGAGTGTTATTCGGGGGATTTTCCAAGGGTACAGTGACTTTAAGCCCTATGCCATGAGTCAGATTTTCGAGCAGCTGATTCGGGTTATCTGGATGCTCTTGACCGCTTACTTCATCATGCAACTGGGCTCGGCTGATTATGTTAAGGCCGTCAGCCAGTCGACCCTGGCCGCCTTTATCGGTATGATTGCCAGCATGACGGTTTTGGTTTTCTACCTCAATAAGGCAGGTCTACTCAAGAAAATTTTTGCCAAGGAAGCCAAAAATATTAAGATTGATACCTTGGGTCTACTCAAGGAAACCTTCAAGGAAGCCATTCCCTTTATCATCACGGGTTCAGCCATCCAAACCCTGCAGCTGATTGACCAAGGAACCTTCAATAATGTCCTAGCCCTTTTCACCAACTATAGCCAGACTGAACGTAATATCCTCTTTAGCTATATGTCGGCTAATCCAAGCAAGATTAATATGATCTTGATTTCGGTGGCCACCTCCATCGGTGGTGTCGGCATTCCGGTCATTACTGAGTCCTTCACCAAGAAAAACTGGGAGGAGCTGCGCAAGGTCGTTGTCAACAACCTGCAGATGCTCTGGCTCTTTATCTTGCCTGCCGTTGTCGGATCGGTCATTTTGGCCAAGCCTATCTATGTAGTCTTCTACGGTCTGCCAACTAAAACAGCCCACTATCTCTTTGTCTTTGTTATGGCTGAGACGGTGCTTCTGGCCCTCTATTCCCTCATGGCACCTATGCTCCAAGCCCTCTTTGAAAATCGCAAGGCCATCCAGTACTTCCTCTGGGGAATTCTAGCCAAGGTGCTTTTTCAGGTTCCAATGATGTATGTCTTTGGCCCTTACGGTCCGCTGGTAGCAACGGCCCTGGCCCTTTGGATTCCAATTGTCCTCATGTATTTCAAGATTCAAGAAGTGACCGAGTTCGATCATGCTGAAATTAGACAAGATGCAGGCACCATCCTTTGGATGACTCTGGTCATGGGTCTAGTTGTCGGCCTAGGCTACTTTGGCCTCAGTCAGGTTTATCCAGTTGTCGGTCGAGTTTCTAGCCTGGTTCACGTTGTCATTCTGGGAGCTCTGGGCGTCTGTGTTTACGGCTACTTTGCTCTGCGCACCCGTCAAGTTGATGGCCTTTTAGGCCGTAAGGCAGAAAGCCTGAGACAGAGGTTCCATATTAAATAATGATTGTAAAAAAAGGAATACCATTTGTTTGGTACTCCTTTTCATTTTGGCTCTGGTTGTCTTTTTGAACTTACAATCCTCGTGTTAATTACCTGTTTGACGGGCGGTTATGATTTCATTTATTTGATTTTCCAAGGCTTATTAAGCTTAGCAGAACCACAACTAAGGTGATGAGCCATCCGACTCTGCTGGCCAGGATGATATTTCCCGACCAATGATTAAGGCAAGTGGAGCCAAGAGCAGAACCAGTTGAGATGGTGACGTTTTGCACCATTCGTTGAAGTGCTCCAGCACTCCCCTGCATTTCTAGGGAACTGGCCTTCATAATGCTGGCAATATTGGCTGGTTGGAAATAGCCGCCACCGATACCATAGATAAATAGACCTAATGTTAGCAGTAAGTAATTCCAATTCTGATTGAAAACGGCTAGAAAAGCTAAGGCTAACACAATAATAATGAGGCCCAGTAGGCTGTAGCGTTGATTCTTATGGCCATCGTTTAATTTTCCCGAGACCCTTGAAAAGATGACTAATCCGGCAGGCGCTCCTAATACCAGAAGTCCTGTTAAACCGGCGCTTAATCCATAGACCTGTTCAAATATAAAAGGTGGCAGTAGAAATACCATGGCAGAGGCAAATCCAAAGGCGATGGTTTGAAATAGATAAGAAATGAGCCTATGGTTTTCTTTCAAGCTCTTAACAGCTACTAAAGCATTATCTCTATGGAGTTCGTAGCGGTAAAAAACCAAGCCAATCAGCAAGCTCAAAAGTATAAGTCCTAGACTGATGGTCATATTATTTGACTTACTTAAGAGTGTCAAACCTAATAAAAGGCTAACCAAGGCAAAAGCATTGATAATACTTCCAGCCCAATCAATTTTTACCTTAACCTTATTCTCGCTGACTTTTTTGATGAGGTAGTGGTTGCAGACTAGGGCAATCAGAGCGAAAGGCAGGTTAATCCAAAAAATAAATTGCCAGAGATTCAGGGACAAGAGTAGTCCCCCAAGTGAAGGGCCAAGAACTGGCCCCAAGCCAATCATAACTCCTAAAATACTGATGGCGCTATTCTTTTGCTCTTCAGAAACTAATGTCGTAATCAGAGCTGCTGATGTTGCTTGTAAAGCAGCGGCACCGATTCCCTGAAAAATCCGCCAAAAGACAAGCCAAGGCATGCTTGCTGCTAGGCCACAAAATAATGAGTTCAACCCAAAAAGAGCAAAACCAAAATAGGAAATTTTTAACTTACCAATTCGGTCGCTTAAAACTCCGATGGGTAAAATACAGATAGACAAGGCTAGACTGTAACCAGTAATAGCAGTAGCTGCAATATTGGTCGTCGTCTGAAAATGGACTTTCAAATAAGATAGGGCAACGTTGATGATCCCGGTGTCTAGGGTTGATAGAAGCATTCCTAGGCCAGCGATAGTTGTCACATAATAATTCTTGCGATTGCTTTTCATATCTAGCAAACCTCCTTTACTAGCTTAGGCTTATGCTATAATAAAGGCAACAAACAATCAATCAATTCTAGAAAATTCGAATCGTTTGATAAGGGAGAACTCAATGGCTATCAGAATTAAATTTAGTGATTACGCTCTAAAAACAGATGAAACCTTAACCCAACGTATCCAATTCGTCTATTCTCCCTTGCATGAACTTTTTAGAAGCCTCCATGTTCTTCTCAATCCACGCCATCATGGAACTAATATTGACTGGGTCCTATCTATCGAAAAAGGGTTGACTAAAAAATTTTATCAAGACCTCCATTATTTCAGCCTTTTCTATGAATTAGGAGTTGCTCCTCTGCTCTTAGCTAATTTTAAATACCATAGCAATAATCTTGACGATGAACTTCAACAATTAAAAGCTTACTTGGCTACTTATCCGGTTGATAAATTATTAGCAAACTTGAAAAAAGTAAAGCAAAACCGTGAAAATAGTTTTATTCCTAATTTGGCTAAGGGACTGGAGTGGCAGGACTACCAACCCCAATCGAGTGAGGATTTGTTAGAAGATTTAGCTCAGAAACCGAGTTTAGTTTACCAAAGGCTTTATCATTTTATCGACTGGTATCGCCAGAACATCTTTAATAAAACCTGGGAAGAAAGGAAAATTGGACAAAAGATTCTTGGAGAAATTAAAAAGCAATCTCAATATTTACGACAAACTAGTATCAGAGAAATGTTCAATCATTTGGAGAGTGACAGAATTCATTGGCAAGGTCAAGATTTATTAGTCACTAAACCTTTTGAAGAGACTCTATTGCTTGATGATAAGGCGGTCATTATGCTTTTACCAAGTTATTTTATATGGCCTCACCTCTTTGTTGATAGCTTCGAGCAGGGAATCTGTCTGAGCTACGCTCTGACCCAAGAAAATAATAGCTACGCCATAAATTCAAAAGGTCTAACTACTATTTTTAAAGCCCTTAGTGATCCTGTTCGTTTGCAAATTCTACACCAGTTAGCGGACAAGCCGTCCACCACTCAATCCCTAGCGCAAATCTTGCTTATGAGCAATTCTGCCATTTCGCGTCACCTACAAATCTTGAAGGAAGCTAAGTTATTAGAAAGTAGGAAATCTAAAAAATTCGTTCTCTATCAACCGACTGACCTGCTGACCCAAGTAATACCAGATTTTTATCAGTTCTTTGATGAGTAAGCTGAGGCCCAAAAAATCTGGGCCTTTTTCATGCTTATAACTTTTTCTTATAGCTCACTATCAAATTTAAGTATGGAATATTGGAGTTTTGCTTGCCTCAAATCGTGTTACAATTACAAGTAACGATTAAGGAGGCGATTTGATGACACAAGATTATAAACTAGCGACAATATTGGCGCATGCGGGAATCAATTCTGATAAGGAAACGGGAGCTTTGGCGGCTCCCCTGCATTTTTCAACGACCTATCAGCACCCTGAATTTGGTCAGTCGACGGGTTTTGACTACACCCGGACCAAAAATCCTACCAGGGCTACATTGGAAAAAACCTTGGCAGCCATTGAAAAGGCTGATTATGCTATTGCCACTAGTTCCGGCATGAGTGCCATTGTTCTAGCCTTGGAAATCTTCCCGGTTGGTTTCAAGGTCGTGGCAGCTCGGGACCTCTACGGTGGCTCCTTCCGCTGGTTTAATGACCAGGAAGAGCAGGGCCGTTTCTCCTTTACCTATGCCAATTCGCAGGCTGAGATGGTAGCAGCTATTTCTGACGATACCGACATTGTCTATATCGAAACGCCGACCAACCCCCTCATGATTGAGTTTGATATTAAGACGGTGGCAGAACTGGCCCACCAAAAGGGGGCAGTAGTCATTGTTGACAATACCTTCTACAGCCCCATCTACCAAAACCCAATTGAGCTGGGGGCAGATATCGTGGTCCACTCTGCGACCAAATACCTAGCGGGACACAATGATGTTCTAGCGGGAGTTGTCATCACAAGCAACCAAGACTACTATGATAAGCTTCTCTATAATCTAAATACTACGGGTCCTAATCTGTCGCCTTTTGATAGTTACATGCTCATGCGGGGGCTCAAGACCCTCAAGCTCAGGATGGAAGCTTCGACCAAGAATGCCCAATCTGTCGCCAACTTCTTGCAAGAATCGCCAGCTGTTAAGGAAGTCCTTTACACCGGCAAGGGAGGCATGGTCTCCTTCAAGGTCAAGGACCAGGCTAAAATTCCAGCTATCATCAATAGCTTGCAGGTCTTCACCTTTGCTGAAAGTCTGGGGGGCGTGGAAAGTCTCATTACCTACCCAACAACTCAAACCCACGCCGATATTCCAGCTGCAGTCAGAGCTTCTTATGGTTTGACCGATGACCTCTTGCGCCTCTCTATCGGTATTGAAGATAGTCAAGATTTGGTTAATGACCTTAAACAGGCTCTAGAAAGCTAATAAGTCAGCAGTTAAGTCTTGTTTGTAACTTTCCTAGTTTGATGAGTCCAGAGCTCCTTGTGAGCTCAAGCAAAATTAGTCAGGAGAAAAAGATGACACAATACGATTTCACCACCCTACCCAATCGCCTCAACAACCATTCCATGAAGTGGAAAGAAGTGGAGGCTAATCGTGACCTCCTGCCCCTCTGGGTGGCTGATATGGATTTTCTGGCCTTCCCTGAAATGAAGGCAGCTGTTCAAGCCTATGCCGACCGTGAGGTCTATGGCTATCCCTATTTTTCAGACCAGGTGCTGGAATCTATTCAGACCTGGGAAAAAGAGCAGCACGGCTATAGTTTTGATAAGGAAACCTTGGTTCTGATTGAAGGAGTGGTGCCAGCTATTTCCGTGGCTATTCAGGCCTTCAGTAAGGAGGGTGAAGCTGTCCTCATCAACACGCCGGTCTATCCGCCCTTTGCTCGTTCGGTCAAGCTCAATAATCGCAAGTTGGTTGAAAATTCCTTGGTTGAAAGAAATGGCCACTTTGAGTTAGATTTTGACCAACTGGAAAAAGATTTGGTGGATAATCAGGTCAAGGTCTACGTTTTCTGCAGTCCCCATAATCCTGGCGGTCGGGTCTGGAGTCCAGAAGAGCTGGTCAAGGTGGCAGAGCTCTGCCACAAACACCATGTCATCTTGGTTTCTGATGAGATTCACCAAGACCTAGCCCTCTTTGGCAACAAGCACCATTCACTCAACACTCTGGGCGATTTCAAGGATTTCACTCTGATTCTCTCTAGCGCTACCAAGACTTTCAATGTCGCTGGGACCAAGAATAGCTTTGCCATTATTGAAAAACCTGAGTTGAGAGCTCTTTTCAAGAAGCGCCAGCTGGCCAATAATCAGCATGAGGTACCAACTATTGGTCTGGTAACAACCGAAACGGCCTTTCGCCATGGTCAAGCTTGGTTGGCTGAGCTCAAGCAGGTATTGGAAGATAATATCAATCTGGTTGTTGAGCGTTTGACTAAAGAAACGCAAATCAAGGTCATGAAGCCGGAAGGAACCTATCTGGTTTGGCTAGATTTTTCTGCTTACGACCTAGACGATGAGGAGCTCCACCGCAAAATCAAGGAAGAAGCTAAATTGATTCTTAATGTCGGCTCAACCTTTGGTAAAGAAGGAGTTAGCCACGCTCGACTCAATGTCGCTACACCTAAGGCTACTTTAGAGGATGCCTTGGATCGTTTGGTTAAGGTCTTCTAATACTCTTCGAAAATCAAAATTTTCCGTCGTTAACTCACTTTGCCGTACTTACTGAGGAAAGCAAAGCTTTCTCAATTTGTCCACCTCAAAAGGTCTCCCAGACCTTTTGAGCTACCTGCAGTTCGTTCCCTTGCGACACGAAGATAAAATAGTCGATAATACTATTTTATCTGAGTTAGTGAGGGAGCTAGGCAATCGCCATAGGGATTGCCGTTTGCCCTCGCCTTTGAATGGCTGAGGTCTTTGCTCCATCCTGTTTTTGATTTCCATTGAGTATAAGCAGTAAGGATATTTGGGTCAGGCGATCTCTAATTCCTGAATTTTCCTGCTAAATATCGGATGTTTTGCTATAATAAAGAAAAATATCTAGAAAGGTGGCAAGCTTCAAGCAAGCTGACACATTATGGGAAAATTTCAAGTTATTTCACATCCACTGATTCAACACAAATTGTCAATTTTGCGCCGGGAGGACACTTCTACCAAGGTCTTTCGTGAATTGGTTAACGAGATTGCTATGCTGATGGGTTATGAAGTCTCACGTGACCTGCCTCTGGAAGATATTGAGATTCAAACGCCAATTACCAAGACCACGCAAAAACAATTGGCTGGTAAGAAATTGGCCATTGTCCCAATCCTGCGAGCTGGTATCGGTATGGTTGATGGCCTGGTCAGTCTGGTTCCGGCAGCCAAGGTCGGTCATATCGGTATGTACCGAGATGAAGAGACCCTGCAACCGGTTGAATATCTGGTTAAATTGCCAGAAGATATTGACCAAAGACAAATCTTCTTGGTTGACCCTATGTTGGCAACAGGTGGTTCAGCGATTTTAGGGGTTGATTCCTTGAAGAAGCGTGGTGCAGCCAATATTAAATTTGTCTGCTTGGTAGCGGCTCCTGAAGGGGTTAAGGCCCTGCAAGAAGCCCATCCTGACATCGATATCTACACCGCAGCTCTGGACGAAAAGCTCAATGAAAATGGCTATATTGTTCCAGGTCTGGGTGATGCTGGTGACCGACTCTTCGGCACCAAATAAATTAATAAAGCAAAAGCTGAGGCTGGGATGTCAAGTCCTGGCCTCGCTAGTTTTGTGGCATTAATCACTTGAATCGGCTGTGCTAGGTCGGTCAAGGAAATTGGCAGTTCTGGCGTAACAAGGCCAACTCACTCTCATTTTATACTAATCAAACTTCAAATTTTTCAGCTGACAGCTCTAGATTTGCAAAATCTTATTAAAAAGGAAAAAAGCTGTGGCTAGCGACCTAAGAATAGAGTGATACTTTCACCAAAGTGGTATTCTTAGCAACAACCACATTTGTTGCTAAGAACGGAATTTTCGAGACATTGGCTCGAAAATTAGCAATGAAACTCCGCAAGGAGGTTGCTTGCGTCCGCACTTTTTAAGAAAGTATCAAAAATGAAAGCTTTGATGCATATAAAGTATTTGCCTTATCTAAGTTTTTTATTTGACCTTTTTTGACCAAACAGCTATAATGGTGTCACGGTGATAAGGCGACCAATCTCTACTCAAGCAGGTCGGTTACCTGTCCAAATTTAAGTTAAGAAACGGAGAACCTTTATGATCCCAGTAGTTATTGAACAAACCAGCCGTGGGGAACGCTCCTACGATATTTATTCTCGCCTTTTAAAAGACCGCATTGTCATGTTGACAGGTCCAGTTGAGGACAATATGGCTAACTCCATCATTGCCCAACTGCTTTTCTTAGATGCCCAGGATAGTACTAAGGACATCTACCTCTATGTTAATAGCCCAGGTGGCTCTGTCTCAGCTGGTTTGGCTATTGTTGACACCATGAATTTCATCAAGTCAGATGTCCAAACCATTGTTATGGGGATGGCAGCTTCTATGGGGACCATCATCGCTTCCAGCGGTGCCAAGGGCAAACGCTTTATGTTGCCTCATGCTGAATATATGATCCACCAACCAATGGGTGGTACTGGCGGTGGAACCCAGCAATCCGATATGGCTATTGCGGCTGAACACCTACTGCAAACTCGGGAAACCCTTGAAAAAATCTTGGCTGACAATTCAGGCCAAACTCTCAAGAAGATTCACGCCGATGCCGAACGCGACAACTGGATGACTGCCAAAGAAACCTTGGATTATGGCTTCATTGATGAAATCATGGAAAATAATGAATTAAAGTAAAATGCTAAGAGCGTTAAAAAGTCATATGAAAATGGGAAAGGGGCAGAAAATTCTGATTTTCTAGGACCTTTAACTTTTTCACTAGGCTTTTAACCCGAGATCAATTAAATCAAAACCACCAGTTCGAAACTTGAGCTGGTGGTTTTGATTTGCTTCTTTATTAATCAAGAGACATCTCTCAATGAATTGACTTCTTAATTGTACCTTCGAACTTGTTATAGGCAGCCACAGCATCCCTATAAGAGGCATTGGCTTCGCTGAGGGCTTTGAAAAAGACTAAGGTTTTAATATTACTTTACAAAAATAATTTTTAAGGTAACTCTTTAATTGAAGATATAGAAGCTCGCTGACCCTGTTGTTCTTTTGTAAGAATATATAAGTAAATGCAATGGACGGAATTGGAAATATTCCCACAAATATGAATCAATTTTTGGGCAAATAGAGAAAAGATAATTGGAAGATATAGCAATTGGAATTTAGGTTAGGCCATCGTTAACGCGTCTTGATGAACCGAGTAGAAGGCAGAGTTTTCTCTATCCCCAGCCTCAAACAGTCTGCTAGAATGTTTTGAAGCTTGCCTAATCCGATTCCTAAATCAAACCGCTATATTACTTATGTTAGGCATTTATTTTCACCCAATCTCTTAATTCTGCCAAGCTATAATTTGAGCTTATTTGGTCGAAGACCTGAGCTAGAGTAATTGAAGAAAGTGTCGTAACCAATGTATCCTCAATTGCATCAAGCGAGTCTGTAACCGCACATTTTTGAGCTTTTTTACCTTCATTTTCACCTAGGAATTTTTTCAATAATTGTTGACTAGCAAATATTTTTCCCCTTCCCTCAATTGCTACAAATACATCATAAAAAGTAATTTCTTTTAATGGCTTCGCTAAAGAAAATCCACCAAATTTTCCTGGAACCGAAGTAATTAATCCTTCATTAACTAGCAGTTTTATGATTTTTTTTAAGTATGAGTGGGATGTTCCTAACCTTTCGCTTAGCAATTGGGAATTCATTGTCTGCTTATCAGGTAATTGTGAAAGTATTAGCAAAACATAAACAGATTGTTCCCAACCAGATGATAGTTTCATATTGACATTTACCTCCAATAGTAATATACTCTCTATTAGAGATATAAAATATCTCTAATAGGAGCAATTATTTTCTCTTATTATATCTTTTTGATAATGGATTGTAAAGATGGGAGGAAAACTAGTGGTTTTTAAAGTATCATCTAAGAACTCGTTCTTATTTAGTATTATATTGACGACTATATTTATGGGTTCGTCTTTTCCAACTGGGAAATATTTGATTTCTATTAATCGTGCTCCTCCCTTTCTAATTGGAAGTTGGCGTTTTATTATTGCAGGTCTCCTAATGTTAGTATTCACAATTTTAACAAAAGGAATATCTGAAATAATACCTAGAAGCAAAGGAAGTATAAAAAAAGGAATTTTATTAGTTATAAGTATCGGACTATTGCAAACAGCCGGAACAATGGGATTTTTAAATCTTTCTATGGCAAAAGGGCTTTCATCGTCAATGTCCTCAATTATTTTGTTTACGAATCCCTTGTGGCTAGCGCTTTTTGCTCACTTTTTGCTAAATGATAGACTAAATAAATGGAAGATATTATCCCTTATTTTGGGTCTATTAGGTGTCATTTTGTGCTTAGGTGTAGACAAATCAGCAATCAGTATAGGTTCTTTTATTGCCCTCCTTGGTTCTATTTGTTGGGCAATCAATACTGTTATTACTAAGAAAATTCCATTCGATAAGGGTTCATGGGTATTTACTGGCTGGCAACTTCTTATAGGTGGTATAGCAATGTACTTGGTTTCACTAGCGCTTCAGGAGACCTACAATTTTGCACTTATTAATGCAGTAGGATGGTTTTGCTTTGTCTGGCTTGTTTTGCCAGCCTCTATCGGCTCATTTGGCCTTTGGTTTTATAGTCTTAAACAAGGTGGTGCCACGGTTGCCAGTAGCTTCTTATTTTTAGTTCCACTATTTTCTACAATTTTCTCTGTTATCGGTTTGCATGACCACTTTACATTGAGTGTAGTAGTTGGTGGACTTTTAGTAATAACTTCATTGATTTTAGTAAATAAAAGTTCAAATATATAGGAGGTAGTTAATTGGCAAAAGTAGAAAGTTTTGAGCTAGATCATACTAAAGTTCTTGCTCCTTATGTTCGAAAGATTGATGCACAAGTTGGAAAAAATGGTGATTCCATTAGTAATTTTGATGTAAGATTTGTTCAGCCTAATCAAAATGCGATTCCGACAGCTGGCATCCATACTATTGAACATTCGCTTGCGAGCCTTATTCGAGACCGCATTGTTGGGATGATCGATTTTTCTCCCTTTGGTTGTCGAACAGGTTTCCATTTAATCATATGGGGTGACCACTCATCGAAAGAGATAGCATTAGTGATAAAAAATGCTTTGGAAGAATTGGTGAGTGATAGTTTTCAATGGAAAAATGTACCAGGAGTTTCTGAAAAGCAATGCGGAAATTATAGGGATCACTCCCTTTTCACTGCTAAAGAGTGGGCAAAAAAATATTAAGACAAGGGATTTCGAGTAATCCTTCCACTCGTGAAATTGTATAGAAAAATCTAGGAGGTAAGTACAATGGTTGTTAAAGTTGGAATTAATGGGTTTGGTCGTATTGGTCGTTTAGCACTTCGCCGAATTCAAACACTAAATAATATTGAAGTGACACATGTCAATGATTTAACAGATTCAAAAATGTTAGCCCACCTTTTAAAATATGATAGTACCCAAGGAAGGTTTGATGGTACAGTTGATGTTAAAGAAGGTGGATTTGTCGTCAATGGTAAGTTTATTAAAGTAACCAGTGAACCTAATCCTGAAAAGATTGATTGGGCTTCCTATGGAGTTGATATTGTACTTGAAGCGACAGGATTCTTTGCAAGTAAAGAAAAAGCTGAAAAGCACCTTCACGCTAATGGTGGGGCTAAGAAAGTAATTATTACTGCTCCTGGTGGAAATGATGTTAAAACGGTAGTATTTAATGTAAATCACGAAACTTTAACAGGAAAGGAAACAGTAATTTCGCCAGGTTCATGTACTACGAACTGCCTTGCACCAATGGCTGATACACTTAATAAAGCGTTTGGAATTGCAGTAGGTACAATGACAACTATCCATAGCTATACAGGAGATCAAATGACTCTTGATGCACCACATCGTAAAGGAGATTTTCGTCGAGCACGGGCAGCTGCAGTAAATACAGTGCCCACTTCATCTGGAGCAGCCAAGGCAATTGGACTTGTAATTCCAGAATTGGATGGCCTATTAAAAGGTCATGCTCAACGGGTTACTACCCCGACAGGTTCATTAACGGAACTTGTAAGTGTTGTGAAAAAGCCAGTAACGGTTGACGAAGTGAATGCTGCGATGAAGGCTGCGCAAAATGAAAGTTTTGCTTACAATGAAGATTTGATTGTTTCAAGTGATATCATAGGTGATACACATGGTTCAATTTTCGATGCAACTCAAACAGAAGTTACGACGGACGGAAGAAACTATCTTGTTAAGACTGTTGCTTGGTATGATAACGAAATGAGTTTTACTGCTCAATTGATTAGGACCCTAAATTATTTTGCGAGCCTCACTTAATATTTAATGGGTTCTATTTAAGTCTAGTTGCTTAGGAGGATTCCAATGGATGTTGGAAATGATATAGACATAAATGATAGTCATCAGTGGACTTTTTATAATGGAGTGGCAAAACATTTTGATAATCATGTAAAACTATCTGTTCCATTATATGAAGAAGGTCACGAGTTTATTTGTTACTTGAGTGATTTTTTCTTAAAAGAGGGCAGTAATTACTATGAGGTTGGAAGCTCCACAGGGACATTAATCAATAAGTTGTGTGAACGCCATGACAGTAAGAAAAATGTAACCTTTTATGGTGTTGAACCTGTAAAAGAAATGATTGACCTTGCTCAGAAAAAATGTGATAAAGAAATAAAATTTGTTAATGATACCATTGAAAATGTTAATCTTTTACCTGCTAGTCTGATTGTAGGTTACTTGTAGGTTACTATTTCCTGCAATTTATCCCAATCTCAAATCGTAAAGCTGTCATCGAAAAAATTTACGATGCATTAATTCCTGGGGGGTGGTTTCATCTTATTTGAAAAAGAACTACCTTTAGATCCTAAAATATACAAATTGATAACTTCTTCATATATGAAATTTAAAATAGATCATGGATTTTCTCCTGAGGAAGTATTATCAAAACAATTCAGTTTAGAAGGCGCGATGGTGACTAATACACATTCTGAGAATCGACATCTCTTGTCTGGTGCAGGTTTCTCGCATGTTACTACAGTAATGAGATATGGGGAGTTTAATGGTTATGTATGCTTCAAATGACAATAAGTGGCAATCATTACATAAAGAATCCCAAAACAGGAGGATTAGAAATGAGCCAAATTATGCCATAAAAAGAATCTATTCTTTAAAAGATAAAATCTTTCAAAAAGAACCAATAAATCGCACATTAGAAATCGGTTGTGGTTTTGGTAGAAATCTTAGATATTTGATTGATAATAACTTTTCTGATTACTACTACGGGGTAGATTTAACTCAAACAGCTATTGAAAAAGCTTCTGACTTTTTGAGTGAACCAATTGGTCAAGGACTGCTTGAATTGAAAGAATGTGATGTCAGCAAAGGTTTACCTTTCCCAGATAACTATTTTGATTGTATTTTTGACATTATGTCACCAATTACATTTATTGTGAGTGAAAAAGGGCGGGAAAGCTATTTTTCTGAGATCAATAGAGTTCTAAGACCTGAAGGTTCATTTCTTTTTCTGGCAGTACGCAAGGGAGGCATCTTTTACGATGCTTATAATGATTCAGATTTACTGAAAAAGGGATATATTAAAAGAAAACTTGATGGTATGATTGAAAGGGTATATTCATTGGACGAATTAGTGAGCTTACTGTGCCCCTTGCAGCTAGTAGTTTTGGACATAACTTCCGAACACACTAGAGCATTTGGTTCCGAAAAGTTCATACGCGAAAATGGATTTTAGTTCGGTCACTTTAAAAAATAGTGCCTTAAATTTACAAGAATCCTAGAATTTGAAGATTTTGGATGATGCTCTCTCTACGCCTCTTTTACTAAGATACGTCCGTCATACAACCGAAACCGATTAGCTCGAAAAGCCGGCCCCTTTCTGGCCGGCTTTGCAATATGCTATAATAGAAGAATGTTAGAAATTAATGAGGAGCTCTTGGCCATTGATGATGCCATTGAGCAACTAGTTGAGGCGATTCTTGCTAGTCCTCAGGTCCAGGACTATCAAGCCAAGCAAGTCAGTTTGATGGCAGACCAGGACTTGCAAGACCAGCTGGCCCAGTTTCAAGAATTGCAGGCCAGCTATGAGGACCAAAAGGAATTTGCCAAGTATCGGCCAGAGGTTTCCCAGCTTCGCCGTCAGATTTTACGATTAAAACGCCAGATTGATATGACTCAGACCATGCAGGACTTTCGGCTAGCAGAGGTAACCCTGCAGAGCCTTTTGGCCGAGATTACCAGGCAGCTGGCTGAAAGTGTCTCCTCTGATATTTTTGTTGATACAGGGCTTCCTTTGGCTCCTCGTCGTCACAAGCACGGACAAGGACGAGGGGAAAATATTCGTGAGGATGCCCAAGAATAGAGTCAAAGCCCTAGGCCAGTTCAATTAGAAAGGATAAGCTAAACAAGCATGTTTGAAAAACAAAAACGTGTCGGAATCATCGTTTATCTCTATTACAATCGGGATGCCCGCAAGTTAAATCGCTATGGAGATATGATTTATCACTCACGCCGTTTTCGCTATGTCCAACTTTATCTAGATGCGCAAAAGCAAGCAGAGACCCTCGAGGCATTAAAGAAGTTAAAGTTTGTCAAGCGAGTTCGTCCTTCCCATCTGGACGATATTAATCAGGATTTTGTTGGTAGTCTTTTTCGAGAAGACCAGCCAGAAATTAATTAATCGAAATCAAAGCTAGGCACTTGAAGACTCTTTCTTTATTTTTGCCTAGCTTTTTCTAATGCTATCAAAATAGCACTAATTAGTATTATTGTCCTTAGCCTCTTGAAAGCTGATGAGGTCTGCTAAAACCTTCTGTATCCTAGGCCAAGTTTCAAGACCTCTTTAGGTTTCTTGAAAGTAGAAAAAGTCTTGAAAAAGACGCTAAATCAACAGAAGTTGGAATCTGATTAAGTTCTGATTTTTTAATTTGCAGGCGCTAATTCATACGTTCTAGCCAGATTAAAGTCCAAAGCAAGGTAGATGAAAACCACTGCATTTAGCTAGCAGGTAAATACCCTTGACAATTATCTGATAATTCTGTATTCTATTCAGTAACCTTAAAAAGCGGTAGAAATTAGGGATTTGCTTCCCAGCCGACTTTTTAAAATGAAGATGAGGAGAATAATCGGATGCGTAAAAAGATTATCGCAACTGGTATGGCTCTACTGGCTGCTGTGACTTTGGCGGCTTGTGGTAAGTCGCCCGATGTTACCAGCAATGCCCAGGGAACCAAAATTGGAGATACCATTAAAATTGGGGTCGACATGGAGTTGACCGGTCCCGTATCTGCCTATGGTAGTGCAGAAAACAAGGGTATCAAGTTGGCTGTTGAGGAAATCAACAAGGCCGGCGGTGTTGATGGTAAGAAGTTGGAACTAGTAACCAAGGACAACAAGTCTGATAATGCCGAAAGTTCGACGGCTGCAACCAACTTGGCTGTCCAAAACCAGGTCAATGCCATCATTGGCCCAGCGACCTCTGGTGCGGTTTCAGCGGCTTCACTCAATGCCCAAAAGACAGGGGTACCCCTCTTGTCACCTTCAGGTACGCAGGATGACTTAACCGTTGATTCTACAAGTGGTAAGGAAAAGGCCAAACGCTTTGTCTTCCGGACGACCTTTAGGGATAGTTTCCAAGGTCAGGTTCTGGCTCAATATGCCCAGGAAAACATGCAGGCTAAGAAGGTTGTTCTCTTCTACGATAACTCTAGTGACTATGCTAAAGGGATTGCGGATCAGTTCAAGAAGAGCTACAAGGGTCAAATCGTTTCTACCCAAACCTTTGTGGCCAACGATACGGACTTCCAATCAGCCCTGACAGCTATTAAAGATAAGGATTATGACTTAATCGTTATGCCGGGTTACTATACTGAAACTGGTCTCATTACCAAACAGGCCCGTGATATCGGTATTGATAAACCAATCCTGGGTCCTGATGGTTTCAGTGATAAGACCTTCATTGACCTGGCTGGTGAGAAGGATGCAAGCAATGTCTACTATGTCTCTGGTTATTCAACCAAGGCAGACCTGTCTGCAAAAGCTCGCGACTTCATCAAGACTTATCAAAAGAAATATGGTGGTCAACCCAACCAATTCTCAGCTCTGTCTTATGACTCTGTTTATATGATTGCTGCGGCAGCTAAGGGAGCTCATAATTCTATCGAATTGGCCGATAATTTGGCTAAGCTCAAGAATTTCGTGGGTGTAACGGGTACTATGACCATTGACAACCTCCACAATCCAATTAAATCAGCGGTAATGGTTAAGTTGGATAACGGTGTCGAAACTTCTGCCGATACTGTTACGATTAAGAAGTAGCAGTGGTCTTTTAGACCTTGACATGAACACATAGAAAGTTTGGTATTTTATGTTAGCACAACTTCCCCAACAACTGGTGAATGGTATTATTCTAGGAAGTATCTATGCCCTTCTGGCCCTAGGTTATACCATGGTTTATGGGATTATTAAATTGATTAACTTTGCCCATGGGGACATCTTTATGATGGGAGCCTTTCTTGGTTACTATGCAATCAATGGCCTACATATGAACTTTTGGCTGTCTCTAATCTTCTCCATGGTTGTGACAGCCCTTCTGGGTATGCTGATTGAGTTTCTGGCCTATCGGCCTCTGCGAAATTCGACTCGGATTTCGGCCTTGATTACGGCCATCGGGGTTTCCTTCCTCTTGGAATACACCATGGTCTTCTTCTTTGGCTCCAATAAGCGGTCCTTCCCACAGGCTGTCAAGATGCATAGTTATGACTTGGGTCCAGTTACCATTACCAATATTCAACTCTTGATTTTGGTCGTGGCGATTGTCCTTATGGTCGGCTTGCAACTGATTGTTAAGCAAACCAAGATGGGTAAAGCTATGCGGGCCGTATCCGTTGATAGCGATGCCGCTCAGCTGATGGGGATCAATGTCGACTCTACCATCAGCTTCACCTTCGCTTTGGGTTCTGCCCTGGCTGGTGCAGCCGGTGTCCTCATTGCTCTTTACTACAACTCCATTGACCCTCTCATGGGTATGACGCCAGGTATCAAGGCCTTCGTCGCTGCCGTTCTCGGCGGTATCGGTCTGATTCCAGGTGCCGCTATTGGTGGTTTTGTTATCGGTATCTTGGAAACCCTGTCTAATGCGATTGGCCTGTCAACCTACCGTGATGCTATCGTTTACGCCGTCTTGATTGTTATCCTTCTGGTTCGTCCAGCTGGTATTCTTGGTAAGAACGTGAAAGAGAAGGTGTAGGACATGAAAAAGAATTTAAAATTAAATCTAACATGGCTTGCTATTGTCGCAGTCATCTACGCCATTCTCCAAATTTTAGCAAGCACAGGTCTTTTGAACCTTTACTATATTCAGATTTTGATGGGGATTGGAATTTCCATCCTCATGGGACTGGGAACCAATCTGGTTCTCGGTTTCTCCGGTCAGTTTACCTTGGGGCAAGCTGGTTTCATGGCTATCGGGGCCTATGCCTCAGCCATCGTTACCCAATACTACCCAACCTATGATGGTTTTTACTGGTCTATGCTTCTGGGAGCTATCATCGCAGCCCTAGTCGCTATCGTCTTTGGTGTGCCAACCCTGCGACTCAAAGGGGATTACCTAGCTATCGCAACCCTTGGTATGGCCGAAATTATTCGGATCATCATCATCAATGGTGGTACGCTTACCAACGGAGCTGCTGGTTTGACGGGGATTCTGCCCTACACTACTTGGCAAGTTATCTTCCTCTTCGTCGTTGTCATCACTATCTTGGTGCTCAACTTCCTGCGTTCATCAACCGGTCGGCAAATTATCGCTGTTCGGGAGGATGAAATTGCAGCCGAATCTATGGGGGTTAACTTGACCCGGCAAAAGGTTTTGGTCTTTGTCATGGGTGCTGTTATCTCAGCTATTGCTGGTTCCCTCTACGTCAGCTATATCGGTACGGTCGTACCAAAAGATTTCACCATCATGAAATCTATTGACTACTTGATTATTGCCGTAATGGGGGGACTGGGTTCGATTACCGGTACCATCATTGCTGGTGTTGTCTTGGGTATTCTCAATATGTTCCTGCAAAATTTCTCAGAATTGCGGATGATTATCTATTCATTAGCCCTGATTCTGGTTATGATTTTCCGTCCAGGTGGACTTTTGGGAACCAAGGAATTTACCCTAGCAAAATTCTTCAATAAGAATAAGGAGGGCAAGGACTAATGGCACTTCTTGAAGTTAAAAATTTAACCAAAAACTTCGGTGGTCTGACTGCCGTTGGTGATGTCTCCATGGAACTCAACAAGGGTGAATTGGTTGGTTTGATTGGTCCTAACGGGGCTGGTAAGACGACCCTCTTCAACCTCTTAACAGGTGTTTATGTTCCAACCGAAGGGACTATCACGCTGGATGGCACCCTCCTCAATGGCAAGGCTCCCCACAAGATTGCCTCTTTGGGGCTTTCTCGGACCTTCCAAAATATCCGTCTCTTTAAGGAAATGACAGTTTTGGACAATGTTTTGATTGGTTTTGCCAATCGTCACAGTGCCCATCTCTTAGCTTCTTTCCTGCGTTTACCCAAGTATTATCAAAGTGAAAAGGAACTCAAGGCTAAGGCCATGGACCTCCTGAAAATCTTTGACTTGGACCAAGATGCTGAAACCTTGGCCAAGAACCTGCCTTACGGTCAACAACGCCGTTTGGAAATTGTCCGGGCCCTGGCAACCGAGCCTAAAATTCTCTTCCTAGACGAGCCAGCTGCTGGAATGAACCCCCAAGAAACAGCTGAATTGACCGCCCTAATTCGTAAAATCAAGGAAGAATTCCAAATTACAGTCATCCTGATTGAACACGATATGAGTTTGGTCATGGATGTTACCGAGCGGATCTACGTGCTGGAATATGGCCGTCTCATCGCTCACGGGACTCCAGATGAAATCAAATCTAACAAACGGGTTGTCGAAGCCTATTTGGGAGGTGAAGTTTAATGTCTATGTTGAAAATTGAAAACCTCTCAATCAGCTATGGAGCGATTGAAGCCGTCAAGGATGTGAGCTTTGAGGTTAACGAAGGTGAAGTGGTTACCCTGATTGGGGCCAACGGAGCCGGTAAAACCTCTATCCTGCGGACGATTTCAGGTCTGGTCCGTCCAAGCAATGGGACTATCAGCTACTTGGATAATCAGATTCAAAAAACAGCTGCCCGAAAAATTGTGGCCGATGGCCTGGCTCAAGTGCCAGAAGGCCGTCATGTCTTCCCAGGTCTAACTGTTCTGGAAAATCTGGAAATGGGTGCCTTCCTCAATAATAGTAAGGACGAGATCCAGGCCAGCTTAAAGCGGGTTTTCGATCGCTTTCCTCGTTTGGAAGAACGCAAGAACCAGGATGCAGCCACCTTGTCCGGTGGTGAACAACAGATGCTGGCCATGGGGCGGGCTCTGATGAGTAAACCTAAATTGCTCCTTCTGGATGAGCCTTCCATGGGGCTAGCCCCAATCTTTATCCAAGAAATCTTTGACATCATTCAAGATATTCAAAAACAAGGGACAACCGTCCTCCTGATTGAGCAGAACGCTAACAAGGCCCTGTCCATCGCAGACCGAGGCTATGTTTTAGAAACAGGCAAGATTGTCCTGTCAGGTACAGGTCAAGAATTGCTAGCTTCCGATGAAGTCCGCAAGGCTTACCTGGGTGGTTGATCCTCATTGAGAATTGCCAAAGCTCCCCGCCTCTCTTAACAGGGCGTATCCAAGTATGGATTCCAATAACTAGCAAGTAAATAGAATAGAAACTGGTTGGAGTGTCTACTCCAGCCAGTTTCTCTTTTCTCTTGGAGCTGTTTGTGGGAGTAAAACAGGGATTACTACAGCAACCTCTTCATGAGCACCAGAGGCTTTCCGCACTTAATTTCCTACTAGCTTGAATAATTCTGGAAATAAGCTATAATAAATTTTGTATATGCTTTGAAATAGGGCCTGAAGGCCAGAATGAGCTATCCTGATGAATTTAATACTCTTCGAAAATCAAAAAGGGGACAAGGAACAAGCGAGCTCAAATAAGGACTGAGGACTTGTTACAAGAACTGTTATAACAGTTCTTTATGTCCCTCACTAAATCCCTAAAACCTGCAGTATTGACAGCTTTTATGGATAGTTGCCTCCTCGACTTGCTTTGCCGTACTTAATGAAGAAAGCAATGCTTTCCTCATTCTCCACCTCAAAAGCTCTCCCAGAACGTTTGAGGTGCCTGCAGTTTCCTGTAAGGCCTCATAAAGTTAGGCAATTATACCAACTTTGTGAGGTTAGTGAGGAAGTTAGACAATCACTAGAGAAAGTAAAGTTAGATTGTTTGCCTCTTTGGTGGCTGAAGTCTTTGCTCCGTCTTGTTTTTGATTTTCATAGAGTATTTTTAGTCGTTTAAGAGGGAGAGAAGATCTGGGGTATGCTTACGAGATTTTATTGCCAGTCACTTTGGCAGTCTTCCAAAATTTTTAAAGAGAGGGAGTCTTATGAAGTTTAAAAAGAGTGAAAGTTTTTATTTATTGATGAGTGTTGTCCTGCTTGCTCTTATTTTGGGGCTATTTGTCTATGCCAAGCATGTCAACTCTAGCATTAAAAATGGAGATGTGGAAGTAGCGCCCACCCATATCAGTACGAGTTCATCATCTTCATCATCGCAAAATAATAAAAAAATAGAGTCTGATTTAGATAGCCTGGAAAATAATCCAAGTGCGGATAAGGTTGATACCATCCAAGATGAGATTGATCAAGTTTCTAACAAGAGCCAGAAAGAAGCCTATCAAGAGCGTCTTAATATTGTTTCAGCTAAATTAGCTCTGACAGATGCTCAGGCTAATCCAACTACAGATAACCTTCAAGCAGCCCAAACAGCTATCGATAAGATTGCAACAACCTCTAAGAAGGCCGATTTGCAAAGTCAGTTAGATAACTTGACTCAATCAGGGCAAGGCGGTCAGGAATAAAACCTCAACAGTCTCAGCCGAAAATATTTTTTGGTAAAATATTTTTCCAGTAAAGTCTGCAAGCAACTAACAGTAGAGCCGTTTCAGAGCTTTATTAAATATTTAAATTATGACAAACATGTTAAAAACGAATTAAAGTTCCTTGGACTTGTCGTAAAAATTAGGTATAATAAAGCATGAAATTAATAATACTGGAGAATAAATAATGGCAAGACACAATCGTTCAAAGTCAAAAAGTTTTAGTACACATTATTTCGTCAATATTCTACTATTTATATTATACACAGCGGTCTCAGCTATGACCCTATTTCTTATGTATAAATATAATTTTTTGGCATCTCGTTATCTAAATGTTATCTTTACAATTCTCTTAGTCGCTGTATTTGCCTTGACTGCCTTTCTTATCATTAAGAAACGCTCGAAAATCTGGACGAGCATCCTGCTGGTTGTCTTCACTATTGTTTCTGCCCTTACCTTCCTGGGATTAAATCGGCTGGTTAATTTTGTTGGTACCCTCAATGATTCAACCAAATATTCTCAAGTTGAGATGAGCATCGTTGTTCCCAAGGACTCTTCTATCAAAGACCTCAGTGACGTTGATGAAGTAGAAGCTCCAACTCAAAGTGATGGGACCAACATTGATGAATTTGTCAAAGAGATTAAGGCCGACAAGTCTAAGACTATAACAGTTAACCACGTAGATTCCTACGCTCAGGCCTATAATGACTTGATGTCTGGTTCAACCAAGGCCATTATTCTCAATAGTGCTTATGCCAGCCTGATTGAAAATCAGGATAAGGATTTCAAGAGTAAGGTTAAAACCATCTACAGCCATAAGATTCAAACAGCTAACAAGGTTGAGTCTAATAAAAAAGTTGATACCAATGCTTTTAATATCTACATTTCTGGTATTGATACCTATGGTCCTATCAACTCCGTTTCTCGTTCAGATGTTAATATCATTGCGTCCATCAACCTCAAGACCCACAAGGTTCTCTTGACTACCACCCCCCGAGATGCCTATGTCACTATCCCAGACGGCGGTAACAATCAGAAAGATAAGTTGACCCATGCTGGTATCTACGGTGTTCAAACTTCCATGAAGACCTTGGAAAATCTTTATAATATTAACATCGACTATTATGCCCGCCTCAACTTCACGTCCTTCCTTAAACTGGTTGACCTGTTAGGTGGTATTGATGTTTATAATGACCAGGCTTTCACAGCCCACACCAATAAGGACTACACTTTTGAAGTGGGTAATGTTCACCTGGATTCGCAAGGTGCTCTTGCCTTCGTTCGTGAGCGTTACGGTTTAGAAAATGGTGATAATGACCGTGGTAAGAACCAGGAAAAAGTTATCACAGCCATCATCAATAAGTTGGCTTCAACTAAATCAATTTCGAAGATTTCTTCTATTGCCAATAATCTCCAAGATTCTATCCAAACTAATATGCCAATCAGTGATTTGATGACCATCGCTAATACCCAATTGGAATCTGGTTCCTCTTTCAAGGTTAGTTCGCAGGCCGTTACAGGTACAGGGTCAACAGGAGAATTGCAATCCTATGCAATGCCAGGTGCTTCCCTCTATATGATGCAATTAGATGACTCTAGTGTGAGTGATGCAGCAGATCAGATTAAAGATGTGTTAGGAGGTAAGTAAGGGTGATTGATATTCATTCGCACATTGTTTTTGATGTGGATGATGGGCCAAAGACGCTCAAGGAAAGCCTCAATCTAATCTCAGAAAGCTATCGTCAGGGAGTTCGGACAATCGTCTCGACTTCTCATCGGCGTAAGGACATGTTTGAGACCCCAGAAGAGACCATTCGTGCTAACTTTTTACAGGTAAAAAAAGCAGCAGAGGAAAAATTTCCAGACTTAACGATTCTCTATGGTGGGGAGCTCTATTACACAGAAGATCTCCGGCAGAAGTTGGAAAAGGGCTTGGTTCCTACCATGGATGGCAGTCGTTATGCCCTGATGGAATTTAGTATGGCAACTCCCTGGCGGGATATCCACCAAGCCTTAACCAAGGTTCTGATGCTGGGAGTCACACCGATTGTTGCCCATATCGAGCGTTATAATGCCCTAGAAAATAAACCTGATCGTGTTCAGGAAATTATCAACATGGGTTGCTATACTCAGGTGAACAGCAACCATGTTCTCAAGCCCAAACTTTTTGGAGATAAGGAAAAAACCTTCAAAGTGCGGGGACGATACTTTTTAGAGCAGGATTTGGTTTACTGTATTGCTAGCGATATGCATAATCTTGATAAACGCCCTCCTTTTATGGAGGAAGCCTACCAGGTCATCACTAAAACCTATGGTGAGACAAAGGCTCAAGCCCTGTTCAAGGACAATCTTCAAGATTTACTCGATAAGAAAACTAATTAAGGAGAACATATGAATACAGCAGATAATGCATCATTTGAGATTGATGTATTCGCCTTACTCAAAAAATTATGGAACCGCAAATTCTTGATACTCTTCGTGGCTCTGCTCTTTGGCTTCGTAGCCTTGTTTGTCAGTGTCTTTATTATTCCAAAGACCTACACTTCTTCTACTCGGGTTTACGTGGTTAATAATAGCACCAACAATTCCATTAATTATCAAGATATCCAAGCAGGGACCGATTTGGTTAATGACTATAAGGAAATTATCCAGTCTCAAGATGTCCTTGATGATGTTGTCAGCAAAGAAAAATTAGACATTAGTTCCGCTGAACTTTCTAAGAAGATTAGTGTTCAAGTACCAACGGATACACGGCTGATTACGATTTCCGTGAAGGACAAAAGCGCTCAAGAAGCCAGTCGTCTCGCTAATGCTGTGCGTGAAGTTGCTATCCAAAAAATCAAGGATGTGACCAAGGTTGAAGATGTTACAACGGCAGAAACTGCTAAGGTTCCATCATCACCTACTTCGCCAAGTATTAAGAAAAATCTTGTCCTTGGTGTTGTTGCAGGTGGTTTTATCGCTGTGGTGACCTTGATTATTTTTGAAGCTCTTGATGATCGCATCAAGACTAGTGAGGATATCGAGAAGGCACTTGGTCGTACCTTGCTTGGGGTTGTTCCCGATACCAACAGCCTATAGGAGGAAATATGGGATACTTAGAATTAGCTAGTAACAAAGAGAAAACAATTGATAAAGCTGAGGAATACTACAATTCCATTCGGGCAAATATCCAGTTTAGTGGAAGTGATATCAAGGTTATTGCCTTAACCTCAGTTCATCCCAAAGAAGGTAAGTCAACGACTACAATGAGTTTGGCCGTATCCTTTGCTCGTGCAGGTTACCGGACACTTCTGGTCGATGCTGATATGCGTAATTCTGTCATGATGGGAAGTTTTAAACCAGATGGTCCTGTTAAGGGCTTGACTGATTTTTTGTCTGGCCATGCTGATTTGCAAACAACTATCAGCCGGACCAGTGTTGCCAACTTGACTATGATTCCTTCTGGACAGGTTCCCCCCAATCCAACAGCCCTCTTCCAAAGTGATAACTTCAAACGGATGATTGAAGCCGTTCGTGAGCACTATGACTATGTTTTGATTGATACACCCCCTATTGGTAAGGTTGTTGATGCTGCTATCATTGCTCAAGACTGCGATGCCTCTATCTTGATTACTGAGGCAGGTGTCATTCGTCGTCGTTTTGTGAAGAAGGCCATCGAACAAATGGAAAAGAGCGGGGCTCAATTCTTAGGTATCATTCTTAATAAGGTTGACGAGAAATCAGAAAACTACGGGAACTATGGAAGTTACGGAAGTTATGGAGACTATGGGAAGCGGTCCTCAACTGATCACGCCCACCATACTCGCCGCTCCAAATAATCCTAAAAAAGCTGCAAGGCTTTTTTTATAGCTCTAAATGAACTTAACCAAAATTTAGCGATACTGCTGCAGATTGGGTAAAAGAGCGAAAACTGTGTTCCAAAATATCCCCTAACGATTGTGAAACAGAAATCAGGGAGATTGCTGCAGTTTTGCATAGCCAAAACTACGTCCCTAAAATTCCTTACCCATGTCTGAAGAAAACAGATAGCCTTATCACTAAACTACTTGATTGCCAAGTAGTTTTTTTATTAGCTTCTCAATGACCTATCTTTCAGATAAGAATTATATGAACTATTAATCTTGGATAAGTTTCAAGTTTGAAATTCTCTGTAAAAGAATTGTTATCTTTAAAAAACCTCACTTGGATACAAGGAACAGGGGCGCACCTAGCTTTCTGACATAAAATCGCAACAGTCCCTAATTTTAAGCGCTGAGCGAATTTTACAGCTTTTTTGGAAGCTTGACAGAGACTGGACAGAGAAATTTTGTCTCGTTAGAATGGGAGCGAGGTCGGCCGAGGCTGCCTCTATGAATGATTTTTTGCTGTATCCGGAAGGTAGAGAATCATTCAAAAAAAGCTAGATAGCTCTTTGTAACCGATTTGGGTTACTAGTGCTAGTAGCATCAGATAAATAAGGAGAATTACCAATGACAAAATTAATCAAAACCAAAAAACTACCTTATGCTGTTTTGACAACGCTAGGCCTAGCTGTAGCAGGGCTGGGTGGTGTATCTGCTGTTTCAGCCAACTCACATTCTAGTTCTGATTGTATCAGCCAAGAGCAAGCTAAAACCGTTGCCCTTAAAGACTGCGGTGTTCAAGAGAGCCAAGCCCATTTTACCAAAGTCGAAAAGACTAGCTACCAAAACAAGACAGTTTATGTCGTTGATTTCCAAGAAGGTCAAAAGGAATATGACTATACCATTGACGCTCATAAGGGAACCGTAACGCAAAAGGATAATAAGTCTCAAGCTTCACAAACAAGTGCAACAACGACACCAACTGGTTCAGCACCAAGCAGCTCAGCTCCAACAACTGGTACTGGTGCTAGCTCACAAGCCGGTAGCTCAAGCTCTCAATCTAGCCAAGCTGGATCAAGCTCATCTTCTCAATCATCAAGTAACCAAAATCAAGCAACAGTTACTAATGAAGAAGCTAAGCAAATTGCTTTGAATAATGCTGGTTTGGCGGAAAACCAAGTCAGTGAATTGAAGGTCGATAAAGACCAACAAGATGATTCACCAATCTACAAGATTAACTTTAAGTGTGGCGAAACTGGCTACTCTTATCATATTAGTGCCGTAAATGGTAGCATCTTAGAAATTGATAATGACACTAATAGTTCATCTAACTCAGGTTCAAATTCTTCTAGCGACCAAAACAAGCAACAAGCGACATTCACTAATGAAGAAGCCAAGCAAATCGCTTTAAACAATGCTGGTTTGGCAGAAAACCAAGTCAGTGAATTGAAGGTTGATAAGGATCAACAAGATGATTCACCAATCTACAAGATTAACTTCAAGTATGGCGAATGTGGTTATTCTTACGTTGTTAGTGCCGTAAATGGTAGCATTTTAGAAATTGATAACGATACCGACAATTCATCAAATCAATCTAACTAAACAAATCAATCTAACCAAACAAGTCAATCATCTCAAACTAGCCAATCCACTGAAACCACTCAATCAAGTCAAGCCTCTCAAGGAAGCTCTACTTCATCAAGTAGCAGCTCTTCTAACCAAGGCGACGACCAACACGGTGATGATGACAGTGACCACGATGGCGACCATGGTCAAAAACATCACGATGGTGATGATGACGACGATGATGAAGATTTGAACGACGAATACGAATAAATTGAAAATTTGAGAGACTGGAACGATGATTGGCTGGCTTTACCTAGCAATCCTTGCCCTGCTCCCAAAATGAGTCAAGCTGGTTTTCCGGCTTGGCTTTTTTCTTGTGATATAATAGAAAAAATGCAAGGAGGTAGCTGCTATGAAGAGAGCAATTTTTGCAGGTGGCTGTTTTTGGTGTCTGGTCCAACCCTTTGAGACCTATCCTGGTGTCTGTTCGGTTCTGTCGGGCTATACGGGTGGTCATGTGGCCAATCCCAGCTATGAAGAGGTTTGCTCCGGCAAGACGGGTCATACCGAGGCCGTAGAGATTATCTATGATGAAAGCAAGGTCAGCTATCAGGAACTTCTGGAGATTTACTGGGCTCAGACTGACCCGACCGATGCCTTTGGCCAATTTCAGGACCGAGGCGATAATTACCGTCCAATCATCTTCTATGAGAATGCCAAGCAAAAAGAATTAGCAGAAGCTTCCAAGGCCAAGCTCCAGGCTTCCGGTCGCTTTGATGACCCGATTGTCACCCAGATTGAGCCGACACAGCCTTTTTATCCAGCTGAAGATTACCACCAGCAGTTCTATAAGAAGGACCCGCTACGCTATACCATCTCTAGTGGTTTGCGGCATAAATTTATTGAAGAACATTGGAAAGATTGAGGCCCGCCTTATGAGAAAATCCTTTTACACCTGGTTGATGACCCAACGCAATCCCAAGTCGCAGGAGCCAGCAGCCCTGCTAGCCGACTTGGCCTTCAACGACAGTACCTTTCCCAAGCACACCGATGATTTTGAGGAAGTCAGTCGCTATCTGGAAGACCAAGCCAGCTTTAGCTTCAACCTCGGCCAATTCGACAAAATTTGGGAAGATTATCTGGCTCATTGAGGCTGGACAATCATTTAGCTGTTGGTATTTTCTCTTCAGACAGAGGCCTTGTGGCTAGGAAAACCGGCTGCGTGTCTGTCTTCTCCCTCTTTTTTCCAGCATGATTTTTCTGTCCAAATAGGTTATAATGGGACTACATTAAGCAAGGAAAGAGGTAGTCTATTTGCAGGACTATTCTGTTGATATTCAATTAAAACATCCTGATGACCTCATGGCCCTTTTTGGCAGCAATGAGCGGCATCTCAAATTGATTGAGGAAAATACGGGCGTGGTCATCCATGCCAGAACCGAAGTGGTGCAGATTTTAAGCGATGATGAGGCTAGTTTGGAGATAGCCCGCCTAACGATTGAAGCCCTCTTGGTTTTGGTTGGGCGTGGCATGTTGGTCAATACCTCTGATGTGGTCACGGCCTTGACCATGGCTCAAAATGGAACCATTGATAAGTTTGTCGCCCTTTATGAAGAAGAGATTATCAAGGATAATTACGGCAAGCCCATTCGGGTCAAGACTCTGGGCCAGAAGGTCTATGTTGATAGTGTCAGGAACCACGATGTCGTTTTTGGCATCGGGCCTGCGGGAACTGGGAAGACCTTCTTGGCGGTTACTTTAGCAGTTACCGCCCTCAAGCGAGGTCAGGTCAAGCGAATTATCCTGACGAGGCCAGCGGTAGAAGCCGGAGAAAGCCTGGGCTTCCTGCCTGGCGACCTCAAGGAAAAGGTAGACCCCTATCTGCGGCCGGTCTATGATGCCCTATATCAGATTTTGGGTAAGGACCAGACTACCAGGCTTATGGAGCGGGAAATTATTGAAATCGCTCCTCTGGCTTACATGCGGGGACGGACCCTAGACGACGCCTTTGTCATTCTTGATGAGGCCCAGAACACGACTATTATGCAGATGAAGATGTTTCTTACCCGCCTGGGCTTTAATTCCAAAATGATTGTCAATGGGGACACCAGTCAGATTGACCTGCCCAGAAATAGTCATTCAGGCCTTCTAGATGCCATTGATAAGCTGAAGACTATTCGCCAGATTGACTTTGTCTACCTGTCCGCCAAAGATGTGGTTCGCCACCCAGTCGTAGCTGAAATTATCCGGGCCTATGAAGATGAGGGCAAGGCCTCAACTATTAGGGAAAAAGACTGACCCAGGCGACAGCGGGAGTAGGGCCAAACTGACAGTCCCTAACTTTAAATCTTAGAAAAATAAAAATGGAGCTCTTGTGGGGCTCCATTTTTAAGTGTTCAGTTAATCCTTTTGCATGCTAGGCTGGGCAGGCTCCGGTAGCCTTACTAGTCCTCTTTTTTATTGAGGAAGGCATAGGCTGCTCCGATGAGGATGCCGCCACCAATCCAATTGCCAATGAAGGAAATGCCCCAATGTCGCAGGACATTGGCCAGATTGTAACCATCCAGATGAACCGAATTGAAGCCCATCAGGAGGAAGGAAGAAAAGTTGGCCACCAAGTGTTCTGCATTCATGAAGACGAACATGAAGATGGCCGAGATGACCAAAATGGTCTTGGCTGTCTGGTCCTTGACCAGGAGGTAGGAAAGAATGGCGATGTTGACAAAGATATTTGCGATGATCGAATCAAAGAAAATTTGGCTGGAGGTTTTGGCCAGCTTGGTTTGGACAACGCCGACAAGGAAGCTCTTAGAATTCACCAACGTGTAAGCGAAACTCTGATTAAAGAGGGCCGCAATCAGGGCTGCTCCAACCAGATTGAAGAGGGTGCAGACGACCAAAATTTTCAGGACCTTCTTGGCAGAAATGTAGCGGTAGTAGGCCCCAGCGGTCAGGTACATCATGTTTGAAGTGACTAGCTCGGAGTTTAAAAAGAGAATATAGACCAGGCCGAAGCTAAAGATGAAAGGAAAGACGAAGCGACCGAGGCTGGGATGAATCTGATTGATAACATCAGCGGCAATGCCACCGACCCCTGTGGAGAGGGTCAGAAAGGCACCGGCAAAGATGGACTTGACCGCATAGCGGACAAAGTGTTGGTCAATCAGCTCTTCCTTGGCCTGACAGGCCGTCTGAATTTTTTGCGAAAAGGTCATAAAGATCTCCTTGTGAATTTGTGATACTCTTCGAAAATCAAAATTTCCGAGAGGCAAAGTGAATTAAGATTTGAAAAATCTTAATTTACAACGGTAGCCGCCATTACGGTCTACCTATGCCTCCCACTGGCTCCAAAAGGAAAGCCGATAATGCTTTACTTTTGGAGCGTCGCGTCGTTAATTCACTTTTCCGTACTTGATGAGGAAAGCAAAGCCTTTCTCCATCCCCTAGCTCAAATGATCTCCCAGATCTTTTGAGCTGCCTACAGTTCGTTGCGACGTCTCAGAAAATTGGTCGATTTTACCAATTTTCTGAGACTAGTGAGGCAACTTTTGATTTTCATTGAGTGATATACATCTATTTTAGCATAGGGAGGTTGGTTTTGAAAAGGTTTTCAGAAATTAGGCTGGTAAAGTCTGCCAGCCAGCTGACTATTCTTGGAGGCTTTTATGCTATAATAAGAATGATTATTAGATTGGATGACCTATGTATATTGAAATGCTGGACGAGACTCAGGAAGTCTCACAAGAAATGATGGATAAGATTAGGGACATGCTCAATTTTGCGGCTAAGAAATTGGGCAAAGAAAACAAGGAGATGGCTATCACCTTTGTTGACAATGAGAAAATTCATCAAATCAACCTAGAATATAGGGACATGGACCGGCCGACCGATGTGGTTAGTCTGGAGTACAAGCCTGAGACTGATATTGTATTTTCCCAGGAGGACTTGGAGGCTGATCCTGATTTGGCAGCCATGATAGCGGATTACGATGCCTATATCGGCGAGCTCTTCATTTCGGTTGACAAGGCCCATGAACAGGCCGAAAGCTATGGCCATAGTTTCCAACGGGAAATGGGGTTCTTGGCCGTACATGGCTTTTTGCACATCAATGGTTACGACCATTACACCCCTGAAGAAGAAAAAGAGATGTTCACCCTACAGGAAGAGATTTTGACAGCCTATGGACTTACGCGAGACTAATTCACCCAAGAAATGGAAAAACCGAACTCTGACCTCTAGTCTGGAGTTCGCCCTGACAGGGATTTTCACCGCCTTCAAGGAAGAGCGAAACATGCGAAAGCACGCTGTATCAGCGGTACTAGCGATCTTGGCTGGTCTGATTTTTCATATTTCAGCTGTTGAGTGGCTCTTTCTCTTGTTAGCGGTTTTCTTGGTCATCACCTTTGAAATCATTAATTCGGCCATCGAAAATGTGGTCGATCTGGCCAGTAATTATCACTTTTCCATGTTGGCTAAAAATGCCAAGGATATGGCAGCCGGTGCGGTTCTGATGATTTCCGGCTATGCAGTGGTGACAGGGGTCATCATCTTTTTGCCAAAAATCTGGCAACTGATTTTCCACTAGCAGAAAGAGACAAGATAGAAAGGAAAGAAGCAAGTCTGGCTTGACTTGGGACTGCTGACATTTAGTCGGTGACCTTGGTCAAAGTTGACTTACCTTCTTAAAAAAATAATATGACATTCAAATCAGGTTTTGTGGCAATTCTAGGTCGTCCCAATGTTGGGAAATCGACCTTTTTAAATCAGGTCCTGGGCCAAAAAATTGCCATCATGAGCGACAAGGCTCAAACCACTCGTAATAAAATCATGGGAATTTACACGACCGACAGCGAGCAGATTGTCTTTATTGATACGCCTGGAATTCACAAGCCCAAGACAGCTCTGGGGGATTTCATGGTAGAGTCTGCCTATTCCACTCTGCGGGAGGTTGAAACGGTGCTCTTTATGGTGCCAGCTGACGAGGAACGTGGCAAGGGCGACAATATGATTATGGGGCGACTCAAGGCCGCCAAGATTCCCGTTATTCTGGTCATCAATAAGATTGACAAGGTCCACCCCGACCAGCTGTTGGAGAAAATCGAGGATTTCCGCTCGCAGATGGATTTCAAGGAAATCGTGCCTATTTCGGCCTTGCAGGGCAATAATATTCCCACCCTCCTCAATCTCCTCAAGAAGAATCTGGAAGAGGGCTACCAATATTTCCCTGAGGATCAAATTACCGACCATCCTGAACGCTTCCTGGTGTCGGAAATGATTCGTGAGAAGATTCTCCTCTTGACCAAGCAAGAGGTGCCCCATTCAGTAGCCGTCGTCATTGACTCCATGAAGCGAGATGAGGAGACCGACAAGATTCACATCCGAGCTACCATCATGGTCGAACGTGATAGCCAAAAAGGCATCATCATCGGGAAAAAAGGCAGCATGCTCAAGAAAATTGGCCAGTTAGCCCGCCGTGATATTGAAATCATGCTGGGGGACAAGGTCTTCCTCGAAACCTGGGTCAAGGTCAAGAAAAACTGGCGCGACAAAAAGCTGGATCTAGCCGACTTTGGCTATAATAAGAAAGAGTATTAAAGAGGTCTGGGGGACTCTTTAAGCTGATCTTGTCAATAAGAGGGTGAGTAATTTATGGCAAAAATAAAATTTTATGCAGTAAAAAAAGTAGAAAGCCGGGAATCTATGAAACTTGGGAGGAAACTGAGTCACAAGTGAAGGGTTTTAGTGATGCAGAGTATAAATCATTTAAAACTATTGGAGAAGCTGATGAATATATGAAAAATGCAAGCGAAGCTCCTATTGGTGAAGTTTTAGCTACAAGTGAAGAAGCTAATAACTTAATTGAAAAACAAATAAAAGAACTTGATGACGATAGCGTTTTAGCTTTTGTTGATGGGAGTTTTAGTGATAAAACTAGTGATCAAAGGCCTAAATATAGTTACGGTGTTATTTTATTTACGAAAAACTCTGAGAATAGATTATATAGGTCTTTTGTAGATCCTGAAGGATTAGAAAGCAGAAATGTTTCAGGAGAACTTGCAGGTGCAAAAGCTGCAATAACTTGGAGTTTAGAACAGAAAAAGTCTAAGATTACAATATTTTATGATTATGAAGGAATTGAAAAATGAGCAAATGGAGAATGGAAAGCTAAAAAAACTTTAACGAAAGAATATGTTAACTTTATTAACAAAAATTTAGATAAGATTGAGATTAATTTTCAGCATACCCCAGGACATAATGGAATTATCTATAATGAACAGGCTGATGCTTTAGCTAAAGCTGCTTTAAATGATAAGACTTATCGAACAGGTAGTGATGGATCGGTGTATATTGTCAGTATTAGCATGGAGCGTTGGAAAGAGCTTTTAAAAGAACAAAAAGCTGCAATTCAAGAAGAAAATTCTGATGTAGGTGAACTGAAATTTAGTATAACTGACGTAAAAGAAAATCATAAACGTATTAGAATTACTTTGGGTGGAGACAAGGTCATAATCAATCATTATCACGGGATTAGTTCGTATATACAAGGTAAACCTAATACTCTATTATTTAATAAAGTACTAGCTATCGTCATTGATGAGGTTGATGATGAAAATAAAGTTGTTGATGTATTAAACGTTTATCATGCACTAACTTTGTCAGCTGATGAGGTAGAGAGGGAATTTCAGCGTAAATTACCAAATTATAAAGAAAACATAGCTGATATAAAACATAAGAATGTGCTTCTTACAGCTGTGTATAATACACTTTTGACTGGCTATATGCCTGATTATACGCATCTTTTACATCCTGTGTTTAGAAGTATGGAATATTATTTACACCGGATTTTAAAAGACAAAGAAGACAAACAAACTATAATTGTTAAGAAAACAGGTGGGAACCAGAATAATTTTTCTTTTTTTGATTTTGATGGAAACAATAGCTCTTATGTTTATAATTCAAATTCAAACTTGAATACAGATCAAGAAGATTATTTGAATAGACTATATAATAAGTATCAACAAGTAAGACATCCATATTCTCACTACCCAGACAATGAGCCAGATGCCAGTGTCATTACTTCAATGACAGATGCTCGCAATCTTATATTAGATAGTTTGAAATTATTTGATGAATATTATATACTATTCTGACCTATTATTTCTATTATTGAAAAACGAAAGGAGGAGAAATATGATGAAAACTTATGAAATTAGTGACATCGAAGCAGAAGATTATTCAATCTTAATTTCTCTTCTTGATTATCGGCAAGGCATTTTAGAACAATTAAGTAGTATCAATATTACTCGAAGCAAAAATAAAATGGTTTTAGTAGATACGGCTTTAGTATCAGGAATGAATGAGTATCGTTTCATTGCTTTACCTGTCATTGAGGATGGTACGCTAGATTTGGCAAATTTTAAATATGTTTTTCCAAGTCAGAATATTGTAAATAACTCAAATAAGATTTTAGCTAGACAGAAAAAATTTGTAAAGCACTCGGTGTTATCTAACTCGCAAATTTCAGCCCTTCTTTCATTTTAGATGGGCTAAATTTGGTTCTTTAAAGTTTATTACATTTAGAAGGTCTCAGCTCAATAGCTTGTCAATAAGAGAGTGAGATAGGACAGAAAGGAGCCGTCTCGCCCTCAATCTAATAGAGCAGAGGTCGAGCTAATTGGTATGACAGATTTGTTTACCAAAAAGAAAGTGGTCAGTAAAACCCGCAGACCATTGTCTTCTTGCCCGCCTTAGGTTCCAATAGCAGGATGTAGCGATAAGCACATGGCTATACTTGATCAGGATTTTCATTGCTCAGCCATTAATTTTCCCCTTCACGGCTCTAGTCATGACATTGAGTGGACTAATTTTAATCATGTGACTAAAGATGCCCGAGATTATCAAGGAAAAAAACATCCGGAACCACATCTAGTTGGTCTTTTGCTTGGTGGTGGTCTTGTTTTGCTTGCTGGAGAAACGTGCCAATTTGTTTGCCCTGTCATTGTTGATGGTAGGTACTATCGTCTTATAACAGCTTATCGCAAGGTCATTGCGGGTGTTTCTGTGATGTCATTGTTCAAAAATACGAGCTTTATTGCCAAGCTGATGGCAAAGATGGCGTTCGACCAGAGAGCTGTCAAGACTTCGTTGCGGATTTGAAATGGCCTTTTGTCATTCTTTTCGCCGGGCTATAGGCTATATCCCAAGCTAATCTCTTAGATATCCAGCTCACTTGCGATAATCCTGACTTTTATGTTTCAGGAGGTCAGGAGTCTGATTCCATTCATGAATCGCACAAGTTACTGGCCAGTCAGAATGTTTCCAACGAATATGCCTCTTGTCCTGATAAGGGTTGCGCTTAGTTATTTAGCGATGTGGAAAGATACATTCGACTCATCAATTGTTTTATGCAAAGCCACACCTTTCCTAAAAAATACAACGCTTTGCAGGTGTGAACTAGCCTATCAATAAAATCTATAGCTGAGGTTAACTCAGCTTTTCATGTCAATCACTAATATAACGGAGGTCAGAACATGACATTATCGCATATCAGCCACACCTTGCCATACTCAATTGAACAAATTTGGGACACAGTAACCGACCTTGAGCGTTTTGCTTGGCGAAGCGATATTAAAGAAATTAAGGTATTAGACGAGCACAATTTTATTGAAGTGACCAAAAATGGGACAGAGACCCATTTTCATACGACTAAGCTGGTAGCCTACAATACTTGGGAATTTGACCTCAATAATGAGAGCATTGAAGGTCACTGGATTGGCAGTTTTAGACAGCAAGGACACGAAACTCTGGTGGATTTTACAGAAAATGTAGTCGCTAAAAAATGGTTTTTAAAACCGCTGCTTGCTCCCTATTTAAAGAGACAGCAAAAGCAGTATCTAAAAGACCTTCAGCATGAGCTGGAAAGAAACTCATCAATTTGATTAGGAGGCTTTCTTTTGGTCAAAAAACGGTTGAAAATTAAGACAAGAAAGGAAGCTATGCCAGAATTACCAGAAGTTGAGACAGTTCGACGTGGATTAGAAGAGCAAATTGTCGGTAAGACCATCAAGGCAGTCAAGGTGACCTACCCCAAACTGGTTCGGACAGGGCTAGAAGATTTCCAATTGCTGCTGCCAGGTCAGAGTGTTCAGGCCATGAGGCGACGGGGCAAGTATCTGATTTTTGAGCTGACAGGCGGGCTAGTCATTTCCCATCTGCGGATGGAGGGAAAATATTTTCTCTTTTCCGACCAAGTTCCGACCAACAAACATTTCCATGCCTTCTTTACCTTCACCGATGGCACGACCTTGGTTTATCAGGATGTCCGCAAGTTTGGCACCATGGAATACCTGCCCAAGTCCCAAGAAGCAACTTATTTTCTCAGTAAGAAATTAGGCCCCGAGCCTACCAAGGAAACTTTTAAATTAGCTCCTTTTGAGAGGACCTTGGTAAAGTCCCATAGGCCGATTAAGTCCTATTTGCTGGACCAATCCTTGGTGGCTGGTCTGGGGAATATCTATGCGGATGAAGTGCTTTGGGCTGCCAAGGTTCATCCTGAAAGACGCTCAGATAGCTTGCGACCAGCCGAAATCAAGCGGTTGCATGACCAGACCATCAGGATTTTGCAAGAGGGTATCAAGCGTGGTGGTTCGACCATTCGCACCTATAAGAATACCCTAGGTGAGGATGGTACCATGCAGGACTTTCTGGAGGTCTATGGGCGTGAGGGAGAGCTTTGCTCCCGCTGTGGGTCAACTATTGAAAAAATCAAAGTAGGAGGGCGGGGTAGTCACTATTGTCCCAAGTGTCAGAAGAAATGAGTAAGATTATTGGATTAACCGGGGGCATCGCCTCAGGCAAATCAACGGTGACGGCCTACCTCAGGCAAAAGGGCTACCAAGTGGTTGATGCTGACCAACTAGTGCATAGCCTGCAAGCCAAGGGAGACCTGCTCTACCAAGCTTTGATTTTAGCCTTTGGAACAGGGATCTTGGGGCCTGACCAGGAGCTGGATCGGCCTAAATTTGCCCAATTGATTTTCAATGACCCGGCTGCCAGAAAGAAATCAGCCGACCTGCAGGACCGTATAATTCGCCAGGAACTCATCAAGGAGCGGGATCGTTTGGCTCAAGAAGAGGACATTTTCTTTATGGACCTGCCCCTGCTCTTTGAGCTGGACTATGAAGACTGGTTCGATGAAATCTGGTTGGTCGTCTTGGACGAGGACCAACAGTTGCAACGGTTGATGGCAAGAAATAGCTACTCCTTAGAAGAAGCTCAAAAGCGAGTTGCCTCGCAAATGCCCCTGTCGAAAAAAATCCGCTTAGCCGACCAGCTGATTGATAACAATGGCAGCCTAGAAGATACCTATAGGCAACTGGACCAACAGTTACAGCGGTTGGCAGCTGAACCTTAATCAATGATGCTCAATCAGGCGTCTTAAGTCCTATAAGAGAGCACTAGTTAGACTACCACTAATTAGTGCTTTTTGTTTAGCCGAGTTCAAGGACGATTTTCTAGAGGTAAGAAAATATCTTTAATTAGTGATTTCAGCCCAAGGTGATTTTATACTCTTTGAAGTTCAAAGCTTTCAACTGACAGCTCTAGCATAGTCATGTCTTGCTAAAACCTTAGAAATTCATAGCCGACGAGGTAAGGGCAGAGTGATACTTTTGATTGTATTCGGTTTTAAAAGCCGTCCAGAACACCTCTAGTTTTGGATTGCTTTGGAGTGCTATTTTGGAAGTAAACTTAATGATTATTAGTTAGTTTGTGATGGCAGCTCTACATGCCACTTCTACCAAGTCAGCTAACACCACTAACTAGTGATTCCCTTCCACCCAAATTCATAAAAAAATCAATCGGCTGATAATTTTTCCCCATGCAACTTGTGGTATAATACTTAGCAGATGATCTGAGAAAGAAGATGATGACCTATTCAAACGCAAAGTATCACTACGGTTAACTGGCGGCAGAATATGCTAGTGGCCTGGCTGGGGAACTTCCTGACTGGGGCCAGTTTTTCGCTGGTCATGCCTTTTATGTCCATCTTTGTCGAGCAGTTAGGAGCTAGGCCGGGAACAATTGAGCTCTACGCTGGTCTTTCGGTTTCCCTGTCGGCCCTAGCATCAGCCTTGGTCTCTCCTATCTGGGGAGCTCTGGCCGACCGCTATGGCCGTAAACCCATGATGATTCGGGCCAGTCTGGTTATGGCCTTCACGATGGGAGGCTTAGCCTTTGTGCCCAATGTTTTTTGGCTCTTGACCCTCCGCTTGCTCAATGGGATGTTTTCAGGCTATGTACCCAATTCCACAGCCCTGATTGCCAGTCAGGCTCCCAAAAATAAGCTGGGCTTTGCCCTAGGGACCCTGGCAACAGGAGTAACAGCGGGGACCCTGATTGGTCCCCTCTTGGGTGGCTACTTTGCCGACCTGCTGGGCATTCGCAATATTTTCTTGGGTGTCGGTTTTCTCCTTTTGGCCCTCAATCTGATGACCATTTTCTTAATCAAGGAAGACTTCGTTCCTGTTAAGAAGGAGCATGAGTTGCCAACCAGGGAGCTGCTCAAGCAGGTCAAGAACCGTCAGGTTATGCTGGGGCTCTTTGTGACCAGTATGATTATTCAGGCCTCAGCTCAATCCATCGCCCCAATCTTGACCCTCTATATTCGTCATCTAGGTCAGACGACCAACCTCATGTTTGTTTCAGGCTTGATTGTCTCTAGTATGGGTTTTTCCAGCATGCTGTCTAGCTCATTCCTTGGTAAGATTGGTGACAGGATTGGCAATCACCGTCTCCTCTTAATTGCCCTTTTCTATAGCTTTTGTATGTACTTTTCCTTTGCCCATGCCAAGACGCCGCTGGAATTAGGCCTGCTTCGCTTTATGTATGGCTTTGGAACTGGTGCCCTCATGCCTAGTGTCAATTCCCTCCTGACTAAGATTACGCCCAAGGAAGGGATTTCTCGCATCTTTAGCTATAATCAGACCTTCACCTATATGGGTCAGGTCATCGGTCCCTTCATCGGCTCTAGTGTCGCGGCCCTCTTGGGCTATCACTGGGTCTTCTATGCTACCTCCCTCATCGTTTTTGTCAATTTCTCTTGGAGTTTTATCAATTTTAGACATTATTTGAAAGTTAAGGAAATCTAGTGCGGATTAAAATAAATTTGAATTGCAGCTCTTGCGGGAGTATCAATTATTTGACCTCAAAAAATAAGGCCAACCATCCTGAAAAAATTCAGGTGCCCAAGTACTGTCCCAAGGAGCGAAAAGTAACCCTCCATCTTGAATCTTAGGGGCATTTATGATAAACTACTTAGGACAATAGTGGAGGAAAAATATGTATAACATTCTACTGACTGCTCTCTTGGTCATGTCTGTGATTTTGATTATTGCGATTTTTATGCAGCCACAGAAGAACCCAAGCAGTAATGTATTTGATAGCAGCGGTTCGGAAGCCCTCTTCGAGCGAACAAAAGCCCGTGGATTTGAGGCCTTCATGGAACGCTTTACCGGTGTCCTAACCTTCCTTTGGTTGCTGGATGCCCTAGTGCTTGCGATTTTATCAAGTAAGTAATGACAAAGGTGAGCCGACGACTTGGTTGGCTCCTTTTTTATAGAAATTTCCCCACGAAAACATCATAAATGATAATCAAAAGTCGGCTGGAGCAAGGGCTTCAGCCAGTAAGGGAACAGAGGCCTAAGAGAGAGCTCTGTAGTAATTTCTGTCGGTCAGTCCTAAGGCAAAATTTGGGCTGGCCTCTCCCTTGGGGCTTTTGATGTTCAAAATCTATCAAGAAGTAAAAGGATGAAAGGGTGGCCTTAACTAAGTTTAGTCCACCCAAAAAGACTATGGAAGAACAAATTATTAACTATTTAAAGGAGCAGGGCAAGTCCAGCGTCAATGATTTGGCGGCTGCTCTAGATATGGCAGGGGCCCAGAAATTCCCTGAGCTCATCAAGGTTATCTCCAAGCTGGAGAGTAATAAGAAGCTTCGCTTTAATCAGGACGGCTATGTCTCCCTGCGTAAGGCAGTCACTAAGAAAAAGCATGACATTACCATTCAGGGAGTCTTTCGGGCCAATAAGAACAGCTTTGGTTTCCTACATGTCAGTGATGACGAAGAGGATATGTTCATCGGCCGCAATGATGTCGGCTATGCCATCGACGGCGATACCGTTGAGGTTGTGGTCAAGAAGCCAGCTGACCGTTTGAAGGGAACGGCCGCCGAAGTACGGGTCGTTGATGTGGTTGACCGAGCTCTCAAGACCGTGGTCGGTAAGTTCGTTCTCGATGATGAACGCCCGCCCTATGCTGGCTATATCAAGTCCAAAAACCAGAAGATTTCCCAAAAGATCTACATCAAAAAAGAACCGGTAGCCCTAGATGGGACCGAGGTTCTCAAGGTTGAGATTGATAAGTATCCGACTCGCCACCACGATTATTTTGTTGCCCATGTGTCTGATATTGTCGGCCACAAGGACGATGTCGGGATTGATGTGCTGGAAGTGCTGGAATCCATGGACATTGTTTCTGAATTTCCAGAAGCCGTCATGGCCGAGGCAGAAGCTATTCCTGATGCCCCTTCCGAGAGCGATTTTGAAGGTCGCCTGGACCTGCGGGATGAAGTCACCTTTACTATTGACGGTAAGGAAGCTAAAGACTTGGACGATGCGGTTCATATCAAGAAATTGCCCAATGGCAACTTTGAACTGGGTGTCCATATCGCTGATGTTTCCTACTATGTGACCGAAGGTTCAGCCCTGGACAAGGAAGCTGTCGCTCGTGGGACTTCTGTTTATGTCACCGACCGAGTGGTGCCAATGTTGCCGGAACGCCTGTCCAATGGTATCTGTTCCCTCAATCCCAATGTGGACCGTCTGACCCAGTCAGCTATCATGGAAATCAATCCCCAAGGGAAGGTTGTCAAACACACCATCACCCAGACCGTGATCAAGACCTCCTTTAGGATGACCTACGATGATGTCAACCAGATGTTGGCTGGCAACCAAGAAGTTATTGCCCAGTTTAGGCCAATTATGGACTCTGTTAGTGCTATGGCTGAGCTCCATAAGATTTTAGTCGGGATGCGGATTAAGCGGGGTGCCCTAGATTTTGACCGTCCTGAAGCAAGGATTTTGGTGGATGATAAGGGTCTGCCAACGGATGTCGTCGTCCGTGACCGTGGAACGGCTGAGCGGATGATTGAGTCCTTCATGCTAGCCGCCAATGAGTGTGTGGCTGAGCATTTTGCTAAAAGGAAGCTCCCCTTTATCTATCGGATTCACGAAACCCCCAAGGCTGAGAAATTGCAGAAGTTCATGGACTATGCCTCCCTCTTTGGTGTGCCCATCTATGGAACGGCCAATAGCCTAGGCCAGAAGGCCCTACAGGAATTTATGGCTCGGATTGCCGGTCAGCCCGGTCATGAAGTCATGTCCATGATGTTACTACGTTCTATGCAGCAGGCCCGCTATTCGGAAGACAACCATGGCCACTATGGTCTGGCTGCGGACTACTACACCCACTTTACCAGTCCTATTCGCCGTTACCCCGACCTCTTGGTTCACCGCATGGTGCGGGAATACAGCGATTTGACCGAGGAGAAGAAGGAGCACTTCCAGGAAGTCATTCCAAAATTGGCAAGCTCTTCCTCAACCCTAGAACGCCGGGCCATTGATGCCGAGCGGACAGTTGAGGCCATGAAGAAGGCCGAATACATGGCTGAACAAGTCGGTCAAGAATTCGAAGCCGTGGTGGCCAGCGTGGTTAAATTTGGTATGTTTATCGAACTGCCCAACACCATTGAAGGGCTGATTCACATTACCACCCTGCCGGAATTTTACAATTACAACGAGCGGACCATGACCCTGCAAGGGGAAAAATCTGGCAAGGTCTTCCGGGTCGGTCAGAAGATTAAGGTCAAATTGACCCGAGCTGATAAGGAAACGGGTGATATTGACTTTGCTTACCTGCCAAGTGACCTTGATGTCATTGAAAAGGTTGACAGACAGGCCAGAAAGGCCCGTGAGGATAAGGCCAAGGAATTTCGCCGCAATCGTCAAGGTTCAGGCAAACGCCGTTTTGACAAGAAGCAAAATCGCTTTGGCGACAAGGACCAGTCCAGCAAGGGCAATTGGGACAAGAAGCCTAAGGACCACAAGAAGAAAAAGCCTGACAAACGCAAGAACCAAAACCGCCCTCACAACGATAAAAAGGGTCGGGAGTCCGGTCGCCGGCGTAAAAAACGCTAATTTTCGCTGGTAGTATTGGGAAGCGTTCCCCGGCTGGCCGAGCCTGCAAGTTAAAAAGGCAAAGTTAATATCAAAACTTGAAACTGATTATAAATAAAAGGTTCTGTTGCCAATAATCTGCGAACGAAGTGAGCTAAATCTGATATTTTCGCCGTAGTGGAATTATAAGTGACACGTCCGCTGTCACTTATAACGGGATTTTTGAGACTTTAGGCTCAAAAATTAGGAATGGAACTCTGAAGGAGTTTGCTTCCGTCCGCTACCTTAGAAAATATCAAAAATAAGTTTTTGATATTTAGTGAATAAAGTCTGTAAGAAGGGAGAATTATGGCTAAAAAATCAAGTCAAAATGATAATGTCCTAGCCCAGAATAAAAAGGCTAGACACGATTATAACATCGTTGATACCATTGAGGCTGGCATGGTCCTGACTGGGACTGAGATTAAGTCGGTCCGGGCCTCTCGCATCCAGCTCAAGGATGGCTACGCCCAGATAAAAAATGGTCAGGCTTGGCTGATCAATGTCCATATTGCTCCCTTTGAGCAGGGCAACATCTGGAACAAAGACCCTGAGCGGACCCGCAAGCTCCTCCTTAAAAAGCGGGAAATTTCCCGCCTGGAGAATGAACTAAAAGGTAGCGGGATGACCCTGATACCCCTCAAGGTCTATATCAAGCGTGGCTTCGCCAAGATTTTGCTGGGCCTAGCCAAAGGGAAACACGACTATGACAAACGCGAGTCCATCAAACGCCGTGACCAAGAACGTGATATGAAGCGGGTCATGAAGAATTTTAATGGGCGGTAGAAATAAATCATTAAACAGGCAACCAGTTGATGGCTGCCTGTTTTTGCTTTCGAATTTATAAGGTGGCTTACTAATCTTTAACCTGAATATAGTCTGTCAAGTCACGGCGGACACCTGAATTTTCACCGTAAGTTTCAACCTGTCCTGCTCGTAAAATCATCTGAACAGGCTGATTAAGTTGCAAGTCTTTTTCAAGATTTTTGTTATAGCTGGGAACTTCCATCATAGCACTGATGGGTTGGATGGCGATATTTTTCTCGGTGCAGTCGTACCAAAAAGCTTGCACTTGTCGCCCAGCTGCAATCCAATTTTCTAGGGTCTGCTTTCCTGTCATGACAAAGAAGCCAGCACAGTTATTGACCTGTTTTTCCAAGGTAGACAGACTCTGTTTGGCGAAGCCTTGGCCAGTAGCAGTCTCATGGTTGGTGGTCATAAAGTATAAGGATTTTAAAAGAGGATTGAGTCCTAACATATCTCCAGAAATACCGTCCTTCTTTTCCTTAGATTCCTGGTTGGAAAATCTTAGCCAGTCACTTTGCTCCTTTAAAAAGTCTGGATTACTCGATTGTTTTTTGACCGCCCTGATACTGCCGTCTTTTAGATAGGTAAATTCTTGGCTTGACCTAGGATAGTAGTGGAGATTCTTATATCGCTTGGTTGCTTGAGCAATAAAGCCCCTATCAAGCTTCTTAGTCAAAAACTTTCTTTTATCGGTATGACGTTTCTTGATGAGCTCGATTTGCTTTTGGTTCATCTTTTTATGCTGATCTTTTTGAAAGTTAAAAATGATGGCTTGATAGTGGTTGTTCGCCGAAGGAGATGTTTGCTCTAAGTCGACCTTGTAACCATAGGCTTCAAAAGCCATCTTCAAGGATTGGCTATAGCAACCCAGAGAAATATAAAGTTCACGATTTTTAGGGTCAACAACGTCCAGAGAACGCTTCTTATCCAAGGAAATAGTCAGCTGACCCTGTTTAGGTTTCAAGGCAACTTTCCAGCTTTGGGTGTTATGGGAATTGGCTGCAAAAGAACCGTAGTAGAGAGCTTCTTCAATATCTGATGGGACACCCTTTAAGTGGATGTCGGTCTGAATAGTAGCCTTCTTTCCAATAGAAAGCATGGTTGCACCTCCTGTAATGATAACGGCCATAAACACTATCAGAAAAGTCAAACGGATTCTTTTTTTCATGATTAGCTATCCTTTCTTAAAAGTGAGCAAGAGATTCAGATACTCCTCATTGAAAAAATCCTGATTATCTAGGCCCAGCAATTGATAATAGGCCTTCTTATTTTCAGCCATGCGGATGATTCCTGAAAGAGCACTCCAGAAAAAGATAGTCACATGATTAATATTCAGGCCCTCTTGCAAATAATCAAGCTCGATACCGTATTGGACAAACCGACTAATGAGCTGGTTGGTCTCCAGCCCCAGCTGATAAATATCCTTGTAGACTTGAGGCGTTTCTTTCTTGTCAAGGTCAAGCTTAATAGGCCCAATCATCCCTTCGAAATATAGGGGGTAGTGCTGGCATAAGTCCTGAAGTACTCGACATATTTCCAGATAGCTGACCTGAAAATCAGTCTGATTCTTAGGTCTTTTATCAATAATTTCTTTGATAGTCTGGTGTAAAGTTTGATTGTGTTTATAGACCAAGGAAAAGAAAATTTCTTCCTTATTTTTAAAGTAGACATAGAGGGTTGCCTTGCTGTAGCCTGCAGCTTTGGCAATCATATCAACACTTGTCGCTGCCAGTCCCTTGCTACTAAAAAGCTGGTGGGCAGCTTGATCAATAGTCCTGCGATGGTCTTCCACAGGTTCTTTTTTTCGTCTAGCCGTATAGTTTTTCCTCTTTTTATATTTAATTAAACCATTAGTTTAATTAAATATAAAATTTCCAGCGGAATTTGTCAACCAGAAAAAGCTCCACAGTAACCCTTGTTCCTAAGGCAACTGCGGAGCTTATTTTCTTTCTATTGTTCAACAAATTGTTTCAACCGTATCACTTCAATCTTATAGCCGTCTGGGTCAGTGATGAAGTAGTACATCTTGGGTTTGCCAGGTAGGCCCTTTAGGTCGGTGACGGTGTAGCCAGCTGCTTGGTGAGCCTGGTGGCTGGCTTCCAGGTCGTCAACACCAACAGCGATATGGCCATAGCCATCACCTAGGTCATAGTCACCATGGCCGTAGTTGTAGGTTAATTCCAGTTCGTAGTCTGGGTCATCTTCAAAGGCCAGATAAACTAGGGTAAATTCATATTCAGGGAAATCATTGCGTCGGACTTCCTTAAAATTGAGGGCATCCTGATAAAATTTGATGGAGACTTCTAGGTCCTTGACACGAACGCAGGTGTGTAAAAATTTCATAAGTGCTAACTCTCTTTCTAATAATGATGCTTAAGGGATTAGTCCAACCAAGTGATGACATCTTCCCTCGGCTTGCGACTTCTTGGGTGTTTGGGGTCTCGCAGACGATAACCAAAGGAAACCATGCTGGCAATACCTTCCTTATCAGGTTTGATAATCTGGTGCTTGGCCAAGATGGCATTGATCTGATCATAATCAAAACCTTCAATAGGGCAAGAGTCAATTCCCATCAGGGCAGCAGAGGTCATCATATTGGCTAGGGCAATGTAGGTCTGCTTGGCCGTCCAGTCAAAGAGGGCCCGAGGATTGTCAGCCAACTTTAGATTCTCTTCTTGAAAGATCTTATAGCGTGCCAAACGAGCCTCCAGGTCGGCCGGGACTGTGATACCTCGGCGAATCAGGCTTTCTCGAATGGGCTGACTGTCGTAACGGTCAGCCTTTTCTGCTAAGAGGAGGACAAAATGGCTGGCCGTATCCAGCTGGTACTGGGCACCCCAGGCAACTTCTTTAAGTTCAGGGGCAAGTTCCTTGATATGTTGGCGATCCAAGACGACGAACCGCCAACCTTCTAGGCCGATGGAAGAGGGGCTGAGCCAGGCTGTATCTAAGATGGCTTCCATATCCTCCCGAGGGATCTCCTCGTCCTTGTAAACACGAACAGCTACCCGACGGTCAAAGGCCTGCCGAATTTGCTTTTTGATGGCATCTTTAGTCATGTCTTACCTACCTTTCTGAGGCTAAATTAGCGGGCCAAATGGCCAGCCTCATTATTTTTTGAATAAGTCACCTTGGGGCAGTAATTGGTGGAATGTCCTCTCCCTCGCCAGATAAGTGATAATCAACTGGACGGAGACGAGAGCACCCAGTCCGCTGGACCAGATAGCCCCAGGCCTTAAAATTAGGGGGCAAGAGAAGGGTGCTGATCCTGCCAAATCAATTCCTACCCTCTGCCTTTCCTTATGTGCCTTCATCATAACATTTTCCGAAAATTCCTGCCAATCTTAGGAAAAATTGTGATAAGATTAATTTATAGTATCCATTCTCAATGAAAATCAATAGGCGGGACAAAGGGTGCCTTGGCCAAGGTGAGGAAGGTCCAAGGTCAACCAGTCTGGGTCTGCTTTGTCACTCGAAGCTTTTGCTTTTCCAAAACTATCGCTAAGAAAAGGGGGACTTATGAGCATTTTAGCTATCGACTTAGGAGGAACGCAAATCAAGTCAGGACTAGTTTCTGATGATTTCCAAATTCAGGCGACCTTTGCCCCTTTGTCCTCACCGGACAATTTGCCAGACTGTCTGGTCCTGCTTGATGGTCTCATTCAACCGGTCCGATCGCAGATTTCTGGGATTGCCATAAGTGCACCTGGAACCATTGACACCGATCAGTCCATTATTTATTATGGGGGCACCCTGCCCTTTCTTCATGAATTTATGGTCAGGGATTATTTTTCCAAGACCTATGGTCTGCCTGCTACCGCCCTCAATGATGGTAAGGCGGCTGTTCTAGCCGAGCTGGCGACTGGAAATTTGCAGGGCTGTCAAAATGCTGCCGTCCTGGTCTTGGGGACAGGTCTGGGAGGTGGCCTGGTGCTAAATGGCCAACTCTATCAGGGCTCCCATTTTCAAGCTGGTAAGCTGACCTTCTTGTTACCACCAAAATTGGCCGAGATTGAGATTGAGGAAATGCGTGGTGTCGAGGTTTCAGCTGTTGGTCTCATTCATCGTTTGGCCGAGGTTCTCGGTCTAGCCGACAAGACCGATGGTCGGGCTGTTTTTCAGGCCCTATCGCAGAAGGATCAGTCCATCTATCCGCTTTTTGAAGATTACTGTCGCTATGTCGCTCTTACCATTCTCAATTTACAGACGACCTTGGACCTAGAAACCTTCGCTATCGGCGGGGGCATTAGTGCCCAGCCCCTGCTCCTGAAGGAAATTAATCGTCAGTTTGACCGCCTCAAGGCAGAAGTCAATCCTGTCAAAACCATTATTGAGCGTCCCAATATCGTCGCCTGTCGGCACCATAATCATGCCAATCTCATTGGGGCTGCCTATCTCTTCAAAAATCAGTTGGATTAAGAAAACAGGAGCAGAATAGAAACCGGTGAGGGCGGGGTTCTCCTGAACATTTTTGGAGCAGATTTCTTATGATTGCATATTTTTGCAGTTGAAGGTGAAGTCCCCCATGGGTAGCCAACTCAAGCTCTGTCCAATTGTCTGCCTTACTTACTGTTTTTTTATCAAGTCAGGCTAGGGAAAAAGGCAGATTGTTGAGCCTAATCCTTTCCCGCTGGCAATCAACCTTTCAGGACTTTCACTTACTCTTTTAGCCGGCTCTATAAAAATCATCACTAACAAAAGGAGTTATCATGCAAAATCAACGGAAAGAATTTGGCTATTTATCCAGTTCAATTCTCACCTCCGTTTTTCGAGGCATTTTAGTTGGCCTCTTCTCAGGATTTACAGTCAGCCTTTTTCGTTATTTCATTACCCTGATTTTTGACCGCTTCCAAAAGGGATTTATATTGGCCCACAAGGCTCTTTGGATTTTAATGGCCATTCTTCTTATTTATCTATTTTTTAGCCTTATTATCGGTCGCTTGATTGTGTCGGAGCCAGACATCAAGGGTTCGGGAATTCCTCAGGTTGAGGCTGAACTCAAGGGTTTGATGAGCCAGAATTGGTGGTCCATCCTCTGGAAAAAATTCCTAGCGGGCGTGCTGGGAATTTCCAGCGGTCTCATGCTGGGGCGGGAAGGTCCCAGCATCCAGGTCGGTGCAGTTAGTGGCAAGGGCCTGGCTCGCTATCTCAAGCTCAGTAAGTTAGAGGAACGCACCCTGATTGCCAGCGGTGCAGCAGCAGGGGTTTCTGCCGCCTTTAATGCCCCCATTGCTGGTCTCCTCTTTGTGGTTGAAGAGGTCTACCACCATTTTTCCAGCCGGGTTTGGATTACAGCCCTGTCAGCCAGTCTGACCGCTAATCTGATTTCCTTGCGAGTTTTCGGACAGACACCGGTTCTGGCCATGCCAGATAACCTGCCGACACCACGTTTGTCCTCCTATATCATTTTTGTTATCATGGGCATTCTCCTTGGCTTCCTGGCCTATCATTATGAGTGGTTGGTCTTACGGGTGGGCCGCTATTACACCTATCTTGGAAAAATTTTCCACCTCAAGCCTCAGTACTATAGCCTGATTGCCTTCGTCTTGATTATGCCCCTAGGTTATTTTGCTCCCCAGCTTTTGGGTGGGGGAAATGCCTTTGTTCGCTCGCTCTCTTCTCTCCAGGCTCCAGTGCTTTACTTCCTAGCCTTCTTTTTGCTTCGCTATTTTTACAGTATGATGAGTTACGGCTCTGGCCTACCTGGCGGAATCTTCCTGCCTATCCTGACCCTGGGAGCCTGTCTGGGGGCCTTCTTTGGCAGCATCTTTCTCCATCTTGGCTGGATTTCTCAGAGCGAATTCCCCATTTTCATTATTCTGGGTATGAGCGCCTACTTTGGGGCCATTTCTAAGGCTCCCCTGACCGCCATGATTTTGGTCTGTGAAATGGTCGGTGACCTCCACCACCTCATGGCTCTGGGCACGACAACCCTGCTGGCCTATATTGTTATGGACCTGCTGGGCGGAGCTCCAGTCTATGAAGCCATGCTGGAAAGTCTTCTTGAAGGTGACCATCCTCACGATGATGATAGTCCGCTGACCTGGATTGAAGTCCCTGTTTCTGAAAAAATTGCCGGCAAGTCCGTCTATCAACTGGAATTGCCCAAGGATGTCCTCATTACCAGCCAGCGAGAAAATGGCAAGAGCCACATCGTCTCGGGCGGTACCAAGCTTATCCTTGGCAATGCTATCAATGTCGTTTTACCGGAAGATAAGATTGATCAAGTCAGACACATGCTCTTAGACTAAGATCTCAGGTTTTAAAGAATACAAAAAAGCGAAGCCCTGCTTGGACTTCGCTTTTTCTATAGCTAATTTAAAATCAGAGCTCAAAATATTGGAGCTTCTTAGGTGTTTGGGTCAGCGGGTTGAAGCCGTCCTTGGTGATGTAGCCACAGTCCTCAATCCGGACACCGACTCTGCCAGGAATATAGATGCCTGGCTCAACTGAGAAGCACATGCCTTCTTGGATGACCAGGTCGTTACCAGCCATTATGGATGGGTATTCGTGGACATCCATGCCCAAGCCGTGGCCCAGGCGGTGGTTGAAGTAGTCTCCATAACCTGCTTTTTCAATAACCTTGCGGGCGGCCGCATCGACTTCGCTGGCTGTAACACCAGGTTTGATAAAATCTTGGGCAGTTAATTGGGCTTCTAGACAGAGCTTGTAGATATCTTCCTGGAAGGGGTCAGGCCGACCGACGGCAACTGTCCGGGTCATGTCAGAAGTATAGCCTTCGCAAACCACGCCCAGGTCAAAGAGCAGGAAGGCATTATTTTCAATCGGATTCTTCCCAGGAATGCCATGAGGATTGGCCGCATTCTTCCCTGTCAAAACCAAGGTATCAAAGCTCATTTGGCTGATGCCTTTTTTCTTTAGGTCAAATTCAATCTGAGCTACCAGGTCCATTTCCGTCCGACCAGCTCGGATATTGTTAAAACCGACCTTGACTGCGTAGTCGGCATAGACCCCAGCCACCAGCATCTTGTTGATTTCATCGGTGGACTTAATCAGCCGCATTTCTTGAATGTAGGGGGTCAGATTTTCAAAACGTCCTAGAAAGACGGATTGCAGGCCATTGAACTTGGTCACATTGAGGTGGTCAAATTCGACAAATATTGATTTGGAATCAATTCTCGGTAGGTTGTAACGAATCTTTTGCCAAGGATTCTCAGCATCCTGATAACCGATGACCTCGAAATTAACCGTCTGGGAAGCCCGGGCTACCTCTAGTTCAGGAACGAAAAGAATAGGATTGTTGTCGCTGTAGACAAAGAGAAACATCTGACGTTCATGGGGGTCGCAGTCAAAACCAGTCAGGTAGTTGACGGTGACAGGGTCAGAAATAATCGCCAAGCGGGATTGATGCTGGGCGAGATAGTTACGGATTTGATTGATTTTTGACATGTCAAAACCTCTTTTTCTGAATAAATTCTTGCCTTTATTCTTTCAAAAATTCCCCCAAATTGCAAGGGCTTACCAAAATTTTCCAGACGGGGGCCGGTTTCTGCCAGTATTTTACTTGGAAATATGCTAAAATAAAGGCGAGAAAACGATTTCAAAATTTTCAAAAAATCCTCAACCGCTTGGCAAGAGAGATGGTCGGGAAAAATCTCAAGAGTAGGAGGACTAGTCAATGGTCACACGTCGAGAATATGCTAATGAGGAAATTCGGGCAGAGAGCCCTTATTTTTCACCCTTAAAAACCGTTATCGAAACCGCCTTTTATGAAAATCATGTCAAATCCATTAAGAGCTTGGAAGAGGCCTACCAACTGGCTTCATCGGCAGCTGGAACCATCATTTTGGACATGCCGGTTATCCACACCAAGGAGTTAGGCCTACCCTCCTATGCTCGCGTTCTTTTGACCAATTCAGGAGCAGTCGTGGGTCGGACAGCTAGGGCTAGACGGATTTTTGGTCGCAATCCAGCTGAGGACCAAAAGCTCCTTCCACTTGTACGGGATGCCGTCCTCAGAGCCAAAGGTAGAACCTTCTACCGTTCATCAGCTGTGGTCGGCCTGGATGAAGATTTCATGGTTCGGGCCCACCTTATGGTGCCTGAGGATGAGAGTCCCAATCTCTACTCTTGGCTCCTCAATTTCCAAATTTTGGATGAGACCTTCAAGAACCGCTTGGTTGCTTCCAAACAATACGATGAAAATGACATCTTCATTTTCTTTGATCCTGACTGGTCTCATCCCGATTATCCAGATGGCTTGGTTTACTTCGATGTCCGCCATAATTGTGCCATGATTTTGGGCCTGCGTTACTTTGGCGAGCTCAAGAAAGCTACCCTGACTCTGGCTTGGAGTACGGCTGCTAGGAATGACTATGTTGCCTGCCACGGAGGTTTGAAAATTTTCAGGAAAAAGCTTGCCAAGGAAGACCAGGACTATGTTGCCTCCTTCTTTGGCCTGTCTGGTTCGGGTAAGTCAACCCTGACCCATGCCAAACATAATGGTAAGTATGACATCCAAGTGCTCCACGATGATGCCTTTATCATCTCAACCAAGGATGGCTCCTCCATTGCCCTAGAACCCTCCTATTTTGATAAGACCAATGATTATCCAACTGGTCATCGGGAACAGGATTACTTTGTGACCGTGCAAAATTGTGGCGTGACGCTGGATGCTAATGGCCGCAAGAAGTTGGTCACTGAGGATATTCGCAATGGGAATGGGCGGACGGTCAAGTCCCGCTATGCGACCCCGAATCGGGTGGACCGGATTGACGAGCCCATCAAGGCCATCTTTTGGATTATGAAGGATGATAGCCTGCCTCCCCTGCTTAAAATTGATGACCCTGTTTTGGCGACCACCATGGGCTGCACCCTGATGACCAAGCGGTCCAATGCCGAAAATCTCTCAGGCCAGCAGAAGGACTTGATTATCGAGCCCTTCGCCAATCCATTCCGAGTTTATCCCTTGGTCGAAGATTTTCGAAAATTTTGCTCCCTCTTTGAATCGGGTGTTGATTGCTATATCATCAATACCGGTCTCTACATGGGCAAGCACATTCCCAAGGAAGTTTCCTTAGGCATTATTGAGTCTGTCGTTGATGGTCAAGGGACCTTCAAGCCTTTTGGTTTCCTCAAAGGCATTAATTACCTAGAGCTGGAAAAATATCCAGTACCTCCTTTTGATCATCGCTACAAGCAGCTAATTCGTGAGAGAATGCAAATTAGGCAGGATTTTCTTCTTTCCTTTAACCAGAAATATCCTCACACAGCCCTCCCTGTTGAGGCCATTTCTAAGATGGAGGCCGTCCTCAAACATTTGGATTAAGCTATGTGGGGCAGATATAGAAGAGTGGCTTGTCCACTTTTTCTTTTCCTAAGATTTTATATAGTACCCAAGAAATAGCAAAAATAGTTCTTTCTTTTCATTGACTATCAGAATCCTGTCGGACAAAAATTGAAAGGGCATACAAAAATTTCAAAAAAATGCTTCGTAATGATTGAAAGTGTTTACAAGATGTGATAATATAACGGTGAAAGCGTAATTTTCATATAAATCTGCAGCTGCTTTACAAAAGTTAAAGGCAGCCCAGAGTCATTAATCTGATAAAGAGGGAGAGCTCACATGAATACTGATGATACCATTACCATTTATGATGTAGCGCGTGAAGCTGGTGTTTCTATGGCGACTGTCAGCCGAGTTGTTAATGGAAATAAAAATGTCAAAGAAAATACCCGTAAGAAAGTTCTTGGGGTGATTGATCGGCTGGACTATCGTCCTAATGCAGTTGCCCGTGGTCTGGCCAGTAAGAAGACCACCACGGTGGGGGTTGTCATTCCTAATATTGCTAACAGCTATTTTTCAATTCTGGCTAAGGGGATTGACGATATTGCTTCCATGTACAAATATAATATTGTCCTTGCCTCTAGCGATGAGAATGATGATAATGAAATCAACGTTATCAACACCCTTTTTGCCAAGCAGGTAGATGGCATTATTTTTATGGGGCACCATCTGACCGATAAGGTTCGTCTGGAATTTTCCCGCTCCCGTACACCCGTTGTTTTAGCAGGGACTGTTGATCTTGATAAGCAATTTCCAAGTGTTAACATTGATGAGGAACAGGCTGCCAATGATGCGGTTGCGGATTTGGCTCAGCGCCACAAGAAAATTGCTTTTGTGTCAGGCCCCTTGATTGATGATATCAATGGTAAGCTTCGCCTGACGGGTTATAAGACTGGCCTAAAAAATGCAGGCATTAAATTCCAAGAGAGTCTGGTTTTTGAAGCCAATTATTCTTATGAGGAGGGCTTTGCTTTGGCTAAGCGAGTTCTCAATTCTGGAGCAAGAGCAGCCTATGTTGGTCAGGATGAACTGGCTGCCGGTTTGCTTAATGGTCTCTTTGCCGCCGGTAAATCAGTTCCAGATGATTTTGAAATTATCACTGGCAACGATTCCCCAGTCGTCAAATATACCCGTCCAAATCTGACTTCCATCAGCCAGCCTATCTATGACTTAGGAGCTGTCAGCATGCGGATGTTGACTAAAATCATGAACAAGGAAGAATTGGACGAGCACGACATCATCCTCAATCACGGCATTAACAAACGCCAGTCTAGTCTCTGAGGTGGCTGCTAAAAAGCTGTACCTGTCAGAATTGTCATAATTAGGGAAGTGGGAAAATCCACTATGGCTTAGCCATTGATTTTAGTCCCTCTCCTTTTTTATTTCAAAATCCAGCTGGGTGTGCTAAACTAATAGTCAATGAAAATCAAAAGTGGGACAAAGCAAAGGCCACAGCCTATAATGAATCCGATGTCTAAGGGCAATCACTTTGGCGTTTCTTGGCTTCCTCACTAACTTCTCAAATTGGCCTCACCTAAGACTCTGTGGAAAAAGATGAAGTCTCCTTGCTGCTTTCCTTTGGGAGTTCTTTGGAGATCTAAAGAACTGTTATGACAGTTCCTGTAGCAAGTCCAGATACAAAGATATAGACCTGCCTTGTTCATTAGCTAGTTTTGATTTTCGGAGGATAGAAAAACAGTAATTTGGCTGAACGATTTTATTTGCTCGCCCAACTCAGCTATGACTAAGGGGAGAAACTTATGACTAATAGCACTTTAATGCAATATTTTGAATGGTATCTACCAGCGGATGGCAAGCACTGGCAGCGTTTGACTGACGATGCCCAACATCTTAAAGACATAGGCATCAGTATGGTCTGGTTACCACCTGCCTTTAAGGGAACGGGTCCAGAAGATGTCGGCTACGGGATTTATGACCTCTATGACTTGGGAGAATTTGACCAAAAAGGAACCGTGGCAACCAAGTATGGGACCAAAGAAGATTATCTCAAGGCTATTAAAACCTTAGAAGATTTAGATATTCGAACCATGGCCGATATTGTCCTCAATCACAAGGCTAGTGGGGATAAGAAGGAGCGCTTCAAGGTAGTTCAGGTCAATCCTGAAAATCGCATGGAGATGGTTTCTAAAATTTTTGAAATTGAAGCTTGGACTGAATTTGATTTTCCAGGCCGTCAGGACACCTATAGCGATTTCAAGTGGCACTGGTACCATTTCACCGGCGTTGACTATGATGCCCTCAATAACCAAAGGGGGATCTATATGATTCAAGGTATCAATAAGGGCTGGGCGGATACCAGTCAGGTTGATAATGAGAATGGTAACTACGACTACCTCATGTTCGACGATATTGATTTTGAACACCCTGAGGTTGTGGACCATCTCAAGACCTGGGTCAAATGGTTTATTGAGACAACTGGTGTCTCAGGTTTCCGTCTGGATGCGGTCAAGCATATCAAGGCCAGCTTTATGACAGATTTTATTAACTATGTCAAAGAAGAAGTCAAGCCCGATCTTTATGCCTTTGCCGAATACTGGAAGCCAGATGCCCAGGCTAACTTGGATTATATTGAAGAGACTCAGGGAGTCTTTGATCTGGTCGATGTCGTTCTCCATATGAATCTCTTTGAAGCCAGCAAGCAGAAGGAAAATTATGACCTCAGTCAAATCTTAGAAGGCAGCCTGATGCAGAATTCGGATACCTTTGCCGTAACCTTTGTGGATAATCACGATTCACAGAGAGGTCAAGCTCTGGAGTCTTGTGTGGAAGAGTGGTTTAAACCCACAGCCTATGCCTTGATCCTTCTTCGCCAACAGGGATTACCTTGTGTCTTCTACGGTGACTACTATGGTATTTCTGGTGATTTTGCTCAGCAGGACTTCCAAGAGGAGTTGGACAAACTCCTCTATGTCCGTAAGAATCACGTCTATGGAGATCAAATGGACTACTTTGATGATCCCAACTGTATTGGCTGGGTTAATCAGGGTGATGAGGAACACCCAGAAGGTTGCGCAGTCGTCATCTCTAATAAAGATGCCAGCTCTAAACGGATTGAGATAGGGAACGCAAACGCCGGCAAAACCTTTGTCGACATTATGGGAAATTGCCCAGATGGTGTTGAAATTGAGCAGGACGGCTGGGCTGACTTCCCAGTCCAAGGACAATCCGTCTCAGTCTGGATTAACCAAGATGCCCTCTAATAGTTGATAACAAGCGACATTCCTGTCAGACGACATCTATGTCGCTATTTTTTTATGACTTTCCGTTTTATAATGCTCCTGTAAAAACTTAGCGACAGTCAGATAAGCGAGCCGATCATGGTCGCTTATCTGGCTTAGTAAGAAGTTTAGGCAACCACCCTAGTGGTCGCCGTAGAAAAAGAGAAATTTTAATTTCCCATTTTCTTAACGTTTGCGACAGTTGGATAAGCGAGCCGATCATGGTCGCTTATCTGACTTAGTAAGAAGTTTAGGCAAACCACCCTAGTGGTCGCCGTAGAAAAAGAGAAATTTTAATTTCCCATTTCTTAACGTTTGCGACAGTTGGATAAGCGAGCCGATCATGGTCGCTTATCTGGCTTAGTAAGAAGTTTAGGCAAACCACCCTAGTGGTTGCTGTAGAAAAGGGAGAAATTTTAATTTCCCATTTTCTTAACTTATTGAAAGGAATATTTATGTTTAAAAATTGGAAAAATAGAGACCTATACAAAGTATCCAACAGAGGTTTGATAGTACTTGAAGGTCTCTCCCTTATTTTAACCTCATTTGTCTTAGTGGCGCATCTATTTTTAGGAAAATCCCTGTCCCAGACAGATCCGCTGAGCCTCTTCAAGCCTCACTCCAGTCTAGTTTTGATAGGCCTAGTCCTCAATCTTCTAGTGACAGGTCTAGTCCTATTTGGTCTCGTCAAAAATCTCCTCGCTCCTAAAAGTCGGAAGTTTGCCAGCTACCTCTCTTACCATCTGGCCATGGTTTGGACCCTCTTGACCATGCTTGTAGACTTGCTCATGGGGCTTGATTATCAAGCCAGTCTCTATCTGAGCCAGTTGCTTGTCCTGCTCATGGCTTTCTTAGCTGCTCAGGAGTACAACTATCAAGAGAGACGGATGCGACGCCATAATTATATTCGTTCGCTCATGATTAGATAGGGAGAAAAGGAAAGTAGGACCTAGCGCTGATTTATCGTAAGTCATGAATTTTGGCTCAAAATAAGCTATAATAGGGTTTATGAAAGTATTACTCTATTTGGAAGGTGAAAATCTGATTGGCAAATCAGGTATCGGTCGGGCCATAAAGCATCAGCAAAGGGCCTTGGAGATTGCTGGAATCCCCTATACGACCAACCAAAAGGATGATTACGATATTGTCCACATTAACACCTATGGGCCCAAAAGCCTAGCCCTGCTCAACTCTGCTAAAAAACAAGGCAAGAAGGTCATCGTCCATGGGCACTCTACCATGGAGGATTTTCGTAATTCTTTTATTGGCTCGAATCTAGTTGCTCCTGTCTTCAAGACCTATCTCAAGAAGATTTATCAGGCGGCCGACTATATTATCACACCTTCTGAGTATTCTAAATCTTTAATTGAAAATTACGGGGTGACAACACCAATCTCAGCTATTTCCAATGGGATTGATTTGGCTAAATACCAGCCCAGTCCAGAGAAAGAGAAGACCTTTCGGGAATACTTTGAAATTGCTCCCGAGCAAAAAGTAGTTATCTCAGCCGGCCTTTATTTCAAGCGCAAGGGCATCCTTGATTTTGTCAGAGTGGCTGAGCAAATGCCAGAAGTTCGCTTTATCTGGTTTGGGAAAATCAATGAATTGGTGATACCGGCCGATATTCGTAAAGTGGTTGAAAAAGACCATCCTGACAATGTTCTCTTTCCTGGCTATTTCAAGGGAGACATCTTCGAAGGAGCCATGAGCGGGGCAGACACCTTCTTCTTCCCTTCCTATGAAGAAACCGAAGGAATTGTGGTGCTGGAAGCTCTAGCTAGCCATCAGTCGGTTGTCTTGAGAGATATTCCTGTTTATGAGGGCTGGATCGATGGGGATTCCGCAGAGCTCTGTCATAATAATGAAGAATTTGTTGCCAGCCTCTATCGTACCATTAGTAAAGAGGTTGATAAGCGAGAGGCTGGCTATCAAGTGGCTACAACCCGTTCACTTGAAAATGTGTCTAAACAGTTAGCAGCTGTCTATCAGAGGGTTATGGAGTTGTAAGATGAGAATTGGATTATTTACAGATACTTATTTCCCCCAAGTGTCTGGTGTGGCGACCAGTATCAAAACCTTGAAAGATGAGTTGGAGAAAAAGGGGCATGAGGTCTATATTTTTACAGGGACAGATAAGGGGGTCAAGCGTTTTGAGGATCCTACTATTATTCGTCTGCCTAGCGTTCCCTTCGTTTCTTTTTCAGATCGCCGGGTTGTCTATCGTGGTGTCATTACAGCCTACAAGATTGCTAAAGACTATCAATTAGATATTATCCATACCCAGACCGAATTTAGTCTGGGTCTTTTGGGAAAATTGGTAGGATCTGCCCTCCATATTCCGGTTGTTCACACCTACCATACCCAGTATGAGGATTATGTGGATTACATTGCTAAGGGGCGGCTGATCCGACCCGGCATGGTCAAATACATCATGCGAGGCTACCTCAAGGAACTAGATGGAGTCATCTGTCCTAGTCGGATTGTTCTAAATCTGCTGGATGGCTATGGGGTTAAAATTCCTAAGCGGGTTATCCCAACAGGTATCCCGCTGGAAGATTTCACTTGTGACGAGGTGACAGAAGAAGCTGTAGTTGCCTTGCGTTCCAAGCTAGGAATCGAGCAGGGAGAAACTATGTTGCTCAGTCTGTCTCGAGTCTCATCCGAAAAAAATATTCAGGGCGTACTGGCCGCTCTGCCCCAAATACTTAAAGAGAATAACCGTGTCAAGTTAGTTATCGTTGGTGATGGCCCTTATCTGGGTGAACTTAAGAAACAGGCAGAAAAGCTCAACCTAGGTTCCACGGTTGTTTTCACGGGAATGATTCCTCACGACCAAACGGAGCTTTACTACAAAGCCGCCGATTTCTTCATCTCGGCCTCAACCAGCGAAACTCAAGGCCTGACCTACATTGAAAGTTTGGCTATGGGGACCCCTATCATTGCTCACGGCAATCCATATTTGGATGATCTGATTACCAACCGCATGTTTGGCAGTCTTTTCTACAATGAAGTAGATATTGCAGATACCGTCCTAGATGCAATTGCCTTGACCCCTAATTTGACTCAGGAACAATTGGAGCGCAAGCGCTATGAGGTTTCGGCAGAGCATTTTGGCCAATCTGTTTACCAATTCTATCTGGATATCCTGATTTCTTATTCGACTCATCAAACTGAAAAATTCTCCTTAACGGTGGAAGGAAGTCCAACCGACCGTTCGGTTCGTTTGGTTAAGTCGGCCGTTCGTTTGCCTAAAAAAGCTGTGCAAACGACGGTCAAGACTTCTCGCAAGGTGGTTAAGGCTCCAGTTCGGCTGGTTAAATCTATTAGGGATTTCTTGGGCTAGGGACTATTTAGTTCAAGCCATTAAATTTTCGACTTGTATCGTAGGACTAATTATTAGAAGGTTGACAATAAAGAGATGGCATACATTATTTCATATGTGATCAGTTGGATTTTGGGATTGCTCTTATTTTTGATTTTTCCAGAAAAAGGTCTGGTTACTAGTCTTTTACAGGCCCATCTGGTCTTTGGTATTGGTTTCTTTGGGGTCTTCGGATTTCTTGGGCATTTTATCTTTAGCGAAAGGGTCGCTCAGTCTATTGGTTGGACTTCCAATGGCTTTCAGAAGGAACTTGGTCTGATAACCTTGGGAATAGGGGTTAGTGGAGTCTACTGTGGCTTGACCAATAATGGACAAAATTCCCTCCCTCTATTAATTGTACTATCCTTTTTTCTAATTGGGGCCGGCATCAATCATATCAGAAAACTAATTACCAGTCATAATACCAATGCTGGTAATGTTGTTATCATCCTTCCAGATTTCTTAATTCCAATAACTTTGCTGGTTTTATTATATTTACAATAGTCGCTGTTCATCTGTTAAAGAAAATCTGTGATAGAGCTTGAAAATTTCTTTCTTCCTGCTATAATAAAAACCGAAGATATGTTTTTTGTGTTTGACTTTGAAGAGAGTGCTTGGTCGGTGGAAAAGCACAGGTCTATCAAGAAATACTCCTTCCTTGTTTTTATGGAAACATAGAAGGGTGGCTCCCTTAAAGCCAAACACAAGGTCAATAGTCCTTACTATTGATAAACTAAGGTGGTACCACGTAGTCTTGCGTCCTTTTGGGATGCAGGGCTATTTTTTACCCCTGAGTGGACATTAATCGGTATTTATTTAATACTAAACTAAAATAAAAACTTTGACCTGTTTTATAATCAAAAACTTTGTTGTAGGCAATCTGCGAACGAAGTGAGATAAAACTGATATTTTCGCTGTGGTGGTATTATCAGTGACAAGGAAAGTGTCACTGATAACGGGATTTTTGAGAGAGATTTAGTCCGGTGGACAAAATCTGCCTGAGCCTAAAAATTCAAAAGCGAAGGGGCTCAAAACTTACCACGGGTCAAAGATATCAGCTACTAAAGTAGCAGATATCTAACGCCAATCTCTACGGAGATTGGCTAGCCCCCTGATTAACTCGGTTAGGTCAGTAAAATCGACCGATCTAACCGAGTGTCGCAATGAAACTCCGCAATTGAACTCGCCTACACCACTGTGGAAAAAGATAAATCTGCCTTGAAGCTCTGTTGCTCCTTCGTCAGATTTCCTATTTTCCTTTGTGGTGCTTAACGGCTCTGTATCTTGTGAGGAGTTTGCTTCCGTCCGCACCACTAAACGACATTCCATTTTCAAAATCGATGCTATTTTGAAAATGAAATTAGTAAGGTAGCTAGGTAAGTCGCTTTAGCGATTACCGTAGTTTATCAGCGATTTTTAATCACTGATAAACTTGCTACGTTAGAAAATATCGAAAATAAGTTTTTGAATTTTAATAAGTATTTAATACCAAGAAAATTTATAAGGAGGCCACTATGGTCAAAATTACCTTCCCTGATGGTGCGGTTCGTGAATTTGAATCTGGCATCACAACCTTTGAAATTGCTCAAACCATTTCCAATTCTCTAGCTAAGAAAGCCTTGGCTGGGAAATTCAATGATAAACTGATTGATACGACCCGGGCTATTACTGAAGATGGTAGCCTGGAAATCGTGACACCCAACCATGAAGATGCTCTAGCTATTTTGCGGCACTCAGCCGCCCACCTCTTCGCCCAAGCAGCCCGTCGTCTCTTCCCAGATATCCATCTGGGTGTCGGTCCTGCGATACAGGATGGTTTCTACTATGATACCGACAATCAAGCCGGTCAAATTTCCAACGAAGACCTGCCAAAAATCGAAGAAGAGATGAAGAAGATTGTTAAGGAAAACTTCCCATCTATTCGTGAGGAAGTGACCAAGGATCAAGCTCGCGAAATCTTCAAGAATGACCCTTACAAGTTAGAATTGATTGAAGAACACTCTGAAGATGCTGGTGGCCTGACCATCTACCGTCAGGGTGAATATGTTGACCTCTGCCGTGGCCCACACGTGCCATCAACTGGCCGCATCCAAGTCTTCCACTTACTCAATGTAGCTGGTGCCTACTGGCGAGGCAATAGCGACAACGCAATGATGCAACGGATTTATGGGACAGCTTGGTTCGATAAGAAGGACCTCAAGGCCTATCTCAAACGCTTGGAGGAAGCCAAGGAGCGTGACCATCGTAAACTCGGAAAAGAACTAGACCTCTTTATGATTTCTCAAGAAGTTGGTCAAGGCCTGCCTTTCTGGCTGCCAAACGGGGCAACTATTCGTCGGATATTAGAGCGGTATATTGTTGATATGGAAGTAGCTGACGGCTATCAACATGTTTATACCCCACCGATTGCTTCAGTAGATCTCTATAAGACTTCAGGTCACTGGGACCACTATCGGGAAGATATGTTTCCAACTATGGATATGGGTGATGGTGAAGAATTCGTCCTACGACCAATGAACTGTCCTCACCACATCCAAGTCTACAAGCACCATGTCCATTCTTACCGGGAATTACCAATTCGGATTGCTGAGTTGGGCATGATGCACCGCTACGAAAAATCAGGAGCCCTCTCAGGACTGCAACGGGTGCGGGAAATGACGCTCAATGATGCCCATATCTTTGTGACTCCTGAACAAATTCAAAGTGAATTCCTCAAGGCTCTTAACCTGATTACCAGCATCTACGAGGATTTCAATATCACCGACTACAGCTTTCGTCTCTCTTACCGTGACCCTAATGACACCCACAAGTATTTTGATAATGATGAGATGTGGGAAAATGCCCAAGCTATGCTCAAGGCAGCCATGGACGAATTCGGCTTTGATTACTATGAAGTCGAAGGAGAAGCAGCCTTCTACGGTCCAAAATTAGACATCCAAGTTAAGACTGCACTCGGTAATGAAGAAACCCTCTCAACTATTCAGCTGGACTTCCTTCTGCCTGAAAAATTCGACCTCCACTATGTGGGAGCCGACGGTGAAGAACATCGTCCAATCATGATTCACCGGGGTGGTATTTCTACCTTCGAACGTTTCTTAGCCTACTTGATTGAAACATACAAGGGTGCTTTCCCAACCTGGTTGGCACCACAACAGGTTACCGTTATCCCTGTTTCTAATGAAGCCCACACCGACTATGCCTGGGAAGTGGCTCATGCCCTTCGTGACCGTGGTATTCGGGTCCAAGTGGATGAACGTAACGAAAAGATGCAGTACAAGATTCGGGCCAGCCAAACCCAAAAGGTTCCTTACCAACTGATTGTTGGGGATAAGGAAATGGCTGATAAGTCCGTCAACGTCCGTCGCTACGGCAGCAAGCAAACTCACACCGAAACCATCGCAGAATTTGTTGATAATATCCTAGACGATATCACCCGAAAATCCCGTCCAGTTCAAGACGAAGCAGAATAAGAATTTTTGAAAAGAAGCCTGTAGGGCTTCTTTTTTTGCTACGATTATCAACAAAAACCGTTTGTTTTGCCAATATACTTGCTTGAATATCCAATAAAAACCCCCTATAATGAATCTAAAAAAGAGGTAAGAAAAGTATGATTAATAAAACAATTCAGTCACTTAGAAAAAAGGCAGACTATTCTCAGGAAACACTAGCTGAAATGGTCGGAGTGTCTCGCCAGACCCTTAGTAAATGGGAATTGGGCGAGAGCCTACCGGATATTATCTCTTCAAGCCGCTTGGCAGAAATTTTTGAGATTAGTTTAGACGAATTGGTTAAGGGAGATGAATTACCCTTTATGTCTAAGCCTACAGAAGGTAAATATGTCTTTGGCACAGTAACTGTTGGAGAGAGAGGCCAAATTGTCATTCCCGCACGAGCGAGAAAACTTTTTAAGATCAAGAAAGGTGATGAGCTTATGGTTTTAGGCGATATCAATCAAGGCTTAGCTTTAATAAACAGTGACTTTTTCGTCCAAGCTTTTAAAGAAATGAGGTTACTAAAATGAAAAAATTAACTATTTGGGGTATCTGCTTTGCAGTCTTAATGTTCTCCTTAAATCTGATTGGTTGCTATGATTTTATCATGGTGGTGACCCATAATCGGGCTTATTTTGCGGAACTTTATACCCCGGCTATCAAGGCTTACTTCACTAACTATCCTATCTTCTTTTTGATCTTGTGGATAGGTAACTTATTGGGGGGAATACTGACTCCAATCTTCTATATTTTCAAAAATAAATCGGCTGTTTCTCTGGCTGGTCTAGCTTTTTGGGCAGATGTCCTATTAGTAATAGTAACCTGTCTCTTTAGAAATCGGATTCAAATTTTTGGCTGGCATTTCGCTTTGGATCTAGTTATTCTATGCTTGATTGGAATCTATTATTGGTATTTACGTAAAGTGGTGAGTAGCAAATAGATGACAGATGAAAAAACCTTGAAAAGTTCCTTTCTCGCTACATGGAGCAGAAAAAAACTAATCTCTCTATCATCTTCCATCTTCCTTGCTTTTTAATTTCTAGGCAGGACAAATCGAGAGTCACCCTGGGCTCTTGATTTTTGCTATAATATCCGTATGAAAACTATTGTCACAACCAGCCTTGGACAGGATTCTGGCTTAGTCAAAAGGGCTCAGGCCTTGGCTCAGCAATATTCTCTAATTTATCTGAATCGCAATAAACAGTCTCTCAAAAAACTGACGCAAGGTGAGGCATCAGTTCTTGTGGTCTATCAAGACAAACTTGCTGCAGTCCATCCAGATGGCAGTCAGTTGGCCTTTCATCCTGACACGGCCATGCTGCGAATCAAGGCTCCCCACGACCCGCTTCTGGACCTCCTGGGGCCAAGGCCTTTGAAAATTCTTGATGCCACTATGGGCCTAGCTAGTGATAGTATTGTTATGGCCTGGGCCGGCCATCAGGTCACAGCCCTAGAGTCCAATCCCCTCATTCATCTGGTGGTCAGTCAGGGACTGGCCAACTTCCAAACCGGCAATGCCAGACTAGATAGGGCCATGCGAACTATCAGCCCTCTCAATCAGGAGGCTTTGGCCTATCTACGAGAACAGCAGGATAAGAGCTATGATGTCATATACTTTGATCCTATGTTCACCCAGATTATTAAGGAGTCAGAAAATCTAGCGGGCCTCAAGCCCCTGGCCAACTATTCTCCTCTCAGTCGAGAATTATTGGCAGAAGCCAGTCGGGTTGCTCAAAAGGTCCTGATTATCAAGGCCCACTTTCGCGATTGCGTATTTGAAGAATTTGGCTTTGATCGCCAGGTCCGCCCCAATCAGAAGTTCCATTATGGCATTAAGAGGCTGACACGAGGTTAGGGCAGTCGATGATACTGACCTAACCGAGTTAGTCAGGGGACTAGCCAATTCGCTATAGAGATTGGCGTTAGGGAGTAGGACAGAAGGGCTTTGACAATCGTCAAAACCTTCGTTATTGCTATCCCAGCAAGGATGACTAGCTGTCTGCTGTACCACGCCTGGTGCCAGTACAGCAGTCAACTACTGCGACATTACTACTTTAGTAGCTGACGTCTTTGCCCCGTGATGACACGAGGTTAGGGCAGTCGATGATACTGACCTAACCGAGTTAATCAGGGAGCTAGCCAACTCGCTACAGCGATTGGCGTTAGATATCGCTACTTTAGTAGCTGATGACTTTGCTCCGTGATAAATTAAAATCCAACAGATTCCTGCTGGATTTTTTGCTATGGTTATGGTTTGATTTTTGCAGAATTCTCACTCTCGTCTTTATTGTTTTTTCTGGGCTTCCCTAGCCTGCCGTCTGGCATAGAAATTTAAACGATGGATAATAAAGCAAGTAGCCGCAAAGACGATGGCGACAGCTAGTGGCCAAGAGTGAAAGACCCACATGAGTCCGATACCCATGCTAGCACAAATCATATAGGGCAGGTAATTGACCTTGGCAAAGCGATAGAGGCGGCGGTTATAGATGGAGGTGGCATAGAGGGCTAAATAGTAGAAAAATAGACCAAAGGATAGAATTGCCAATGCGAAATGTCGGTGCTCAGGGCTGGCAAAATTTTCTAAAGCTGTCGTAAGCATATTGATGGCAATAATCAAAATCAAATGGGCGTAAATCAAGACAGTTCCTCGAGTTTTCTGATGGTGGTTGATGGTTAAATGAGTTTGAGAGATATAGGCTACGAACATAAAAGAAACGCCAAAGAAGAAGAGAATACCAAGAAAAGGAGATTGATAGAGAGGGTAAGACTGAATCAAACCAACAACGGTTTCACCAAAACTAATAATGGTAATCAGTTGAAATCTTTCTACGAGATGGGGAAAATTAAGTTGATGGAAATCGGCCCCCTTATTGATGAAGAGAGGGAAAGACCAAGGAATGAGCCAGAGCCAGTATAAGTTTGAATTGTTTGAATCAAAGAGATTTAATACGGCAACTGCGAGAACTAGCAGTCCAAAATAGGCAATCGTCACTATCAATCGTTTGATGATAGAAATCATATCAACATTGAAACCGTCCCGTCGGCCCCTGAGATAGTATTGAAAGGCAATCAGGGCGTGAGCTAGAATAAGCAAGCCATTATAGAGTAGGTATTCACTCAAATTGTAAGATTTCATTCCCAGCATAAGGGCAAAATTGCCGACAATAAACATGGAAGGAATATTGAGATAAACATCTAAGGGGTCCCGCTCGCCGTACTTATTGAGGTAGATGGTCTGGTAGGTCCAAATGGACATGACCAAGCTGTTGGAGACGATGAAGGCTGCTAAATAGCCTAGATGGAAATGACCGGTATGGAGGTAACTAGTCATCCGAGACATAGCCAGCACAAAAACCAAATCATAAAAAAGTTCGTAATTTGAGACACGCTTTGAAACAATTTTTTTAGCCATAAAAATCCTTCTTAAAAATTTGAAAAAGTAAAAGCTAGAAAGCCTGCCTTCTAACCTTTTTTATTTATAGTCATTGAAAATCAAAATGAGAAAGGCCTAAATACCTCGACACAATAGCAGCTCGCCTCGAAAATTCAGACAGAAAAAAGAACAGCCCCGCCTTATCTTTTGTATTCTGAGATCTTCGAAGAGTATTAAGATAATTGCTCTTGCTCTTCCATATAGGAGATATCATTCCAACGAATCAAATTGAAATGCTTACCATCGCTACTTTCTAAGATGGTGACACTGCCATTGTCCAGTCCTCCCTGGCGGCGTAACTGACCGGATTCAAAGCCTAGAAGATAATTGGTGGCTGCTGTAAAGCAGGCACCATGGCCAACTAAGAGTACGTTTTGGTCATGCTCATAGTCTAGGCTGGCAACGAACTTAGCTACCCGTCTGGTCGCGTGGTAAACGGATTCCGCTTCAAAAAAGTCATTATCAAACTTAGCGAGATTGTAGCGGAAGGCTTCCATTTGTTTAGGGTAAATCGAAGCAATGGTCGAGATTTTTTGCCCTTCCAGCCGGCCTAAGTTCCATTCTCGCAGAGGCTTAGCTATAGTAATCTCAGTCGGATTCTGATTTGCCTCCATGACCAGCATAGCGGTATCTCGCGCCCGTTTCAAGTCACTAGTATAGACTTTATCGAAATGAATGGCTGATAAGTAGTGGCCTAATTTTTTTAGGTTTTCCACGGATTCTTCTAAAAGCGGAGAGTCCCCTTTTGAGCCCTGAAAGCGTCCTTCCAAGTTCCATTGGGTTTTTCCATGTCTGACAAAAAATAAGCGCATAATCAAACTTTCTATTTTAATAATTTTCTATAACGGTAACGCCAAAAGGAAATAGGCTGATACCAGCTAATTTAATGGATTGTAGCGCAAAAGGAATTCCAACAATAGTCAGGCAGAGGACGATGGCACTGGCCAAGTGCATGGCAGCCAACTCCCAGCCAAAAAAGATAATCCAAATAATGTTAAAGAAGAGGCTAGAAAAATTAGAGGCTGGAACAATATCCTTACCGAAAGGAAATAGGCCAAAGCTACCAATTTTAAAGCATTGCAGGCCAAAAGGAATGCCAACAATGGTCAGACAGAGTAGTAGGCCGACAAAAACCCAAGCTAGGCCAGCCCAGAGTCCTGAGCAGAAAAACCAAATTAAATTACCAAGTAATCGCATCCTTACTCCTTAATATCAGCAAACTCTGCCGAAACAAAATCCGCTAAGGTTTGGCTGTCAATCCTAATTGATCGTTTGAGCTCACCAGCTGAGACAATCATTTGCCCCATCTCCAGAGCCACCTGGTCAATATAAATGGGGAACTTGTGCCTTTGATGGATTCCAACAGGATTGTTGGCACCGTGGATATAACCGGTCGTTTTTTCCAGGTCCTTTTGGGGAATCATGGCGACCTTTTTATTTCCGGACACCTTAGCCAGCTTTTTCTCAGATAGGTGATCGGTGATGGGAATAATGCCAATAATCGGTCCTGTTTTATCTCCCTTGAGAGCCAGTGTCTTGAAGATTTCTGAGCGCTCAATACCTTCTGGTAATTGGCCGTCGAGACCGTTAAAATTGAGGGAGTCGTGTGCAATCTTGGCCTTATCTAAGATCTGATCGACCAGAGTCTTTTTTATCTTCTTTTTCTTAGTCATATTTTCCTCGTATGCTCGATATAACTTGGGGAAATGTCAAGACCGTTACCCATCCTTGTAGCCAGTCAAATCTGAGAAAGAGAGGCTGGTTTTTTCCTATGTCTTTTGATTTTATACTGAGTTAAAATCAAAACTATTACTCCGCCCGTACCTTATCATCTAAAGAGCTCTGCCCTTTTAGCAGGACATGACCACGCCGGAGCTATCGGCTGAAAGTCTTGAACTTCAAAGAGTATTAAAGGAGTATTATTATCCAATTTCAAGCACCATTATAGCATATTAAAGACGATTATAATAGGCCTGCACCAGCTGGACAAAATCCTCAACATCATAGTCCGTTTGGAAAAATTGACTGGCGGAGTCTTCCCAATATTGGCTGGGGTCAATATGATTGGTACCCCCTAAATCTTCAGAAACCATCTCGTGGGTCCAAACTGTGCCTTGGCCATTTTTCTGACCTAGAGTAATCCCCAGATTGTACTTGTTAAGCATGAGAGCTGTGTAGTAGGCGGCATTAGCAATTTGCTTGGCAAAGGCTTTTTTCTGATAGACATGGACCATCTCAAATTGTAGGTAGTAGGGATTGGCCTTGGGTCCAGCCCCCTGGGCCATATAATTGGGGTTGGCAATGGTTAAAATTTCTTTATCATCAATAAAGCTATGGACGAAGACCCCTTGATCACGGTAGTCATTTTCCATGTTGGCCTTTTCACCTGCCAGCGTGGAGTTCTCGGTCCCAGTATCGTGGATAACAATTCCCTTGGGCTGTTTGCTCTGGGTATGGTAGGCTTCCTTTTTAAATTTGCTGTAAATATCTTGCTTGGGGCTAACCTTGGGATAGCCAAGGTTGGCGATGTAGCGATTGATAGCGTTGCTTTGCTTGAGAGTAATGGCTTTGGCCATCACATAGAGGGTTTGGCCGTCCACTTTTACCTTAGCAAAGAGTTCCTTTTGATTATGATGCTTGATGGCATCATAGCCCAACACTGTCAATTTGGTTCCTGCTGAAATCTTAGAAAAGCCTTTGAGGGCGTGAATATCATGGTAAACGTGGGTAGATTGTTTAGCTTGGGCCGTCTGTTTGGTCTCGACCTTATAAGAGTAGAGAACCTGGGACTTGCCGTAAAAGACATACCCCTTGAGAAAGATTGCACTGACTAGGAGGGCAATCAGGATAATAATGCTGGAAAAGAAATACTCTTTTCCGTGTTTTGTTTGATTGAGTTTGTACCAAAAGTTTTCTAGGGATGTCATTCGTGTGCTTGGCCTTCTTTGACTCTCCGAAATTCAAAATTATCCAAGGGACAAAGCAAGTCGATACCATGTATTAATGTCTTTGCTCTGTTCACTTTTGATTTTCATTGAGTATTAATATAATTGTAATAAGATGAGAATCATTGATGAGTGAAAGCAGATAAGAATAGAGCCTGGAGTTTCGTCTCCAGACTCTATTAGAAATTTCTAGCTTGTTTTTATTGGTCAACGGATCCGAAAAGTTTTTCAAAGGTTTTTTTCTTGTCTTTGTTAGGGTTAATCTGGTTTAAATCCAGGGTCTGATCAAAGCCAGGCAAGGAACCATTGGAGGTGTACTGATGCAAATCATAGTCAACGTCGGTTTCTGGCTGAGCTTCGTAGTAGCCCGAGTCAGAACCATAGGTTGGTAGCCAGACCGCATCGAACTTTTTAACAGAAATTTCCTGCTCAGTCATAAAGTAGGTCCCAATATAGATGCCAACATGCTCGGCCCCCAAGCGCTTCAATTCAGCACGGAAGGCCTCAACACCTGCATCCATATTTTTCATGGTATTTTCTTCAACGTCAATCCAATAGTAGGTTGGCTTATAAGGGGAAGCATTTTTATAGAAAATTTTAGCTTCCTCCCGCATTTCTTTTTTAGAAGAACCAAGAGCATAGCTATAAACGGCGACAGGAACGTTGCGTTTTTGAAATTCCTTAATATGGGTCTTAAAGGATTTATCGATACCAGTGGAGTGGGCAGCATTTGAATCTTTGGAGATTTTTGATCCACCGTAAACGCGGACGATAGCTCCCGATACATTTTTCGCCAAGCTATCATAATCGATTTGCTTGGGTAGCTGCCAACCTGAAATATCGACAATTGGATTTAATTTAAAATCTGCATCTGTCGAACTTGACGTTGATGTCTGGGGATTACTGGTAGAAGTAGTTGATGGTTGGTTCTTCCTAGCTGCCTGTAAGGTAGAGCTAGGAGCATTGGAGACCACTACAGCAGCAATACTCAAAAGGAGACCAATCAAACCCAAAAAGACATAAACGACAATCGGTTTTATTCTTTTTCTCATTAAGTCCTATTTTAACGTAAATAGTTGAAAAAATCAAAATGAATAGCCTAGAAATAAGCATTTTACTCCACTACCCAGGAGCAGATTTGAAAAGCTGGAGCAGCTTACCGAGGCCCAAAGATTCAGAACTAAAAAAGCAGGAGCCGATTAAAAAAGTCCCCCAATTTTGACCAGTGTCAGGAAAAGTGGTGTCTTATTGATTGAAAGAGAGAGAAGTAAAAACCACAGAATTTAGTGCTTTTTACTCCACTCCTCCATCTTATTCTTATTATATTTTTTTAGTCTGGCTAGGTAAATTAAGTCAACAAAGGCCATCAATCCTAGGTTAGAGCCTGTCACCATCATTTATTGCTATCAAAGTGGGTTAGGTGTCAATGGGCAGAAATAACATGATTAGTTTCTTGACTAGAAAGGCAAGGGCCAATTTTGGGATATAGCTAATTGTTATAAAATAAAATAAAAAATATATATTTTACAGCTATAAGGATGGGTGTTAGAATAGGGTCATCTTTAAAAAAGTATTTTATTCCAAGTAAGAGTGGAGGACTATTTATGACTAAGATTCAATATCATTTTGACCATGTTGGTTCCTATTTACGACCAGCGGAACTCAAGGCGGCGCGTGAGCAGTTCGGTGCTGGTGAAATTAGCCAAGAGGAACTTCTTAAAATCCAGGATACACAGGTTGCAGACTTGGTTAAGCACGAGGTAGAAAGTGGCCTCAAGGTTGTCTCCGATGGCGAATTTGGTCGCTCTTGGTGGCACTTGGATTTTCTTTGGAACCTGACAGGCTTTGAAGCCTACCAACAGGAGGATTCCTATAAATTCCATGGAGCCAAAACTCGGACCACCAATGTTCGTATTGCCGGTAAAATTGCCGAGAATCCTAACCATCCCTTCTACCGAGATTTTAGCTATCTCAAGTCGGTCACTCCTGAGGGTGTGACCCCTAAGGTAACTATTCCTAGTCCTTCCCTAGTCATCAAGCGGGACCATCGTTCAGATTTGGCTCTAGACCATTATGATAGCTGGCAGGCTTATCTTGATGGCCTGGCTCAGGCCTATCATGACACCATCCAGCACTTCTATGATTTGGGTGCCCGTTATGTCCAGTTGGATGACACAACCTGGGGCTATTTGATTCAGCAGTTCGAAGATTACAAGGACAATCCCGAGAAAACAGCTGAGTTAGCCTCAATTGCTGAGGACAATGTTTACACCATCAATAAGGCCCTAGCTGGACTGCCAGAAGATTTGACTCTGGCAACTCATGTCTGTCGGGGAAATTTCAAGTCCACCTATCTCTTTGAGGGGGGCTATGATTCCGTTGCCAAATATCTGGGCCAACTCAACTATGATAATTTCTTCTTGGAATATGATGACGCCCGCAGCGGTAGTTTTTCCCCTCTGACTGAGATTTGGAATGGCCGCAAGAATGTGGAAATCGTCTTGGGACTTATCACTTCTAAGGATCCAGCCTTGGAAGATGTCGATCAAGTTGTGACCAGAATCCAAGAAGCAGCCAAACTTGTCCCACTAGAAAACTTGGCTCTCTCTACCCAATGTGGCTTTGCTTCAACCGAAGAAGGCAACAGTCTGACCGAAGCTGACGAGTGGAAGAAATTGAAGCTAATCGCCAGCATCACCGAAAAAGTCTGGGGATAGTACTTTCCCTCCACAAAAAAATAAGCCAGTGCTCTTAAAATGGGCATTGGCTTTTCTTACGACCTTAATAGGTTTGAGAGGAAGCTTCGGTAAAAACTTAAATTTTACCTGACTTGCCCCAGATAAAGTTAATCAGGGTCTTATTGACTTGGGGATTAGAGTGCAGCTTGGAATGCTTTGCCTTTGGCCCTGTGAAAGTTTTCTCCTGATAAGATTTTGCGACAGGTGAAACCAGATACTTGAGCGACAGAGAAGAGGCATTGGGGACAGTTCCATCAGTATGACCGCCAATATTGCCAATCAGATTGATGATTTGGGTCCGATTTTTGGGATAGGTCTCCCGCAACTTGGTCATCTCTTGGTAAGTGGCATTCATCTTATTGGGTTTACCATCTTTGTCCAGCTTCAAATCCTCTGGCTGATGAATGGCATCCGGTATGCCCTTGAAATTCAGTCCTGCAAAATGGCCAGCAATAGCGACATACTTTTGCACCTGGGGCATGGACTTGTTTTGACCGTTTTGGAGCATGTAGTAGACGATGGCAATGTTACCTGCCGAATGTCCTACCATATTGACCTTCTTAAAGGAGTAGACTTTTTCCAAGGCCTTGATGACATTTGTAGCATAGCGACCTCGGTCCTTAAAGTTGAAGTTGGTGCTATTTTCAAAGTTGACCATGACTAGGGGATTCTTATCTGATTGTTTCAGTTTCCCCTGCAGGCGGACCTTACCATTCTTGTCGACAAAGGCGATGATGGACTTGTTAGAAGCCCCAGCTTTTTTAGCCGCATTGACCATATGCTCTTCGGCATGGTAGGAAGAGCCGCCGCCATGAAAGAAGAGGGTGGGTACAGACTCATGTTTCAGCTTCTTGCCGGACTCTTGTCGCTGCCAGATTTGCCAAGCTCCAAAAATGAGAGCAAGGCTGGCAATTATTATTAAACCTAAACTAATTTTTTTCTTCATAGATTAGTCCTCCCAGAGTATCATTTTTACCTATCTTAGCCCAAAGTTGGCCAAGAAGCAAAGAAAGAGATTGCCTGCAAGGCAACTATCTCCAGATTGGTGGAGAAAATATCCCTCTCCTCTCACATCGTCAACTAAAGAACTCCGCCAATTTAGCAAGATAGGACCAGGTGAGGGCTGTCGGGTGGAGGTTTTGAACTTTAAAAAGGCACCACCACCTTGAATGGGAGGCCCCGCTAGGCCTGTCGGGTGAAGGGTAACCATATCACCCGCAACTGTTTGAACCGGCCCAGCAAGTAAGATTGGCTGAACCGCTACTATCTGCGAATGTTAGCTCCAGTTTGCTTAGCCAGACAGGCTTGACAGGCCTGCCTTTCTATCATAGACTTATACTTATGAAAATAAGTCTCAACCGCTTGACTAGGCTAGCCCTTCTGACGGCCCTCTGTATCGCCCTAAGAGAGGCCTTTTCGGGCTTGCCCAATGTTCAACCCATTACGGCTATTTTTTTGGTGGTTACCTTGACCTATGGCCTAGTGGATGGGATTATCCTTTCGAGCCTAACCATGCTCCTGACCGGCTTTCTGCTGGGCTTTGGTGAGGTGGTCTTTCGCCAGATGCTAGCCTTTGCCCTAATTTGTTTCATCTGGCACTGGCTAGCAAGGCTGTTTAAGAGTTTTCCCCTCAACCTCGCTTTGCCCCTACAGATTATGGCAGCAGCAGGTCTCTCTCTACTTTATGGCCTGATTTTAGATGTCAGTTCGGCCCTGATTTTTTCTACCCCGATTTTGGCCTACATTTTGGCGGGGCTGACATTCGACTTGCTTCATGCAGCCTCTACGGCCCTCTTTTACCCCATTATTTTCTCTATTTTTAGGAGGTTTTCCCATGAAAAAACTACTGATTAGCCTAGCCCTAATCTTCTCTTGCTTACTTTTGGTCGCCTGCGGCAATGGCCAAGCTTCTAAGTCAGCTGACAAAAAAACGGACACTTCCAAGCAGAGCGTCACCCTGATTATCAAAATCGATGCTAAGACGACTAAGGAAGAGGTCAGCTTCAAAAAGGGAGCAACTGTAAGAGATGTCCTTAAGAGTAAGGCCAAGATTGAAGAAAAGGGTGGCCTCATCACCAGCATTAACGGCATTAAGCAAGACCAGACTGCTGGCAAATATTGGTTCTTTAAAGTCAATGGCAAACTCTCCAACACCGGAGCCGACCAAACCAAGGTCAAATCAGGCGACAAAATCGAATTCTACATGGATGTGTATAAGTGACCCTTGCCGAAAAACTGAAAAGCAGAAGGGATAGTCGACTGTTTAACCTTTCGCCAAGAAATCGAGGAGGAGAAGGAATTGGGTGTCTTTATCCCACTTTATTTTGAGTCTCAATTGAAAAATTTATACTACCGAGGCTGTTCTTTAGTCAGTTTGTAAAATAAAAAACGAAAATTGTTAAAGGACTCTTTAATCCCTTCATCTAAATTCAAACACCAATCGGAGTGGCTATCCTTAGTGACCTGATTGGTGTTTTTTGTTTACAATTTTACCTCAGCTAATGGACTAAGTGTTTAATTTTGTGACATAATTAATCAGAGTTAAGAAGTTCTGGAATAAAAGAAGGAATAAGTTTCATATCGAAACAAAAATAATAGCAGAGGCAATTTTATCTAATTGTAAAAGCGCTTAAAATTAAGGTACATGCTACTAACTAGTATCTAAACGTTTTATAAAGGAGGAGCGTTATGACTAATGTTGAATTGAAGGGAATCATTACACCGATTTTGACTCCTATGAAGGAAGATGAAAGTATCAATATTGCCGAGTTACGCAATCAGATTGATCGCCTAATTGCTGGAGGCGTTCATGGAATTTTTCCTTTTGGGACTAATGGTGAAGGTTATATTCTGAACTCGGATGAAAAATTATAGGTTTTAGAAGCAATCATTGATCAGGTAAAAGGACGGGTTCCAGTTTATGCAGGGACAGGCTGTATTTCCACTCGTGATACTATTGAGCTGAGTAAGGCCGCAGAAAAACTGGGTGCCGATGTTTTGTCAATTATCACGCCAAGTTTTGCCCTAGCTTCGCAAAAAGAACTCTATGATCACTATGTTGCTGTTGCCAAGGAAGTTGATGTCCCAATTGTTCTTTATAATATTCCTGCTCGAACTGGCAACAAACTCTTACCAGAGACCGTTGTAAAATTGGCACAGGATGTCGATAATATTATCGGTGCAAAAGATTCCAGTAGTGATTGGGAAAATCTCAAAGCCTATATCCAGTTGACAAAAAATTTGGACAAAAAGTTTTATGTCCTGTCAGGTAATGATGCCCTGATTTTATCGGCTTTGAAAGAAGGAGGAACCGGAGGAATTGCCGGCTGTTCCAATGTTTATCCTCATGTTTTGGCTTCTATCTATAATTTCTTCCAAGAAGGAAAACTTGAGGAAGCCCAAGCTGCTCAAGATTCAATTGCCGATTTCAGAGCTGTTTTTAAATACGGTAATCCTAACACGGTCGTTAAAAAAGCTGTTAAATTATTGGGCCACCCAGTTGGAGATGGTCGCCGTCCTTTCAATTATCTCTCTGAAGAGGTCATGACGGCCTTGAAAGAAGTATTAGCTTCTAACAAAGAAAAAGGTATGAACTGATAACTTAATTGACTGAAGGAGGTTATTTATGACACTTCAAATGATTATCGCCTTGGGGATCACCGTCTTCATGATTATCTTGATCATGAGAGATAGACTCCCCTAATTGCTCTGCTCTTATTAGTTGTGACTGGCATAACTGATATTAAGGGAGCCTTTGCCGGCTTTGCTAACTCTACCATTATGATGTTGGCAGCCTTCATGGCCATTATAGCAGCCCTCCAGAAAACGAGCTTTATTACTAAGTTCAAGGGATCCATGTTTAATATGGCTAAAAAAGGAGGCTACAAGGCCTATGTCCTCATCATCTTAATCGTTATGTTAGGGACAAGCTTATTTGGAACGGGCTCGACAGCTTATTATGTTTTGGTCATTGGACTCTTGTCAGCCTTACCTGAAAATAAGGCCTTGCCACCATCTCGGGTATTGATGCCTGCTGGTTTTGCCGCTAACCATCCTCTAGTTCCCTTTAATACAGCTCTGCAATACGGGATAACCGTTGCTGTTCTCCAAGCTGCTGGGGTTAGTGCCAAAGTTAATCTGATTAAATTTTCCATTGTCAACTTGATTTTGTCACTGGGCTTCTTGGGTTGGTCCCTGCTAGCCTACAAGATTCTACCCGATCACCCTATTTCCAATCAGGAAGACGACGAATCGCAAAGCTCTAATTCCCAAGGTCAAGAGGCCGAAACAAGTCGGCTGACAAGGAAACAAGAATTGGTCACCTATTTCTCATTTGCCTTGGCAGTTGCTGGGATGGTCTCCCAAAGCTATATCGGCGATGCCGGCTATGCCATGACAGGGATTGCTGTCATTCCGATTTTCTTGGTAGGTGTCTTGGACTGTACAGAAATTCGTGATGCTATCAGCGCTCCGATTATTCTTATGTCTGCGGGGGTTATCGGTGTTGCAGATGCCCTAGGCAGCACAGGCTTGACACAGTTAGTTGGTAAATCAGTTGCTGGAATGTTTGGTTCTAGTATCAGTTCTTTCCTTCTGATTTTCGTCTTCTGCGTTTTGACCAGCCTTCTAGCGACTTTGACTGGCTCAACTCTAGGGACAGTCTATGTCTTTGCTCCCCTAGCTATCGCTACATGTACGCATCTAGGCTTTAATCCGACAGCAGCGGCAGTAGCCATTGTTATCTCTGGTTGGTGTGGTCATTTCCTACCAGTAGATGGTATGCCTGCCTTGATTATGGGGACAGGGAATTATTCCATGGTTGAGTTTTGGAAATTTACGATTCCTCAATATTTCATCCGTCTCCTAGCCTTGACTGCTGGTGCCCTGATTCTTTTCCCAGTATAAGTAGGAGGAAATACTTATGGAAAATAAATTTGAACTTGCCCATGTTGGTATTAATACAGAGTCTGAAGAAAAGGCTCTAGAGCTGTCTAAGTTATTGAGTCTGATGTTCAATTTAGAACCTCGACATGGGATGAAATCAGAATTTGCCGGTTCTTATTTTGAATGTTTACGGGCTCCTTATTTAGGAAAGAATGGCCATATTGCCATGAAAACAGCTGACCTCGAGTCGGCCGTTGCCGAACTGAAAGAAAAAGGCTTCACCTTCCTAGAAGACACGATTCAATTGACCGAAGATGGACAACTAAAAAACATCTATCTAGATGGTGAATTTGGAGGCTTTGCCATCCACATAATGCGGAAGTAATGTTCTCTCTTTTGTGCTGAAAACCAAAAGGCAAGAGTGAACCCTGTCATCAAAATAGAAGTAGTTAAAATTTAGTTTTACTGTACAAAAAACGATTCCTTAGCGAGCGGCTCAAAAGTTGGGCATCTCTGAGGAATCGTTTTTCTTTTAAAATTTCCTTGGGAGAAGGGAAAATTTTAAAAGTTTCATTTTTGATATTTTCCACAGTGGTGTAGGCGAGTTCAAATGCGGACTTTCATTGCGACATGGAGAAAAAGCAGTCGATGATACTGCTTTTTCGGAATCAGTCAGGGAGATAGAAAGCTAGGATGGTAGCTTTCGTAGTCACTCTAATTGGTAATGATAGAGTGACTTTATCCGTGGCGACACGAAGTTAGGACAGTCGATAATACTGTCCTAACTGAGTTAATCGGGGAGTTAGCTAATCTCAATAGAGATTAGCGTTAGGCCTTCACCTCTTTAGAGGCTGAGGCCTTTGCTCCGTGATATTTTTTGAGCGCCTTCGCTCTTTCACTTTTAGGCTTAGGCAGATTTAGTCCACCGAACTAAATCTCTCTCAAAAATCCCGTTATCAGTGACACTTTCAGTATCACTGATAATACCACTACAGCGAAAATATCAGATTTAGCTCACTTCGTTCGCTACTATCAGTGAAAAAAGATAGCCTTTTTTATAAGTAAAGAAAGTTTTGATGTTTGCTGAGTATAAGGAGTTGGGTCGGCCTCTTAAGGTTAAGAATAGGGTTCATAGAACGAGCGGTTTATAATTCTTCCCAATGATTCAACTGTTCAATATCTGCTTGACTGAGTTCGAAGCATTGAGCCTCAAGATTACTCCTAGCTTGGAATCGACTGCTGGCACCCGGAATAGCAAAAACAGTCTCGCCATGGGCTCTAATCAACCAATTGAGAGAAATTTGGGCAGGAGATTTGCCGTATTTTAGTCCTAGACGTTTGAGGAGGTCAATTAAGGGTTGAGTCCTAATAAGATTTCTCTGACTTAGTCCAGAATTCATCCGTCTGACCTTAGATATTTCTTGAATACTTTCAGGATTGTCGTGAAAGCGGCCGGTCAAGACTCCTTGTTGTAAAGGAGAGTAGGCGATGATGGAAATTCCTCGCTCTTTGGCCAGTTCAAGCACCCCATTTTTTTCGGGCTTACGGTGTAAAAGGTTGTACTTGACCTGATTGGAAGAGAGACGAAGACCGAATCTTTGCAAAATATCATCGGCCTTTTCCATCTGTCTGGCCGTAAAATTGCTGACACCGATGGCATTTATGAACCCCATCTCATGCAACTTGGCTAATTCCCTTAACTGGCGGTAAAGGCTGGAGAGAGAGGTGGGTTGATGAATTTGGTAGAGATCAATAGAATCCCTTTGTAAGTAGTCCAAACGGGTTTTTATTGTCTCGGGAATAGTATCAGCCGACCGCAACAGGGGGAACCACTTGTCGGCGATATAGACTCTGCTCCCTAGCGCTTCTTTAGAACCTAGTCGTTGCAAATTACGTCCGATAAACTTTTCTGAATTTCCTCTTCCATAGACTTCGGCAGTATCGAGCCAGTTGATACCACCGTCAAGACTTACTTTGATAATATCATAAACGGTTTGATCATCTATTTTTCGCCACCAGGTTCTACCCTTATCCTTATTACTAAACTGCCAAGTTCCTAGCCCCAAGGGGGAAAAAGAGAGATTCGAATGACCTAGAAGTCGTAATTCTTGCATAATGGGCACCCTTTCTGGATAATAGTATTTATAAAATTAAAAAGAATCATTTAATGATATGTCATCTAGTTATGATTAGTTTAACTGTTCAAAATTTAAATGTCAACCAGAAAACAACTCTATAAAAATAGTATCTTGATGAGGTGTAGTAAAGATGTCTGTAAAAGGTGAAACCATCCGTTCTTTGTTTAGGAGCGCTGAAAATTTAGCTGTCCGTAGGATGGCCAATTTGTTAGCTCCCTTGGGGATTACTCCAAACCAAAGTGAAGTTTTATTGGTCTTAGATAAGTATGCTCCTCTGACCCTAAAAGAGCTGGGGAATCTACTAATTTGTGAAGAAAAGAGTCCTAGCCGTTTGGTTCAATCCTTAATTAAAAAAGGGCTGGTTGTTGGTCAGACTAATCAGGCCGATAAGCGGAGCCGCCTTCTCTCCTTGACTGCCAAAGGGAAAAGCTTGATTGAACCGGCCAATCAGAAAAAAGCTCAATTTGATGCGGAACTCTTGGCCAAGGGGTTTGATTTGGAAGCTTTGCGGGATATTTTGCAGATCTACGTTGAGGGTAGTTTTTATGAGGAAAAACTCAGAAAACGCTCCTTGTGGTAGAAAACGTCAAATGAGGATGGAACAGGTCACTATACGGACTGCATCCCCATCAAGAAAAAGTATGACATCAGAAAAAATTAAGTTTTTTAGTGAGAGACTGAGGTAAAAAGCCCCAGTCTTTATTTTTTTCTAAGGGCATCTGTTTGATACAGGACTTGCCTTTCTCGCTTCTTTTGTTTCTTTATTGGAAATAGCTACTGTCTAAAAGAGAGAGGCTGCTATTAATTGCTAATTTGAAAAAGAGAAGTTGGAGTACATTTTTGAACACATAAGTGTGGGAGTTTTGGTCTTTTATAAAAACGCTTACATTGCTAGAATGAAGGCATAGGGAAACAAAATACTTTAAGTAAAGGAGTCGCTTATGAATATACTACTTGATATTCTGAATTGGTTCTCGCAAAATATCTTGCAGAAACCAGCCTTCTTTGTCGGCCTTTTGGTACTGATTGGTTACTTGCTACTCAAGAAACCACTGTACGATGTCTTTGCAGGCTTTATCAAGGCGACAGTCGGCTATATGATTCTGGATGTTGGTTCTGGCGGTTTGGTTACCACCTTCCGACCAATCCTAGCAGCCCTCAACTATAAATTTAAAATTGGTGCGGCTGTTATTGACCCTTATTTCGGTCTGACTGCTGCCAATGAAAAAATTGCTCAGGAGTTTCCTGAATTCGTTGGGACGGCGACAACAGCTCTCTTGATTGGTTTCTTCTTTAATATCTTCTTGGTTGCCTTCCGTAAAATCACCAAGGTTCGGGCCCTCTTTATTACAGGTCATATCATGGTTCAGCAGGCAGCAACCGTTACCTTGATGGTCATCCTCTTGATTCCAGCCTTCCGCAATCAGGTTTGGGGAACCGTCGCAGTTGGTCTCATTTGTGGTCTCTATTGGGCAGTCAGCTCAAATATGACAGTTGAGCCAACTCAAAGGCTGACTGGTGGTGGTGGTTTCGCCATCGGGCACCAACAACAGTTTGCGATTTGGTTTACGGATAAAATCGCTCCCAAACTTGGGAAAAAAGAAGATAATCTGGACAACCTCAAATTGCCAGCCTTCTTAAATATTTTCCACGATACAGTCGTTGCTTCTGCCACCCTTATGTTAATCTTCTTTGGTGCTATTCTGGCTATCCTTGGACCAGATATTATGGCCAACAAGGATGTTATTACGACTGGTACTCTTTATGATCCAACCAAGCAATCCTACTTTATGTACGTGATTCAAACCGCCTTCACCTTCTCTGTTTACCTCTTTGTCTTGATGCAAGGGGTTCGGATGTTCGTCGGTGAATTGACTAATGCTTTCCAAGGGATTTCGAACAAACTCTTGCCAGGTTCCTTCCCTGCAGTCGATGTTGCAGCTTCCTTCGGATTTGGTTCAGCCAGTGCCGTCCTCTTCGGATTTGCGAATGGTTTGATTGGTCAATTGATTACCATTGCTCTCTTGATTATCTTCAAGAATCCAGTTTTGATTATCACAGGTTTCGTACCTGTCTTCTTCGATAACGCAGCCATCGCTGTTTATGCCGATAAGCGAGGCGGTTGGAAGGCAGCGGTTATCCTGTCCTTCATCTCCGGTGTGCTGCAGGTTGCCGTTGGTGCCCTCGCAGTAGCACTACTCGGTTTGGCAAGCTTCGGCGGTTACCATGGTAATATCGACTTTGAAATTCCATGGGTACCATTTGCTTACCTCTTCAAATACGCAGGCCTTATTGGTTATGCCATCGTGGCAATCTTCCTTCTGGCCATTCCACAAATCCAGTTTGCCAAGGCTAAAGATAAGGAGGCCTACTATCGTGGTGAAGTTACTGCTGAAGAATAAACTCAACTATTGTTCATTTAACCTTTCTAGAATAGGAGATAATATTATGGTAAAAGTACTTACAGCATGTGGAAACGGTATGGGTTCCTCAATGGTTATCAAAATGAAAGTTGAAAATGCTTTACGTCAACTAGGTGTAACAGATATTGAATCTGCCTCCTGCTCAGTCGGTGAAGCTAAAGGTTTGGCTTCCGGATACGATATCGTGGTTGCCTCTAATCACTTGATTCACGAATTGGATGGACGGACCAAGGGGCACTTGATTGGTCTTGACAACCTCATGGATGACAATGAAATCAAGACGAAATTGCAGGCGGTTTTGTAAGAAAATTAGGGAGGGAGTGGAGCAGTAAAGTTCCCACTCCCTTATTTACAACAGTCAGATAAGAGAACCGATAATGCTCGATTATTGGACTTAGTAAAGAAGTTTAGGGAGTGAGACAAAAATCGTGATTTCAAGGAAATTGATTTTGTCGTCTCACCCCCAGACTGTTGGACCTGTCCCGAAGGGGACAAGTACCTCCAATCAACCACTGCGTCAGACTGTCTGACGTTGAAAAAGTAACGAGGTTGGATTCTTTTGTCCCACCTCGTAGGAAATAGAGGTATTTTAATGGCCCATTTCCTTAACGTTTGCGACAGTCAGATAAGAGGGCCGATAATGCTTGATTATCTGACTTAGTAAGTGGTAATATCCTGAACTGGATTTTCTTGAAATTATCACAACTACTGAAGTCACTATTCTAATGGATGACTGATGGCAAATTCTTTACTAATATTTATTAGTCTGTGCAATGATAAGGAGGCATAAAGATATGACAATTCCTAAAAAAATGAAAGCAGTATTAAAAACAGAACCCGGCTATGATCACATGTCCCTTCAGGAAATAGATGTTCCTGAGGTTTATGGCGATCGTGTACTCCTGAAAGTTGCCTACACTGGTATTTGTGGAACAGATATTCACACCTTTAAAGGGGAATACAAAAATGCCGTTACCCCTTTGGTCTTGGGGCATGAATTCTCCGGCCAGGTCGTTGCGGTTGGTGAAGATGTGACGAAAGTGAAGGTTGGCGATCGTGTAACCAGTGAAACAACCTTTGACACCTGTGGAGAGTGCGTCTACTGTAAGAATAAGGAGTATAATCTTTGTGAGAATCGTTCTGGCATAGGAACCAAGGCCTTTGGTAGTATGGCCAATTATGTCTTGACTAGGGAAGAAAGTGTTCACATTTTACCAGATAATGTTAGTTACAAGTTAGCCGCCATGTCCGAACCTCTGGCTTCCTGTGTCCATGCCATGTATCAAAAGACTCCCCTATCTTTGCATGATAAGATTTTGATTATCGGCCCTGGGCCAATGGGATTGCTTTCTTTACAAATCGCCAAGGAGATTGGAGCTTTTACCATTGTATCTGGAACAACAAGGGATGAAGAACGCTTAGCCATTGCCAAGGAGCTGGGAGCAGACATTGTTGTCAACACGGAAAAAGAAGATTTAGAACCAATTGTGAAGCAGGTTACCGATGGTGTTGGTTTAGATATTGTCTATGATTGTTCAGGAGCCATACAAGCGGTTAATACTGCTCTACCATTATTGAAAAAAGGTGGAACTTTGCAACAAGTTGGACTATTTTCAAAAGACTTGAATGCTATGGATCAACGAACGATTATTCAACATGAAGTTAATTATATTGGTTCGCGCTCGCAAAATCCTTTTGACTGGGATATTGTCATTCACTTGGAAAGCAAGGGAGCCATTAATGCTGAAAAAATGGTAACAGCTGTTTATGATTTAGAGCATTGGCGTGATGCCTTCGCAGCTATGGCAGATGGAAAAGAACTAAAAGTACTGATTGCCTCTAATCCAGAGGAACTATCATAGAGGTTTAGGAGCATAAGAGGAATTCTCCAGTGACTGTGAGACTCCTTTCTCAGAATTCCTAGGAGAAAAATAAAGAGGTTAGGACTCTGTCTTATCCTCTTTTATAATTGATGTAGCCTGAGTGAATGATAAAAGGCAAGAGCCAACATTTTCAGTAACAAGAAGATAACAAGGTTTTGACAATAATGATAAGTTTCTTGCGAAATTCCCAAGAGGCAGAAAAAAACGAGAAATTCTGATACAATGGTTATAAGTGATTTTTAAGCAAAGAAGAGTGGGCCATAACTGCATGGTCAAGTCCTCGCTTTAACTCACTCTTTAATTTACAGGGAGAATAGCGTGTCAAATATTAAATTGATTGCAACAGATATGGACGGGACCTTCCTTAAGGAAGATGGCAGCTATGATAAGAATCGTCTGAGCCGACTTTTACCCAAGTTGAAAGAGCAGGGAATCTTGTTCACTGTGGCTAGTGGTCGGGCTATGATTGCCCTAGAGAAGGTCTTTTCTGGTTTTGAACATGACCTTGCCTTTGTTGCTGAAAATGGTTCCTTTGTCCTCCATGATAATCAGGTCCTTTTTGAAGCTAAAATGGAGAAAAATTTTTATCTGAAATTGACGGGACTCTTGGATGATCTGCCTGATTTGACGGGCTACATGCTATCTGGCCGTCAGGGAGCTTATGCCTTGGAAACCGCTTCTGCTGACTATATTGATTTCGTTAAGGACTACTATGAAAATGTTCAAAGAGTGACCGATTTGGCAGATATCGACGATGATATTTTCAAAATTACTGTTAATTTCAAGGAAGAAACCATTCATGAGCGGGAAGCTTGGCTAAATCAGCATCTGGATGGTGCGACAGCCATGACAACTGGTTTTCAGTCCTTGGATATTGTCCTAGCCAATGTTGATAAATCAACAGGATTAGCAGCCATGTGCCAAAAATTGGATATCAATCCAGACCAGGTCTTGGCCTTTGGGGATAATATGAATGACTATCAAATGCTGAAGTTTGCTGGCCAAGCTATTGCTACTGATAATGCGAGACAAGAGGTCAAGGCTATTACAGATCAGGTTATTGGTCATTGCAATGATGAGGCAGTTATTTCTTATATGGAAGGACTGGTAGAGTAAATGACAGAAATTAAACTATTGGCCCTAGATTTGGACGGCACACTTTTTAATAGCCAAAAGCAAGTCAGTCTAGAGAACCGACGAGCCCTTAAAGAGGCTCATGCAAAAGGTGTCAAGGTCGTCATCACAACGGGGAGACCGCTTGCTGCTATTGGCAATCTCTTAGATGAGCTTGATTTAGTCAGTCCAGAGGATTACAGCATCACCTTTAATGGCGGCCTCGTTCAACGCAATACTGGTCAAATCTTGGCCAAGCACGAGTTGGCATTTGCGGATGTTGAGAATATCCACGGTGTCCTCGAACCTCTTGGTTTGCCGGTTGATGTCCTGTCAGATGGGATTGTCTACAGTATTCCCAGCCGAGGTCAGAAATCTCTTTATCATTTGGCCAATCCTCTCTTGACCTTTGTGGAAATTCCTAGTTTAGACCAGCTTCCAAGAGATATTGTTTACAATAAGATTGTCACCGTCTGTCCAGAAGATTATCTGGACCAAAGAATTGCCCAATTGCCAGATAGCCTGCGTCAAGACTACGAGGTCTTTAAGTCGCGGGAAATTATTTTGGAAATCATGCCTAAGGGCGTGCATAAGGCCGTAGGCTTACAGCTACTCTGTGATTATCTAGGCCTCGATGCTAGTCAGGTCATGGCAGTCGGTGATGAAGAAAATGACTTAACTATGTTAAAATGGGCAGGACTGGGTGTCGCCATGGCTAATGGTGTCCCCCTAGTCAAAGAAACAGCTAAAGTTGTCACAAGTCGGACTAATGAAAACTCCGGTGTGGCAGAAGCTGTCGACCGCTATATTTTGCAAAAATAACTGGCTAGTCCCTGTTAGTAAAGATATGAACGACTAGTAGAGTAATTATTAGATAAAGGAGAAATATATGGGATTATTCGATCGCCTATTTGGTAAGAAGAAGGAGAAAAAAGAAGAAGTAGAACAGATTTTAGTAAGTTCAGAAGCTGTAGAAGAAGAGGAGCTTCAATCCTCTCAGCCTCAGCCAGCAGCTGAAGAATCTCAAGTCAGTTCAGAATTTACCTCGGAAATGAGTGGGCACCAATCACTTTCTGAGTCCATTGAGGTGCTGGCCTCTGAGACTAAGGACCCTAACTGGGTCAAGGATGTGCTCGATTCTGAGAACTTTATGGCCGATTACAATGCTCTTAAGTCATCTTTGGCCGAAGATAATGATATTTTGTCAGATACAGTTGCCAGTTCAGAAGATAAGAGTCAAGAGATTTTTTCGGAAGTCATTGACGGCCCAAAAAAGTCTGAAGCTGAAGGAGAGACTGATGCCGTAAAGTCGGCAGAGGCTGACCTAGTCTCAGGAGAAGAGCAGTCTCAGGCTGCCTCAGCTAGCCAAAATTCACACTCCACAGTTGCTCCAATTGTGCAAGCGGAGACCTCTAATGAGGAAGCCAACCCCCAAAAAGATTTTGAGCAAGCAGCTGATACTGCTGGCTCCGAAGAAGTTTTCTCAAAAGCTGACCAGGAGGCCGCAGAACCAGAAGATTCGGCACAAGAACAGGCTCCAGCGACTGATGTCAGTCAGCAGATTCAAGCGGGTGCAGTCCCAGAAAATGAGGAAGGCCCAGCAAACCAAGAAAGCGAGCAAGAGAAGTATAATCGCAGTTTGAAAAAGACTCGGACCGGATTTGGCGCTCGTCTTAATGCCTTCTTTGCTAACTTCCGCCGTGTCGATGAGGAATTCTTTGAAGACCTTGAAGAAATGCTGATTCTTTCTGATGTCGGTGTCCAAGTGGCTACCAATCTGACTGAGGAATTACGCTATGAGGTCAAACTGGAAAATGCCAAGAAGACTGAAGATGTTCGGCGGGTGGTCATTGAAAAATTGGTTGATATCTATGAAAAAGATGGCCAATTCAATGAAAAAATTAATTTCCAAGATGACCTGACTGTTATGCTCTTTGTTGGTGTCAATGGTGTCGGTAAGACGACTTCAATCGGGAAACTTGCCTACAAGTATAAGAATCAAGGAAAGAAGGTCATGCTAATCGCAGCCGACACCTTCCGGGCTGGAGCTGTTGCTCAGCTGGTTGAGTGGGGCAATCGAGTTGGTGTGCCGGTAGTAACTGGTCCTGAAAAGGCTGACCCGGCCAGTGTCGTTTTTGACGGCATGGAAAAGGCAGTTGCCGAAGGCGTTGATGTCTTGATGATTGATACGGCTGGCCGTTTGCAAAATAAAGAGAACCTCATGGCTGAGTTAGAAAAGATTGGCCGAATTGTCAAACGAGTTGTGCCAGATGCCCCCCACGAAACTCTCTTGGCGCTGGATGCTTCAACTGGTCAAAATGCCCTTAGCCAAGCTAAAGAATTTTCAAAGATTACTCCACTGACTGGGCTAGTTCTGACTAAAATTGATGGAACCGCTAAGGGTGGTGTTGTCTTAGCCATTCGCCAGGAATTGGATATCCCCGTTAAGTTCATTGGTTTTGGTGAAAAGATTGATGACATCGGTGAATTCCATTCAGAGGAATTTATGCAAGGCTTATTGGAAGGCTTGCTTTAAATAGCAAAATAAGGAGGCTAGGGCTCTTTGTCCTAGCTTCCTTTTAATATTATAATTTAACCAGTCCCTAGATTTAGGCTGCATAAGCTAGCCTAAAATTAGTTGGTAAAAAAGCCCCATAAGACCTATAATGAAAAAGTGACCAAACCCTCATTAGAAAGAATCTTATGGAACAATTAAATTTTATCACAAACATACTTGGAATGAATGACAAAAATATTATTATCTTAGATTATCTTGATGCTGGAACGCATAAAGAAGTCATTGCTAAGCTCGATTATCCTGCCTCTAAATGTCACAACTGTCAAGGACAAATGGCTAAATATGACTTTCAAAAAGAATCCAAAATCCCCTACCTCGAATGTGCTGGCTACAAGACTCTCATTCGATTGAGAAAACGCCGTTTCCGCTGTAAAGACTGTGGAAAATAGCTGTCGCAGAGACTTCCTTAGTCAAGAAGAATCACCAGATCGCAACCATCGTCAAACAGAAAATCACTCAAAAATTGATTGAGAAAGTCCCTATGACAGCTATCTCCGAAAGTTTATCTGTCTCCACTTCGACAGTCATTCGTCAGTTACATAAATTCAAATTTAAGACTGATCTTAACCACCTTCCAGAACACTTGAGTTGGGATGAATATAGCTTCAAGAAAGGAAAGATGAGCTTTATTGCACAGGACTACGATACAAGAAAGATCCTAGCTATCTTAGATGGACGGACTCAAGCAACTATTCGCAATCATTTCCTTCGGTATTCTAGACAGGTAAGAAGTCGCGTGAAAGTCATTACCATGGACATGTTTAGTCCCTACTACGATGAGGGTTATTCATTTGGGTGGTTTTGTATCCAGAAAAACAGTGCCCGCACCACCGAGAACACTCTCCGGTACGAGGTGAGGGGTCTGCGGAAGATACTAGAGAGTACCCGCCAACACTTGAAGTGTGCGATCACGCGTTCGATGACGACCCGGTGGTGATTGATGTGCCGGTTCAGGTGTTTCTCGTCGTCGGTGAGCTCTCCGCCGGGTAGTTTCTTCACCGGGGTGATCAGGTCTAGTCCTTGGTAGCCCTTATCGGCCAGAGTATCGTGCGGGTCTAAGAATCTGTCCAATCGTGCTACCGGTACGCAAACGTGTCGTGGTGTGCCCCGGGTACGGGGTAGGTGATCACCAAGGGTACACCATCTAGAGTGCAGATAATCTGGTGGTTGAATCCAGCACAGTGGTGTTTACCGCCCTGTGATAGCTGTAGTAATATTATTGAAGAATTCAAAAGGATGTTTCCTAACATCCAAGTTGATGTATTATGGAAATGAGGTTTTTAAATGACGGATTATAAAGAAACAAAAGAAATGACTATAGAAAGTTTTCAAGATTTTACAGAAGAAGGTTTTACAACAAGTCAAGCACTTGCTGCCACTCTTGAAGATTGCGCCGTATTTATGAAAAAAAGCGAAACTAACTTTGCCGGTGCTACCATAGCTTTGTCTTTGATTGGTTTAGATAATGGCTTGTTTCCAGATTATTTAGAGTATTTGCTGAAAAAAGTGGAGAAACTGTCTTTATCTGATGATATAAAAAAGGACATGGATAAAGTAAATACCATGCTTACAGCAGGTGATTTTTCGGTTGAGGAAGACCCCAAATATTTAGAACGGGTAAAGTTGATTTTTGATGAATAGTGTAATAGCAATAAGTTCTAAAAAATTAAAAGAAAAAATTGAAAGAGCTAAGGGGGATGTAGCGAATGCCCAGAGAGACGGGGAAGTCTTGATCAAGGGTGCCATTCCACCAGAGTATTTTCATTTTATCGAATAGAAGGATAAACTAATGAACGAACAAGAAATTCATCATTTACTTTACGACATTCCAGAGAATGTTGATTATACGGATATTCCGCAGGAGCTGGATTTAGAAGATGTTCCTAAAGAAAGAGTTGATAAATTACGAGATTTACTCCATTTAGATGATTTGGCAGTACGTTTTGATGCTGCATTGCTATTGACAAATTGGGGGGTGGAAGACGGTCTGAATACTTTGATAGACTTGTTTGAGAAAGGAGAAACGAAGGGATTTATCCCTCATCATCTACATCCTTATGATGACACCAACAAACATATTTTAGATGCGTTAATTGGCTATTGGGCGAGTCAAACTGATTTACATAAAGAACAAGAATCTCGTAAAAGGATATATCCTACGATTATTTCAATCATTAAGCAAGCGGTACATTCATCTTATAGTATTGCGCAAATTGATTTTTTAATAAAAAAAGATTTAGATATTCATAAAGAAGTTTATACAGAATATATCCCAGTTTTAGAGGACTTTTTGACAGCTATTATTGACGATAAAGGGAGGAACTATTGGCGCATTCATGACGCTCTTAAGTTGCTTTTAGAGGTGGATGAACCTTTTGTTCAGAAAATCTTGACTGAAAAAGGCAAAACATTGGCTGATTTTGGCTTAGATGGAGAAGAAAATGACTGAAATTAAATTTTATCGGGTAAATGATGCTTATGGCTATCTGTCGAATTTCGCTCCCTACCCTTTTGAGATAAATGGACTAATCTGGTCAACTTCGGAGCATTATTTTCAAGCTCAAAAGTTTTTGGACAAAGCTATTCAAGAAAAAATTCGCCGCTTGAAGTCACCAATGGACGCTGCTTTAGAGGGGCGCAATCGAGAAAATCCCTTGCGTTCGGACTGGGAAGTGGTAAAGGATGACATCATGAGGTTAGCTGTTTTTGAAAAATTCCGCCAGAATCCTGCAATTAGGAGAGAGCTATTAGCGACTGGGCATGCTACTTTGATTGAACATACGAAAAATGATAACTACTGGGCGGATAACGGTGACGGGACTGGTAAAAATATGCTGGGAATTATTCTCATGGAAACGAGAAAAGGCTGAAAGCAGAATAATGAAAATAGAACCACAAGTCAAGCAGGCTCTGCTTAATATTGACTTTATCAAACGCTATGAGGCTTTATCGAAAGAGTATGATTTAGAAAGATTGGGTGATAAAACTCGATTGAAATATCTTGACGGTGAGTTAGTTATGGATATGATTTCAGAGGCTGGCTATATTCCCGTTTTTGACCCCAAAGAGAAATTTTTTAAATTTTATCAAGAAATAGGCGATTATACTTTTGGTTTACATTTCATCCTCTACAATGGAACGGTTGATTTTATTTGGGCAGTAACTAAGGGCAAACAAGTGCTTGCGGGAGCCCCTTGGGGTGTTTATTCTAAGCGACTAATTGACCCTAGTTATCGTATCAAAAAGCCGATTTTCAGTGACTACGACGAATTGGAAGATATTTTAAAAACAGCTTTTAAGATTTATGAGGATTTCAAACAAGTCTTTTTAGAAATTGCTGAACAAAAATAGATGTCGAAAGAGGGCAATCGCCCTCTTTTTTGCTATACTGGTATCAGCGGGGTGGAGTAGATGATAGATAAAATTGATTTTTTAGGCTCTTTGTCAACTGTAGTGGGTTGATAAAAAGTTACAACCTGGAGAGGACCAAATTGGTTCTCTCCTTTTTGATATTCAAAGCAATGAGAATTCTCGTTTTAAAATTTTCAAAGTTCCGGAAGCCAAAAGCATTTCGCTTAATGACTTTGATGAGGTTATTTGTGGCCTCAAGTTTTGCGTTTGAGTAGGAAGTTCAAGTGCATTAATGATCTTATCCTGATCCCTCAAAAAGGTCCTAAAAATGGTCTGGAAGATAGGATTCACAGAAGAAATGGACTCTGTGATCAATTCAAAGAAATAGTCAGCGTGCTTCTCTTGAAAATGAAAGAGTAAAAGCTGATAGAGTTCATAGTGATCTCTAAGATCTTGAGAGTAAGAGAGAAGTTTTTCGAGAATCTCTTTATTGGTTAAATGCGACCGAAATGTTGGACGATAAAATCGTTTACTGCTCAGCGTATAGTTATCCTGTTGAATGAGTTTCCAGTAACGTTTCAGTGCTTTATATTCGTGCGATCTCCTATCAAACTGATTCATAATTTTGATGCGTACGCGATTCATTGCTCGACTGAGATGCTGGACAATATGAAAGCGATCGAGAACGATTTTATAGTAAACGACAAAAGTAATTTTACTTAAAGCTACATAATGTTACAAGTTGCTGATTTGGTTTTGCCCAGGCTAGAAAGGCGTTTTCTACCGTTTCAGCAAGGTTTTTAATATTTGAGAAAAATACATTATGTGTATTTTCTCTACGAGTAATTCTCCAAACCTGCTCTATAGGGTTTAGGTCAGGAGAGTAAAGAGGCAATTTGACAAAAGCAACAGACTTTCGGATATCCTCATACTCTGGCTGTTCTTCTGTTTCAACCAAACGAATTACCTTTTTGTGCCATGGTGCGTTGCCCATTACCAGAGCATATCTCTTGCCTTCGGGCACCGGATGAGCAGTAATGAATTCACGTATTGACGCAATAACTGTTTCGTAGTTGAAACGAGCTGGCTTTGTCACAAATAGTTCGCCTGTATCAGGCCGCACAAATCCACTATAAGAAGCTTTTTGTCTCCCAGGAAACGATTTTGCCTTCGGAGCGCTGCCTCTTTTGTACCATCCAGAAGTAACTGTTGTTTGAATCTGGAAGTGGACTTCGTCCTGATATACAAGCAACTGTGAATCGTCTTGTTCTATTTCGTTTCGTTTTTTTTAAAGGTTTCCCGCTCCTTTGAATCCTCATATCCTTTGCTTGGATAGGGCTGAGGACGGATAAGCGAATAGCCTAACTGATGAAACAAACGTTGGCACTGGCGAACGCTGATATCAAGACCAAATTCCTTTTGAATGTGCTTGGAAAGGCTTGGTCCATCCCAAACTTTGAATCCATACTTATTAGGATCTGAATTCAAGGCTGCATCGATACTTGCCTTCTGCTCTTTGGTAAGTTTTGATGGTCTACCAGATCTTTCTTTTGATTTTAGCGCATCAAAGCCTTGCTCATCGGCAAGCTTAACCCAACCGGTAATGGCTTGTTTTGTTACACCAGCCATCTCACAGATTTGAGATGGCGGCAACCCGGAAAGAACCATATTTACGGTAAAGACACGAAAATAATAACGCGATTCATTTGACGACGACATAATTTCTTTACCTTGCCGAAGAAGTTCTTCCCGACCAACATTATATTTACGAGAGTTCATATCATGGCGCCTCCTAAAAGAAGTATACCATATATGACTTATTACTTCAAAGTAAAGTTATTTATGCCGTTAACTATAGTTTTCATCGACGCCTGCTGTTCAACAGCTTTTATCGTGGCAGGAGCCACACTATAGTGGCCA
>ERZ773263.35-NODE-35-length-113746-cov-12.056548_pt1 | contig 113746 bp, 99 predicted proteins | sample MGYA00511076_ERZ773263 | MGnify/ENA primary metagenome ERZ773263 (study PRJEB29015, sample SAMEA2738155) | human oral metagenome | biome: human oral; feature: human-associated habitat; material: saliva | place: China | collected 2195 ... | reverse complement strand
AGACCGTATGCCTCGGGCAGGCGGCCTCTGCTGCGGCTATCCTCCTTGCTGCAGGCACTAAGGGCAAGCGCCTGATGCTCCCTAATGCACGCGTGCTTATCCACCAGCCGGCAATGGGGCAGGATTACGGCAAGGCGACTGAGATCGAGATACAGGCAAAGGAACTCCTGCGGATGCGTGAATGGCTTGAGAAGACCCTCGCCAGGCACACCGGGCAGGATGTCGAGCGTATCCGCCGGGATATTGAAACAGATACGATCCTGACTGCTGAACAGGCTAAGGAGTACGGCATGGTTGATGCCGTCCTTGAGCACCGCAAATAAGCTGGCTTGGCGGCCTTAAAGCCCCTCCCTTTATGGAGAGGGGCTTTTTATTGCCTTACTGATGCACCATATCACTGCAGCAGGCGCGGAAGGGGCTTACGGTGTTAAGGGGTACGGTAAAATCGGGAGAATGGATAATGCTTCCGCAGAAGAAAGACCCGGTGCTGTATGGGGCAGGTAATCGATTATAACGACGATATGCCCCGCTGCAGCTTTTGCGGGAAAACTGAGCTCCAGGTCAACAAGCTGGTCACAGGGGACGGTGTAGCCATCTGTGATGAATGTATTGAGCTTTGTGTCGAGATAGTTTCCGATGAGCGCCATGCCGATGCGCAGCAGCACGCCTTGGACCTTATCTCCCCAGGCAGGATAGCCGGGCATCTTGATAAATATGTGATCGGACAGAAGGATGCGAAACATGCCCTGTCTGTTGCTGTTTATAACCATTATAAACGGATCAATATGGAGCTGGAAGATTCGGCGGAAAAACTGCAGCGGACATTGTCCAAAAAGCATTCTGACCTGGAAAATGTTGAAGTTTCCAAATCTAACGTCCTCCTCCTCGGGCCTACGGGGACTGGAAAAACGTATCTGGCGCAGACTTTGGCCCGTATTATGGACGTTCCTTTCTCTATTGCTGATGCAACGACCCTCACAGAGGCCGGCTATGTCGGCGATGATGTGGAGACTGTGCTCCAGCGTCTGATCCAGGCTGCAGATGGCGATATCCAGCGTGCCCAGCGGGGGATCATCTATATTGATGAGATCGACAAGATCGCCCGCAAATCGGGGGAGAATACATCAATTACACGTGATGTGTCCGGTGAAGGCGTGCAGCAGGCTTTGCTGAAGATCATTGAGGGGACTGTTTCCGCAGTCCCTGTTAAAGGCACGCGCAAGCATGAAGACCAGGAGATGGTACACATCGATACGCGCGATATCCTGTTTATCTGCGGCGGCGCTTTCGTCGGATTGGAAGATATTATCCGGCAGCGGCTCGGGAAACGTGAAACCGGTTTTGGCACTGACTGGAGCATGCAGGATAAAAGCGATGATGAAATATTTACTTTCGTTACGCCGGATGACCTTGCTGAATATGGGCTTTTACCTGAATTCATTGGCCGCATGCCGGTGGTGAGTACGCTGAGCCCCTTGAGCGTAGATGATCTGGTCGCTATCCTGACAGAACCGGCCAACGCGCTGACTAAACAGTTCCGAAAAATGTTTGCTGTTGAGGGTGTTGAGCTGACATTTACTGACGACGGGCTGCGGGCCATAGCACAGGAATCCCTTGATCGGGGCACGGGAGCGAGGGGGCTGCGCTCCATTATGGAAAAGACACTTCAGGAAACTATGTTCCTTCTGCCTGACCGTGAGGATGTTTCACGGGTCATCGTGGATAAAGACTCTGTATCGGGCGATACCCAGCCGCAGCTGGTACTCAGATAGGGGATACGTCATTCCGGTGGGGCTCCGGCGCAGGCGCTGTCCCCACCAGGTTCGTCCGTAACGGCGGTCATCCTCCATCCACAGGTTTCAGGACGACTGTTTTCCTGCTTACCAGGATTTCAGGGTCGAGATAGGACTTTTCCCCTGTTTTGATGCCCCACTGTACGCATATATCCCGGCAGTGGTCGCTTCCGCCTTCGACCCAGCCTATTTCCTGCCCTTTTTTAACATGCGTTTTAACTGCAAGGACGGTCTGTGCAGGCTCAAAAGTACTGATACGGCCTTTGCTGTGGGTGATGCTTACCACATTCTTCCCGGCCACAATTCCTGCAAAGGAAATAATCCCATCCGAAGGCGCATATAGCCGTGTTCCCGGTTCAGCCCTGATATCGACTCCGCGATGTCCGCTGAGCCACGGCTTCGGCGGCGCCTTGAATCTCTGGATGATATCTGGGCTGGATCCGCTGTACCCCTTTACAGGCCATCCGTACTCTGCAGTGCAGGACGGCGCAGCACACGCAGCGGGAGGAAGCATACAGCCTGGCAGGCTGATAATGCTGATGAGTGCAGCCAGTACAGGTGCAGCGGCAGCGGCGAGCTTCGATTTTTTTACATACGTCATAATCCCATTGTTAAAGTATGCAGATAGATACGCAAAATAGGATGGGGATGTGTATAAATGAATGACACGCCAAAAGTTATCCACGCGCTTTTTCTCCATACCCGCTCATATAATTAGTATCTCGTGCGGTGCAATACGCACGCTATTCCCGCATAGCTCAGTTGGCAGAGCGTCTGACTGTTAATCAGAATGTCGCTGGTTCAAGCCCAGCTGCGGGAGCGCTTAAAGCCGGGATATCATCCCGGCTTTTTCTATGTGCTCGCTGCATTTGTTGCGTACCAGCGTGTAGAATAAAGGGGTACTTGCACAGTTGCCTGGTGCAATAACTCAAATCGGGAGAAATATATGCTTAAGGAGTATACACGTCCATTGACTGCTGCTGTTGACGACAATAAAAATATCTTTTCACTGCTCGACAGCAGGGCGTCCAGCCATCCTGAAGATGACCTTATAGGATATAAGGGCGATAACGGTGAATGGCAGTATTTCACAGCAGAGGAATTCCGGACAAAAGTGATTTCGGTCGCCAAAGGGCTGCTGGCCAGGGGGTTCAGGAAGGGGGAGGCTATAGCCATACTTGCCCGCACCCGGTGGGAATGGACCTGCCTTGATACGGCGATCACCAGTATTGGCGGTGTAGTCGTCCCCATCTACGAGACGGATTCGCCGGCCCAGATCAAATATATCGTGAATGATTCACATGTCAGGTATGTTATAGCCGAGAATGACGAGCAGCTTCATAAGACCAGTACCGTGGCCGATGAATGTCCCTCCCTGGAGGCGATATTCGTTATAGATACTGACGGCGACTCGGTCATCGATATCCTTGAAGAGTTTGGGAAAAGCAAAACGGATGAAGATTTCTGGGCCGCTGAAAATAATGTATCCGGATCCGATCTTGCAACGATCGTATATACATCAGGATCTACGGGGACACCTAAAGGTATCGAGCTGACCCATTCCAATTTCGTCTTTGTCGCACAGTCAGGCGACCAGTCGGTCAAGGAGATCGGCCATGCGGAAGGAGGGTCACGCCTGCTGCTGTTCCTGCCGCTTGCGCATGTATTTGCACGGTTTATGCAGTATTTCAGCTTCTGCAACACTATTACGCTGGGCCTTTCCAATGATTTCAAAACGGTTATCACAGATTTCCGGGATTTTAAGCCTACGTTTATCCTTTCCGTACCCCGTATTTTTGAAAAGGTGTATAACGCAGCATCGCAGAAAGCGGGGACTGGGTTCAGGGGCAAACTGTTCAGCAATTCCGCAAAGCTCGCCCGGGAATGGTCCCGTGCACAGCAGCAGGGGGAGCATCTCCCTCTGCCTAAACGGCTGATGCATGCATTTTACAATAAAGCCGTATACTCCCAGATCATGGATGTATTCGGCGGGCGTGTCCGGTATGCTATATCGGGCGGGGCCCCTCTGGATACTGATATAACGCATTTCTTCAACGGCATAGGCCTGCCCATCCTTGAGGGTTACGGTATGACCGAAACCTGCGCGCCGGCCACTGTAAACCCGGCGGAAGGCTATAAAATAGGTACGGTCGGGCTTCCTCTGGAGGATATTTCCATAGGCATCACTGATGATGGTGAAATATGCATAAAGGGCCGTGATATCTGCAGGGGCTACCATAATAACCCTGAGCTTACGAAGCGGCAGATATCAGACGGCTGGCTCCACACCGGTGACCTCGGCACTATTGACGATGACGGGTTCCTTACGATTACCGGCCGCAAGAAAGATATGATCATCACAGCCGGCGGCAAGAATGTTTCCCCAGAAATGCTTGAAGCTTCTGTCATGTCTTCACCAGTTGTCGCCCACTGTGTTGCAGTAGGGGACAGGAAGCCCTTCATCGCTGCGATTATTACGCTTGATCTGTCTGATGCCAATGACTGGCTCAGAGGGCAGGGCGCGGCAGAAGTACCGGATCTCGATGAAGCCGCAAAGAACCCTATTATCCGCGCTGAAGTCAAACGCGCAGTCGATAAGGCTAATACGCAGGTATCGCGTGCAGAGTCCATCCGCAAATTTGAGATTATACCGGATACGATCTCACAGGATAACGGGATGCTTACCGCGAGCCTGAAAATAAAGCGGGCTGTTATAACAGACCATTACCGCAAGCTTATTGACACGGTGATCTATGCGCCGCGCCCTCTGCGGAAAGACAGGCGCAGGCCATAAGGCCACCCTGGCAGGGGAGGGCTAGACCGCAGGCGTGCCAAGTCCCCGTAAGCAGCGCAGCAAACGGTTACAGATCGGCATCCGTAGCTTTTATATACCCTTTATCGATAAGTATTGTTTTCATATTTGAAGCGCTTATGGTAAGAAGCGGTTCATCTAGGGTAGCAGATTTCGTGGTGCCGGATGACTCTGCACTGTCTTCAGACACATTTTTCATTGCTGAAGCAATGTACCCTATGGATTTATCCTGCGCAATGAATGCGCATATCTGGGCGAGATCACGCGCGTAAGCCTTGCGGTCAATAAAAGTTGTTGACCACTGTTTTCCGTTGACGATATCCGGAAGGCTGGAAAGATACGCCCCAAATCCTGTGACAATAGGCCACTGGGGATAATCTGCTGTCTCCTGTGCATTGCGGCTGCCGTCTGCCGGGCTGTCAGCTCTATCATCCCTGACAAGCGGTTCAGGGACGGGCCGGCGTTTTACCGTTGTGCCGCCTGTAAGGTTCCTGACAACGCCTCCCACTGATATCTGAGGGTTGATATCAGCGCTTGAACCTGTGTATCCCATGCGGCCGAGGGCTTTTATGACGCCTGCTGCAGTATTGTCATTGACGGCAAGTATCCCGTTTATCCTTCTGTGGCGGTGCCCATTATGCGTTGCCAGCCGTGCCGTAACTGCATCCGCTGTGGAGCTTTGGTCTGAACTATCAGCAGTTACATTCTTCCAGTCTTTCGCAGAACTGTTTTTAGTAAGCAGGCCTGAAGGGCTGTAAACACTTCCGGATGCATAATAGGGGCCGAGGATATCCCATATCCCCCGGAAGGTTTCTTTAGTGAAGTCATTATCTTTCACTGGAGGCAGCAGTATTTCTATACTGGCGGGATGCTTAGCAGAGGCCTCAGAAAGCTTAAGTTTGCTGACAAGCTGCTTTGCCTGGACCCTGCCTACGTCGCGTCCTGTAAGCATGGGGACCCGTATATCTGCGGTGAAGCCCTTGACCGTATTCCCGAACAGGATAGTCCTGATGCCTGCTGACCTCGCTTTATCAAGCGCGCGGCGCAAAACGGCCGTACCTGTAGTGCCGTCCTGCTGCGCAGCATATGGCGAATAATCTTTCGTCAGGGGGCTTTCTGCCTGCGCAGGTGCTATAAATATGATCTTTTTCTTATGCGAACCGTTCTGTGCTTTCACATATGAGGACAGTTCACGGGACTGATCTTCTATACCGGAAGAAGAGGTATGGCTGATTGCCGATTCGCTGAACCCCTGCTGCATGAGCTCCTGCCGGATATCGCTGTACAGCGCATCCCATGAATTCGGCGAGTGCCTGTTCCCAATATTTATAGGGTCACGGGGCGTAAAAATACCAACAGCTGTATCGCCGAAAGCCTGGCGTGCAGGCTCCGTCCCATGAGAGCATGAGGCACACCATATGCCAAGTATGGTGACGATAAGAACAGCGCATAGCTGTCGAGCCTTTTTGCCCAGCATGGCCATATAACAAACCTCCGCATAGACCCTTTAGTCCTAGGATATACGGGGTCATGCCTAAACTGCCCGAAAGAACAGGCCATGCTCCGCTTCCCCTGCCATATCGAATCCGGATAAATCGTCTTAAGGAATCCTTAATCTTAGAAGTATGACGCAGGAAATTGAGGTAGGCATAGGCAAAACTGCGCGTCTGTGCTATTCACTGGATGATATATCAGTAGTCCCCTCCAGGAGGACCCGCGACCCCGAAGATGTGGATACATCATGGCAGATAGACGCTTATAGTTTTGACATACCGGTTATCGGAGCTCCAATGGACTCTATAATGAGCCCCGGCACCGTTATCGAGATAGGGAAGCTGGGCGGCCTGGGAGTCCTTGACCTGGAGGGGCTCTGGACACGGTATGATGACCCGGCCCCGCTGCTGGACAGGATCCCTGACATCCCTCAGGATGAGATAACACCGTATCTGCAGAAAATATATTCAGAACCGGTCAAAGCTGAACTGATAACCCGGCGGCTGCATGATATCCGCGATGCAGGCGTTACCGTTGCAGGTTCCCTCACCCCCCAGCGGATACTGGAATTTTACTCAACTGTCCTTGATGCCGGTGTTGACCTGTTTGTTATACGCGGTTCTGCGGTTTCTGCCGAGCATGTGTCGGCAAGCCATAAGCCCCTGAATCTGAAACAGTTCATTTACGAACTTGATGTCCCCGTCATCGTGGGCGGCGCCGGTTCCTACCATGCGGCTATCCATCTTATGCGGACTGGTGCTGCAGGCGTACTTGTCGGGCTCGGCGGGACGGCCGTGTCGTCATCACGCTCTGTGACAGGCATGCATGTGCCAATGGCAACAGTTATTGCTGATGCTGCCGCCGCACGGAAGGATTATATGGAGGAATCTGACGGCAGGTATGTCCATGTTATAGCTGATGGGGGGCTCGGCAACTCAGGGAATTTCGTCAAAACGTTTGCCCTTGGTGCGGATGCCGTCATGATGGGGGACCCCCTGGCCAGGGCTGCTGCTGCGCCTGCGCATGGGTCGCACTGGGGGCATGAAGCCACCCATTCCCAGCTGCCTCGCGGGCGCCGCACGCAGTTCCGGCCATCCTGCACGCTGGAGGAGATATTGTACGGCCCAAGCAGTACTGCTGACGGGACTATGAATTATATCGGCGCGCTGAAACGTGCTATGGCATCGTCAGGGTATGTTGGCCTCCGTGACTTCCAGAAGTGTTCGATTATTGCTGCACCGTATGAGACGAACTGAGAAGTCCTGAAATGCTGTAAATGCAACGCATATATGCCGTTTATTGTGGATAAGTGTGGATAGCTCCGGGAGTTATTCACACTTTTCTTTTATTAATTTGACTTTACAGGGCGAATCTGAAAGAGTACGAATATAAAGCTGGATATTGGCATACAGGGGATAGGGAGGAGTCCGGTAAACCACTGTGCTTGTTTGGGATAAAGAAAGGTAAGGTAATGGCTGACAGTAGTGGTGATGCACATGGTTTAAAGCGGCAGCCTGGGAGCATTACAGCATATGGGGCTGCGGAAAACGTCGAAAAGGAGCCCCGTTCATTCGAGTTCATAAAAACAGCGGGTGCTACGAAGACGAATATAAAATTCCACATTGCACGATGCGTCCCGGAAGATATATCACGGGCCGAATGCGGGAAAATTGCGATAAATGCCTGTAATATCGCATGCCTGAGCATTGATGTCCTGCGCGGGCGGCTCAGCCCGAAACTGCTGACCCGGCTGATGTCCCCTGAAATTATAGAGAAAATGCTTATCACCGAAGCCTTTGCGCAAAAATATTCCGATCCCGGGCATTTTGATGCCATTGATTCCGCTGAAACCAGGCATATGCCTGTTATCGCACGTTTCGTATACGTTATGGCAACCAGCCCCGTAACATGTGAGGCAACCATCCTGCTTGGGATAGGGCCTAACCTGTGCTGGTGCAACCTGGTAATTTCCAAACAGCGCGGGAAATGGATATGCACTATGTGTGACGTAGGCTGACCATAATTCATACCCTCCATAGCGTAAACTGAAAATATGCTACGAGAGTTTACGTATCCCGATATCACGGTCGTTACTGACAGAGATACCATTTATTCTTTCCTCTCTGCCCGCGCGCAGAAAAACCCGGATGAGCCCCTGGCTGCATACCTGAAGGGGAAAAACAGGGACTGGGAGTATGTCACTGCAGCACAGATGCTTGACGCAGTGCAGAAAACGGCCAGAGGCCTTATTGCTTTGGGCGTTAAGAAGGCGGATACTGTCCTCATATATGCGCCGACATCATACCAGTGGGGCGTTGTTGATTTCGCCTGCGCTGCCGTGGGCGCTGTTTCTGTACCGGTCTATGATACAGATTCTTCCGGGCAGGTAGAGAATATTGTTTCTGAAACACATCCGGCCATAGCTTTTACCGCAGGTGAAGAACGCGCCCAGATACTTGAGCGTCTTCGCGCGAACTCCGCCAATTCGGTCCAGTACGTATTCAACCTGGAAACAGATGGCCTGGATGCGATTGAAGACTGGGGGACAGGCGTATCGCAGGATAGGCTTGATGAAGCGGTCAATGCAGTCACCGGATCAGATATAGCTACCATTGTGTACACTTCAGGATCTACCGGGAAGCCTAAAGGTGCGATGCTGAGCAATACGAACTTTGCCCATATCGTTGTTAACGGGCCGAATATCCTGCCGCATATGCTTAATGGTGATCCGACACGCCTTCTGCTTTTCCTGCCCCTGGCCCACTGTTTCGCACGATACATACAGTATTCAACTATTTTCAGTGACAGGGGCGTTGTCGCGTATCTGTCTGATGTCAAGCACCTGCTGAGCGATATGCGTACATTCAAACCGTCCTATCTGCTTGGCGTCCCCCGGGTGTTTGAAAAAGTATATAATGCCGCATCCCAGAAAGCGGGTGCCGGGGTAAAGGGAAGGATATTCGCCAACGCGGTCAAACATTTCACCCAGTGGTCCAGGGACGAGGAAGCCGGGAAGAAGCACACCCTGCACGAGCGGAGCAGGCATGTTTTCTATGAACGTGCAGTAGGGGATTCCGTCCGTTCCGCTATGGGCGGCAAACTGCATTTCCTCGCCTGCGGGGGAGCGCCCGTCAATATTGACCTCGCGCATTTCTTCCATGGGATAGACGGTATCACATTTATCCAGGGCTACGGCATGACAGAGACTGCAGCCCCGTGCGTTATCAACTCAGAGATACATAACCGTGTCGGCTCTGCGGGTATGGTAGCCCCCGGGTTCTCCTGCAGGCTTGCCGATGATGACGAGCTTGAGATCAAAGGCCCCAGTGTTTTTGTCGGTTATCTCAATGACCCTGAACGTACTGATGAGGTTTTCGACGGTGCCGGCCACGAGTGGCTGAGGACAGGGGATCTTGCTGAGATCGATGATGACGGGTTTATTTATATAGTTGGCCGCAAGAAAGATGTTATTATCACTGCAGGCGGCAAGAACGTTTCCCCTGCGCCTATGGAAGATATCATCAAAACATGCCCGATAGTTTCCCAGGCTGTGGTCATTGGAGACGGCCGCCCATTCATATCGGCCCTAGTCACGCTTGACCCGGACATGCTGGAGACATGGCTTACCGGTCAGGGGCGCAACGGCCAGGTGACTGTGGAAACTGCAGGCTCAGATGATGCTGTCCGGTCATATATCCAGGAGTATATCGACCGGGCCAACTCTACTGTTTCCCGTGCCGAATCGGTACGCAAGTTCATCGTCATTCCTAATGATTTCTCTCAGGATGATAAGACGCTGACACCAAGCATGAAGGTGGTCCGCGGCGAAGTTATGAAAAAATACCAGGACATTATAGATAACGATATTTATGCGCCAAAACCGAGCTCTATGCCCAAGGCTCCGACGGCCAGGATCATGGAAGCTGCAGATACCGTTTCCGAGTCTACCCAGCGCTCCTTCAAGCAGGTCCAGGAAAAAATAGACCCGATCTGGAATAAGGCAAGGGATACTTTGACGGAAACTGTGCCGAAGTATGTGAAGCTTACCAGAGATAGTGCAAAAGATGCTTCTGCCAGTGGCACATCCGCTGCTGATGGAGATTCGGCAGAGGCTTCCGGCAGCGCTCCGCAGGACATATCGGAAACAGGCAAATGAGGTACCGTGGCTATCAGAGAAATCAGAGTCGTCCCTGATCCCGTCCTGCGCACAGCATGTGATCCGATCACACAGATAACCCCCTCAGTGGAACGCCTTGTCCAGGATCTCCTTGATACTGTTGATGACCCGGGCCGCGCGGGGCTGTCGGCAAACCAGATAGGGGTAAGCCTTCGCGCTTTCTCGTACAATATCGATGGGAAAATCGGCTATATCCTTAATCCCGTGATCAAGGGAACATCAGGCGAGCAGTACGGTGATGAAGGGTGTCTGTCGGTTCCGGGGCTCTGGTATAAAACGCGCAGAGCTGAGTATGCAAAAGCCGAGGGCACCGACCTTAAGGGCAATAAAGTAGTGCTTGAGGGGCATGGTATCATGGCACGGATGATCCAGCATGAATGCGACCATCTTGACGGGCATGTTTATCTGGACAGACTTGAGAGCGATGAGCGCAGGCAGGCCCTCCGCTATATGCGCAACCACCGCGGCTAATAGTTTTGCCCTTATACCTGTATGCCTGTATACTGTTTGTGGCGTGCCACCACTTCCGGCTGGAGCATAGTCGCACATGCAAAGGCCACCCGTATTGTCTACGGCACGCAAATTCGCGCTATGCAGGCGACGGTCTGTGTCGGTCGATTCGTGAGAATTGCACTCAGATACGCATAGCCAGGCAATAACCGACAATGAAAGGTATATCATGGCACAAATTACCATGAGCCAGATGCTTGATGCTGGCGTTCACTTTGGTCATCAGACTCGCCGTTGGAACCCTAAGATGAAACAATACATCCTTATGGAACGCAACGGTATCCATATTATTGATCTGTTCAAATCACTGAGCATGATTGATGCTGCGTATTCCTTCATCAAGGAAACTGTTGCCCATAACGGTACGGTACTTTTTGTAGGCACCAAGAAGCAGGCGTCCGAGGCGATTGCTGCGCAGGCTGCCCGCGTAGGGATGCCTTATGTCTCTGAACGTTGGCTGGGCGGCATGCTTACTAATTTCCAGACAGTCTCCAAGCGCGTAAGCCGCATGAAAGAGCTCGAGGAAATGGATTTCTCCGATGTCCACGCCAGCGGGCTGACAAAGAAGGAACTCCTTCTCCTTGAACGCGAAAAAGATAAACTTGTCCGCCAGCTTGGCGGTATCCGCAATATGAACCGTACACCTTCAGCAATGTTCGTTGTTGATATCAATAAAGAAGCTCTTGCCGTGGAAGAAGCCCATAAGCTGGGCATCCCGGTAGTTGCGCTTGTTGATACGAACTGTGATCCGGATGCTGTAGAGTATGTTATCCCTGCCAATGACGATGCCATCCGCGGCGTGGAACTGCTGACTTCCCTTATGGCCGATGCTGTTGCAGAAGGTCTGCTGGCCCGCTCCGGTAAAGGCGGCAAGGGCGGTTCTGCCGCTGGGGAGGCGTCATCTTCACAGCCAATGGCTGAGTGGGAGACAGAACTCCTTACCCAGGAGACCGCAGCACAGGAAGCTCCCGAGGCTGAAGCCAAGGCCGAGGAAGACAGCCCGGACAGCGGATCTGAGGATACAGCTGAAGAAGCTGAATAAAACCATTGTTGTAAGTGAACGCAAGGAGTAAAAATGGCACAGATTACTGCCGCTCTTATTAAGGAACTGCGCGACGCTACAGGCGCCGGCATGATGGATGTCAAGAAAGCGCTTACTGAAGCCGAAGGCGATATTGAGCGTGCGAAGGAGATCATCCGCGCTCGCGGCATCAAAGCTGCCGGCGCCCGTGAAGGCCGCAAAGCCCAGGAAGGGCTTGTAGCTTCCCGCATAGCTGACACCGCTTCCGGCCAGGCCGGCTACGCAGCTGAGCTTAATTCTGAAACCGATTTCGTTGCTAAAACACCTCAATTTGTTGAGTTTGGCGATGAGGTCATTGAAGATGTCGTCAAAGCTGGTGCTTCCAATGAAGCTGAAGCCCTTGCAGCACCTTCGCAGTCCGGTACGATCAAGGATACTGTTGAAGAAGCAGGCGCACTGTTCCATGAGCACGTAAAACTGGGGCAGGTAGCCAAAGTTGAGGGGCCGCATGTAGAGATTTATGCACATCGCAAATCCGCCGAGCTGCCTCCATCAATCGTAGCGATGATCGCAACTGACGAGGCCGGGGCAGAGGTAGCGCATGAAGCTGCTCTGCAGATCTCTGCCATGGCTCCCCAGTGGCTGTCGCGCGAGGATGTCCCTGCCGATGTCGTAGAGTCGGAGCGCCGTGTTGCTACGGAGAAATCGCTGGCAGAGGGCAAGCCTGAAAAGATCGTCCCCAAGATCGTTGAAGGGCGCCTGCAGGCGTTCTATAAGGAAGTCTGCCTCCTTGACCAGGCGTATGTCAAGGACCCCTCCAGGACGATTGCGGATCTGTTCAGGAGCGTAAACGGGACTGCGCTCGCTTTCGCCCGCGTAGAAGTGGGCAAAGGACCGCAGGCTGAAGAGGCTGCTGAGTGATCCCTGTCAGTTTATGATCGGATGGGGCTGGGGCTGGAAGGCTTCAGCCCCATTTCTTATATATACCAGGCACGTGCTGCTGTCGCGAATTTCAGGTAGCATGGTAGGGAAATATTTTGGAGGTACGCATGGCACAAGGCAAGGATGCTCACCCTGCACGACGGGTCCTTCTAAAGCTCTCAGGAGAAGCTTTTGGCGGAGGATCTGTGGGTATAGATACCGCTGTTATCCGCCGTATAGCCGGAGAGATCAGGCAGGCTTGTGCAGACGGCAATCAGGTAGCAGTTGTTGTTGGGGGAGGCAACTTCTTCCGTGGGGCAGGGCTCAGCCAGGCAGGGCTTGAGCGCGCCCGTGCTGATTACATGGGGATGCTTGGTACAGTCATGAACTGCCTTGCATTGCAGGATTTCCTTGAGCAGGAAGGCCAGGCAACGCGCGTCCAGACTGCAATAACAATGGGACAGGTCGCTGAAGCCTATATACCGCTGCGTGCTATACGCCACCTTGAAAAGGGGAGGGTCGTTATTTTTGGTGCCGGTGCAGGGTTACCATATTTTTCAACAGATACGGTATCGATCCAGCGTGCCCTGGAGATTGGATGCAATGAAGTCCTTATGGGCAAAAACGGTGTGGATGGGGTATATTCGGCAGACCCCAAAAAAGATCCGTCAGCTACATTATTCCACACGCTAAGCTACAAAAAGGCCCTTGTAGATAACCTTGCTGTTATGGATGCCGCTGCACTGTCCATGGCGAGGGACAACAATATGCCTATACGTGTGTTTGGACTGGAAACTGCGGGCAATATCACCCGCGTCATCAATGGGGAGGCATTAGGCACCCTGGTTACGCACGACAGCCAGCCGTAGCCTGCTGACAGCCCGCACAGGACATATAACAGAAGTTTTATAAACTATAACCTATTTTAAGGAGATACTATGGCAACAGTTGTTGAAGATGCACAGTCGCAAATGGAAAAAACTATCGAATCTACAAAAGAGAATTTCGGCGGAATCCGTACCGGGCGTGCAAACCCGGCTCTGTTCAACGGCCTGACAGTCGATTATTACGGTGCGCCGACCCCGCTGAAAGCCCTGGCCTCTGTCGGCGTATCAGATAACCGCACCCTGGCAGTCACGCCATTCGATGTATCGCAGGGCGCGGCTATTGAAAAAGCTATCCGCGACTCTGACCTCGGAGTGAACCCCCGCCGTGACGGCAACGTTATACATGTCACACTTCCTGAGCTTACTGAAGAACGCCGCAGGGACTATGTCAAACTCGCCAGGGAATTTGCAGAAAAAGGCAAGATCGCTATCCGCAACATCCGCCGCAGGACCAAGGAAGGTATCGATACTTCCACCAAAAGCGGCGAATACGGCGAGGATGAAGGCAAGCGCCTGCAGAATGAGCTTGAGAAAGTAACAAAGAAAGCTTCCGATGAGATCGACAGCCTCCTCGAAACAAAGGAAAAAGAGATCCTGTCCGTATGACCCCTGCAGCATGCGCGCTGCAGCCCTGTAAAACGAACCTGAATGAGTACTGATAATCATGACAAAGGATGACCACTCTGCCGTTACGGACCTGGATGAGGCCGTAAACGCAATAAACAGGAAGACAGGCAGGAATATGCCTCAGGCGATAGCTACGGGGGCTATTCTTATTACGGTCATAACACTCAGTTTCCTTTTCAACCCTCAGCCGTTCATATGGCTGATCGTTATATTCATGGTGATCGGGCTGTGGGAGCTGCGGATCGATTTCGCTGTGGCAGGTCTGCGGATACCGGTAGCCGCTTTATGGGTATGTTCTGCGGCGGTACTTTTAGGGTGCTATTATGCGCCGGCGGGGTACCATTTCGCCGCGGCTGTGACCGGCATCATCATCACGCTTTTTATTGTCCTGCTATTTGCAAGTTTCAACCGGCAGCATTCAGAGCGGGCGGCGCGCGCAATACTTGCCAAAATCAATACAGGGATGGCGAACGATGCTACTGTTGACGACCTGCACGCTGCCAGGCCTCAGCGGTACCTCCACATTGCCGCTTCAATACTCACTGTATTCTATATACCTTTCCTTGCAAGTTTCATAGTGCTTCCCATAACAATGAAACACTATGTTGCGCATGCTGTCCTGCTTGTTTTTATCCCGGCGCTGGGGGATACCGGGGGGCTCCTTTTTGGTGCTGTGCTGGGCAGGCATAAATTGTCTGAACGCATCTCTCCCAATAAAACAGTCGAAGGGATGATCGGGTCTGTCCTGTTTACTGTTGTGGGGACATTGGCTGTAGGGCTGTGCACATATACTATCGATGAGCTGAGATCCAAATGGTGGATCCTTCTTATCCTGGGGATACTGCTTGGCATAGCAGGGATGTTCGGCGACCTATGCGCATCCATGCTTAAACGTGACCTGGGGATCAAAGATATGGGACATCTTCTTAAAGGACACGGGGGAGTGCTTGACAGGGTCGATTCCATCCTTATGTGTGCACCCGTGACCTTCTTCACTGTATTCTTCTTCGGGTTATAGGGAGAAATGCATATGCCTTCTTTACTATCCAGTGAGGCTGTCGAAACAGGTATAACGCCCGGCGGCACCACAGGTGCTTTCAGGGATGTCCTGTCTAAACATCATGCGCACAGGCGGAAACCGCCGGTACATTTCACAGATATGTCTGATGGCGAACGTGAAGAAGCGCTCAAAGAGCTGGGGTATCCGAAATTCAGGGCAAGCCAGCTGGCGAGACATTATTTTTCCCATTGCACTACTGATGTTGCAGGCTACAGTGATTTCCCTCAGGACCAGGCCGGCACCGTGAAGCAGCGCTTCTTTCCCGATCTCATAACCCCTTTGCTTGAGCAGACTGCAGATAACGGGGCCACTATCAAAACTCTATGGCAGCTTTTCGACGGTTCCCGTATTGAATCAGTCCTGATGAAATACCCGACGCGGACAACATTATGCATCTCCAGCCAGGTCGGCTGCGGTATGGGCTGTCCATTCTGCGCTACAGGACAGCTTGGGCTGACACGCAATATGTCTGCCGGAGAGATACTTGAGCAGGTACGGTATGCAGCAGCACAGGCAAGGGATGGGGCGCTTGGGGAACCCGCACGCCTGAGCAATATCGTTTTTATGGGCATGGGTGAGGCCCTGGGGAATTATAATGCCATGCTGAAAACTATCAGGCAGATAAGTGCCCTGCCTCCGCATGGTTTCGGGATATCAGCACGCAATATCACGGTATCGACAGTGGGGATCGTCCCCGGCATTAAAAAGCTTATGAATGAGCATATACCCGTACGTCTGGCTGTTTCCCTCCATGCGCCGAGTGATAAGCTCCGTGACGAACTTGTGCCCATGAATAAACGTTTCAATACGACGCAGGTCCTTGATGCTGCCCACGATTATTATATGGCTACGAAACGCCGCGTAAGCATTGAATATGCCCTCATGAAGGGCATCAATGACCAGGCCGGGCATGCGCGGCTCCTTGCCAAACGGCTCAACCATTATGGGGATGACTGGGTGCATGTTAACCCTATCCCGCTCAACCCTATTGAAGGGTCCAGATGGACTGCTTCAAAGCCTGAAGATGAAGCCCGCTTTCTGGATATCCTGCATAATGCCGGTATTGCCGCTACACTGCGTGATACACGCGGGTCAGATATTGACGGCGCGTGCGGGCAGCTGGCGGCCAGGGTAAAAGATTCTGGTGTACTCCGTACGGTACAGTAGTGACAAAAGAGTATTTGATTAAAGAGGAAACCTATGACGTTATCGACGATCCCATCACCACCCATTTCCAGCTTTTCTCTAGGCCCCCTGACTATACGGTTCTATGCCATTTTTATGCTTATCGCTATTGTGGCAGCAGTATGGGTCACGACTGTCAGATGGAAAAAGCTGGGCGGCACCTTTGACCAGATCTTTGATACCGCTATCGTAGCGGTGCCGTGCGGCATCATTGGGGCGCGCCTCTATCATGTGATAACAACTCCGCAGCTGTATTTTGGTTCTGAGGGGCATTTCGCAGATATCTTCAAAATATGGAACGGTGGGCTTGGCATATGGGGGGCCGTGGTATTGGGAGGCCTTGGGGCCTGGGCGTGGTGCAGGCACAGGCATTATCCCATGGCTATCCTTGCAGACTCTATCGCCCCGGCGCTGCTCATTGCCCAGGCGATCGGACGTTTAGGGAATTACTTCAACCAGGAACTTTACGGATCATGCACGGACCTTCCATGGGGCCTGACTGTTACCAGTTCATCCTATGATAATCCCGGTTCCTGCGGCATCCACGGCCCGTTCCATCCGACTTTCCTTTATGAAATGATCTGGAACCTGATTGGGGCAGCGATCCTCATCGGTATGACCCGGCACATACAGAAACGCTTCAGGGCAGGGAGCACTTTCGCCCTCTATGTTATGTGGTATACGCTCGGGCGCACATGGATCGAGGCCCTGCGCATCGATTATGCAGTAAAGGTGCTTGGCCTGCGGGTCAATATCTGGGTATCCATCTGCGTTTTCGTCGCTGCGGCAGTAGCATTCGTCCTTATCCAGCGGTACTCAGCGACAACTTCCGTCCTTGCCGAAAAACTCAAAAGTGTTACAGAGCTTGAAGGGGAAGTGCAAAGCGGCTCTATGACACCTTCAGACCTCAGAGACCGGTACAAAGAGGAAAATGCAGCTGCCCACAGCGAGAACAGGGCTAAACGGGAGCAGAAACGCAAAGAGTACGCTGCCAGAAGGGCTGAATACGAGCATGCCAAAGAGCGGGTACTGGCACGTAAAAAAGCTGAAAAAGAGGCTGGGGATAAAGATGCTGCCAGGGATACAGAAACAGCTGACCATGAAGATGCGGAAACCGAAAAATAACATATAGCCGTGTCGGTCATAGTAATTAGAATTAGCTGTATGACTATTCAAATTGCGCCGAGTATACTTTCAGCAGATTTTGTGAACCTGGAAAGCGAACTAAACGTCATCAGGAGCGCAGACCTGGTCCATGTTGATGTGATGGATCACCATTTCGTCCCCAACCTTACCCTGGGCGAACCGATAGTCAAAAGGATCTGCGAAGTATCACCCATACCGGTTGACGTCCATCTTATGATAGAGGACCCTGACCGCTGGGCACCCGAGTTTGCCCGGTGCGGTGCGAAGTCAGTAACGTTCCATATGGGGGCAACCCATGCGCCGGTCCGGCTGGCTCGGCAGCTTCACGATATGGGAGTAAAAGCATGTTTTGCCGTCCGTCCTGCGGAACCGGTGGAACCTATTTTTGACATACTTGAAGAATTCGATATGGTCCTTATTATGACTGTGGAGCCGGGGTTCGGCGGCCAGAAATTCCTTGCTAACCAGATGGGCAAAGTACGCCGTCTGCGCGATGAGATATCATCACGCCATCTTGACACCGATATCCAGGTAGACGGGGGAGTGAACCCTTCAACAGCCCATATAGTTGCAGAAGCAGGCGCAAATGTGCTTGTTGCAGGGTCAGCGGTGTATGGCGCTGACAGCCCTGCAGATGCTATCGCCTCCATCCGGCGCAAAGCACAGGAAGCATTCCGAGGTTAGGACAGAAAGAAAGATCTGAAATCAGTTGAGAATTACCGGGGAGCAGCGACTGCAGATGAAATGGCCACATAATACGGATAAGAGCGGGCTCAATGCTGCCGATGAACAGCAGCTCAGGCCGCGGGACATTATTTTCACTATACCAAATTTCATCAGCCTGCTGCGCCTTATATCGATACCTCTGATTGCTTATATGATCTATACTGACCGTAAGTGGGCAGCCCTTATCATCCTTGCATTATCGGCGTTATCTGACTGGCTCGACGGTTTCCTCGCACGCAGGATGCATCAGATCAGCAAAATAGGGCAGCTGCTTGACCCTCTGGCTGACCGGCTCCTTATATTCTGCTCAGTGCTCGTTTTCGGCATGGCCGGGCTTTTGCCGTGGTGGCTGCTTATTGCGATAGGGCTCAGGGATCTGGTCATGCTTATTGAGGTACTCGTTATCGCACAGTTTGGATACGGTCCGCTGCCGGTGCATTTCGCGGGAAAGACCGGTACGGCGCTGCTGATGATTGCCATCCCCGCACTGATAGTAGCAGATCTGGGGCAGGGCTACATTTTCGCGTCCCTCCATCTCGCAGCGGTAGCCTGCAGTATCTGGGGCGTCGTACTCTACTGGGTCGCCGGGCTTATCTATTTAAAGCAGGGGTATGACATCCTTCATATTCAGCGCGTCCGGGAGCAGTCCTGACTATGGCTGCGCAGAAACCGCAAAAGCCCCTGCATCCTGACAGGTTTCCGGCTAACAGGCTTAAAAGGAGGAAAACCAGCGAAGGGCTTTTTGACGATCCCTGGGAGCCCGATACTGCGTTATTCATACAGCCGGCCGAGCCACGGGACGATTCAATATACCTTGATACTGCTGCGGAGGACGTAGACAGTCTCCAAACATTCCTTCCTGTTTCACAGGCAGTCCGGAGAAGGTCAGCCTTTTCTGCATCAGCCGCAGGCCTTCTCCGTTACGAAATCACCGAGAATACGATGGGAGCAGGGCATACGGGCGGACGCCATTCATCTTCGCAGCTTCTTGATGACCTCATCAACCACCCCATGGACCAGATGTATGATGATTCGATGCTTACCGCAAAACGTACGGGGAAAGCCGGGACATGGGTGATGCGGGCACTCAGCTTTATTTTATGTGTTGTTATTGGCGTTGTCGGCACGCAGGCAGTAAAACTGCTGCAGAGGAACACCCGCGCGAAAGTCCGGGGTGCCCTCAGCGCGCAGGTCAGCAATGCGAACGAACACCAGAAAAAACTTTTAGCTGAGGTGACTTCTGCGCAGCAGCGGTTAAACAAGCTTACCGAATCTGTAGATAATTTTGAGCTGTCACAGAGGCAGAAAGAAGATAACTTCTCAGCCGCACTGACCAAGATTGAGGGGCCGGGATTACGGATAGTTATCACCAACCCTTCCTCTGATACTTCAGCGGATGACCAGGGCGGCAACCGCACTTCAGCAGGGCAGGCCAAACAGTCCCTCAGCGATGAGCAGATGCAGATCATCATCTCCAGGCTGTGGGCATATAAGGCTGATGGTATTGCGATCAACGGTATCAGGCTTGGGCTGCAGAGCTCCATACGGCTGGCGGGCAACAATATCCTCATCGGGACAACACCCATTACAAGCCCCTATACTATTGAGGCAATAGGGAACGCGCGCGAACTGTCTGCGGCTATTGACGCTGAGCATAATCCGAGGTTCAATGAAATGCTGAGAAAGTATGGCATATCGGTTACTATTTCCAATCAGCGGAGTTTAACGCTGCCGGCTGCAGGAATGGTCAAAATCAATTACGCAAAGGAGAAATGATATGGCAGCAATTCTGGGTCTTATAGCTGGCGTTGTGGCCGGGATTTTCTTCCAGCCCAATATCCCTATCTGGCTGCAGCCATATCTGCCAATAATGGTCGTTGCAGCACTTGATGCCCTCCTGGGGGCGGCCCGGTCATATTTTGAGCGCAATTTCAGCGATCGGGTTTTTATCATTTCTTTTATTGCTAATGTCATAACCGCAGTGCTTCTGGTATTTTTAGGTTCCCAGCTTGGTGTCGGTTCCCAGCTCACTACAGCAGTAATCGTCGTACTCGGTATCCGTATATTCTCCAATGTATCTGCTATCCGCCGGTACATTTTCAGGGCATAGGGGAGAGAGGCTTTATGGCATCACAGGGTACAGGGCGGCAGGGCGCTCCGGAAGAAGACCCCAAAGGTATCAAGGGGATAACGGGCAGCAGCAAAGCAACGAATAGCCCGGAAGGCAGCACTGACGAAGCGGAAGCAACCACAGGCGCTTTTTCAGTGGTACCCAGAAGGCGCCTTATCCGGATCCCCAGGATATCAAAAACAACCCGGAATAAGGTTGTGGCATCATTCATAATCTTTGCCCTTGGGGCTGCCCTTGGCTTCGGCTACATGTGGCAGAGGCGCAATACGGATACTACATATACCAATTTGAGTGAAGACGAACTGGTCAGGCTGCTTGATGAAACGAATACCCAGATCAGCAGGCTGGAAGCACAGAAATCCGCCCTCGCAGCACAGCTGGCTGCTATTCAGAAGGCTGCCAACAAACAAGAAGAGATCAACCGTATTGCCAAGGAAAATGAGCAGACTAACGGGATACTCTCGGGCAGGCTTCCCGCCCAGGGGCAGGGGATAACCATCACGATCACGCAGGGGCAGACGAAACTTTCTTCCGCTATCCTGTTCAGCGTTATTGAAGAGCTCCGCAATGCAGGGGCCGAGGTGATCGAATTCGACGGTGTGCGGATAGTCACGTCATCTTACGTGGTAGATACCGAGAACGGGCTTGAATGCGACGGCGTTATTATTGGCAGCCCATTTGTCATCAAAGCTATCGGGAGTTCCACGACACTTCAGAATGCGATCGATATTGCGGGCGGGGTTGGCTCCAGGCTCAAGATCCAGTACGGTGCAACAGTTAAAGTAGAACAGTCGGATCAGGTCGTGATCAATGCAACAGCACGGCCGCAACAGAATAAGTACGCGAAAACGGTAGAATAGAAGTATGACTGATCCAATACCATCTGCAGGCGAAACAACAAGCATAGGGATGCCGGCAATCAACATGTCGCCGGTTACAACTGCCGGACAGCGCCCCCTTACGAAAGAAGATATTGAAACCATTGCCAAACTTGATGCGGCTTCCGCGCTTCTTATCTCTACACGGGGACCGCTCGCCGGATCCCGGTACCTGCTGGATGAGGAGACAGTGCGTGTGGGGCGTGATCCGCATGAGGATATTATGCTTGATGACGGTACAGTTTCCCGCTCGCATGCTGTATTTACCCGCGTTGATGGGCGATACCACATCACTGACAGCGGAAGTCTGAACGGTACATACGTGAACCGGGAACGTGTTGACGATACCGTATTACGCAATGGCGATGAAATTATGATAGGGAAGTACCGTTTCGTATTCTTCACAAAGTCTGCTGTTATTGCCCAATAGTCCTTCACAATTAAGAGGATAAACTACAAGTAGGTAATTTAGTTACGTATACAGGATGCCTGCATAAGGCGTCAGAATAGAGGTTTGTATGGCTGAGCATAATAAGCCGCAGCTGTCCCTGCACATCAGGCTTGAGGACCGCAAAGACCTTTCAGGGAAAGATGCTGTCCAGGGGGAACTGTTTGAATCAGCTGACCGGCAGGAAGACCTTAAAGGGTATAAAGGGCCTGTAGCTGCAGAAGTTGCGGGCATCACATACAGGCAGCTGGATTACTGGGCCCGCAAGAAAATAGTAGAACCGTCCATCACGCCGTCGCACGGTTCAGGGTCACGGCGCCTGTATTCGTTCCGCGATGTTGTGATCCTTTCGGTTTCAAAACGTCTCCTTGACGCAGGAGTCAACCTGCAGAATGTTAATAAGGCTATTACCTTTTTGATGGCGTACAGCCTTACGGATCTGGAGCATATGATGATAGTATGCGATGGTGAGAGTGTTATGCAGTGCACGGATAACCACCAGATGCTGGATGTGATGAGCTCAGGACAGGCAGTTTTTGGCGTATCTGTTGCGGCAATCTGGCATAAGGTAGAAAATGACCTTAGCGCGCAGGATTATGTGGATATGAGGAACACCGGTGTCCGGGTACATTCCCAAAGCGTTATTGATGAGCTTGCGGAACTCAGGCAGCGCAAACGTATTGAAGCACAGCGCGCACAGCGTGAATATCAGCGTGCACAGGGTTTATAACTGTAAAATTTTAAAGTACTAAAAATGGGCTGGCTGCCAAAGGCAAGCCCATTTTTTGTGTTCTATGTGCTGGTCTGCTTAGAGCACTATGCGTTAAACGTTGCAGGAAATCAGGGAAGTACAGGAGACTTTTACGTGTCGATCTATTTTCCAGGGAGCCATGCGAACTTATCTAATCTGACATAACGTACATTATCGGCTTACTCGTCAAATTACTAAATATATAAGCAATATATAAGTTTAAATAAATTTGGCCTGTTTATCTGTTTACTCGTAATCCGGTATCCAGCCTTCATTATGCATAGCTAGACGCTTATCCAGTAGATCCGAAAGCTCTTCAATACTGCGGCGCTCCAGAAGCATATCCCAATGGGTACGCTGAGGTTTCGCAGATTCATCAGATTCAGTTTCTTCAGTATTCTCACGATGTGCAATCTGGCCGCAGCGGCATTCCCATGTTTCCGGCTCTTCAACGCCAACAGCTAGAGGAAGGATCGTACGATGTCCCTGAGGGCATACATAAGCGACTTCATGGCGTGCAGCGAAATCCACGTTATCGTCCGACTCCAGCGATTTCGCACCTATACTCATACCTCGTAATGAACGCTCTGCCATAAGGCCTCCTTGTTACGTAACACAACAACTTTACTAAAACAGCGCGACTCACACAATATTCCCTAATCTCCGTCAACTCCGCTGTAAGCAACGATCCCTTTATTGACGAGGTCAGCAGCCTTCTGCGCAACCGTTGCGGTATAAGGGTTATCCAAATATTCTCCGACTTTGGACAGCTGGATAAGGATATCTACCGTACGTTTGCAGCTACGGACAAAATCGCCTCCGGTAAGTTCTGTGCCTGCCAGTATCTCAGCAAGTGATTTACCGGATGTCCAGTCAAATATCGCTTCGCAGAGGCCAAAATCAAGCTCTCCGGCATCGTCAAGGCCGGCATCTTCACATTGCCACCGTATCTCTTCATCAATCTCAGCGATACCGGCAGCTGCCTTCGCAATACGGCCGCCAGAGCCCCCGGGGAAATGCCGCGGAAAACCTGATCCTCCCCGTGTGCGCGATTCATATACGAATCCGGATGCAACAGCAGCCATTTCTTCCGGTGAAAGCCCGTCGAAAACTCCTGAAATCAGGACCTGCGCAATAGTGATGTCATTCTCACTGTAGATCCGCCGCAGGAGCTGGCCCCGGGAGCATACCGCATACTCCCCTCCATGCGATTTTTCAATATATCCCAGGCCGGCAAGGACGGAACATATCCTGTCGAACTGCCTGGACACAGTACCTGTCCGTGAATTGTAGCGGTCTTCAAGCCTGTCCAGCTCCTGGGAAAGCTTGGCCCACTTATATCCTATGCGAAGATGGTTTTTGATATCAGGGCATTGCCGGCACGGATGCGAATGCTCCTCTTCCCGGAGCCTGATGATTTTCGAATCCAGGTCGCGCCATGCGCGATCCTTTGCTTTTTTGTTCTTAAAAGATGTGTGCTTAAGCCTGCGCCGTTCAGAACGTTCCGCATTAGTGAGCTCCATACGCAAACGCATAAAGGAAGCAAAATCGCCGTATTCACAGGCGAAAGCCTTTTCATACCCCTGTATGGACTCACGGCCGGCCCGGATCTGGGAAATGAGCTTTTCAGCTGCCTTTGCTGCTTCCCATTGTGCAAAAGAATGATCCAATGTTGAACGCACTGTATCAGCATCATATAAGTTAAGAAGGTTTACGGCCATGTTGAACGTCGGCCGGAAGCTCGAATGCAGCGGGTACACCCGTTTTGACGACAGCGCTGCTGCTGTTGACGGTTCAAAATCGCGATGGTCAACAACTATGGCATAACCGACAGAATCAATCCCTCGCCTCCCCGCACGCCCGGTAAGCTGCGTGAATTCGCCGGGCGACAGCGTTTCATGCGATACGCCATTGAATTTCTCGAGCTTTTCAACGACTACACAGCGGGCCGGCATATTGATCCCCAGGGCAAGTGTTTCCGTTGCGAAAACGATTTTTAGCAGCCCCTGCTCAAACAGTTTCTCGACTATTTCCCTGTATAAAGCTACCATCCCTGCATGGTGCGGGGCTATCCCCTGTTCAAGCGCATTCCTGAAATTTGCAAAGCCTAAAGCCCTGGCATCATCCCTGCTGATACGCCCCTCTGTCATGGAATCGACGATACGCCGGATCCTGCGGGCCTCGGAATCGCCTGTCAGCTGCAGCCCTGCACGCATACACTGCTCAACAGCCTTATCGCAGCCGTTGCGTGAAAATATAAAATAGATGCCGGGCAGCATATCCAGAAAATCAAGCTCATCAACGACTGCCCACCGTTTGGGTGCGTATCGGGCTGCAGGCCTGTTACGGCTATCTTTCAGGCTGCCCTGCCGAGATGATGTGCCGGCCCCGCCTCCCCTGCCACGGCGATAGGGCTTCCCGCCTGCGCCGGCACTGCTGCGTACCGCTTCATGGTCCCATTGCTTTATAAGGGCTGTCAGCTCGGGATTGACTGCGGACGTATCACCGTTGAGATAAAGGCTGACAAGCCTGGGCTCTTTTTTCTGATCGTGCTGAAGCAGGACTTCCTGGATAAGGGGTACCGGACGTTTTTCCGAAACGACCAGGGAGGTCTCTCCCCTGACAGATTCTATCCATCTGGCAAAATCCTCAACATTGGACACCGTAGCCGATAATCCTACTATTTTCACCGTTCTGGGAAGATGGATAATGACTTCTTCCCAGACCTGCCCTCTCATCCGGTCTGCCAGATAGTGTATCTCGTCAAGGATAACGTAACGCAGCGCTGTTAATGTGGCTGAATCTTCATACAGCATATTGCGCAGGACTTCCGTTGTCATCACGATGATATCAGCCTGGGAATTTATTGATATATCGCCTGTAAGGAGGCCGACTTTGTCAGGACCGTACCTGTTTGCCAGCTCATGGTATTTCTGGTTGCTGAGCGCCTTTATAGGGGTCGTATAGAAAGCTTTTACATTATCCTGCTGGGCCAGATGGATAGCAAAATCAGCAATAACAGTTTTCCCCGCACCCGTCGGCGCTGCAACAAGAAGGTTATTCCCGGATTCAAGATCATCCAGGGCGCGCCGCTGGAATTTATCAAGCCCGAACGGAAGCGACTGTGCAAATTGTGCCGCGCTTGTGCCTTCCTGTCTGCGGCGCTCCCGGAAAGCCTGGTATTTTTGCGCGGGACTGGGCCCGGCATTGCAGGAAGATGTATCCGTTGCTGTATGGCGTGCGTTTTTATAGTGTTTATGATGCGTCACTGCTGGAACGACCTCGCAATCCTTGGCGGAAGAAGCATCCTGGCAGCGCTGGGGACACATTCGGCCTTTACAGGGAGTTCGCCGACAACTTCCCCATCACCCATAAGTACAGGCGGGTACGCAGAACTGCCTGAATACCGCAGCTTAGCACTTCTGATCTGCTGCCATCCAATGATCCGCTCGCTCAGATGTGCGCCGCTGTATGCCCGGAACAGAACGTGCATCCCCTCAGCGGGTGTGGGCATCCATTTTGCCCAGACCATATCAAGTGTGCTGTCCGTCACTGACGAATACGGGGATATCCTGATGCCGCTGCCCATGTATGGTGCATTAGAGATAACGAAGAGAGGGGTTTCCAGGTCCAGGTGTTGGCGGTTTTCGGACAGGTCGGTGAAACTGACAGAAAAGCCGTATGCCTGCGGATGGCTTATCGCAGCGATCCCGGCATATCCATACCGCAATTTACCGACAGGGATGCCTGATGCATTGGCCCGCAGGTTGATTGCAGCATCAATAGAACAGTTAAGAGAACCGGCAATGTATGTGTTGACCCTTTTGCGTATATCACCCTCATAGCCATCGGGAATAGCATCATCTGCAGAAGTAACATGGATGAGGTCCACGCGGGCGAACGAGTACATCATGATACTTGCAAACACAGCTTCAATACTGGTATCTATACGGTGGACAGGAAGCCCCGTACTCCGTGCAAAATCATTTCCGGAACCGCAGGCGATAATACCCAGGGCAACACGTGTATGGGCAACAGCGTTCATCCCGAGATTGACCATCCCGTCTCCCCCTGCAACAATGAGGATATCCAGATCCTGCAGGGAATCGCTGATTTTGAGAGCGGACTCCTCCCGGGAATGGCCTGTCAGGTCAATAACTGTGCATCCCAGCTCGTAAGCCCTGTGTGAGACTTTTCTGATGATAGCGGGGCCAATTTTCTTCCCTCTGCCATTATCAGCTGCAGGGTTCGTAACTATGCCTATCCGGGGAGAATGGTTCCATTTGCATGCAGCAGCCCTCGTATCCGGCATATACGTCCTCCCCTTGCAGGCTTTCTGGTGCCCTTTTATTTTTTAGTTGTTTTCAGATATATTGAGCTGCTGTGCCAGTCTGTCAGTATCTTCACGGGTAGAATCCGCCCATGCTGTCCACTGATCCTGGTGGCGCTGTGATCGCCTCCGCCTGCGCTCAATAATACCTGCATGTGCCTGAGAGTAGGCATCAGCGTTCTCACGGATGGTCTTTGTGAATGACGGGACCATATCCCGCTGTTCCAGTCCTTTATTCTCCGTCATCCTGGAAATCCGCGACTGCACCTGCCCGGCAGTCCCGGAAACTTTGCCCAGCGCATCCCTCAGGTGCAGCAGGGCGTATACAACGCCAAGTATGAAAACTGTCAGCGCTGCAATAACAAGTATTGCCCATCCCCAGCCTGGCATCAGTTTCTCCTTCTGTGATGTTCATGCCGTTTAGCATCAGCTTCTTCCTGCTGCTCAATATGGGTCAGCTCCCTGTCAGCGCGCGCAGTGATCATAGAACGGAGGGTCTTCGGCCCAACTGCCTTGATATGGCGTGCATGCGCGATGCAGAATGCGACGAACCACGAGTCGGAAGAAATGATAAGATGGATCTTCTGCCCGTCTTCAGTATCTTCAACCGTTGCGCCCGGCAAGTTCTTGATAAACGGCATCCCTTTCTGATTGGTAATGAATACCGCCTGGGTACCGTTCTCAAAATTCCATTCCCGCAGCTCCGACAGCGGGACTTCGGGGATCTCAACATGATGGCTTGGCTCTACCGCCTCAACAGTACCTATGCGCGAAAGGCGCAGGGTCTGCCAGTTCTGGGACTGCGAATTACGGCGCTTGCGGGCGGAAACCTGGGTCTCCTTCGTAGGCGGGTTCTGAGGGGGGTCCTTACGGTCTTTATCTGTAACACCGGTCCACGCCGCCAGATAATACACGCCCTCGTCCACGAATACTTTGGCAGGGGCCACGAGACGTCTGCGGGTACGCCCTGAACCGTCAGTGTACTCCATATCAAGCAGCTGGTCATGTTCTATAGCGTGCTTGATAACGGGGAAACTCGCCGGAGCAAGCTCAAAACCCGTCAGGCTGAGCCATGGTGTCTGTCCGGGCCGTGAATATTCATGCAGCCGGTTGTACAGATCCATTGCCTGCCTGCGGTCGATATCAGGCATAAGAGGCGAATGCGCCAGATAGCTTACCGATGCGGTCAGCATACTCATATACTGCGGCGAGACCCCTGCAAGGCGTTCGAGCCCAAGGGAATTAGTAGCACTGACAATGCCTTCCTCCTCAAGGAGGGGCCAGTCGATCTCAAAGAACTGGCTGCCGGCCACTTCCCCATCGTCCGAAACCGTTGTCAGAGTACCGATATCTTTACGGATCGTATTGACAAAACGCCTCTGCTCTTCGGGGGTCCGCGGTGCGCCGATGAAACGCTCCGCAAGTTCAGAAACGGAATATTCCTCCCCCAGATGCGCAGACAGGAAAAGCATAAGATGCAGACGCCGGTCAACTTCTGTGCCTGTCTGTACAGTCGGCTGTTTCTTGGGAAGCTCATCATCGTCTATCTGCAGTTCATCAACAGGCATGACTTCGATCTGCGACGCAGGTACCGCATCTTTGGATTCCGACAAGCCTGCCAGCTTAAATTCCTTCGCTGCCGACAGACGGCGCTTATAAGCTTCACGTGCCTCTATAGGTTCAATGATAAGGGATCCGGGGTGGTCGAGCATATACGAAGCGAGATCATCGGAATCAGTATATGCCACATTGATATTTTCACCCTCAAATTCAACTGTTGCAGCGAACCGGCGTGAATCAACTATATTAGTGAGGACTTCCGGTATTTTCTGAGTCCCCAGGCCGGGTGCGATTGAATCAAGGCCCAGCCCGGGCGTAGGGGTCTGTGCCAGGCGCGGTGTACTGCGGCTCTTGTGCTGGCTTTCCTTTGCCCTTTGGGCATTCTCCTGTTCATTCGCAGAGACCGACCTTGCCAGATAATTTGCAGCAGCCAGAAGAGGCAGGTCTTCAGGCTTGAACTGGGTCATGATGCGCGGCTCATCACCCAGCTGGAGCCGGTAAGAAGCAAAATCCTGCCCTTCAGATTTTGACGAATATTCGGGCTGGCGCGATTCAATAGCTATACCCATCGCTGTCAGCTTGGCACGGTCACGCTGGAACTGCTTTGCAAATGCCGCTTTCGCAGCCTGGTCTGCCAGCTCCCCATAAGAATCAGCATAAGCTTTAACGCGCTGCGCGATCTGACGCGATGTCAGCCACTGGGGAAAAGCCGATGATAGCACGGCGAGTACATCAAGCTCATGTTTCCCCCATTTATCGGAAAACCGGCGCCTGCCGTTCGTTGGTCCTTCAGCCATATGTCCTCGAGTTGTACTTTCTTTCACTGTCAATTTATAATTCTCCGGCCAGAGTATACGCATACATATTTTTCCATTGCATGATGCACACTCCTACTCTATTTTAGTATGTTTTTTCACAAAACACACATTGGATTTTAAATTCTTTTATGCCTATAGCATCCCTGCCCTACTGCCATGAATCCGACTCGATTCCCTGGGGCCCTACGAAGCTCCCATTGGGTACATACGACGGCCGACCCAGATCGGACAGATGCGCGTCTGCGAAGCAGTGGACATCCTTGCCGAAAGTCCAGTCACCTTCAACGGTGAAGGAATTCGCTGCAGCAAGGGACGGCACGGAATAAGGGAAACGCTCATCGAAGTCTTCGATATTCTTATAGTACCGTGTATCTAAATTAATATCAGGGAAGATATAGTTCCCGTCTTCCATTTCAAAAGCATCAGTCAGATGGAAACGGTCAGACCGCAGGATAACAAGGTCATTTGTCGTTTTGACGGGAAGGAAACGGGAACGGCTCACCTCCACGCATACTGCATCCTCGAAAAGCGATACTGCCGCCCCCATAGCTGTTTCCAGCTGGATCACATTCTGGGTAGACGGATCAGTAGGGTCAACAGTTTTGAGGTTGCGGATCACGGGGAGCGGCAGTATGCCTTTATGCTCTTTCAGCAGCTTCTTCAGCGCACTGATGCGGACCCAGATATTATTGGTATTGAAGAACGGATGGATATTGACATCCGTTGCAGCTTCCTTATCATCCGGATGCACCTGCGTCATCTCGCGCAGCATAAGGCAGCCGGTCTGCCTGCTGCGGACGATCTGGCCGCCTTTCCGGTCGGCATCAGTTTTCCGCGCGACCTCGACCATAAACGATGCGCCTGACTGGGCGAATGCCCCTGAAACTGTGCTTGAAGGCCGGGCACCAAGGTTATCGGAATTGGAAATGAACAGATATTCCATCCCTTCATTCTGCAGGACATCCAGCAGCCCTGATTCCCACAGCGACGTAAAAACATCCCCATGCCCGGGAGGGCACCATTCAAGGTCAGGGTCACTGGGGAACGATACGGGTGCGCCCGTTGCACCTACGATCTTGGGTTCACGGTTCTGAAGGAATTCAATAGGGATCTCGTCCTGATGGAAATTACGGTTGCGGCGTATACGCGCAATAGATTCCTTCGACGTATGGTACGAATTCATAAATGTAAGCGGCAGCTTGACCCCCTGCTGCTGGCGCACAGTAGTCACCTGCCCCAGGATGATATCCAGGAAATTCATCTGGCGTGCCTTATGGCGCCGCACAGGGAGAAGAGATTTCGGCCCCTGGAGCCCCATTGATGTGCCAAGCCCCCCGTTGAGCTTGAGCATAGCCGTCTTCGCGAGGGCTTTGCCTGTTACCTTGTGGCTTATAGTATCGTGGATATCGCCGATATGGCGGATGTTGTCCATCGGTTCTATCTCTGACTCACGGATCCATTCCTGTTCATCGTTTTGCCACACATCATACAGCCTTTTGAACTGTTCAACGGCAACTTCGCTCATTTCACTGTCGCGCATCTTCTGCGCACATGCTTCAAAGGACTTACCAGTCATAGATACCTCTCATCAGGATTAACTTCACCAATTTTAACGGATAATCCTCAGATAAGCAAAAAAGCAGCCAAAATTGCCACGAAGCAGCTGTTTTACCAGTTTTCCTGTTACTCCCCGCTTAATATATGGTATGCAGCCACCCTGTCTGCATAGCCAAGTGCCGCGACCGCACTGGAGATAGCTTTCCTGTCCTGCACCCGGGCGTCAGCGAATAAAGACATGGCGTGTGAAACCGTATCTGCCATATTATCGTGGTCTGATGCTGCCTTGACAGAGACGGAGGTCTCCGCCAGCCCTTTCAGGCGGAATGATCCATACTCTTCAGCATTGCCAAGAGCCTGGAGTGCGCCTGCGCCGTTATCAGCTGATACTGTTATTGTTTCACTCGGCATGGTATGAATCCCTCTTTCTTATATAATCATCGTAGACATCATTACGGAGTTTTTTCAAATACTGGAGACTGCTGTCAAACTGTGTTTCAGTTTCACGCACCTCTGCTTCAAAACTGTCAATACAGGACTGGATCTGAGAAGAAAACCGGCGAGGCAGCTTATCCAGCTCCTCGTTCAGAGCAATACGGACTTCCTGGAAGTAGTCCTCAGTCTCCTGCTGTTCGCGGATAAGGCGTTTGCGCTCCTGATCGATCTCGTCCTGCTGCATGTCAAGTTCATGGGACAGTTTCTGCATATATTCGTAACGCCTGTCTTCGCTGCTCACTTCGCAAACCTCGTACCGGGAAAAAGGTTCTTAATACAGCTCCAATTATTTTTAAACTGTCCTTCGGGGACTTCATCCCCTTTCTTATGGCTTCCATTCGGACTGTCATACGTGTATATGAGTTTAGCAGGTTGGGCCAGCCATGACAGGAAGCTTTTTACACTGGCCGGAGGTCTGGTTTTAGGGGTTCCCGAAGAATAATCATAAGGGGCAAAAACATAAGCAGGATGGCCCACACTATCCTCAATCTTCCTGATAGTAGGTATATCCTTACCCTGAACCTCTTTAGCATACTGCTCTAATGCCGCCTTGAGGAAAGGCCTAACCTTCGCAGTAAATGAGAAACCTGTACACGTATAAGAACCTCCGCACTTGTACACAAATTCCTTAAACTCAGCATCAGGATTACTCCCCGGCGGGTCATCCGGTTCAAAAGCCCCACCTTTATATTTATTAAGATAAATCCAGGTACTACCCGACTGAACCTCCAAAGACCTCTGCACCCGCTGATGGTATTCCTGAGCCTCATGCCGCCTATACTGTAAAACAGCAGCAAAACCAACAGTACCTATACCAAAAACAAACAGCACAACAACCAGAAGGCCCGTCAAAACAGTCCTCCTACGCCTCACAACCCACAACACCCCACTCACTTCACAAACCTCTTACTAGGATGCTGTTTCAGCCACTGAATAAAACGGCCTAAGGAAGTTTGGGGGAGTTTGGGTTTTGTAGTCTTAGCAAAATCTGTATCTCCCTGTGCACTGTCTTTAACAACAGCTATGAAGTTATCCCTTAGGCCTTTTGAAACTTCCTGTTCTGATACTTTATTATCCGGATTCTCAATATTATATTGACGGATAGCCTCATCCAGCCATAGTCTGTCAACCTTCAATACAGGTTTTCCATGGCTGAGAGTATCTTTGCCATCGCTGCTGTAGCTCAAGTCGCTGCCTATGCTCATGGAACAGTCCTCAAAGAAGGGGTTTTTGTTTAGAGTATTAGATATAGATATATTTTTAACAAGTTTATCCCATAGAGCCTGCCGGTCAGATTCATCATTCTTCTCCTCAACATAATCAGTAGCAATGTCCAGCAAACTAAGTACTGCCCCGATGTACGGAGTGATATTCTTGCCGTGAACGAAGGCTTTTTCAATAAACTTGTTCATACCTTCTTCAACTAACCATTTTCGGGTACTCCCTACAGCATCCAATTCTGCAGTACTTTTTTCATTATAATTCCCGACCAGGAAACCCAATAACTGGTAGACTCCGGAAGGACGTCCGACGATAGACATGGAAACATTCTCCCAAACACTGTCGGTATTGCCCCCGCTTATACGTGGATAGGAGTCATCTCCAACAAGGCCATTAACACTGACAGTGACATAATCTGCATCAATATTTTCGATACCCCCGCTTTGCACGGTAAAATCAAAAGTTAGGGGATCCCCCCGACGTGTCCAGACCCCTCTGGATGCCATCGCATTGATTTGAGTCACAATGGATGCCACACGTTCCTGGATGCGACGGTATATGGACCACAGGCCGGAATCTGGCTTATAGACATTATCCTGCTGCCCGCTGCGCGACAGATACGCAGCAAATTCACCAAGGAAAGCAGAACTTTTCCATCTGCTTCCAGCTGCTGGCGTAGCCACTGTATTCCTCTGCCCATTTACTGTGGATGTTGAGATATCGAATGCCCGGGCAAACTTATCATAATCATGATGCATCTGGATATCAAGGAAATACTGAAGATCTTTTATCCCCTGAGGCACGTACTTCTTGTCTGCCTCCTTATGCTTCGCATAATCGGCAGCGGCATCATCATACATCGCATAAAGTGCATGGCTTATATGCCCCATATCTTCATCATTGAAGAAGCCTTTCGGCATATAGGAAAACCATAGTGCGACATCCCTGTCAAGTTTGCCGTTACGATAGATCTCTTCAGCAGCGATGTTGCCATCCGCTAATACACGATGTGCCGTATATTTAAGGCGGTGCCGCTCGCCCGGGTCTTTTACGTTGTTATCAATAGCTTCATCAGACTGCTTTATACGGGTATCATTATATGCTTTGCTGACTTCGTACCGTAAAGCTGAAAGGCCGGGACTATTCCAGCTGCCTGTCCTGGCTGCGGCATCTGCAGCTTTCGTAATGCGTGAAATCAGCCCACTATCAGCACACATACTGACGACAGGATCATAGATATTATTTGTCGAATACAGGTATTCTTCCAAGATAGCTTTTACTTCTGCTGCTGACATGAGAACAGCGCGCAGCATTTTGCCTATTGATAGAGCAGCAAATGGATTTGGCGGATTGATTACACGTCCTCCGAAGGTAGGGTTTGCTCCGTTCCTATTAGATCGCAACGAATCTGATTGCAGGGAATTCAGGTTCTGTATCCTTCTGTCAAGGTCTTCCCTGTCTACGACATTCAGCTGTATATCTGACGGAATAAGCTTATCTGCGGCTTGCAGGTTTTTCCTGTCTGCTGAGAGCAGTTCTATGAAAAAAACATAGTGGGCTTTCGCTACGATACATTCACTGTCTAAACGTTCCTGGATAGCTGTGAAAGCTTTCCCCCTCAGACCATGCTGGGACAGAGACATAGAAAGGCTGTTGATCTGCTGCTGGGCAAGCGTTATCTCATTTTCAACAGCAGATATTTCACTGTTCAGCCTGTCTGTAAGTTTTCCTATCGCAATTCGGACCATACTGTCCCCTTTGGTTTCTCACTTATCTTCGCTTCGCTATACCAGTCGGGCCAGCGGGATTTGAACCCGCGACCCCTTGACCCCCAGTCAAGTGCGCTACCAAGCTGCGCTATGGCCCGAACTAGGTACTTTCAATCATTCCGCAGAACAATGGAATGCCTGCAAGCACGGTTAACAGACTATCACAACCGTTAACTTTCGTGTCGCATGGATGTTATGCCATTATGGGCGCCGTTTCTTTTCTTTGATCCTGACAGATATCTGTATAGGGCTTCCCTCAAAACCGAACTCTTCCCGCAAAGACCGCTCAATATAGCGACGGTACCCATGCTCAAGGAAGCCTGTAGCAAAAATAACGAAACGAGGCGGTCGCGTAGCCGCCTGTGTAGCAAAAAGGATCCGGGGCTGCTTCCCTCCCCGCAGCGGGTGCGGATGCGCCGACTGCAGCTGTCCCAGGAAAGAATTGAGCTTGCCTGTAGGGATACGCTGGTCCCAGGAGGCCAGTGCTGTATTCATCGCATTAAGAAGGCGGTTGGTATGCCATCCGGTCTTTGCCGATAAATTCACGCGCTGAGCCCATAAAACCCTCGTGAATTCGGTTTTCCACAAACGCTCAAGACGCTGGCGGCCAAAATCATCGAGCTTATCCCACTTATTGAATACGAGGACGATGGCTCGCCCGGCATCCACGGCCTGGCTCATGATCTTCAGGTCCTGATCCGATATGGGCTCGGATGCGTCAAACAGCACCAGGGCCAGCTCAGAACGTTCTATAGCTGCCTGCGTCCTCAAGCTTGAATAATAATCAGCGCCTGTCTGTTTGTGCAGGCGCCTTTTGATACCTGCAGTATCAATGAAAAGCCAGTCATCATTGCCGATAGTGACGATCTCATCAACAGGGTCGCGTGTAGTCCCCGCCTCATCATGGACTACAGACCGTGCCTCGTGGGCCAGCTCATTAAGCAGTGAAGATTTACCGACGTTAGGCTTACCGATAAGGGCGACCCTCCGCAAAGTTTCCGGGACCAGATACCCGGACCTGTTTTCAGCCCCTTCCAGCATAGCTAAAGCAGTGTCAAGCAGATCCCCTACTGCCCTCCCATGCATGGCGGAAATAGGCTGGGGTTCCCCTAAACCGAGCTTCCAGAACTCCGCAGCCTCATATTCAGCCTCAAGGGTGTCAACCTTATTCACAGCAACTGTGACAGGCTTGCCTGAAGCCCTGAGCATGGCGGCTATCCTGGAATCAGTATTTGTAAGCCCCACAGTGCCATCAACAACAAGGATCACTGCATCAGCCAGGCCGATAGCGACCTGTGCCTGGGAAGCAATAGCTGACTCTATGCCCTCAACATCGCTTTCCCAGCCTCCCGTATCAACGACCTTAAAGTCAGTGCCGGCCCATTCGGTATCATAAGAGACCCTGTCGCGGGTAACACCCGGGGTATCTTCAACAATTGCCGCGCGGTGCCCGAGTATCCTGTTGACAAGCGTGGATTTCCCTACATTCGGACGCCCCACAACCGCGATCACACCGACTGCGGCATCAGCCTGCCCGGAAGCTTCCCCATCGTTGGACAGCCCATCAGTGATAAGGGCCTTATCATCTTCTTCGAGTTCGTACCCGTCGAGCTGGGAGATATAGTCGGCGTACAGTTTGCTGTCTATTGCCTCATTAACCAGCCCTATAAGCTTTTCAAGGGTCTGCTCGAAAGTCAGATCAGAATTATCAACAGTAGTGACCCCCTCAGCGGCATGCATAAACGCTGTGACTTTTGAGTCTTTAGCATCCCGCGCAGCAATATCATCTTTGCCGGCGCTGCTGCCATAAATATCAAAATTACTGCCCGTGCCGGAACCTGCGGAGCCGGCGCTGCGCTGAAGGTCACGCCGTGCCTGGCGTACTTCTTCACGTGCAGTCAGAAGGACACGCACATCAGCATCGGGGGCAACAACAGTGGTAATATCGCGCCCTTCAGCAACGATCCCCGCACCGTGGGAAAAAGACCCCTCCGCTTTTTCCGCATCAATATAAGCACGCTGCGCTGCAATCAGAAGATGCCGCACCGGGATTATAGAGGATACTGCCGAGACCTGCGAAGATATCCTGGCAGAACGGATATCAGTATCTATACTTTTACCGTCGCTGAAAATATCACAATGCGAGGGGTCAAGCGAGATCGAAAAATGGCTTTCGGTAAAGAACTGTGAAACCAGCTCAGTGATATGCTGCTCATCACGCTCAGTAAGGTTATTCAGGTCAGCACCCTGCTCAAGGCACCACCATGCCGCTGCACGGTACATCGCCCCTGTATCCAAATATGCGTACCCGAAATGCCGGGCAAGTGCCTGGGAAGTACTGGACTTCCCGACCCCGGAAGGCCCATCGATCGCAACCGTTATCATAACCCTACCGCCTTATGCAATGCGTTGACTTCTGCAGCGGAAAGCACCCTGTAGGACCCTGATTTCAGGTCGCCAAGCCGGATTGGGCCGATCTGTGTACGGAGCAGCTGTGTAACCGGGAATCCGGCAGCCCCAAAAATACGCCTGACGATACGGTTCTTCCCTGAATGGATAACTGCCTTGACGACCGAACGCTCCCTATTCTGGGTGACGCTCGAACAATGGTCGAGCTTTATCCATCCGTCATCAAGCTGTATGCCTGTACGCACCAGACGGCGGCACACATTCCCTCCGATATGCCCTTCAAGGGTAGCAATGTATGTTTTTTCAACTTCATACCTGGGATGCATGGTATGCTGGGCCAGCTCACCGTCATCCGTCATAAGGATAAGGCCTTCGGAATCATAATCCAGCCTTCCCATATGGAAAATCCGTTCATATTTATCGCCGACGATATCGCGCAGGGTCCACCGCCCTTTAGGGTCATCCATCGTTGACAGCACCTTACGCGGCTTATTCAGTGCCAGCGTTATATGCTTATCAGAAATATGTATACGCGACCCGTCGACCCTGATCTCCTGATGCTGCGGATCAACACGCACCCCAAGCTCAGTAACAAGAACACCGTCAACCTCAACACGGCCGTCAGTTATCATTACCTCACATTTCCTGCGTGAGCCGAAACCGGCCTGGGCTAATACTTTCTGAAGGCGGATACCTTCCTGAGATTCCTGATGCGCCTTTTGTGCGCGGCTATAGTGATGTGGCATCGTTCTCCCAACGTGACCGTTACCTTGATTTATCAAACACTATAATTCTACACGGGATACCGTCATTCCGCATTTCAGTTTTTTGGGCTGCTCAGCTGCTATGATGTTGCCAGTCATAACGGCTTGTAATTTCCGGCCTGCCCCGTGCTGAATATCAGCAGAGGCTGCCGGATCGCTTTTCGAGAAAACTGAGGAAATATATGACTGATACAACTGAAACCCTGGTATATTCTTCTGACAGACCCAAGCATGCCCCGGCATCGCTGCCTGTGAGGGTTGGCGCAGAATTCGCAGGATCTTTCTTCGTTATATTCATAACGCTTATTGTCACCGGGCTGTTAGGCCCTGCAAACAATCAGATCCCTGGACTCATGGCTATAGTAGCAGCCCTCACCCTCGCTGCAGCATACGGCATAGCCGCTATTGTTTTCGGGAAAGTTTCAGGCGGACAGATAAACCCTGCAGTCACTTTTGCTGCTGCTCTGACAGCACGTATCAGCTGGCTTGATGCCTTGCTGTATATCATCGCCCAGCTGCTTGGAGGGGCTGCAGCTGCAGCTATAGCAGTATTCATGGCTCCTACACCGATAACAAACACCGGCTTCCCAAGTGTAGGATTCATTGCGCATATGGCTAACCTGTATGACCAGGGGACGCAGCAGTTCCTTTCTTTGCCTACCGTTTACTCGAATCTGACAACTTTCGATATGCGCTGGACTATCGTGCTTGAAGTCATCGCTGTCCTTGCGATCGTGGCAACTTATCTGGCAACATCAAACCATAATGGCCTTGCTACACGTAAATACGGTATGGCTATGGCAATGGCTTATGGCCTTGGGGCCCTGGTTACATACCCGTTCGACCATGCTGGCCTTAACCCTGCCCGTTCTACAGGCATCGCTATTTTTGCCCAGATAAAGGGGCTTACTGATCCATCCCCGCTTAAACAGTTATGGGTGTTCTGGGTTACTGCCCTTCTGGCTTCAGCGGTAGCGGCCCTTGTTGTAATCATTCACGATTCCGTCCACGCCAATGACGACGCAATCTACCGGGAGATCCAGTTCGAAGAGCAGAATGCCCCGGCTTCTGAGACTGATAAAAGCTCTGATAACACTGCGGAGCAGGATAGCTCAGACAGTACCGGCGGGACAACGATCATCGTAGAACAGGCCGATACCGGGGACAGCTCCGAAAACGGCAATACGGATGATGCCGCTGACGGGGATGCTGAGGGAAAACCTGATTCCGAGAGCTGATCTTCGCAGCAATATTCCATAACTCTTTATGTGGGGAGCCTATAACAGGCTCCCCACAGCTATAAAACTATGAAATCATCATAATGCTGATATACGTAATGATCAGCCCGACCCCTAAAGACAGGCTGATAAAGCTGTCAAACCCTGCTGAACGCACTTTCCACGGGCTTTTATCGCGCATAACAAGCCGTATTATCGCCGAGACAATAGACGTCCCCGCAATAATAAAAGTCCCTGCTGCGGCATACCGGAAAAATACGGCTGCACATGCCAGAAGCACCATAGCAGCAAGAAGCCATTCAAACCACGGCTTGCCTTCCTGCGATTCAGAAACAAAAGGATGCTGTTTTCTGCGGCCCATATAACCTCTTAAACTGTTATAATCTATACGGATACTTAGGCAGGAACCCGGCTCAGTGGAAGAAATGGCGCGTCCCTGTCACGTACATCGTAACACCGGCTTCCTGAGCTGCCTGGAATACTTCTTCATCCCGGATCGAACCGCCCGGCTGCACGATAGCTTTTACCCCAGCCTCCGCAAGGATCTGCATCCCGTCAGGGAAGGGGAAGAATGCATCGGAAGCCGCAACTGCGCCGTTGGTGCGGTTTGCCCCGTCAGCAAGCGTATTTGCCCGTGTAACAGCAAGCTGGCTGGAATCTACCCTGTTAACCTGCCCCATGCCGATGCCGACTGTCGCACCATCATGGGCAATAAGGACAGCATTGGATTTTACACTGCGTACAGCCCTCCATGCAAATTCCAGGTCTTCAAGCGTCTGGCCGTCAGCGGCCTGCCCTGCGGCAAGTATCCAGTTGCTGGGGTCATCCCCGTATGCATCAATATGGTCTTCCGACTGGATAAGGAGCCCCCCGTCTATCACCCGCAGCTGCTGTGTATTTTCCGGCGGTGCGGACACTTCAAGTATTCTCAGGTTCTTCTTTGTTTTAAGAAGTTCAAGTGCCTCCGGATCATATCCGGGTGCCGCTATTACCTCAGTAAATACCGGTTTGACCTGCCGGGCCATTGCCAGCGTCACTGTACTGTTAGCTGCAATAACACCCCCGTAGGCGCTCATAGGATCGCAGGCGTGGGCCTTGCGATGTGCCTCAGCCACGTCCGCACCAATCGCCAGGCCGCAGGGGTTCGAATGCTTGACAACGGCAACGGCTATGCGGTGCGGAAAGTCCCACACACTGCGCCACGCTGAATCAGCATCAACATAATTGTTATAGCTCATAGGTTTGCCGTTAAGCTGCCGGGCATGGGCAAAATTATTGAGTGCCAGAGGATCGCAATACAGTGCCGCACTCTGATGCGGATTCTCGCCATATCGCAGAGTATGCGCCAGATCCCATGTACGGGTGTAGGCAGCTGGATAAACTGCGGGCACCTCAGCTCCTCTGCCTTCACCTTTTTCAGGCCGGCCGCCCCACTGTCCGCGTGACCACTGCGCAATAGCAGCATCATACTGTGCAGTGCAGGCAAATGCTTTCGCAGCCAGAGCACGCCGTTCCTGCAGGGTAAACCCGCGCCCGTCCGATATACGTTCAGCAGCGAGGGAGTAATCCTGAGGATCAGTGATAACTGCAACACTGGAACTGTTTTTTGCGGCACCGCGGATCATGGACGGGCCGCCTATATCGATCTTTTCAATAACAGCTGCCTCGCCGGCCCCGGACCGTACTGTCTGGGCAAAAGGGTACAAATTGACTATCACCGCATCAAAAGCTTTTATGCCTAGGGCTTCCAGCTGTCCGGTATGGCCAGGGTTCTCCATATCGGCAAGTATCCCGGCGTGGATATGCGGATCCAGTGTTTTTACGCGGCCGTCAAGGCTTTCAGGGAACCCCGTCACTTTTTCTACGGGAGTTACTTCTACCCCAAGTTCCTCAAGCCGCAGCGCAGTCGAACCGGTAGAAACAACTTCTGTGCCGGCAGCTATGAATGCTTCTGCAAGCGTCTCAAGGCCTTTTTTATCGAAAACAGAGACGATAACCCTGTGTATGGGACGGTGCGGATCAGCCATTATGCCCTCCTTGAGCGGTTCCTCCAGTACTGTAAGGTTTCTGAGGATCTGCTGAATGTGCAGTATCCTTATCCTTATTGTTCCTATTCTTCATCCCCAGAAAGTCAAACAGATATTGCCCGCATACAATGCCAAGGGACAGCAGCCATGACGCCAGAAGCCCCCACACCAGCGGTCTTCCTGTAACGCTGAGGGAATCAGACAGGTTAACCCCAACATATGCCAGGTTTTTTACACCCAGTGAACCCGATGACAGCATATAGAACAAGGTGCTTACACAGATAACTGTGATAATAGCAACAACAAAAGCACCTGCAGCATAGGCGAAATCAACAAGCTTCGCTATGACAGCAGTCCCGACAGCCGCGGAACGGGGATAGTCCTGTCTGGTGGTGCCATGATCCTCCTGGTCCGCACCCGGATCCGGATCTGCAGCTGTCTCCAAACCTGCCTCTTCCCCATCGTTATGACCGCCATAGGATGCCTGTCCTATGATACCCGGCAGCTTAAGCTCCGTATCCTCCTGCCTGATATCTCTCCCGGAAAAAAGGTTGAATCCTCTGCGCGACGATATGGTCTGAAGCCCCAGGAGAAAAGCAATGATGATTGGGATAATAAGAATGGCTATAATGACGTTCTGGGATGACAGCGATTTCGGCAGTATTCCGAAAACGGGGATGACCGGCAGAGCCGTTGATCCGCTTTCCCACAAAGTAAATACCCCTACATTACCGATAACAATACCTGAGCCTAGCAGCCATGATAATGCCCAGACCATAAGGTTAGGAAGCCAGCCAAGGCTCACTACGGTCGTGATAACTGCTGACGCCGGCCCCATGGAAACATAGGACATGACTTTGCCCATTGAGCGGAAATTCAGTATTATCCATATCAGTACGGTAACAAATGAAAGCACAGAAAGGGCAATAAGAAAACGCACTGCAAGTCTTATACCGAGCAGAACCGTCCTGCGCAAAGTCGCAGAAGTCTTCTGCATAAGGCTTTTTCTCGCCCGCCGGAAAAGGGGAGATTTCCTGTCAATAGTGAGAAGGCAGCCGCAGGCAAAAACCAGCCAGCTGTACAGTACAGCGCGCCAGATGCTTATTGCGACGAGATCCTGCGCCCTCCAGAGCAGGACAGCGGTAAAAATGATCCATACGCAGCTTCCCGCCAGGAATCCTCTTGGGTCTATATGGAAACGCCGTCCGCATGCCCTGATGAGGATGATCCAGATAAAAATGAACCCTAATGGCACAAAAGTTACAGGAAGCCCTGCATAGGTGATCCCAATCCCCTGGGACAGCAAAAGGAATGCTGCACTCACCTGCATTGCATAATTAGCCGGCTGTGTGTGCGTTTCCATACCTATAATGAGGAGGAACAGCGAGGTGAGGAGAACAACGGAAACCGCAAACAAACCATAAGATACAGCTGCAGCCAGTATACCTCTCAGAACGGAACGGAAAGGGCTGCCGGCTGTCCCATTTTCCACAGCAGGGCTGCCTGAAACACCTGCTGAAGACTTTGCTGTCCTGGGACGCGGCTGTTTCCGTTCACTCATCATAGGCATCCGGTTTAAGCAGGCATAGAGAATAACGCCGATACAGGATACCCTGCAATGCGGTCGTAACCGTCAAGGCCGTCAAGCTTCATAACAAAGCTGAAACCGGCAACAGTGCATTTGCTCGACTCAAACAGCTTCATTGCAGCCCATGCCGTACCTCCTGTTGCAACAAGGTCATCCGTAATAAGTACCTTTGAGCCCGGCCTGACGAGCCCTTTCTCGACTTCCATCGTTGCCTTGCCGTATTCAAGCGTATAGGACTGGCTGATTACAGGAGGAGGCAGTTTCCCCGCCTTCCGAACTGCTATGAACCCTTTGTCCAGGCGCTGGGCGAGTATCGTGCCCAGCAGAAACCCCCTTGCCTCAAGGCCCGCGATATAATCGAAATCATCCGCAGGCACAGGAAGCGAACTGACTAATGCATCAACAAGGATGCGCATACCCCGCGGGTCAGCAAAAACAGGCATGAAATCCCTGAACAGTATACCCTCCGAAGGGAATCCCGGAACAGTCCTGATCAGAGACCCAAGATACTGAGCATCTTCACCGGATACTCCTGCAACCGGCGAAAAGCTGATATCATTTGCTGGCATGTGCTATCCTCCGCGAAGGTTTATTTAGTTATTGCCATCCGTCTGGGAAGGCTGGCTTTCAAAGCTTTTCTGATCCGCGTCCTCTGAAGGCGTGGTATCAGTGCTGTCCGTCTTACCCTGGCCGGTCCCGTCTTCCTCTTTGGGAAGCGGATTGCCCTCTTCATCGACTTCATCATCAGAAATATATGCAGGACGCACCGGAGGCTCGGTGATCGCCTGTATCCTCCACTTGGACAGTGATCCCTCGGAATCAATAACTATTTCATCATGGTCAAGGTCAACGGAATGCACAGTGCCCAGAAGCCCACTTACGGTAGCAACTTCATCACCCGGTTTCAGCGCCTTTCGGAAATCCTGTATTTTATTCTGCTGGGACCTCTGTTTGCGTGACGTCCACCACATAAGGGCGATCATAAGGATGATCAGCACAAGAAGGATCAATGTTGAAGGCTGGAAGCTATTCATGAAAACTCCTATTTCGATCTGCCAGCGCCCTGGCTGGAAACCCATTCAGGGAATTCGCAGTAACTGCGAACGGCTAATTTACCTCAGTAAATTCTAAAACAAAATTGAGACATCATCATCAGGGGGTGTAAGCCCGAGATGCTGCCATGCCCTCTTAGTTGCGGCACGCCCGCGTGGCGTCCGGATGAGGAACCCCTCGCGGACCAGGTACGGCTCGCACACGGTTTCCACGGTTTCCGCTTCCTCACCTACCATAGCAGCCAGGTTATTCAGGCCCACAGGCCCGCCGCCGAACTGCCTGCATAACGCATTCAGGACTGCAATATCAAGGCGGTCAAGCCCCTCTTTGTCGATCTGGTACAGCTCCAGGGCGGAGATCACAGACTGGGCATCAATCATGCCCAGATCGTGGACTATCCCCCAGTCACGCACTCTGCGCAGAAGGCGGTTGGCGACACGAGGCGTCCCCCTTGACCGTACTGCGAGCTCTCTGGCAGCTTCATCGTCAATGGACAGGTCGAGTACTGCTGAAGAACGCTTCACCAGAAGCTCCAGCTCGGATTTGGGATAATAGTCAAGATGGGCAGTGAACCCAAAACGCGCGCGCAGCGGGGAAGGGAGCATACCTTCGCGGGTCGTAGCGCCAATAACCGTAAAACGCGGAAGCGTCAGAGGTATGGATGAAGCGCCGGGCCCCTTCCCTACCATAACATCTACGCGGAAATCCTCCATGGCAATGTACAGGAGTTCCTCTGCTGCCCTGGGGAGGCGATGGATCTCATCAATAAATAAAACCTCGCCTTCATCAAGAGAACTGAGGATAGAGGCGAGATCGCCCGCATGCTGGATAGCAGGGCCTGACGTTACACGGATCGGCACCCCCAGTTCCCTTGCAACGATCATAGAAAGCGTCGTCTTGCCCAGCCCCGGGGGGCCTGCAAGCAGTATATGGTCAGGAGGGACGCCGCGTTTCTGTGCGGCATTGAGGAACAGCGCAAGCTGGGCTTTTAGCCGGGGCTGGCCGATAAAGTTATCCAGCGACAGCGGACGGAGCTCTTCATCGCTGATCCCCTCGTTCTCCTGCGGAACGGCAGAAATAACACGCAGCGATTCTTCGGCAGCGTCAGGGTTCTGCCAGCCCTCCTCAGATGCAGCCCAGCTGTCAGAAGAAGGCCCTCTGTTTTGGTTATTATTGTAGGATGCCATTAACGCCCCCTGTCCAGATCGCTCAGGGCTGCCCTCAGAACGCGGGGGACATCGCCATCGCCCAGAGGCTCTTCAAGGCCCAGCTGCCCGACAGCTGTTTTAGCTGCTGAATAAGCATCTTTCTGCTGCCACCCCAGGGAGACAAGGCCAAGCACCACCTGCTGGATATTATGGTCTGTCGCATCGGACTGCGGCGAGGAACCTTCCTGCGCAGACCCGTCTGAAAGCTCTAGGTCAACCGAACCGCGCAGCTCAAGGATTACTTTCTGCGCGCCTTTTTTCCCAAGCCCGGGCGCCCTGGTAAGGGCAGTGACATCATTATCACGTATTGCCGCTGACAGGTCCTGCACAGATAATGTTGACAGTATAGCCATGGCGACTTTAGGCCCTATGCCGCTAACTTTCTGAAGCTGCATGAACAGTTTTTTCGAAGGGGTATCCGTGAACCCATAAAGCCCTATAGCATCCTGCGATACTGTCATCTGCGTGATGATGCGCTCATGCTGGCCGGCATGGAGGCGTGCCGTATCGCGCGATGACATCCGGACACTGAAACCGAGCCCATTCACATCAATAACAATGCTGTCGGCATCAACAGCAAGGATGTCTCCTTCAAGGCTAGCTATCATTCTGCACTCCACCTGTTTTCGAACGTATGTTCGATAGTCTACATGTCGCGGCGGACACCTTTGCTTTTCAGGCTGCGCACCGCATCTGTCCACTGTTTCTGTGCAGCAGTAAGATGCTGTTCCCTCTCACCGCCCTGGATAGCGCCTGACGGCCGCAGGGCGTGGCATATTGCCAGGGCCAGCGAATCTGCGGCATCAGGGGGCGAAGGCAGCTCATTCAGGGACAGTATTTTGGCGACCATAGCCTGCACCTGGGCTTTATTGGCCTGCCCGTTGCCTGTAACAGCCATTTTTGCTTCAGTCGGTGTATGCAGCGCTACGGGTATGCCGCGCTGCGCAGCAGCGACCATCGCAAGCCCCGCAGCCTGTGCAGTGCCAAGCACGGTATTGCGGTTCTCCTGAGCAAAAACACGCTCAATCGACACGACATCCGGAACAAACGTGCCGAATTTCTGCGACAGGCCGTTGAATACCGCCAGCAGCCTGATATCCTGGGGATCCTGCGGGGAGCTGCGTATCACGTCCACATGGATAAAAGAAAGCCGGCGCGCACTGCCGGCTTCTATTATGCCGACTCCGCATCGCGTAAGACCGGGATCGACTCCGCAGATGATCATTGCCTATTCTGCATCCTCAAGCTGCTGCAGCACCTCGTCTGAAGCACTCCAGTTGGCATAAATATTCTGGACATCATCCAGGTCGTCCAAAGCATCGATAAGCCTGTTCACTTTAACAGCAGCATCAAGGTCCAGATCAACTTCGTTCAGCGGCACAAGTGTTGTCTCAGCAGAATCATAGTCAATACCTGACTCCTGCAGCACCTTGCGGACTGTTACCACATCCGACGGCGCGGTTGTGACGATATAGGTGTCGCCGTTATTCTCAACATCTTCAGCACCCGCTTCGGCTGCCATATCAAACAGTGAATCGAAATCAACACCTTCAGAAGGGACGACAATCTGCCCCTTACGCTCAAAATTAAAACTGACAGAACCGTTCTCGGCCAGCGATCCGCCATTCTTTGAAAGCGTTGAGCGCACATCTGCCGCAGCACGGTTACGGTTATCAGTCAGGCACTGCACTATCAGGCCTATCCCGCCGGGGGCATAGCCTTCGTAGACGATCTCTTCATAATTGGCGCCGCCGGCTTCCTCACCGGAACCGCGCTTTACTGCACGGGTAATGTTGTCAGCTGGTACAGAGCTTTTCTTCGCCTTAACGATCGCATCATACAGTGTGGGATTTCCGTTAGGGTCCCCGCCGCCAGTCCTGGCAGCGATCTCAATATTCTTGATCAGCTTGGCAAAAAGCTTCCCGCGCTTGGCGTCGATAGCGGCTTTCTTATTCTTGGTAGTGGCCCACTTGGAATGTCCTGACATATTCCTCCTGACGGTAATATGCTGCGTCTTTAAACGTAACGATTCTATGCTTTCGCACCGACATACGCTAGCGCAGTACGGATGTGCCGGCCGCCTGCCCGGTACCGGCAAGGCCATAATAAAGACTGAGTATATCATCGGTTACAGTTGCCCAGTCAAAATCATCAGACCGCGCCATGCCCGCCCTGACCATAGAGCTGCGGCGTGCATCATCTTTAAGCACCGTGCACACAGCTTCTGCAAGTTTTCCGGGATCGCTGCTGGGGAAAAGCTCGGCACAGGCGCCGTTGCATGAAACGTCTTTGAAAGCCTGCAGATCCGACGCCACAAGGGGGCATCCGGCAGCCATGGCTTCGGCGAGGACTATGCCGAAGCTCTCCCCTCCGGTCTGAGGCGCCACATAGACAGAAAGACTTTTGTAGAAACCGGCTTTATCAGAGTCGCTGATCCTCCCCAGGAATTCAACATGGTCTTGGACACCTTCTGCCCCGCTGCTCAAAGCGGATAAAACCTGCCCGGCTTCATCCTTCCCGTCACCGGCGCATAGAAAACGCGCATGAGGGAATTTCTCAAGTATGGCAGGCATAGCCTGTGCAAAAACCGGGAAGCCCTTGCGCCCCTCTTTCATCCTCCCCAGGAACCCTATCGTCGGGGCATTCCGCGATCCCTGCCATGCTGCGTGCGGCTGCGCAGAGACAAATACATTCTTATGGATACCGTTAGGGATGACATGCGCAGGTATCTTCCGGTCCAGATAGTGCGCAGCGACCTTCTGGGCCGACGGGGAAACAAAAACCGCTTCATCGATATCTTTCAGATAGTCATGCAGGTATTTTTCAAAGAGTTTAAGGGCAAGGGGGTATTCTTGGAATGACGTGTGGAAGGTTGCAACAATGGGCGGATGGGAGAAGCCCCTGAAGAATACCTTATGCGAGATGCTCGGGATCTCGGGTTCATGCACATGGATGATGTCAAAATGGCCTTGCCGCACCCAGTTGCGGACAGTATTCCCTACAAAGCCGAAATATGAGATATGGGCCACAGACCCGTTGTACGGGAAGGCAAATGACGTATTAGTAGTCTGTACCCATAATGGCATATCTTTAGTGCGGCGGCCGGGGGCAAGGACTGATACGGAATGCCCGCGCGATATCATCTCCTCGGCGAAATCTTTCACATGCGCCTGCACCCCGCCCGGAGCCTCAAAAGAATACGGGCAGATAATACCTATGCGCAGGGGCTGCGCCGTGGGAAGCTCTTCCCTCAGGGAATGCTCCTCGCGCAAAAGGCTGCCGTCAACCATCTCAGTACCACCTTCGTTCAGTGACATATCCGGCGCAGTTATACTGCATAACCGTACCGGTATTAAGTTTACCTCAGCCGGCCCTTATCAAGGTCCTCAAGGAAAATAGGCTGCATCATATGCCAGTCCTGCGGATGCTTCTCAAGGCCCTGCGAATATATCGCGGCCCACTCCTGGGTGATCTGCTGCAAGGCTTCAGCCCTGCCCATGCCTTTCCACGAATCAGGCTGTATAACACCTGAAATATATAAAACATATCCGAAACGGCATCGCGCTGCATGACGCCGTACTGCATCAAGCCGTTCCCTGTAGATATTGACGACGTACAGCGGCACATCCATATCAAAAGCAAGGGCTGCCGGCCCCGCCGACGCACGGATACAGGAGTCGAAAAACCTGACAAAAATACCATGCCGCCCCAGATCCCTGTCAGCAAGAAGCGGGACGATAACACACCTGCTGCCCATAATCTTCTTGAGCCGTTCTGTAATATCCCTGTCACCTGTGGTAAAAAGGGTTATCCCCAGGCTCTCCCTTATTGAGATGAATATATCAAGCAGCTCTTTATTTTTCAGGTTCTCTGTAACGGTTGCAACAGGGGCGATATGGCCGTACGCCCATAACGCTGCATAATCCCAGTTGCCCTGGTGCCCAAGTGCGGTAGGGAATGCCGAAACAGCGGGCTGCCGGGCGATAGCTTCAGCATAGGGGCCGTCAATGCGGACCCGGGCGTTGATCTGTTCAGCACTGCGTGCTTTTATTGTCATCGCCTCAGCAAAATAAGCAAAATACGACTGGACGCCCAGGCGCGAAAGGTGCCTCAGACGGCGGTATGAGATCCGGGGATCCCTCAATGCCTGCGTATGCCTGATATTCTTTTCAAGCTGCCGCACCGGAGGAAGCCTCAGGGCCCATACTATCCATGCCAAAACAGCAAAAACTGCCCTTACAGCACTTTCAGGCATCTTATGGGCATGCCTGGCAATAAAAATAAGAAACCTGTCCTGCATACAGACACCCCTGTTCCTTAGCCGGCATGCAGCCGGGCTTACATATGTTCAGTCAGCCCTTTTTCTTTGGCTGAAGAATAAACGGTATAAAGGCGCTGCCCCACCGTGACAGCACCAAGCACTGCCAGCAGCACCATAAAGCAGGAAAGGACAGCTACGGGAAGCCCCATACCTGTAAGCCCCATGCCGACAAGGATAATGACGAGCCTGTCAGACCGCGTGGCGATGCCGTTTTTGGCATCCAACCCTATAGACTGCGCCCGGGCACGGATATACGAAGTGACAAATGCCGTCATCATGGAGACGAGTGCCGCCCAGAAACCGATCTGCGGCCACAGCGTCCAGAAATCCTTTAGCCGGATAAGGTAAATGGCAACGCCAAGGAGGACAGCCCAGTCGGCGATACGGTCCACGGTCGAGTCAAGGAAAGCGCCGAAGGCAGTACCTCCGCCGCTCTGGGCAGCGACAGTGCCATCCAGTGAGTCGAAGATCACCATGACAGTGATCATGGCAGCCCCCGGCAGCAGCCATCCGGTGAACCCTGTCAGTACTGCGAAGAAAGCGGTGCCGACAGCACCGGCAATAGTCACCATATTTGCCGTAACGCCGAGCTTTACCAGAGCGCGGGCTATAGGGCTGATGATTTTCCTCCACGGTCCACGAAGTTTCTCAAACATAATCTGCCGCCTGCTGTCCTGATTGCTTCCAAGCCTTACTGCGCACTACCGGCTGGAATTCCTGCGGGCTGCACGGCCGGTGTTACGGCGCAGAAATCAGCAGCGGAACTGATCTGGGCATGGGACTCAATAGCTGTGTTGATCCACGCAACAGCATCGTCAGCCGGGACTCCGTTGAGCTGGCTCCCATCCCGGAAACGGAAGCTGACAGCGTTATTGTCGCGGTCTTCATCACCGACGATCAGGATGAACGGGACCTTCGATTTCGACGCATTGCGGATTTTCTTGCCAAAACGGTCATCGGAAGCATCAAGCTCGCAACGCACAAGGCTTTCATCAAGACGGTCCAGGATGCCGCGCAGATATTCCGTACTGGTATCTGCCACGGGGACGCCCAGCACCTGCACCGGGGCAATCCATGCAGGCAAAGCGCCGGCGTAATGCTCGAGCAGGATAGCAAAGAAGCGTTCTATTGCACCGAAAAGCGCGCGGTGGATCATCACAGGGCGCTGGCGTGTCCCGTCAGCCGCGATATATTCCAGCCCGAACCGCTCAGGAAGGTTGAAATCAAGCTGGATTGTAGACATCTGCCATGTGCGCCCGAGTGCGTCACGCGCCTGTACCGATATCTTGGGCCCATAGAATGCAGCGCCGCCGGGATCACTGACAAGCTCAAGCCCGGATTCTTCAGCGACCTGGGCAAGCGTATCTGTTGCTTCCTCCCATATCTCATCCGATCCGACGAATTTATGTTCATCTTTGGTAGACAGCTCCAGGTAGAAATCATTCAGCCCGAAATCCTTAAGGAGGTCCAGGACGAAGGAAAGCAGGCTTTTCAGCTCATCACGCATCTGCTCGCGGGTGCAGTAGATGTGCGAATCATCCTGGGTCAGGCCGCGCACGCGGGTAAGCCCATGTACAACGCCGGATTTCTCATAACGGTAAACTGTGCCGAACTCAAACAGCCGCAGCGGGAGTTCACGGTATGAACGCTGGCGTGATTTGAAGATAAGGTTATGCATCGGGCAGTTCATAGGTTTGAGATAATAATCAAACCCTTCGCGCACAATATTGCCCTCAGCATCGCGTTCCTCATCCAGATGCATAGGAGGGTACATCCCGTCTCTGTACCACTGCAGATGCCCGGAAGTCTCATACAGCCCGCCTTTGGTGATATGCGGGGTCTGTACGAAAGAGTAATGGTTCTTCCTGTGCTGGATACGGGAATATTCCTTCATCGCATTGATGATCGCCGCACCCTTGGGATGGAATACTGCCAGCCCCGGGCCGATCTCATCGGGGAAGGAGAACAGGTCCATTTCGGCCCCCAGCTTGCGGTGGTCACGTTTTGCAGCTTCTTCAAGCCGCTGCAGATATGCTTTCATATCTTCTTTTGAAGCCCATGCTGTGCCGTAAATACGCTGGAGCATGGGGTTCTTCTCATCCCCGCGCCAGTATGCGGCAGCAGCACGCTGAAGTTTAAAAGCCTTAATATACCGCGTATTAGGCAAATGCGGGCCATGGCACAGGTCTGTCCATACAACGGTACCGTCGCGGTCAACATTGTCATACATGCTCAGTTCGCCCTGGGATACCGCCGTATCTTCACCGGCATTGATTGCATCTTCAGCAGTCTCAATAAGCTCAAGTTTATAAGGCTGCCCTGCCTCCTCCTCACGGGCCTGCGCTTCCGTAACCGTACGGCGCCTGAAGCTCTGGCTGGATTTGATGATGCGCTGCATATGCTTTTCGATCTCTTTGATATCATCCGGTGTGAAAGGGTGCTCCACGCCAAAATCGTAATAGAAACCATCCTCTATAACAGGGCCGATACCGAGCTTCGCATCAGGGTATATCTCCTGTACAGCCTGGGCCATGACATGCGTAGCCGAATGGCGCATGATCGCAAGGCCGTCTTCGCTGTCAAGCGCAATGGATTCAACAGTATCGCCTGCATGGAGAGGGGTGTAAAGGTCACGGGGCTGCCCGTTGATGCGCACTGCAATAATATTTTTATCTGATTCAAACAGCTGGACACCCGTTACCTCGGGTTCCACTTCCCTGTGCTCTCCGTCTACAACCACAGGGATAAGTGAGGATGCTTCCGACATCGCCTGTCCTTTTCTTTCTGGGTACCGCGTTACTGGTGCGGACCGTGGACTTATATGTGTAACTTAACAGATTATGGTGCTTTATACGGACAACCGGCATATACACTGTACGAACAGCACGGTTCCCGGCCGTTCTGGTTCTGGGAAAGATACATGGCCCGCTTCTGCTGAAGATAGAGATATAGGACAGATAACAGATATAGGTATGTATCTGATTTTAAAGGGAATGCAGACGAGTATCCACGACTGTGGGCGATATAGGAATCGAACCTATGACCCCTTCCGTGTGAAGGAAGTGCGCTAGCCGCTGCGCCAATCGCCCAAATTGCTGTCGCCTGTCGCGCGTGGGCGATACAGGAATTGAACCTGTGACCCCTTCCGTGTCAGGGAAGTGCGCTAGCCGCTGCGCCAATCGCCCAAAGATTCTTTGCGAGGTGGGCACGAGAGTCGAACTCGCCTAAACGGCTTTGCAGGCCGCTGCCTAACCGCTTGGCTAACCCACCGCATCGGTCATACGAATCACTAAGACCGGAGCGGGCAACGGGACTCGGACCCGCGGTCTCGACCTTGGCAAGGTCGCGCTTTACCAACTAAGCTATGCCCGCAATACGTGTGTTCTGACGAACACAAAAGATAAATATATCGGTTAGTATCTACAATGCGCGCATCACGGCGTGTTTCTTTCACGCTATAGGCTAAGTCATATCTGCTCCCCTCTGTCATGCGCTATCCTGTAAACAGCAACAGCGATTTACAGCGGCAATTTATGAGTCAAGGAAGGTCTATATGCCGGATCAGGTACAGCCTCGCGGCTACGCAGCGGAAGGCCCTGCGGATACTCACCATCGTACAGTCCTGGTCTCTGCTTTTGAAGGATGGAATGATGCTGCCCAGGCCGCTACAGGGGCTCTCCGGCATCTTCTCAAGGCTCTGGAAATCGCGTCATACGAAGTGGGCCGTATCCGTTCCTCGTCTTTTTTTGATTACCGTTCGACACGTCCGGTCATCTGCTGTGTTGAGGGGAGGCGGCAGATACTCTGGCCTGAAGTTACTTTTTATACTGTTGACGTCAGCCCTTCCCTCACCCTGCTTATTGAGATCGGCCCGGAGCCCAGTTTCAGCTGGATAGAATTTTCCCAGCAGACCCTGCGCATCGCCGATGAGTACGATATCAATGAAGTCATCACCCTGGGGTCCATGTTCAACGATGTCCCCCATACCCGCCAGCTGCCTCTGTTCGAGGCGGATTCCGACGATGCAGCCTACGCAGAAGACTCATACAGCGGCCCGATAGGCATACCGTCAGTCCTTAATATTACTGCTGCTGAGCAGGGGTATAAAACCCTGAGCCTCTGGGTCAGCATCCCCCAGTATACGGGTACCGACAACTGTCCTGCGGGGATCCTTGCGCTTATCAGCAGGCTGGGCTCATATCTTAATGTTGAACTTCCCAAAGGGGACCTGCTGCACCGCACTCACGAATGGGCCCTGTCAGCAGATGCACTTCTGGCATATAATGATGACCTTAAAGAATATGTCCGCAGCCTGGAAAAAATCTCTGACAGGGAAGCTGCCGAGAACTCCATGGGCATACATGGGGATGATATCCCCCAGGGTCTTAAAGAACAGCTTGTCAACGAAGCGGAAGAATTCCTCAATTCCATCGATACAGATAACCGCGGGACTTCAGGCGTTCCGGGAAAACCCGAAAACTGAGATAAGGAGCATGGTCTGCATTACACTTGCAGATAGAAGGATACTTTATACTTCAGGAGCGGTTTGTCCGCCCTGCTGCCTGAAGGTCCATGATAATATCCATTTATAAGCACCGAGCTGCTGCAGGAGGATACAATGGCATCAATGATGATACACCGTAAGTCGCGGGGATTCGCGCCTGACGGATTTTTTGAATGTGAAGCAAAAGGCCTCCAATGGCTGGCAGAGGCGTCGGGCAAAGGCGGCCCACGGGTGGTCGCAGTGGATTCATGGGGGCGCGATTACCTTGATATTGAGCGCATACTGGCTTCTGCCCCTTCCAGCCAGGCTGCATTCAGTTTCGGGAAAGCCCTGGCGCATATGCACGACTGCGGTGCTGCAGCATGGGGGGCACCTCCTGCAGGGTATTCCGGGATATCGTATTTCGGGCCTCTCCAGGATCCTGTCCCTATGGATACCGGCAGCTGGAACACAGTTGCTGAATACCTTGCAGAGGGAAGGCTCCGGCCTATGGTCAGGATAGGTATGGAGCGCGGAGCCCTGGATTCCGGCGATATGGCCCTTACCGAACGCGTTATTGATGCCCTTCCGGATATCCTTGGTGCCGCTGCGGATGACAGTCCGGCCCGTGTACATGGCGACCTGTGGAGCGGGAATGTTATGTGGACATCAACAGCGGCTGACGGTTCAGCACTCCGGCAGGCGGAAGCAGTCCTTATTGATCCTGCAGCCCATGGGGGGCACCGTGAAGAGGATCTGGCTATGCTCCAGCTTTTCGGCATGAGCTACATGCAGGAGATCCTTGACGGATACCGCAGCGCCCATCCGCTGAAAGCAGGGTATGCAGGGAGGGTTACCCTGTGGCAGCTCTACCCTATTGCCGGGCATTGCGCCTTTTTTGGCGGCGGATACGTCAGCCAGTACCGGTCAATGTGCCGGAGCCTGCTTTCCTAGGAAACACCAGGCGCCGGGTTCGCGGGGTTTACGAGAACGCATGCTTCAGACGGTCAAAAAAGCCGCCCTGGTTCTGCTCAAGAGGGCGTGAACTCTGTTCAGGCACAAAATCATTATCCTTACGCTTCTGCGCGAACTCCTCAATAAGGCCGCGCTCCTGGTCATTCACCTTTTCAGGGATAGAGATGAGGATATGGACAACCACTTTCCCGCGCCTGGAATTATCCCGGATATCCATTACACCGAGGCCGTCAAGGGAAACAGAAGACCCTGGCTGCGACCCGGCGGGTATCTCCACTTCCTGGTCACCGTCAAAGGTCGATACCACCGCAGTATGGCCGAGCAGCGCCCACGTCATGGGGACTGTGATCCAGCAGTGCAGGTCATTGCCCTGTCGTGTAAACTGCTTATCTTTTGCAATCGATACGTCAACATAAAGGCTTCCCGCCGGGCCTCCGCCCTCGCCGACTTCGCCCTGGCCGTTGAGCCGCAGGCGGGTATCATTTTCAATACCAGCAGGGATATTGACACCGACCGTACGGTTTGTACGGACACGCCCATGACCATGGCAGCGCCCGCAGGGATCCTCGATAACAGTACCATGCCCTTCACAGCGGGCACAGGGCTGGGAAGTTACCATCTGTCCGAGAAGGGTATGCCTGACGGACTGGACAGTACCGCTTCCGTGGCATTCGGGGCAGGTCACCGGTTCTGAGCCGCCGGCTGAGCCGGATCCTGAACAGTCAGGGCATACAGCATATGTCGGAACAGTGATATTCTGTACACCGCCGAACACCGCTGTCTTCAGATCAATTGATACGCTCGCAAGGGAATCCCGCCCCGGCTGGCTCCTTGGCACGGGCCCCCGGGAACGCGCACCTCCAAAAGCCCCTCCGAAAACCGTATTAAGGATATCGGAAACATCATCAAAACCCGCAGAGGATGCGCCATATGCGGAATCAGGGTTGAGCGGGTCAACGCCCTGGTCATACATGCGTCTTTTATCGTCGTCAGACAGTACCTCGTACGCCGTATTGACCTCTTTGAATTTCTCTTCAAATTCTGCACCTGCAATATCAGGATGGTACTTACGGCTCAGTTTCCGGTAAGCTTTTTTGATCTCATCCTGTGATGCCGTGCGGTCAATGCCTAAGACCTCATAATAATCAGCCACAATTTACTCCTGAAAAATATAACTGCTACATTGTGCCACAACGCCTCTATTTTTGATCGTTCCCCATGAACCGGGTAAGATACTGCGCCACAGCCCTGACAGCAGATATCGTTATACGGTAATCCATATGGGTAGGGCCGATAGACCCGACAAACGCAATAGAATCGTTGTCAGACGGGCCTGCACTGTCAGTATCATGCCGTACCCCATAGCCTGATGTGACGACTGCCGTATGGAGGAGCCCCGGCATATGGGTCTCGGAACCGATAGCTATGCCGACCCCATCCATCCTGTTTGCCCGTGCCGCGGATGCAAGGTTATCCATAAGATGCATAACAACGATCTGTTCTTCAAGCGCATCAAGGAGGGCAGCAATATTCTCGACCTGTGAATTCCTCTCATGCGCAAGTTTTGAAGCCCCCGTAGTGTACAGGGAATGTGCCGCATCTGATGATGACACATCATCGAAAATATCTGCAATGCCTTCTATGCATCCTCTAGCAGCGTGCTGTGAAGCATCCGGGCTTTCTGCAGGGAACAGGCTTCCCATAAAAAGTTCCATATCCATAGACCGGATCCTGCGGCCTGCTTTCTGTATAGAACTGTTCCCGCATACATCATTGATCTGCGCCATAAGCCTTCTAAGGAAGTCCGGCTTATCTGCAAGAGGGCTGGAAAGGGTACGCTGCTCAATCCTTCCTGTATCGGTGATAATAACGACCAGGACTGCATTATGACTGACAGGAAGGAGCTCACAGTGCCTCAGGGCCGACCTGGTGATGGCAGGGGCTGCGACTACAGCAACCTGGCCGGTTATCCTGGCTAAAAGCTGTGCAGAGCGGTGCAGCACATCATCAACATTCACGGACCCTTTCAGGAATTCTTCGATAGCCCTGCGCTGCGGCTGCGACAGAGGGACGACAGACGACAGCTGGTCTACAAAATAACGGTACCCCTTTTCTGAGGGGATGCGGCCTGCAGAAGTATGCGGCTGGGTAAGGTACCCTTCCTCTTCAAGTACAGCCATATCGTTGCGGACTGTTGCCGGGCTTACATCAATACGGTGCCGTGATGCCACGCCCGACGAGCTCACAGGTTCCTGGGTGCGGATATAATCCTCCACCACTGCCTGCAATATTTTCATACGTCTGGTCTGTGTCATTGGGGCTCCTTATTTGTTACCATCATTTTTAGCACTCTTTGCACAGGAGTGCTAATCAGCAGCATGCGTTCAAGCTCTTAACGAAATATCGGCCGCGTAGAGGGAGGAAACCCCCGGGATCTGCCTGCAGACGGTTATTGCGCCCATAAAACCCATCTTGCAGTACCGATATGCCGCGCACAACACAGAGGGCTTAAACGTCTGTCATTATTTATAGTATGGAAGTGTCACAGGCGTGCAATCATATATGGGGCATGCCACCGCTAATTGGAAGGAAAGTTGATCAGCTATGGTCGATTTTGAATGGACTGAATTGGACGAACGGGCAGTAAAGCTTGCTAAAGTCCTTTCTGCAGATGCAGTTGAGAATGCCGGGCATGGCCACCCAGGGTCCCCTATTTCCCTTGCACCTATAGCCTATACGTTATATCAGAAGTTTATTAAGCATGATCCGAATGATCCACAGTGGGAAGGCCGCGACCGTTTCATCCTCTCCGGCGGGCATGCATCATTGACGCAGTATGTCCAGCTGTATTTCTCCGGATATGGCCTGACGCTTGATGACCTTAAGCATTTCCGCACAATGGACAGCATTACCCCAGGCCATCCCGAATACGGCCTGACACCAGGGATCGAAGTAACGACAGGCCCGCTCGGGCAGGGTGTTGCGACTGCTGTCGGTTTTGCATACGGGCAGCGTTTCCAGCGCAGCCTTCTTGACCCTGAGGCACCTGAAGGCACTTCCCCGTTCGACCATAAAGTATGGGTCATCTGCGGCGAAGGCGATGTTGAAGAGGGCGTTTCTTCAGAAGCCAGCTCCCTGGCAGGGAACCAGAAGCTGGGCAACCTGACAGTTATCTTTGATGCCAACCACATCCAGATCGAGGGCGACAGCAAGATCTCCTTCGCTGAAGATATCCTTGAACGCTACAGGGCTTACGGCTGGTACACCGACGAGTTCAGCTTCGTCCAGCCTGACGGTTCCTATAAGGAAGATACGGCAGGATTCGCAGAGGTCCTTGAAAGGGCTGAGAAAGTCACTGACCGTCCTAAGTTCATCAAAGTTGACACCCTGATGGCATGGCCAACCCCGGGCAAGACTAATAACGAGTCTGCCCACGGTTCCAAGCTGGGTCCTGAAGCCGTTGCCGGCCTGAAAGAGGTGCTTGGTTTCGATCCCGGGAAATCCTTCGAAGTCGATGAAGAAGCCCTTGCGCATGCGCGCAAAGTTGCTGACCGCGGGCTTGAGGCACATAAGGAATGGGATGAAAAGTTTGAAGAGTGGGCCAAGGCTAACCCCGATAAAGCTGCTCTCCATGACCGTATCCATGCAGGCAGGCTCCCCGAGGAATTCAACAGGGTTATCGATGACCTTGAGGCCACTTTTGAAGCGGGTTCTTCCGTGGCGACCCGCAAGGCATCCGGCGCAGTGATCAATGCCCTTGCATCTGTTATGCCTGAACTGTGGGGCGGTTCTGCTGACCTTGGCGGATCCAACAATACAGTTATCAAAGGCGCAGATTCCTTCGCCCCATCGGAGTTCGCTACTGCGACCTGGCCTAACGTGTCAGAAGGCGGCAGGATCCTCCACTTCGGCGTGCGCGAATTCGCCATGGGCGCAATCACCAACGGTATCCTCCTGGATTCCGATACCCGCCCATTCAACGGGACTTTCTTCCAGTTCGCAGATTATGAGCGTCCGGCCGTCCGTCTGGCTGCGCTTATGGATGTCCCTAATATTTATATCTGGACACATGATTCCGTTGCACTGGGCGAGGACGGGCCGACCCATCAGCCTATCGAGCATCTTACCGCCATGCGGGCCATCCCGCAGCTGGAAGTCGTCCGGCCTGCAGACCAGTACGAGACCGCTGAGGCCTACCGTTACACCTTTGAAAAGGGCAACACCCATCCAACTGCCCTGGTCCTCACACGCCAGGGTGTGCCTACCCTGACGCAGACCAGGGATAAGGCTAAGGAAGGTGTGCGTCACGGTGCTTATGTGCTGGTGGATACTGAAGGTACCCCTGATGTCATTATCATGGCCACAGGCTCTGAAGTACAGCATGCAGTTGCAGCAGCTGACACCCTGAAAGGCGAAGGGATCAATGCCCGTGTCGTATCCTTCCCGTCAATGGAGTGGTTCGAGCAGCAGGACGAGGATTATAAGGAGTCCGTCCTCCCATCCGATGTTGCTGCCCGCGTATCAGTCGAAGCAGGGCTCGCGATGCCGTGGTACAGGTATCTTGGTTCCTGCGGCAAAGCCGTCTCCATCGAACAGTTCGGCCTGCAGGGCGACGGACAGGAGAATATGAAGGCTCTGGGGATCACACCTGAGCACGTCGTTGATGCGGCAAAAGCTTCTATCGACGAAGCACGCCGGTAACTTCTAAAAAACTCTTCTCCTGCTACTAAAATTTAATATAACAGCAAACGGCAAGGCGGCTGTACAGTGTATACTGCCTTGCACAATTGCGGGGCGGTTTCCCTCTGGGGAAGCCGCCCAACTGCCCAATCACCATAAAGGAGTTATTAATGGCAGAAAATGCACATACCCAGAAGACCAGCGATTCCGGGGTCTCAATCTGGCTCGACGATTTGAGCCGTTCACGTATTGAATCCGGAAGCCTCCAGGATCTTATTGCTACCAAGAATGTAGTCGGCGTAACAACGAACCCCTCTATTTTTGCTAAAGCGCTTCATGAAGTGGGCCCTTATGACGGGCAGCTTAAGGAGCTTGGCAAGGTGGATGTAGAAGATGCGGTACGTGAACTTACTACAACTGATGTACGCAATGCTACAGATATTTTCCGCGAGATCGCCGAATCCACAGATTATGTGGATGGTCGTGTTTCTATTGAAGTTGACCCGCGTCTCGCCCATGAAACCCGGAAGACTGAGGAACAGGCTGAGCAGCTGTGGAAAAAGGTTGACCGCCCCAATGCCATGATCAAGATCCCTGCTACCCTTGAAGGCCTGCCTGCGATTACCGCTACGCTTGCAAAAGGCATCTCAGTGAACGTGACCCTGATCTTTTCTCTGGAACGTTACGAACAGGTCATTGACGCATTCATTGATGGTATTTCCCAGGCAGATGCCAATGGGCATGATCTCAGGCACATAGGCTCTGTTGCTTCCTTCTTTGTTTCCCGCGTTGATACGGCAGTAGACAAGCTCCTTGAGGAGAACGGCTCTGCTGAGGCTAAAGCCCTTGAAGGTAAGGCTGCTGTTGCTAATGCACGCCTCGCTTATGAACTCTTCGAAAAGAAGTTCTCTGAAGACCCGCGCTGGGCAGCGCTTGAGGCCAAGGGCGCAAGGCGCCAGCGTCCGCTGTGGGCATCAACGGGGACAAAGAACCCTGCATATTCACCATGCAAGTATGTGGATGAGCTCGTTGCTCCGGATGTAGTAAACACTATGCCTGAGAAAACCCTTAATGCCCTTGCTGAGCAGGGAGACGGGGCACCGACTATCGCAGGCACTTATGAAGAAAGCCACAGCATTATGGACCGGCTTGCAGATCTCGGCATCAATATCAAGGATGTTACCGATAAGCTTGAGGCTGATGGTGTTGCGCAGTTTATCAATTCATGGGATTCTGTACTCGCTGATGTCCAGGCAGGGATCGACCGCGTCAACGGTTAGCCTTGTACCGGGTTGTTACCAAATAACCATGCAGTAATCACTGTATAGTAAATTCCCCCGCCCTGGGAGGGGCGGGGGAATTTTGTTTTACTGCATATAAAAACAGCCGGACTGCTCCGGCTGCAGAAATCAAAATTTTACGGCTAAATCAGCCGACATGGTATTTGGCCATAAAATCGAGGGCAATGATTAAAGCTACCCAAACAAGTGCAACAGTTACCGTAATACGGTTCAGGTTTTTCTCGGCGACACCTGAAGTACCGGCATTCTGAGTGATACCGCCGCCGAACATATCAGACAGGCCGCCGCCCTTGCCCTTATGCATAAGGATAAGCATAGTGAGCAGCAGGCTAAGAAGTACGACAATAACTTCAAGAGCGATTTTAAGAGTATGCATTCATAATCCTTTCGATATGTTCCTTAAGTAATATACACCACACACAGGAATACATACAGTGCCTTATAGTGCCTGTGATGCGCCCTCCACAGCAACCGCGGGTATTGCCGTCAGCGCTTATGCACAGCCTTCTGGGTCAGACGTACAATCATAGAAAATTCTTCGGGATCCAGGGAGGCGCCGCCAACAAGGAACCCGTCAACATCATGCGCCTGGTCCATAAGGTCCATCGCATTCTGGGATGTTACCGACCCTCCATACAGGATTGGGATAGTATCAGCGGTTGCTTTACCATACACATGCCCGAAATGGTCCCTGATAGCATGAGCAGCATCCTGAGCGGTCTGCGGAGTAGCTACCAGGCCAGTCCCTATCGCCCATACAGGCTCATATGCAATAAGCATCTGTTCAGCTTCTTCCTTGCCCAGGTCACGGGTGACATCATCGACCTGTCCGACGGCATAATTCAGCTCAATGCCCCGCCGGCGCTCAGTAAGCCCCTCCCCGACGCACAGGATAGGCTGCATCCCTGCCGCCAGCACGGCACGTATCTGGTCAACAAGGTTGGCATCATCATCGGGATGGTATTTGCGCCGTTCAGAATGCCCTACAATAACATATTTGCAGCCGAGCTGCGCGAGCATATCTGCTGACACGTCACCTGTAAAAGCCCCCTGGGATGTTACAGAGACAGTCTGCGCGCCGTACCGGATCTTCAGATGATCTGCTTCAACAAGTACCTGGACACTGCGTATGGAAGTAAAAGGGGGCGTGATGACAACTGTGCAGGAGGAATAATCGAAATGCGCATCCCGCAGAAGCCACGCCAACTTCTGAACGAAGTATGTTGCCTCTATATGGTCAAAATTCATCTTCCAGTTGCCTGCGACTACTGGTGTACGCATATACATCCCATCTACAAATCAAAACTGCAACAGCTGCTGTCCCGGTACAGGCCTGTCTGCCGTCTGTACTATCAGTGCCCGGCAGACAGGCCTTTCTTTTCATCCGGGCAGGACGGATCCGTCCTGCCCGGTACCGTATTAATCCAGGACGCTTAAACCAGGGAGCGTTTTCCCTTCAAGGAACTCCAGGGAGGCGCCGCCGCCTGTCGAGATATGGGAGAAACCATTTTCATCAAATCCCAGTCGGCGTACTGCAGCAGCTGAATCACCGCCGCCAACAATGGTGAAAGCCCCGTTGCGCGTAGCATCTATAAGGCCCTGGGCAACAGCTGCTGTCCCTTTGGCGAATTCGGGGAATTCAAACACGCCCATAGGCCCGTTCCAGACTACCGTCTTAGAGTCCACGATCTTATCATGGAAAAGCTTCTGCGACTGCGGGCCGATATCCAGCCCCATCTTATCGGCAGGGATGGCATCAGCGCTGACAGCCTCATACGGTGAGTCCGCTGCGAAGGTATCTGCAGCAAGGATATCCACAGGAAGCACGATCTCGACACCGTTCTTCTGCGCTGTATCAAGATATTCTTTTGCCTGGGGGACCATATCTTCCTCAAGCAAAGATGTACCTGTCTCATAGCCAAGAGCCTTGAGGAAGGTGAAAACCATTCCCCCACCGATGATAAGACGGTCAGCCTTATCGAGGAGATTGGAGATGACACCGAGCTTGTCGGAGACTTTAGAACCGCCAAGGACTACAGTAAACGGCCTTTCAGGATTATCTGTAGCTTTGGACAGGGCAGCTACTTCCTTTTCTACAAGAAGGCCCGCTGCTGATGGAAGATCGGCTGCTACGTCATAATCAGAGCCCTGTGCCCTGTGGACGACACCAAAACCATCGGAAACAAAAACATCCCCAAGCTGCGCGATCTTCCGTGCATAAGCTGCGCGCTCATCTGCATCTTTGCTTGTTTCTTCAGGGTTAAAACGCACGTTTTCAAGGAGGACTACATCACCGTCTTCCATGGAATCAACTTTTGCGCGGGCATCCTCGCCATATGTATCATGGGCGAGTGTTACCGGTACGCCAAGAAGCTCGCTGAGCCGTGCAGCCACAGGCGCCAGAGAGAGCCCGGGGACTGCCTGCCCCTTGGGACGCCCAAGATGCGCCATAATAATGACCTTTGCGCCATCGCTGCGCAGTTCATTGATAGTCGGGAGCGCTGCACGGATACGGCCATCATCAGTGATCGTAGTACCGTCAAGCGGAACGTTGAAATCAGCGCGGACAAGGACCCGCTTGCCTTTAAGATCTCCAAGATCCTTAAGTGTCTTCATAATATCCTTTCTTATGATGACATATGAAAAAAGAGATACGCTTTACTGATACCTCTTTTCGCTTTAGTGACCTACTTATTCTAACTCAGGGAGTGCCTATTCACAGCATCAGTCCTGATCAGCTGATGCCCGCTGTTTCTCGACTTTCGCCGACAGCTGCAGCAGTCTGCGGATACGCCCGGCAATAGCATCTTTGGTGATAGGCGGGTCAGCGAGGCGTCCCAGCTCTTCAAGGCTTGCTTCACGGTGGTCAAGGCGGAGCTGCCCCGCAGCACGCAGGTTTTCAGGGATATCATTGCCGAGTACTTCAAAAGCGTGGATAACCTTTTCGCTTGCTTCGACAGCCGCTTTAGCACTGCGGCGCATATTGGCATCATCAAAATTGGCAAGCCTGTTGGCCTTGCCGCGTATCTCGCTTTCGCTGCGCTTGCCGCTCCATTCGCGGGCAGTGCCTGCTGCCCCCATAAGGATAAGCATGCGTTCAATAACATCGGAATCACGCAGGGTAACGCGCAAAGAACTCATAACTTTGCGTTTTGAAACAGAAATACCCAGTCGGCGTGCCATATATATGAGCGCCTCCGCAGCTTCAATGCCCGGGCAGACTATTTCAAGGTACGGCGGCCTGCCCGGCTCGGAAAGTACGCCCCGGGAAAGGAAAGCGCCCCTCCACGCAGCTTTGACCTGTGCTATGTTGCCCTGGACGACCTCTTCAGGAAGCCCTCTTACAGGGCGCCGGCGGCGGTCAAGCATACCTGACTGGAGGGCCAGAGCCCCTCCATCGTGGAAGACCCGTACTGAATACCAGTTCACCGTTCCGCGGGGAAGGTCACGGGTCGTCTGTACGAGCTCTGTTTCATGCCCATAAACAGTCTTAACCGTATTCTGCAGCCAGCGAGCGGCCTGAAGATTCGAGAACTGGGTAATAACGACTATATGCTTCTGAAAGGTACGAAGCCCTCCCCCAAAACGGATCATGGCGGAAGCCTGAGCCTTTTTAATGCTTGCTGCCCCATCAGTAATGGCAGCTAACTCATCTTTGACCTCGTCGACTAATGCCACGAGCCCTCCTTGGTCATTTCCTGTTTCCCTGTGCAGCGCGACACGCTCAACACGCCCTAGGACACGCCATCTTCACGGTACTATCGGTTAAAACAAACTCTGCTATTGTAGCGTTACCGCCTGAACAAATTTATGAGGGCCTTTTCTGACCGCCTGCAGTGGTCCCTGCGTCCTGATCCTTCCGGTCAAGTTCACGGGCTGATACTGTTACATTCAGGCTGTGTTTCCTCAGGCGCCGTGCTATTTCTTCACTCATGGCTACAGACCTGTGCTGCCCTCCGGTGCAGCCCACCCCAATAGTTACAAAGTGCTTATCCTCACGGGAGTACCCTTCAATGGCAATAAGCAGGGCAGAAACATAATTATCCAGGAATTCCTGCGCGCCTTCACTGTGCAGGACGTATTCGCTTACCGGGGTATCATTGCCGTTGAGGTTCCGCAGTTCCGGAACCCAGAAAGGATTGGGGAGGAACCGCACGTCAGCAATAAAATCGGCATCAGTAGGGACCCCGTGCTTGAACCCGAAACTGAAAATGTGGACATTGACAGTAGACGCACCTTTGCCTACAAGATTCTCATAAATATGCGTAGACAGCTGATGGATGCTCAGCCCTGTAGTATCTATAACGATATCAGAACGTTCTTTAAGCGCTGAAAGAAGGTCGCGTTCCTCCCGGATGCCGTCTATGAGCCGTCCGCCGTTCTGCAGAGGGTGGGGCCTGCGCACGCTTTCATACCGTTTGATAAGCTCATCATCAGAAGCATCCAGGAACAGTATCCGCATTTTAACGCCCAAATCATCCAAATGGCTGATGACTTCAGCCAGGTCATCAAAATAATCACGCGACCGCACGTCAATAACAGCAGCAAGCTTATGGAAACCCGACTCTGAGCTCGTCATCATATCAACCATCGGTATGAGGAATTTTGGCGGCATATTATCTACTACATACCAGCCAATATCTTCAACGCTGTCAGCAGCGTGAGTACGCCCGGCACCGGACATCCCTGTAATAAGGAGGACCTCAAAAATATCTTTCGGGCCAGGCCTCTGTTTTTCTGTCATATCATCCATCTTCCGCGTGAAAACCGGTAGTACTCAGCATAACGTCTCCCCCTCTACAAACCCCCTTTCCTCCCCTATGACTTTTCCTGCGAAGCATGCACAGCAGAATAGACCGCCTCGGCCTTCTTTGCGCCGATCCCCTTGACTTCCCGGATCTGCTCAATACTTGCAGCGCGTATCGCCTTAACGGAGCCGAAATGCGCCAGCAGTTTCTTCTGAAAAGCTTCCCCAATACCATCCGCATTATCAAGGATCGAGGTGAGCAGGCCCTTGCTGCGCTTTTTGCGATGGTATGCGATAGCAAAGCGGTGGGATTCATCCCTCACCCTCTGCATAAGGTACATCCCTTCACTCTGACGTTTCATAATAACCGGGTATCCGTCATCGGGAAGCCATATCTCTTCAAGCTTTTTAGCGAGGCCGCAGACAGCAACATCAGAAATATTAAGGTCTTCCAGGGCACGGGCCGCCGCATTGGCCTGCGGCTTCCCTCCATCAACGACAATAAGGTTGGGTGTATATGCGAAATGGCGCCTGTCAGTATCCTGCTGGACTACAGCAGCCGGATCATGGATATCCCCTACAGCCTGAGCTTCGGTACCCTTTGCAGGAAGGCTCTTCTGCCCGGCATCCGCGCGCCCGGCCTGCTGACCGGTATCGGCAGGGACATCGGGAATATCCCTGTCCCCCTGCGGTCCCTGCGTTCTGCGGGTACTTTCGATGCGCTTCATCTCTTCTATGCTCTGCCCGCTGTCACCTGCGATATTGCCGTGTTTGAAACGGCGGGTAAGGGTCTCATAAATCGCACTGGTATCATCAGCGGCACCCTGCCCGTCCTTGCCGCGGATGGCAAAATGCCTGTACTCCTTCTTGCGGGCGATCCCGTCTTCAAAAACGACCATGGAAGCGACCTGGTACCCCCCTCCGGAAGCATTGGATATATCGTAGCATTCGATCCGCAGGGGCGCCTCTTTAAGCCCAAGTGCTTCAGCAATCTCATTAAGGGCCTGGGTCCGAATCCCCATATCAGTCATACGGCTTGATTTGATCCGCATAAGGGTCTGCTGCGCGTTCGTATTCGCGCGTTCCATAAGGGCGCGTTTCTCACCCCGCGATGCAACACGTACGCTTACCGCTGATCCCCGTATGCCCGACAGCCATGCTTCAAGCTCGTCTTTGCGTGAGGGGAGCACGGGGACGACCACTTCACGCGGTACCGGCGATATCGGGGAAAGGAGGTCGTCGCGCCCGGTCTCTTCCTGCCTGCTGCGCCTCTTCCTGGTCACCTGTGCACGGGAAACAGCATCCTTCGCTGTAACCTGCTGGCTTGGGGCGAGGGCATCCCTGCTGCGCGAAACCGCAATAGAAACGCTTTCCTGCCTGCGGCTCTCCTCTGCCAGATCAGAATACACCTGCGGTATAAGGTCAGAGACTAACTGGCTGTCGTCAACATCTTCGACCCGTTCAACGCTCCAGCTCCGTTCGCCCCGTATCGTCCCCGCCCTGACGAAAAAGCAGTGGACGCTGGCTTCCAGCTCATCAGAAGCCAGCCCGAAAATATCTGCGTCCACACTGTCGTCCAGGACTACTGAATTCTGCTCCAGTACGGAAGACAAAGCAGATATCTGGTCCCTTAGCTTAGCAGCAGCTTCAAAATTAAGCTCAGCACTTGCTGACTGCATTTTCCCGGTAAGCTGCCTGGCATAAGCTTTGCCCAATTTCCCGGTAAGTATCCCTATTACCTGTTCACACAGCTGTCTGTGATCCTGCGGCGATATCCACCCTACGCACGGCGCGGAGCATTTGCCTATATAGGCCAGCAGGCACGGCCTGCCTGTTACCTGGGCTTTATGGAACACGGACGGCGTGCAGGTACGGACAGGGTAAGCATGCAGCAGGGAATCCAGTGTCTTCCTCATATTCCATACTTTTGCGTAAGGGCCGAAATACCTAGTGCCCCTGCGGTTCCTGTTACGGGTTACCCAGATGCGCGGTATCTCTTCGTTAACAGAGATAGCCAGATACGGATACGTTTTATCATCCCTGAAAACAACATTGAACCGCGGGTCGAACTCCTTGATCCACGTATATTCGAGTGTCAGGGATTCCAGTTCAGTCCCTACAACCGTCCATTCAAGGCTCCGCGCTGTGAGGACCATTGACTGCGTCCGCGGATGGAGGTTCTCCAGAGGCTGGAAATAATTGCTCAGCCGGCTGCGCAGGTTTTTTGCTTTCCCCACATAGATGACCCTGCCGTCAGCATCCCTCCACTTGTAGACCCCCGGCTGCGCAGGGATATCAGAAGCCTTGGGACGGAAAAGGTCGCGGCTATCCCCCAGGAGAGGGGCTCCGTTAGGGTTAGTCTCCGAAGGGGTGTCGCCAGTCTTTCTAAAGTCGCTCATGTGCCCTGGTGCCTGCCCTTAATGCTTTGTATTCAGCATATCTTTAAGGTACTTCCCTGTCCAGCTGTTTTCATCCTCAGCGACGTGCTCGGGGGTACCCTGCGCAACAACAGTACCGCCGCCGTCCCCTCCTTCCGGCCCCAGATCAATGATCCAGTCTGCGCTTTTGATGACATCCAGGTTATGCTCAATAACGATAACGGTATTGCCTTTATCGACAAGCCCCTGCAGAACAGACAGCAGCTTATTGACATCATCGAAATGGAGTCCTGTAGTCGGCTCATCCAGGATATATACAGTACGTCCGTCAGACCGCTTCTGCAGTTCTGTAGCAAGCTTCACACGCTGGCTTTCCCCTCCGGACAGTGTCGGGGCAGGCTGTCCGAGACGGATATAGCCAAGTCCCACATCGACCAGGGTATCAAGATACCTTGCGATCCCCGGATACGCTTTGAAAAAATCAGCAGCCTGTTCAATGGGCATATCAAGGATATCCGCCACAGTCTTCCCGTTATAGGTGACTTCCAGCGTTTCCCTGTTGTACCGTTTGCCATGGCATACTTCACAATCCACATAGACATCGGGAAGGAAATTCATTTCGATTTTCAGGGTGCCGTCGCCATGGCATGCTTCGCATCGCCCGCCTTTGACATTGAAAGAGAACCTGCCGGGGCCATATCCGCGCACCTGGGCCTCAGGTGTCTTGGCAAAAAGCTGGCGTATCTTATCCCATACACCGGTATATGTGGCCGGATTCGAACGCGGTGTGCGGCCAATAGGGTTCTGGTCCACGTGGATGACTTTCCTTACCTGTTCAAGCCCTTCCACCCTGGTATGCCTGCCGGGGACGATACGCGCACCGTTAAGCTTATCAGCCAGCACCGGGTACAGTATCTGATTGACCAGTGTGGATTTCCCGGATCCTGATACGCCTGTGACTGCTGTCATAACGCCAAGGGGGAAGTCTACGGTGATATCCTGCAGGTTATTTTGGCGCGCCCCTACTACCCGCAGCTTTTTTGTTTTGTATGTACGGCGCCGTTTCCCCGGAACCGCAATAGACCTCCGCCCGCTGATGTAGTCGCCGGTAATGGAGCGCTCGGCCCTGTGCAGCCCTGCAGCTTCGCCTGAATATACTACTTCCCCGCCGTGTTCGCCGGCTCCGGGGCCAATATCGACAAGCCAGTCAGCTGTTTCTATGGTTTCCTGGTCATGCTCGACGACTATCAGGGTATTGCCCAGATCACGCAGATTATGCAAGGTATGGATCAGCCGCTCATTATCGCGCTGATGGAGCCCGATAGACGGCTCATCCAGGACATACATGACCCCCACCAGGCCTGAGCCTATCTGCGTAGCCAGGCGTATGCGCTGGGCTTCGCCCCCTGAGAGGGTGGCGGCCGCACGCGACATAGTCAGGTAATTAAGCCCCACATCATTGAGGAAAGCAAGCCGTGCACGGATCTCTTTCAATACTTCTGCAGCAATACGCGCAGCAGCACCTTCAAGGCGGAGGTGCTCCATCCACATGGCGCACTGCGATACAGGCATGTCGCACAGGTCGATGATCGACTGCCCTCTGACAGTCACAGCCAGCACTTCGGGTTTGAGCCTCCTGCCATGGCATACTGCACAGGGGACTTCACGCATATACGATTCATAATACTGCTTCATCATTGCGGAGTCAGTCTCATCATGCCGGCGCATCAGCGCCCGGACTACGCCTTCAAAGCCAGTCGAGTATTCGCGGGTGCGGCCCCATCTGTTGCGGTAGGAGACTTTTACCTTGAAATTATGCCCGTAAAGCACAGCTTCACGCACCGTATCAGGAAGGTCCTTCCACGGTGTATCCATAGAAAAACCAAGCTCATCAGCCAGGCCGTCCAGCAGATGCCCGTAATACTGCGACTGCGTCTTTGACATGCTCCATGGCTCAACAGCACCCTCCCCTAGCGATTTCTCCGTATCAGGGATAACAAGTTCAGGGTCTATTTCAAGCTTGTAGCCGATGCCTGTACACTCAGGGCACGCGCCGTATGGCGCATTGAAGGAAAAAGTCCTGGGCTCGATCTCGTCAAGCTCAAGTTCATGGCCGTTAGGGCAGCTGCGCTTTTCAGAAAAAGGCTGCCTGCGGGAAGGGTCCTTTTCATCTTTATCGACATAATCAATAACAATGATCCCGCTGCCCAGGCGCAGGGCGGTCTCCACGGAGTCGGTCAGCCGCTGGCGTATCCCCTCTTTGACCACCAGACGGTCCACTACGACTTCAATAGTATGCTTTTTCTGCCGTGCAAGGCTGATATCCTCAGACAGCTCATGGAGCTGCCCGTCGATGATCGCACGGGCATAGCCGTCTGAACGCAGGGTCTCCATGACTTCAACGAATTCGCCTTTCCTTCCGCGTGCCACTGGGGAAAGTATCTGGAAACGGGTCCGTTCAGGAAGCTTCATCAGCGTATCGACGATCTGCTGGGGGGTCTGGGCTGTCACTTCCTCCCCGCATACAGGGCAGTGGGGTATGCCCACACGCGCGTACAGGAGCCTCAGGTAATCATATATTTCCGTGATCGTCCCGACGGTTGAACGCGGATTCCTGTTGGTCGTCTTCTGGTCGATCGATACTGCCGGGCTCAGGCCTTCAATAAAATCGACATCAGGCTTGTCCATCTGCCCCAGGAACTGGCGCGCATAGGCGGACAGCGATTCTACATAACGCCGCTGCCCTTCAGCGAAAAGGGTATCGAAAGCGAGGGAAGACTTGCCGGAGCCTGACAGCCCTGTAAATACGACCATGCGGTTGCGCGGTATTGCCAGGTCAACATTCTTCAGGTTATGCTCGCGGGCACCCTGGATCACGATTTTCTGATCACTGGGAAGATCATCAAGAGTCTGGACGATTGCATTGTCCGCAACCCGCAGGCTACGGGAAGTATGCTCAGCAGCAGCCATAAAACCTCGCGTCTATATCAGCTTTACACATATACAACAAGAAGATGATAGCACGGTAATCGAACATCCGTTCGATATCCGACAACCCGGAAACCGCGTCCCCCGTCAGATAATTCAGATAATACTGCCTGTTCTTGGACATGCATCCTCCCCTTAAGCATTTTTATGCTGCAGGCGTCCCTGTATGTTTGACCGGACATTTACAATGAAAAGCTGTACGGTCACACAAGTTACGGGATAGGACTGTTATGACGATTGAGGCGCATGGCCTGGAGATCCGCATAGGCGCAAGGCTTTTGCTGGCCCCTACAGATTTTACCGTATCCAAAGGTGACCGTATCGGCCTTGTGGGACGTAACGGCGCCGGCAAAACCACCCTGACGCGTGTTATCACGGGGGAAGCCCTACCGTCATCCGGGACGGTCCGCACCACGGGGAAACTGGGTTATCTCCCCCAGGACACCCATGCAGCAGACCAGGGGCAGCCAGCACTGGACCGCATAATGAGCGCGCGTAATATCTCTTCTATCATTTCACGGCTGCGCAAAGCAGAAAATGATATGACCGATCCCGCACTGATGGAAAAGGCTATGCGCAGATATGACACAGCAATGCAGGATTTTGAGAATGCAGGCGGATACGCGGCACAGTCCGATGCAATAGTTATGGCAGAAAGCCTGGGCATACCGCAGGATATCCTCAAGAATCCGCTCGGCAACCTGTCCGGCGGCCAGCGCAGGCGTATTGAACTGGCCCGCATCCTTTTCTCCGATGCGGATACGCTCATCCTGGACGAACCGACAAACCATCTTGATGCCGATTCCATTGAATGGCTTCAGAAGTATCTGGCTTCATACGATAAAGGACTTCTTGTCATCTCCCATTCGACCGAGCTTTTAGGCGAGACCGTCAATAAAATATGGCATCTTGATGCTTTAACAGCACATATCGATATGTATTCGATGGGATGGCAGGCATACCTCCACCAGCGGGCTGTTGACGAGGAAAGGCGGAGACGCGAACGCGAGGTCGCTCAGAAGAAAGCCGACCGGCTGATGAAGCAGGGGATCCGCCTCCACGCGAAAGCCACAAAAGCCGTTGCCGCACAGAATATGATGCGCAGGGCGGAAAAGCTGCTGGAGGGAACACAGGGAGAATCACAGCGGGAAAAAGTTGCCGATATCCGCTTCCCTACCCCTCAGCCCTGCGGGAGGACGCCTATCATGGCTAAAGATATCTCCAAGGCGTACGGATCGAATATCGTATTCGCAGGAATCAGCCTTGCTATCGACAAAGGCTCCCGCGTCGTGATCCTTGGATATAACGGTGCAGGAAAAACTACGACACTGCGTATACTCGCCTCTGAGGATACCCCCGATACAGGTGAAGTCGAATACGGGCATGGCGCAAAGATAGGCTATTTTGCGCAGGAACACGATACCCTGGATACAGGCGCCACAGTACTGGAAAATCTCCAGCATGTCGCTCCGGACCTTGATGACACGCATGTCCGGTCTATCCTGGGCAGTTTCCTCTTTTCTGGCGATGACGTCTTCAAACCGGCCGCCGTGCTGTCGGGCGGGGAAAAGACCCGTCTGGCGCTCGCAACGCTGGTAACGAGCGGAGCCAATGTGCTGCTCCTGGATGAGCCGACGAATAACCTTGACCCGGCAAGCCGTGATGAGATACTTAAAGCTATTGCCAAATATGAGGGTGCTATCGTCCTTGTGACCCATGACGAGGGGGCGGTCAAAGCCCTGGACCCCGAACGGGTGCTCCTCCTGCCCGATGGCGATGAGGATTTATGGGATGACGGGTATCTTGACCTTGTAGCTGAGGAGTAACAGCATTCTGCAAGTGCTGCCGTCCCCCTGCCGTCCCATATGGCGAGACGGCATGCGATATAAATCGATCTTCTGTATTCGGATATTGGTATAAATATTTGTTATGACATTACTGCAGTTAAAATATGTTGTCAAAATCGTCGAATGCGGGTCCATGAATGAGGCTTCAAAAGAGCTCTATATTTCCCAGCCCGCATTGAGTTCGGCAATAAAAGAGCTTGAGAAAGAGATGAATATCGAGATTTTCACCCGTTCGCCCCAGGGGATATCCCTGACGGTTGACGGGCAGGAATTCATCAGGTACGCGCATCAGGTCCTTGACCAGACAGCCCTCCTCGAAAGCCGGTATAAGCATACGATACCCCGCAAGCAGCTGTGCCATGTGGCGACCCAGCATTATATGTTCGCTATTGAAGCGTTCGTGGAAATGATCCGCGAAACACAGGCCGATGAATACGAATTTGCCATCCGTGAGATGCGCACTCGGGATATCATCAATTCCGTAGCCAATATGCAGTCAGAGATCGGCATCCTGTATACGTCAGATTTCAACCGTGATGTCATCAGCAAGCTCTTAAGGGAAAAGCACCTGGAATTCCACCCCCTGTTCACCGCCTCCCTCCATGTATACCTTTCACGGAAGAACCCCCTGGCTTCAAAGGAGGTGGTAACTTTGCAGGACCTCGAACCGTACCCCTTCCTCCAGTACGACCAGGGCGAAGAGGGGAGCTTCTACTTTTACGAAGAGGCTATATGGCCCAAATATTCGCGTAAAAAGATCAATGTCAGCGACCGGGCCACGATTTTCAATTTTATCGTCGGCCTGAACGGATATACCATCTGCACCGGTATTAATAATGAGGACCTCGACAGCGAAAAGATCATAGCTGTACCGCTGGATTCGCCTGAAACCATGCTTTTGGGATGGATCGGGAATGAAAGGGCGAACCTGTCCCGGGCAGCCGAATACTATCTGTCCAAGCTGAAAGATGTTGTATCCTCCCACGGGCATACGCTTATCTAGTATCTAGCTTTGAGCTGCAGGCACCGCCGGCTGCCTGCCTATAAGTCAGGCACCGTATTTATCCAGATACTGCAGGGCCTGCCCATAAAGGCTGCTGTCCAGTACAGGTGTGCCATCCGGACCGGTAAGGGATCTGGCAGAATCCAGTATCTGCCGTATCGTTGCGATTGCAATAACCGGGAAACCGAACTCCCTGCTGACTGACTGCACGGCAGACATGTCCGAGCCGCTTGTCTTTTCCATGCGGTCAACGCTGAGGACAAGGCCGGCTATCTGTACATCCGCAGTACCTTTAAGTTTGGGGATAACTTCCCGGATCGCCGTCCCTGCGGTCATCACATCATCAACCAGCAGGACCTTCATGCCGTCTTTGAGCTGCGTGCCGACAAACAGGCCGCCGTCACCATGGTCTTTAGCCTCTTTCCTGTCAAAGGTATACCCAACAGCATTACCGTCGCCCGATAATGCCATTGCCGTAGATACCGCCAGCGGTATGCCTTTATACGCAGGGCCAAAAACAGTATCAAAGCTGCAGCTGATGGTGCCGCTGCTTACAGCATTCCTGACTGCGGCAGCATAAAAACCTCCCAGTTCTGCTATTTTCCCGCCGTCGTTGAAGGATCCTGCATTGATGAAATATGGAGAGACCCGGCCGGATTTCAAGGTAAATTCGCCAAAACTGAGGGCATGGCAATCCAAAAGGAAGCGCGTGAATTCCCTGCCCAGGATGCCGCTGCCGGAGCTGCTCTGCCCGCTGCAGGCGCAGGATGCTGTACTGCCGGAATTGTATGAATGACTTATACTGTCCATGTTTCCCCTTTCGCCAGAGCGTCTGAAAGCCCATGGCGCTCATCCAGTTTTTTATCAAGGTCTGCCGCTATACGCAGAGGGGCTACAGGGTCAAGGAGCGCGGCTGAACCGACCTCAACGGCATTCGCACCCGCATACAGGAATTCCAGGGCGTCATCAGCATTCGAGATGCCGCCGATCCCTATGATCGGCATCGTAGGGAGCGCCTGCCTGACTTTATATACAAATGCCAGGGCCATGGGATGGATAGCAGGTCCGGACACGCCTCCTGTGATATTGGCGATTATCGGTTTCCCTGTGTCCACGTTGATCCTCATGCCTACGAATGTATTGATCATGCTCAAGGCATCAGCGCCGTTATCGGCAGCTGCCCTGGCCACAACAGTGATATCCGTAATATTGGGGGTGAGCTTGATGATCATCGGCTTGCCTGTTAAGGGACGGAGCTTTTTCATCAGCCGTTCAAGTGCCGCAGGATCGCTCCCTACAGCCATTCCCCCGGCAGATACATTAGGGCAGCTGACATTAATCTCAAGCATATCAGCCTGGCTGTCAGCAAGCTTTTCAACGACCTGGCAGTAGTCATCGTCACTATGGCCGGCAACATTAGTGATAACAGTTGCTCCCAGATGCTTGAGCCGAGGCAGCTCATCCCTGAGGTATACATCTACTCCGGGGTTCTGCAGACCGACAGCATTAACGCTGCCTGCAGCAGCCTCCGCTGTCCTGGGGACCGGATTGCCCTGCCACGGTACGGGCGAAACCCCTTTAGTCGTTACTGAGCCAAGCTGCGAAACATCATAGAACCGTCCGCATGCATCAAGATTGAATGTGCCGGAGGCTGTACCTACCGGGTTTTTCCATGGGATCCCCGCAACGACCGTGCCATGTTTCCACTGATGGATACAGGACTGTGCCGTTGAATACGCATCGCTGCTCCCCTGGATATCGCTGCAGGCACTTTTACGGATGCCGGGCCCGGTTATATCCGCCATTACCATTATCTGCCCCCTTCCTTTCCCTGGCCCCACACAAGCTCTTCCGCGGAGAAAACCGGGCCGTCAAGGCATACTTTCCTGTATCCTGTAACGGTCGGTGCAACGCACGCAAAGCATGCGCCGTACCCGCATCCCATACGTTCTTCCAGGCTGAACTGCGCCGGCATGCCATGTGCAGCTGCCCAGCGGTGCACAGCCCGCATCATGGCTTCGGGCCCGCAGCATAAGATTTCAGCTGAACCGCCTTCACTGCTGCCGGTATAGTGCCTTTTCCCATGGTCCCATCGGTCAAGCAGCGTTATGACGTTGCCTTCAGCATTGGTGATGGAATATGCAGTATCAGCGTATCTGCCGATAATGCTGTCAGCAAAGCGGGTATCCCTGTACCCGAAAAGTGCTGTCGCCCGGACCTCCCGCATATCAGCGATTTTCTGCGCCGCATAGATAAGCGGCGGTATGCCGAGCCCTCCCCCGACGAGAAGATATTCCCTGTTATCTTCAATTGAATAGGGCTTGCCAAGGGGACCGAGGATATCAACATAATCCCCTGCCTCAAGGCTGCTGATCTCCGCTGTACCGCCCCCTACAACAGCAAATATGAAACTCACCGTATCGCCATCGGTCCCGCACACCCCGAACGGGCGGGGGAACAGTTTCTGCCCGTCATGCGTATATACATTGACAAACTGCCCGGCAGCACTGTTGCGGGCGGCGTACCCGTCCCTGATGCTGAGGCTGAAAACCCCCTCAGCCAGCTCCTCTTTGCGCACTACCGGCGCACTTCTGCGTGACGGGAGGAACCCATGCATATGCTCAAGCCGGGCGCTGGCCTCAGGCTCAGCAGCAGCCGTCCTGGTACTGGTAAAACCTGTTGCCGCCATTATGACCCTTTCTTCTGATGGTTATGGGACACCGCGGTATGCGCCTCCGCGCTGCCGGGCTTCAGCGATCCGATGATATCAGCCCGCATTGCTGCTGCGGCACGGTGCGCACTGGCTGCGGCACAGTCCAGTGCCTGGTCCCTGGTAAGGGACGGCGAATACTGCGGATCCTTTTTCCATGCGGCAATAATACCTCGGGATGAGTTGATAACGGCGCCGGTCCCGTCAGCATTGAACAGGGCCGCCGCGTCAGCTGCAGTGCCGCCCTGTACACCGTATCCGGGGACGAGGAACATCGTATGCGGCATTCGGCTGCGGAATCTGGCGGCATCCTGTATATGTGTCGCCCCCACTACCGCCCCGACGCGGGAATATCCGGAAGCCCCGCAGTGCTCTTCACCCCACTGTGCTATCAGCCCTGCTACATACATGCCGACTGTAGCCGGCCCCTGCACGATGCGGGCACCCGCAGTGCCGGCAGCCTCTTTTACATCCTTTATATCCAAATCCTGCAGCTGGGCGCTGGAAGGGTTGGATGTTCTGCACAGGACGAATATATCTTTATCATTCCTTTCAACTGCCTCAATAAACGGCCTGATACCGTCAATGCCAAGATACGGGCTAACGGTTACAGCATCTTCGTGCCATACGTCAGCCTCCTGGCCTGATATTCCCGGGATACCTGACAGGTGCGCCGCATAAGCCTGGGCGGTGCTCCCAATATCCCCCCGCTTGATGTCACCTATCACATAAAGGCCCCGCTCCTGCGCATACCGTGTTGTGCGGCAGTACACACTGATCCCCGCCGGCCCGAGGGCTTCGTACATGGCTATCTGGGGTTTGACCGCAGGAACGATATCGCTGACAGCATCAATAATAACCCTGCTGAAATCCGCATATGCCTCTGCAAGGCTTTCTGCAGAAGATACATCTTCAAGCACCTGCCGCGGGATAACTTCAGGCCACGGATCCAGCCCTACAACGCAGGGGCTGTGCATCTTTTCTATAGCTGTAGCCAGTCTGTCCATAACACCCTTTCAGAGCCTTTCAAATCCTGCCCTATATTACTTATATCAGCCCTGTCCATGACAGCTGCCCGTCCAGGACTGTCGCTGCCGGCCTGCCGGTCACATCCCATCCGTTGAACGGCGTATTCCTCGCCCGGGACAGGAAAGCCGAGGAATCTATAGTCCAGGGACGCTTAGTGTCAAGGATCACCAGATCGGCTGCTGCGGCATCCGGGGTTCCGTCCGAAGTGCTGCCTCCTCTTCCCCACACATAATCCCTGTGATGCCTCATCCCCCGCAGGTCTACAACAGGGTTCCCGTTCCCCGGGCAGGATGGGTTGCCTGCGTCAGATTCCCTCTCTGATTCAAGGCTTCGTACACTGCAGCCGGCAGCAGCATGTGCAGAAATATCAAAAACTGCATCGCCCATCAGATGTGCGGGGTTCACAGCCATCAGCTCTATCAGCCTGGCTTCGGAAATGATATCCCCATCAACAAGGACCGTATGGGCAACTGCATAAGCAGTTTCCAGCCCAATAATGCCGTTCGGCGCTTCCATCAGGCCGCGGCCTTTTTCCGCTTCCGTATGAGGGGCATGGTCTGTAGCAAGCATATCCACAGTGCCGTCTGCAATGGCAGCCAGTACAGCCTGCCTGTCTGCTTCGGAGCGCAGCGGCGGGTTCATCTTGGCATAGGTGCCGTACAGTTCCACTGCGGTATCATTCAGGGCACAATAATGCGGAGCTGTTTCACAGGTGATGCGTATCCCCTCAGCCTTGGCCCGGCGGATAATATCGAATGAAGCAGCAGTGCTGACATGCTGAAGATGGACATGCACGCCTGTCCTGCGGGCAAAAGCGACATCCCTTGCCACAATATCTGATTCTGTTGAAGCGGGTACTCCCGGAAGGCCCAGCCGGGCAGATACGCTACCGTCGTTGATGACCCCGCTGTCATGATGCTCGCAATGGTCAATAAAAATAATATTGCTGCGGGCTGCAGCAGCAAGGACCTGCGGAAGGATACGCTCCGGCACCGACGCGCCGTCATCGCTGACTGCAATAACGGGATGGGCCGGAAAACGGAGGCCGTGCTGCCAGTCCTCAGGATCCGATGCCTCTGTACCTTCACGTCCGCGGGAAGCCGCGGCACATAACGCATATTTAACAGGAAGGATGCATGAATTGGCTATTTCATAATCATTGAGGTAATCAAGGACGGAACTGTATCCGCGGAACCCTCCATCAATATGTGCTCCGTCAAGGGCGGGCACAGTGTTAGGCATAATAAGCACGCCCGTGTATCCGCCATGTGCAGCTGCAGCGCTTCCGCTGGACATCGTCTCTTTATCAGTCTGCCCGGGATCACGGAAATGGACATGGGGGTCGCGGAAGCCGGGAGCAACCGTCAGACCTGTGCAGTCAATGGCCACAGGACCGTTCTGTTCCCCGGCAGGCACACGGTCCCCGCCCGCACCTTTGCTGCCGCTGAGGAGCATATCTACAGTTTTACCGGTATCCCATACCGTAAGGTTGGCGAGGCGCAGGTCGGGGTAGGAAGGGAATATACGGCCCTGCGCCGCCCGTCCGCCCGCACTCATAATTCAGCCTTCTCATCACAGTAATCGCAGCGGTATTCTGTTACCGACGGATCAGAAGTATGGCATCGGTGGAACATCTGGTCCAAGCCCCGCTCATCTGTAGTGATACACCGCGGATTTCGGCATACGATCACATTGCGCACACGGTCAGGCAGGGAAGGCTGAAGCTTTTCAGCGATCGCCCCGTTATGGACTATGTTCACTGTAGCATCCTTCGCCACAAGCGCCAGCACATTAAGGTCGATCTCGCTGCGGCCTTCGATTTTGATAATATCTTTTGTGCCGTAACGTACACTGCTGGCATTCATAATAAGCGCCAGCCGGGCAGTCTTTTCATCAATATGCAGATACCGCAGGACTTTAAAAGCAGTACCCGCAGGGATATGGTCCAGGATAAGGCCTTCACTGATACTCGTTACTTCCATTATGCCTGCACCTCCTGTTCCCCGGATACTTCATCATCAATGAACCCCGGGATCGCATCGCCTAAAACAGAACTTTCCAGAGCCATCCTCATGCGCATACCAAGTTTGACCTGCTGGAAATATGCAGCACGCGGATCATCATCAATATCCACAGATATTTCATTGACCCTGGGGAGAGGGTGGAGTACGGCCATAGTACTTTTCGCATGCCGCATTTTTTCTTCGTCAAGGATATACGTGTCCCTTAAACGCATGTAATCATCCTCGTTGAAGAAACGTTCTTTCTGTACACGGGTCATATACAGCACATCAAGGTCTCCGATAGCTTTCTGGAGGTCTGTGACCTCCGTATATGAGCAGCTGGGCGTCCCGTCGATACGGTCCAGGACATACCTGGGGGTCTTCAGTTCTGAAGGGCTTATAAGGATAAAATCAATATTGCCGAAACGGCACAGAGTCTCAATAAGGGAATGGACGGTGCGCCCAAATGTCAGGTCGCCGCACAGCCCTACGGCCAGATGATCCAGCCGGCCGAAGCGCGCATGGATAGTGGCCAGGTCGGCAAGGGTCTGTGTAGGGTGCATATGTCCGCCATCCCCGCCGTTGATCACAGGGACTGAAGCAGCTTCTGCAGCGACCAGGGCCGCCCCTTCTTTCGGATGCCGCATAGCAATAACATCAGCATACTGCGACACCGTTTTCACCGTGTCTGCCAGTGATTCCCCTTTAGTAGCAGATGACAGCTGCGCACCAGCGAAACCTATAGTTTTGCCTCCAAGCCGCAGCATAGCGGTTTCAAAGCTTAACCGTGTACGGGTACTTGGTTCAAAAAACAGTGTCGCCAGTATGCGGCCGGCACACGCCTGGGCTGCCTCGCGCGGATGGGACAGGCAGTAATCGGCTTTCCTCAGAAGGTAGTCCAGCTCACCCATAGTAATATCGTCAAGCGTAACAACGCTTCTGCCCTGAAGGCTTTTATATGGGGATACTGAGGCTGGCTTACCGGACTGTACTGAAATATCAGACATAAGCTCGCCTTTCACACAATTTAAGGCGGACACGATTTGCCGTGACCTAATCAAGGTTAATCCATAAAAGCGACACAGACACCCCGCATGTATACAGTCTGCGGATTTCTGTCCGTATAATGAGACCTGACCGGTGATGGTATGCTTCCGACATATTTCATACTCATTTTGATACAATAAAACTCACTCGCCACATGCACTGCCATGCCCTGTTCCGGGTCAGGGAATATGGCTGGCCTCTGAAGGAAGGATACAGATATGCAGCTGCTCACGCTTATTGTCCTTATTATGTCCGCAGTCCTCCTTTCAGCCCTGATCAGCCCTTACATCCCGAAAGTGTCCCTTCCTCTGGTCCAGATCGCTCTGGGGGTCATCTGGTACTTCCTCCCTTTTACACCAAACCTGAATCTTGACGATGAACTGTATATGATCCTTTTTATCGCCCCGCTCCTCTTTTTTGAGGCGAAAGGGTTCTCCCCCAGTTCCCTGCGCAGGACTATATCAACATCTTTGTCATTAGCGATAGGCCTGGTACTTTTTTCTGTTGTTGCGACCGGTTTTTCGCTCCACGCATTATGGGGTGCAATTTCGCTTCCTGCAGCCATGGCCCTTGGTGCCGCCCTCGGCCCCACAGATGCTGTAGCAGTATCTGAGCTGCGCAAAGAAGCGAACCTGTCCGACAGCCAGGTCTCTGTGCTCCGCAGCGAAAGCCTGTTCAATGACGCCGCCAGCATCGTCAGCTTCCAGTTCGCCATCGCCGCTGCGACAACAGGCCAGTTCTCAGCTCTGCAGTTCACCTGGAATATCGCATACAGTTTCCTCGGAGGGGCCGCGCTCGGTGCTGTCCTCGGCTTCCTTATGAATTCGCTGATGCTCACCCTCCGCAGGCTCAGCCTTGAAACAACAACAACACGTATTACCATTGAACTCCTCTTCCCCCTTTTCGCGTATGTCCTTGCGGAAAATATACACGTTTCCGGCGTGATAACCGTTGTTGCCGCAGGGCTTCTGCTCCGCTACAACAGGATAGGGGTAGGCAGCGATATCGCCCGGACGAACCTTGTATCGGATTCCGTATGGAAGTTCGTTACTTTCGCATTGAACGGAAGCGTGTTCGTCCTCCTTGGTATTGAACTTCCCCTTGCAATGAGGACCAGTCTGAGCAGCCCTCTGGTCAGCACACCTATGCTGCTGCTCGCTATCGTGGCGATCACCGTTATACTGCTCCTCGCCCGTTTCCTGTGGTTTATCGGGCTGCAGATGTTAAGCCGCAATACACAGACTGGTACACGGATGGGGATATCAGCCCTTACGCCAAAATCTGCCAGATCAGCCCTTATCATGACTTTTGGAGGCGCAAAAGGAACCATCTCCCTGATCCTGGCATTTTCGCTGCCGGTGACCCTGGGGACTGTAAATACGTTCCATGTCCGCGATATCCTGCTTTTCATTGCGGGCGGATATATAATCCTTTCACTCATCCTGGCGAATATCATCCTTCCCATCCTCGCACCGAAAGACACGATGGAAGAGGAAAAAGGCATGGCGCAGGCAAATGCTGCCATGCTTGACCGCACTATAACGAAAATATCGGAACTGGAAACCCCTGAGAACCATTCAGCGCTGGCAGCGGTACTCCAGTCATATTCCATGCGTGCTGCACGGCTGAAAAACCCGCAGTCTTCGGAACAGCAGCGCTATAAGATCTTTGAGCTTAATCTCGCAATACTTGAATGGCGGCAGCAGTGGCTCGAAAAATATCTTATCCTGCACCCGGACTGCGAAACATCTGTAAACCATCTTCTTGCACCTATTGAATCCGGGCTGGCATTGAGCGATGGTACTGTCCTCAAACGCCTTCGGATGAGGGCTGAACTGACAAAGCTCAGGATCCGCCTGTCCGTGAAAAAGGCATACCTGCTGATCCGGGACAGGCTCGGTATGCCGCATACTCCACCTGCAGGACGGAGTGTTTCAGAAATACAGTCAGACCTTACTAATGCGACCATTGAACATCTGTCAGCGCTTATGAACGGCACCGATACCGCAGACAGCGGCAGTTCCGGAACAACCAGCTATCCGCCATCAGTGGTTGCGGTCATCCTCAGCAGATACCAGCTTCTCAAGGCCAATTCTGAGGGAAGGCAGTACACTGCGGATAAGCGTGAACAGTGGAGGCGCGATATATCGCACCTGAGGATGCAGGCCTACCAGATAGAACTTGACACTATCCATGAGATGCAGGAAAACGATGAGATCACACTGGGCCAGGCTCGGCAGATGAGGTCCAACGTATACGTCATGCAATCTGATGATGCATTCGAAGATTGAACAGAGCCGCACAGCCTGCCGTAGCTATCCGTAGTTATAAGCGGGCTGTGTCCCTGTCTTTGTGACCTTTTTGCCGGCAGCTACTGGGCATCCTGAGCATCCGCATAAAACAGCCGCTCTGCAACTTCCCGGCACCTGCGCATTTTCTGCAGGAGCTCGTTAGCGAATTCCTGCCCCTGGTGTGCCGAGCGTCCCATACAGGCAGCTACCCCTCCGAGCGAGAAGGAATCATCCGGTATGATATCCGCCTGGTTTGCCCGGCCGCTCCACAGATAATGGGCATTCCTCGCATCGGTACAGACCTGCCATGTACTGCGCAGGACAGCAGCGTCTTCATGAGACAGCACACTACTATTTTCAAGGGTGCTGAGTGCCTGAAGGGTCGATGTGGTGCGCAGCGAAGCTGTGCTGCTGTCCTCGTAAGGCTTCAGACCTGCTGAAGCTCCGGTACTGCCCGGATGCAGCTTCCGATCAGGCAGGGCCTGGGTATCTTCGCACTGATGCGCATGCTGGAGCTGAAGGAGCTGGACAGTCCATTCCACATCGGAAAGCCCGCCCTTACCGAGTTTAAGATGCCTGTCACGGCGTATACCGCGAGGCAGCCTTTCCGATTCCATACGCGCTTTAAGGGTGCGGATTTGCGCAAGGTCATCCTCACCCGGAGCCTGCGCCGGATACCGCAGAGGGTCAGCAACCCTTTCAAGGAAACGCTCTGCCAGATCTCTGTCTCCGGCAGCGTACCTGGCCCGAAGCAGCGCCTGATGCTCCCACATCTGTGCCCAATGCGCATAATAATCTTCGTATGATTTATATGATCTGATAAGCGGCCCGTTTTTCCCCTCAGGCCGCAGGTCAAGGTCCAGGTCTATTTTTGCTTCAGATGTAAGAGGCCCTGACAGGATGGAACGGAGATCATTGACGACTGCCAGCGAAAAATCCCTCGGATCTGCTGCCTCATCAGCTTCTCTGCCGGCATCCTGTACCGGCTCGTAGATCATCATGATATCTGCATCAGAGCAGAAATTGACTTCCCGCCCTCCGTAACGCCCCATGGCGATAACGGAGATTTGTGCAGGAGGGCGGTTTTCTCCTATCCCCCGTTTGCGGCACTGATGGCGTATCGCCCATTTGAGGCTTATATCTATAGCTGCATCATACACATCCGTCATCGCCTGGAGGCTGCTGCTGCTCAGCGTGATACCGCTCATCCACCCTAAACCGATGCGTTCTATTTCCCTGCGCCGCATAGACCGTATAAGTGTTGCGAAGCTCCTCATATTCTCGGGAAAACGCTTATACGCGCCTTCGCACAGCGTATCCAGCTGCCCTCGGGTATGCGGCTGGAGTTCGCCATCATTCCCAAGCCATGTCAGTGATTCTGCTGAACGGTTCAGGGCGTCGCCCAGATAACGCGAATTAGCAAGTATAGTGCACAGCCGCTTAGCGGCCAGGGGCGAATCGCGCAGAAAACCGAGATAAGGCCCTCCGCCTCCATAGTTTTCCGCCAGCCTGCGCCACTGGAGAAGCCCCATATCAGGATTCTGCCCATCGCCAAGCCACAGCAGTACGGCAGGAAGGAGTATCCTGTTGATCTTTGCAGCACGGCTTACCCCCCGGGTCAGATAGCGGACATGCTCAGCGGCAGCCTGCGGGTCGGCGAAGCCTATTGATTCGTACCTTTCAGCCATGGCTGCCGGCGACAGCCTGATCTCTTCATCTGCCATATGAGATATATCGCCAAGCATCGGCCGGTAATAAATATCCATATGGAGGCGGCGTATCTCACGCCGTGCCGCATCGAAGCTGTCAAGGAGCTTTTCGGGTGATAAGGAACATGCACGGGCAAGCCTGACGAGTGCCTTGTTATCATGAAGCTGCATCCGGTCAATATTCCTGGGTTTTTCTATGCCGCCACGGTTAGCCTGCCCAAGGTCAGGGAACAAATGTGTCCTGTGCATATTCCACAGCTGCTGGCGGTGTTCAAGGACCCTCTCGAAACGGTAGTCAGCTGATAATGCTTCAGACTGTTTCCGCGACATGTATCCTCCGGCAGAAAGCCGCTGCAAGGCGTCAAGGGTCGAACTCACGCGCAGGGACCTGTCAGTGCGTCCGTGGACAAGCTGAAGCATCTGAACTGTGAATTCCACATCCCTGAGCCCGCCGCGCCCCAGTTTGATTTCCAGGTCTTTCTGCTGCTCAGGGATAAGGCTTTCAACACGTTCACGCATTTTTCTGCAGTCAAAAACAAAATTTTTCCGGGCAGATGCATTCCACACCAGCTGCCGCGTACTGTCTACATATTTCATCCCCAGCTCCGGGTCCCCGGCAACGTGGCGCGCTTTCAGCAAAGCCTGGAACTCCCAGTTCTCAGCCCATTTCTGATAATACTCATAGTGCGATTCGAGCGTCCTCACCAGAGGGCCCGCTTTGCCTTCCGGGCGAAGGGCACAATCTACCTTCCAGAGCGGAGGCTCATTGACACCGGGGATAACTGACTGGCATATTTTCTGAAGCTTTATGCCCGCTGCAGTCCCTTTTTTAACCAGCTCAGCATGTGTAACACCCTCATGCCGGGGCTCTGCAACGTAGATCAGGTCAACATCAGATACATAATTGATTTCCCTGGCTCCGAGCTTGCCCATCCCAATCACGGAAAACAGTATATCCTCCGAAGCGCCTACGCTGCGAAGGGCGATCTGGACGGCAGCATCAAGTGCACAGTCAACAAGGTCACTGATGTATGATGATACTTCAGGCTGTATGCCTGCCGGATCATTATGGGCCATATCGAAAGCTGCTACAGCGATTATCTGCTTCCAGTATTCATGCCTGAGCGCATTTACTGCCGCAGTTTCATTGCCGCCGCAGGAGGCAGCAGCACTGAAAGCATCCGCACGCATCCCCTTATCCCATGTGCTGCTGGAAAAATATTCGCCGGTAACAGAACTAAGGAGGTCTGCATCCTGCTCAACCATGCTGCCGATACGTTTTGATGCCCCAAGGGTTTTTACCAGCCTGCCCCATACGTCATCTGAATTTGGCTGTACAGTACTGGGAAGGGCTTCCCTCGTTTCATCGCGGGCATACAGCTGCCCGACTGCATACAGTGCTGTATCAGGGTCGCATGCATGCACAAGTGCCCCTGTTACAGCCTCTGCAATTCCCCGGGACATCCCCCGGCTGGAGCACTGGCGGAATGTATCAAGTGCAGCCTGCGTATCTGCTATTCCGGCACGGATAAGCAGCCTGCGTCCGGGGAACCCCGGCCCTTCCTGATCACTGGGTACTGTATGCGGCATGACCTTATTTTACATACGATGACGGATCGCCGCCATACGGCCCGGGCTTGCAGGCACTTCCCCGCAAGCACCGAACCGCATTATTGGCAGTGTGATCGGCCGTATCTGTCCTGAGCAGCTTAAGCAGCGCTGCCGGCTGCGCTGTCCACCCTCAGGATCGCGTCTTCAACGATCTGCCAGAACCTGCCTGTATCGAGCCTGAGGGCGACTTTTGTATTGGACCCCGGGTCTTCCGGTCCCTGCATATTGACAACAGTCATCCCTGTGGTCAGCTTGCCGTCCAGCTCTACGCTGATCTTCCTGCGCTCCGTGTACAGCACCTCCGGGTCAATAAGGTAAGCAACTGTACATGGGTCGTGTACAGGAGGGTCGTCAAAATCCTGGTTCTCCTGATATGCCTTACGGAAGAAGTCCATGAGCCGGCCCATGAAATAGCCAGTCTGCCCGCCTTCGGCCTCAATTTTACGCTGTATATCCCGTGTGCACAATGCATGATGGGTAACGTCCAGACCGACCATAGTCACTTCCCACGGAGCGCTGAACACTATCTGTGCTGCCTCCGGATCCGTATAGATGTTGAATTCCGAGCATGCGCTGGAATTGGCCTCATATACGCCGCCGCCCATCAGGACCACCTGTTTGACCCTCTCAGCGATTTTGGGCTCCATGCGCAGAGCCATAGCGATATTGGTGAGCGGCCCAGTCGGTACCAATGTTACAGTCCCGGGCTCGCTGTCCATAACCGTCCTGACCAGGTAATTGACAGCATGCTCATTTTCAAGCGGCCTCACAGGCTCGGGGAGTTCGACACCGTCAAGTCCTGTTTCGCCATGCACATATGCGGCTGTTTTAAGGGGCCTGACAAGGGGGCGGTCGCATCCGGCATATACAGGGATATCATCCGCGCCTGCTTTATGGAGCACGCTCCGGGCATTGTACGTGACTTTGTCGAGGCTCTGGTTTCCACCAACGGTGGTTACCCCGATAAGGTCAATATCAGGGTTCCCTACAGCCAGCAGGATAGCAACAGCATCATCGTGCCCAGGGTCGCAGTCAAGTATGATCCGTTCTGCCATCTTTGCCTCCTCCTACGCTGCCAGCCCTGAGATCCGCGACATGAACTCGTCAAGGAACCTCTGCACATCAACCGTGACTGCCGCCTGGGCAGTCTTGTCAGGGTTATTGAGGCGGTCAACATCCCCAATAGTGCGCCCCCGGGTCGGGTCTTCGGTATCGACTTTCAGGTTGACGGGCAATGTCCCTACCAGGCTGGGATCAACTGCGACCCCGACGGCGAGCGGGTCATGCAGCCCGCAGCCGCCAAGGTTGGGCGCTGTGGTCTCATACGCTTTGATATAGTAATCCGTCATCTCGGCAAGGAAATCGCCCCTGTCAGTATGCAGATCGCGCCACTGCTGCGTATGCTTGCGGGTCAGCAATGTCTGAAGTGTTACATCAAGCCCTACCATAGTGATCCGCTGTGCATGGCGGAACACATAGTCGGCTGCCTCCGGATCCTGGGAAATATTAGCTTCAGCACAGGGGCTCACATTCCCGCTTACGGTCAGCGCCCCTCCCATCAGCACAATTTTGCCGATCTCTCCGGCGATACCGGGATCGCGCTGCAGCGCTGCCGCAAGGTTAGTCAGGGGCCCTGTAGGGACATAAATAAGGTTTTCACCATAGCGGTGGGCGGATTCAATGATGAAATCAACTGCATCTGTAGGCTCGGCATGCCGCGGGGACTGAGGTACCTGCGCCTCGCCAATTCCATTTTTCCCATGGATAAAAGCTGAAATAGGCAGCACTGAGAATGACTCTGCAGTACTTGAATGCGGGAGGCCTGAATACACGGGGATATCAGGGCGCCCGAACAGGTCCAGAATCGCCAGTGCATTGGAAACGCCCTGCTCAACAAGGACATTCCCATAAGTCCCAGTTATGCCGATCAGGTCGGTTTCCGGGCTTCCCAGTGCATAGGCAATGGCAAGCGCATCATCAATACCTGTATCCAGGTCAAGGATCAATTTTTTACCGGTTGGTTGAACCATCATATACCTCTTTGTTATAGTGGGTCCTTAATTGTGAGGCAGCAGGCACGGCCTGCGGGATACCCCTCAAAGCTGTGCCTGCTGCGTCATCTATCTAATTATTATAATCCATCTATGTAAAACATGGATTTGCCGGTTACCAGACGAAAAGCCCGGCCATACCGGCAGACAGCAGGGATACAAGGATACCTGCCAGGAGCATGCGGCCTACATTCTTGGATATCAGGTCGTTTGTTTCCTTCCCGGCAAGCCCCTTGAAGCAGCCGATGATCATACCGACCGTGCTGAAATTGGCAAATGATGTAATGAATACAGTCAGTACAGCCTTATAGTGCGGGGCGAAAGCCCAGATAGTCTTTGTAACCTCATTCATGACTACGAATTCATTAGTCACCAGCTTCTTACCCATATATCCGGCCATCTGCCATGCAGTACCCGGATCCAGGCCAAGAAGGAGCGAGGGTATATAGAGGATCACGCCGAATATATGTTCCAGAGTAAGCTGAGGGTTGATAAGCCCGAGAAGCTTGTTGATCAGCGCTGCAAGGGCAACGAATGCAATAACATTAGCAGCAATGATAAGGATCAGCCTGCCGGCCCCGAGGATAGAATCGCCGAGGAAGGAGAAGAACGGCTCTTTCTTAGGCTTATTCGGATTACGTCTGAACGTTTTCTTCACCCATGCGGCAAAACGGTTGCCTGCCTGAGCAGGGACAGTGCCGGCTGCGGGAGTATTCCCAACTGCCTGTGCTGACACGCCATCAGCGGCTGCAGCCGGCGTACTGGCCGTATTATCTGCTGCAGCTGCAGGAGCAGAGGATATCCCCTCAGCCGGAGCTTCGATTGCCTCGCTGCTGTCTGCAATAGTAGCGATAACATCCTCCTCTTTGTCAACTTTGACCGGGTACAGAAGGTTGGCAACGATCAGAGCATTGATGCAGTTCAGCGGCACTGCTGTCAGGACATAGTCGCCTGGGACCATTGTGGTATATGCTGCAAGGATAGAAGCCGTTACGCAGCTCATTGACATCATGGCCAGCATAAGGTTCCTGGCGGGCTTCATCTTCTGGACCTGGAGCTTTGATACTGCAAGGGCTTCAGTATTGCCCAGGAACATCATTTCAATAGAGAAGAAAGTTTCAAATTTAGGCTGGCGTGTGATGAAGCTCAGCCCGCGCCCGATCCATTTGATGAGCCACGGGAGGAAGCCGATGTAAGTGAGGATATCAAACAGCGGGACAACGAGCAGGATCGGAAGCAGCGCTGAGGTAACAAAATTCACCGCATCGGGATGGGTACCATCAGCACCGACCCAGTTGGCAAGGGCAAAATTGATGCCTTTGAAAGCGACTTTAACAAGCTCGCTGAACGCACTGGCTGCAGCATGGACAGCGGCACGGCCCCACGGCAGAACGGTCAGCAGCCCCGCGATCACTATGTTCAGGGCCGTCATTATCCCGACCGATACCCACTGTATATGTTTACGGTCGTGCGAGAATATCCATCCAATCAGCAGGAATATGAGGATACCCACAATATTTATAGCAAGGTACATTATCTAATTCTCCTTTATTCCCCTTTCCCGGCAACCCGGAAAAGAAATTTGCTCCATTACGGATGCGACGGCACCGATGGGCATCCTTGCTTCCTAGCAAGCACAAGACTGGCAATAGCGCTACGCAATATCACCGGCGTCACCACAGCTATCCCCCAGTTGAGAAGATACCTTTTTTACAATACCATCACTTTGTCACATTTCAAGTGGTGTCCGCCACACTCCGCCCGGACATCAGCCCGTATACTTAGGCTGTGCTTAATATCTGCTGCAATACGCCTGATATACTGCGAATGGCAGAGGCCGGGCACCGCCGGCGATAATATCTGCTTCCTGTACGGTACAATGATCCCGCATATATAACATACCTGCAACCTATACAGAAAAGGACAGCCATGGCTCAGCTTTACTATAAATATGGGACGATGAATTCCGGCAAAAGCATTGAGATCCTTAAAGTAGCGCATAATTACGAAGAACAGGGCAAATCCGTTGCCCTTATGACCAGCTCTCTTGACACACGCGATGCGTATGGGGTGGTTTCCAGCAGGATCGGCCTCAGGCGTGAAGCAATCCCTATAAGCAGCGATATGGATCTTTTCGCTTATGTAGAAAACCTGGCAGACAGGCCCTCATGCATCCTCGTTGATGAATGCCAGTTCCTCAGCAAAAAGAACGTCTGCGCATTAGCCAGGGTCGTTGACGACCTCAATATCCCGGTCATGTGCTTCGGGCTTAAAAATGACTTCCAGAACGAACTTTTTGAAGGGTCGCATTACCTGCTCCTTATGGCAGATAAAATTGAGGAAATCAAAACGATCTGCCAGTACTGCGCCAAAAAAGCAATCATGGTTTTACGGATGAAAGACGGAAAACCTACATATGAAGGCGAACAGATCCAGATCGGCGGAAATGAGACTTATATACCCGTATGCAGGCACCATTATTTCCATCCCAAAATCTGACTGCGGCCTGACGGCAATAGAAACCCCGTCAGTCCCTACTTCCAGATGCCCTGCTGAAAACCAGCACCAGGACCAGCCCTAAAGCCTCGATCCCGGTAATGATCCACAGGATCTGCGAATATCCTGAAGCTAACAGTGCGGCCTGGGCCGGCGCCAGGGCTTTACCATAGCTGATGCCTGCGCCTGCACCAACCGAGCTTATCAGGCCTCCAAGGATAGTGACCCCCACAGCAGCGCTGCCCTGCATAGCAAGGTCATTCATCCCTACTCCCCTTCCGGTTTCGCTGCCCGGCAGCGTACTCAGCGAATTATTATATATCGGTGAAAAAATAAGGCCCATTCCTGTATAAAACAGTACGGCAGTTACAGAGAGCGCGGCCGCACCATACCTCAGGGTAAGCGCATAGCCCCCAGTCCCCAGGATCATCAGTACTGCCGCAGCGATAAGGCACGCCCGGCTGCCCCATCTGTTTATGAGGCTGCCTGAAAACGTTGCAATAACAGCTGCGCAGATGAAAGCGGGAAGGATAAGGAGGGATACCGTTGCTGAAGTTATCCCGTACAGCTTCTCCCCAACAGCATTGTATAAAGGTGCTGCAGCAAAATTGACACTGTAGAATACAACGATGAGGCTGATAGCTTTCAGCCAGCGGGCATTATGGAAAAAACCGGGAGTAATGAACGGGGCGCTGGCATAGTGGATATAAACGGCAAATACGGCAAAGAATACGGCAGAGGCGCCGAGCATCCACCAGGCAAGCTGGGAGAAAAACAGGATAAGGAGAGTCAGGGCGGCGCCGATGATGCCGAAGCCTGCAACATCAACCGACGTATGCCCGGCATCCCCTTTCGGGATATTCCTGGCAAGGACCGGAATAAATGCCGCGCTGGCCAGCGGTATAAGGAAAAGGTATGACCACTGGACCTCGCTCAGGAAACCGGCGCTGAGGATCCCCAAAGCAGCAGCGACCTGATAGCCCGCAGTATACAGCCCCAGATAGAACACTTTCTTTTTAGGTGCGAGGAACCGCGATGCCAGGACCATGTAGACTGATCCTGCTGCCTGATACCCGACGGTCTGCAGTATCCTGAATACGATGACAAGGGCAAGGCTGCCATGGAAAAGGAAACCTCCAGCCGAACCCACCAGCAGGATCCCGATGCCCCACCACATAAGCTTCCGAAGGGAAACGAAATCGCTGAGCGACCCGTAAATAAAGCAGACGATCCCCAGAGCCGCAGCAGGAAGCGCCGTGATAAGCGTAGCCTGGGAACCGCTGGCCTGCACATCGGCCCCTACCCGCACGGCAACCAGGTTGAAACCCTGCAGGCACAGTGTGCCCAGCATAAAGATAATAAGGAGCGGCACCAGGGAGGCAGCAACAGCCTTCTCGGAAACTGACCCCTGTGATCCTTTATCCCCACCCTCAGGGGCGACTGTGCCTGCGGCCATAGTGCTGTCGATTTGAGTCATATGCATACGATAATACAAACTGCAGTCTAACCGGACAGGGACATGTCGCCGCCCCGCGAAACCTGCCGCGCCCTCAGGGTCACAGGATTACGTCATATTTTGTCATGCAGCATGCAGCCGGGGGTTATGCAGCTGCGAAACCTGACCGTCAAGGTCACGGAGGACCTTGCGCACCTTGCGGTCAGACATATCGCGCAGTTCAAGGCTGTCGAGCCCGTCTGCACTGGCGGCGCTATCAATATCTGTATGGGTATCCTTAAAAGCCCTGCCCTTCTTGCGGAGAGCGGCATGGCCGCATGCCATCGCCCGGGAAACAACAATGAAGCCGGTATGCCCTATCATCTGATGGTTCGGCCGTACTGCCAGCCCGTCTGCTTTCCATGTTCGCTCAATCGTCTCTGTGATCTCAGGTTCAGTCCACGTACCGGAACTGCGGAGCCTTTCCGCCAGCCGGCTGACCTGTGTAACAGTTGTCACATAGCAGGCCAGCACACCGCCCGGAGAGATGACACGGTATGCCTGTTCCAGGCGGTTCCACGGATCCAGCATATCAAGGACGATACGGTCGTAATAATTTTCAGGAAGGCCGGCACAGCATATATCAAAACTGCCTACAGCCACCTTCCACCATGAAGGCTCATACCCATAGAAAACAGTAGCGTTAGCCTTGCATATCCTCGCGAATTCCTCACGGATCTCGATAGTTGCCACTTCCCCGCCGGAGCCAACAGCCTCAAGGAGGCTGATGCTCATTGCCCCGCTGCCGCCGCCGGATTCCAGCACACGCATGCCGCCGCGGATATCCCCAAGCTGAAGGACCTGGGCAATATCTTTGGGATACATGATCTGCGCGCCGCGGGGCATGGAAAGCACATAATCAGCAGTACGGGGACGCATAGCGCAGTATTTCCAGCCGCCGAGCTTTTTTCCCGGACGCCACGGTTTTATGGAATCCTGGAATTCATCAGTACGGACATAAGGGGTACCTGCAGCTCCGGAAGTATCCTGACGGCTATCGGGGTTTTCTGCAAAAGTGCGCTGCGCATCTGCAGTAGTGATCACCGTGCCTTCTGAAACCCCGATAATGTCATCATGCATAATAAAGCCATGGCCAGTCTGTGTATATCCGCCGGGGACAAGCTGTATTGTTATTTTATCCATTTTACGGTCAGTCAGCTGGGCTTTCTCGCCCGCACAGAATGCGCCCCGTCGTATTGCCATTACCTGTATCCCTGCAGTTTAACTGTTATGCTGATAAGACAGTCCTATCCATGAAGGACTTTCTCATATACATCGATAGTATTATCTGCGATAGTCTCCCATGAGAATACTTCCCGCGCACGCCTGTATCCTGCCCTGCCCATTTCCCGGGCACGGTCCATATCGCTGAACATATCATCAATAGCAGCAGCCATGTCGTGGACAAATTTATCCGGGTCGGTAGGCGTCCCTGTCCCGTCGCGCAGCTGGTCGAAATGGATAAGGAGCCCTGTTTCGCCGTCAGCAACGACTTCAGGGATACCGCCGGTAGCACTGCCCACTACAGGAAGGGAGCATGCCATTGCCTCAAGGTTCACGATGCCCAGCGGCTCATAAATGCTCGGGCAGATAAAAGCATCGCAGCCGTGTTCCAGAGCATTGAGTTCCGGCCTGGGAAGCATCTCTTCTATCCAGACGATATTCCCGCGTTCACGGTCGAGGTCTGCAAATGCTTCGCGGACTTCCGCCATGATCTCAGGGGTATCCGGCGCACCTGCACACAGGACGACCTGGATGTCCTTGCTGATCAGCGGCAGGGCTTTGAGCAGGTACGGAAGGCCTTTCTGGCTGGTTATCCGCCCGACGAAAAGCAGTGTAGGCTTTGAACGGTCAATATGGTAGCGGTCGAATACCTGCCACGCGGGATCATCGTCTGCGGGGGTGGCGAACTCATCCATAGTGATCCCGTTGTAGACGACGTGGACCTTTTCGGGGTCTATCTGCGGATAGGCCTGAAGGATATCTTCTTTCATGCCGTTTGATACGGCAATGACCGCGTCTGCATTAAGATAGGCATCCTTTTCAGCCCATGAACTCAGATTGTATCCGCCGTCCAGCTGGTCAGCCTTCCACGGGCGGAAAGGTTCAAGGCTATGGGCAGTAACAACGAGCGGGATACTGTTCAGCTGCGATGCCAGCCTGCCCGCAAGGCAGGAATACCAGGTATGGGCGTGGACAAGGTCGGAATGGACATCTTTTGCCATCTGGAGGTCAATATCGAAGGTTTTCAGTGCAGCATTGGCGCCTTCCATGGAACTGTCGACATCATACCCTGCAACTTCCAGCGACCCCTGCGACCCCGGTGCAAGGGCAGGGATATCACCCGGTGTCCGGGCCCCGTCAAAAGCCCGCACAGTCACATCTATCTTACGCGCCAGTGCGTGGGACAGTTCTTCAACATGGACCCCGGCCCCGCCGTAAACATGCGGAGGGAATTCGCGGGTCAACAAATCAATATGCATAATAAAACTCCTTTGCCGGTCCCGATCCGTGGCTCAAGATCCACCGCCCATAAGTGCATGCATCCGAACCCGTCCCTTCTATTCTACGCCAAATCCGCAGCGAAAACACAGGTATATAAAAAATACAGAACTGCCGGCTTTCCGTCTGGGGAGGCCGGCAGTTACATGGGGAAACAGGAATATGGCCAGTTAGATGGCTGTCCCGTTCTCATCAAGGTTAGGATTGTCCCTCATCGGGCGGGCCAGGAAAAAGATATTAAGGACGCCCAGGCAGAACAGGACCGTAACAACGATGATCACCGGCAGCTTTGGCGGTACCCAGATCATCACGATAAAAGCAATGGCTGTGCAGATAAGCAGTGCCCAGTTCAGTACTGTAAACCACCAGTGGATGGGGTGCGCGTGACGGCTAGCCGCACGGCGGCGGCGCAGCTCCTGTGCCCTAGCAGCCTGCAGCCTTTCCTGCCGGCGTGCCGAACGCTCCCTGCTTTTCTGCTGGTGTTTTTTATTCCGTGCTGACTTGTCAGGGGCTACACCTGGATCCGCTGAGGGGACAGCCTCCGCTTCAGCCTGTTGGGTACTGCTGGATGGCTTCCATTCGCCGCCTTTGCGGTCCTGCAGATGGACAGACCGCGTATTGAGGCTCTGCGCGTCAAGCGCGCCTGAAACTGAGCGGTCCTGTTCTTTATACTGAGGCTCTTCCTGCCCCCGGCGCCTGCGTCTTTCAGCAGCGCGGCGCTCCCTGCGGTTTACCATATGCATCCTCCTGGTTGGACTATCAAACACACTGCTTGCAAGTATAACTAATACAGGGAACTTAGACCCCGGAAGCTGCTGCCATAGGCTGATGCACTATGCTGTTACAATCCGTATGCCTCGAACAGTTTCCCAATAACCAGGTCGTTGAGGAGCCTGCCGCGCACTGTAGGGACCACAGCCGACCGGGAAGGATCATAAGTAATAAGGCCATCCCCAATAAGGCTGTCAATACAGCCTTCCACAGGCTGCCGGCCTGCCAGCCGGCTGATCTCACTGATTTTCAATCCATCCCGTATACGCAGGCCGAGCATTATACGTTCCTCAAGATCCTCAGAATCGCTGGCCCTCTCACTGCTCTGCCACGGTACAGCCTCCGCATTCATCGCCTCTGCCCAGCGTTTCGGATGAGCTATATCCCAGGCCCTTAAACGGGCTGCGTTGTAATGCGAATGCGCCCCCGGCCCTATCCCGGCCCAGTCGGCATTATGCCAGTACCCCAGATTATGCCGTGATTCATCACCGGCAGCCGCCCAGTTGGAAATCTCATACCACCGGAGCCCCGCCCTGGAAAACATGTCGTCTGCAATGCGGTACTTTGCAGCCTGGTCATCATCGCTGGGCCCTGCAAGCTTTCCGCCTGCAATCCTGCGCCCCATCGATGTATGCGGCTCAACAGTCAGCGCATACGCTGATACATGCGTGACCCCAAGGCTGAGCGCCGTCCGGATGCTCATGCGCCAGTCATCCTCGCTTTCATGCGGCGTCCCATATATCAGGTCTACACTGGACCTCAGGCCATAATGCCGGGCTGCTGCAACACCGGCTTCCACATTGGCCGGAGTATGGGTGCGGTCCAGCGTGGCCAGCACTGAAGGCACAGCAGACTGCATACCGAACGATATCCGGGTAAACCCGCCATCTCTAAGCTCAGCTATATATCTGTCATCAATGGTATCAGGGTTGGCTTCAGCGGTGGCCTCTGCATCCGGTTCAAGGCCCCAGATATCGCGGACAGCATGGAGCATGCGCACCAGGTCATGCGCAGGAAGGATGGTGGGTGTCCCTCCCCCGAAGAATACCGTTGCTGCCGGCGGCTCGCATATCCCTTGGTATTCCTGCCACTGCCTGACCAGGGCCATTTCCCTGACAGCAAGGTTTGCATAATTTTCACGGCTTGCCCCGCCGCCCATGTCGTGCGCGGTATACGTGTTGAAATCGCAATATCCGCAGCGCTTCATGCAGAATGGGACATGTATATAGACACTGTACATAACACGCTCTGCCGCCGCTTACTTCGCCTTTTCGGCGGCACGGATCTTATCCCTGGTATCCCTGTCGTTCGTATTGCCCGTAGCCAGTGCTGCAACGAATGCTTCCTGGGGGACTTCCACATGCCCGAGCATTTTCATCCGTTTTTTGCCGGCTTTCTGCTTTTCCAGAAGCTTGCGCTTACGGGTGATGTCGCCTCCATAGCATTTGGCGAGCACATCTTTGCGCAGCGCACGGATATTCTCCCGGGCAATGATCCTTGCACCGATCGCAGCCTGGACCGGTATTTCAAACTGCTGCCGCGGGATAAGCTCACGGAGCTTTTTCGTCATCATAACGCCATACGCATAAGCCTTATCACGATGGACTATGGCGCTGAAAGCATCGACCGGTTCCCCCTGGATGAGGATATCCACCTTCACAAGATCAGCATCCTGCTCGCCGTCTTCATGGTAGTCAAGGCTGGCGTACCCCTTCGTCCTGCTTTTCAGCTGGTCGAAAAAGTCGAAAACGATCTCCGCCAGAGGCAGCCGGTAGTGCATTTCCACCCGTTCAGGGCTCAGATATTCCATCGTCCCCATCTGCCCGCGCCGTTCCTGGCACAGCTCCATGACCGGCCCTATGAACTCTTTCGGAAGGATGATATCAGCAGCTACCATCGGTTCGGTTACCCGCCTCACCTTGCCCTCGGGGAATTCGCTCGGGTTCGTAACATGATGGTTGGAACGGTCCTCCATCTCTACATCGTAGGTAACGCTGGGAGCCGTAGAAATAAGGTCAAGCCCGAATTCACGGCTCAGCCGTTCCGATACGATCTCCATATGGAGCAGGCCGAGGAACCCGCACCGGAATCCGAAGCCTAAAGCAACAGAGGTCTCCGGTTCGTATACCAGTGCTGCATCATTAAGCTTCAATTTGTCAAGCGCATCACGAAGGTCAGGGAACTGCGCATTATCGATAGGGAAAAGCCCGGCGTACACCATAGGCCGGGGATCCTGGTATCCCGGAAGCGGTTCTGAGGCCGGGGAGGATTCCTCGGTGATCGTGTCCCCCACTTTTGACTGGCTCACATCTTTCACACCAGTGATGATATAGCCGACCTCGCCTGCGCACAGCTGCCCGGCCGGCTCCATATCAGGGCTGATAACGCCAAGTTCAATAGGGTCGTGCACAGTCCCCAGGCCCATCATGCGTATTTTCCGGCGGCTGTGGAGCGTGCCGTCTATCATACGGATATAGGTAACGATCCCCCGGTACGAATCGTACACAGAGTCAAAAATCAGTGCGCGCGCGGGGCCTTCAGGATCCCCCTCAGGGGCAGGGATATCTGTAACGATACGGTCGAGGAGTTCAGAGACCCCTTCGCCGGTTTTCCCTGAGACCCTCAGTATTTCCGATTCATCTACACCCAGGAGGCCTGCTATCTCAGCAGCATGCTTGTCGGGCTCCGCGCTGGGGAGGTCTATCTTATTCAGCACAGGGATAATGGCGAGGTCATGGTCTATTGCCATATAAAGGTTAGACAGCGTCTGCGCTTCAATACCCTGTGTAGCATCAACAAGAAGCACGGCACCTTCACAGGCCGCGAGTGACCGCGAAACTTCGTAGGAAAAATCCACATGCCCAGGGGTGTCGATCATCCCCAGCGTGTATTCCTGCCCGTCGAAAACCCATGGTACGCGGACAGCCTGGGATTTGATAGTGATGCCCCTCTCCTGTTCGATATCCATACGGTCGAGGAACCGGTCATGCATCTCACGCTGCCCAACGATACCGGACAGCTGGAGTATCCGGTCAGCTACGGTAGACTTCCCGTGATCGATATGCGCAATAATGCAGAAATTCCGGATAAACGGCTGCCGGGTAAAACCGGGCTGGTTCTTTTCTGCCATTACTGCTCCTCATAAACATACCGGCGTGCTTCTGCACACTCACAGTTGCCTATTGTACCAAGTACCGATCTACGATACGCGGATATGCAGGCGTGTTCTGCACCGGACGGCAGCCGGAGTGTCCGTTTTACATAACCCGTGATATTATATGTCTCTGTATGCCGTACGGAAAATTATCGTTTGGAGATTACATTGGCAAATATTAAGTCGCAGAAGAAGCGCATTCTCACTAATGAGAAGGCCCATCAGCGTAACGTGGCTTTCAAGAGCCAGCTGAAGCATGCTATCCGCAAAACTCGCGAGGCTATTGCAGCAGGGGATAAAGATGAGGCTCAGAAGGCCTATGCACTCGCTTCCCAGAAGCTTGACAAGGCAGCAGGGCGCGGCGTGATCCACAGGAACAATGCCGCAAACCATAAGTCAGCCCTTGCCCTTGCAATCAACGCAATGTAAAACTGTGCGCATATGCATGTGATATGCATATAACCGCTTGCTATCCGGGACCTTCGGGTCCCTTTTTTATATCCATATTTATATCCCTAGACGGGGCACAGCTCCGCCCTTTATAACAACCTTCAGGCCCGGGTTTCCATACTTCCTCTTATGAGGACTGTTTCCTGTACACTGGGAACGTGAATCACACTATAGCCATGGAGAGCAATACGGCACTTGTAGTTATCGAGTACCTCGGCGTCCTTTTTGCAGGGATCAACGGCGGGCTCGTTGCCGTCCATAAAAAGCTCGACGTGTTTTCCATTATGGTCTGCGCATGGATCACCGCGCTTGGCGGAGGTTTTATCCGCGATATCGCCATGGGCGACATACCGCCGGCAGGCATCTCCAATTACAGTTTTATCCTTATCACTTGTGCTGCAGGCATTATTGTTGTTTTTGCCCATCTCGAGCTTGACAGCATGTACTGGCCGCTCATAGTGACCGATGCCCTGGCAACTGCCCTTTTCGCTGTTGATGGCACGGCAAAAGGCCTGATCTTCGGTTTCAACGGGGGGACAGCAATATTCCTGGGGATGTTTACTGCATTCGGCGGAGGGACGCTGCGGGATATCCTGCTGAAAGATATCCCCCTTGTCATCAGGGACAAGCATTTTTATGCTGTTCCCACTGTAGTGGGATGCATCCTTACCGTATTCGCCATGCGGTCTGCCATGCAGAACCATATCACGGTAGGCGTGGAAGCCGCCCTTGACATAATTATCGTTGCGGCTGTAATCGCAATACGCCTGCTGTCTGTCCACTTCAACCTTCTGATCCCCGGGGCGATGCCGCGCAAAACTAACCAGTTCCAGGCAACAAAAACTTTCATGACCAATGCTACCCATCATATGAAAGACCGCACCAAAGCATGGAAAAGGAAACCTGGAAACGGGCGTTCTGCAAAAAATCGCCGCAGCAGGCTGCCCCATAATGACAGCACCATACCGGATCAGGGCTGATAAATCAGGACTCGTAGGCTTTTAGCCTAGCCGGACGGCGAAATCCATACACTATGCAAAAGTAACAATATAAATAAGACACCCGTATAAATAAAGCTCCCGGTGCCTGTGCGCTCCGGGAGCCTGTTTTGCTATGCAGCTTTTATTCTGCACTTTCGCTGCTGTCGGACTCTGCGGCAGGGGTTTCCCCGGCAGCTTCCGCATCCCCGGCAGGGGCGGCGGCTTCCTCAGCAGGTACCGTGACGGATACAACGGATTCCTCAAGGTTGTCGAGCACCAGTTCGGCGCCCTTGGGAAGCTTGATATCCTTGGCAAAGATGTGGTCGCCTTCAACCATGCCTTCTACAGACAGAGTGATATTTTCAGGAAGGTTGCTGACATCAGCACGCATAGTGAGGTTCTGGATATCAACAAAGGCTACCGCTGCACCCTTTGGAGTCCCCTCAACGAATACGGGCACTTCGACCTCAACCTTTTCGCCCGCATGGACTTCATAAAAATCAATATGCTCGATATTGCGGCTTACAGGGTTCCGCTGGATCTCGCGGGCTACTGCAAGCCTGGTTTCTTTGCCGAATTTGATTTCAATCAGGGCATTTGCACGGCGCATTGCCAGTGTTGCTTCCTTCTGAGGGAGCTTAACAAACACAGGCTGCCTGCCGCCTTCATAAATTGAAGCCGGGATAAGGCCTGCCACACGCATGCGGCGCGCAGCGCCTTTTCCGAATTCATCACGGACTTCGCCGTTAAGTGTTATATCTGCCATAATGTACTCCTTTCATTGGCCTTGGACCTATCGCACGCCAACAGAGCACACGGCTTAACGTTATGCATCAGAAGCTGAGTCGATCACGGGTATTATCCCCTCGCCAAAGCACAGTGAAACTATACCAGCCTGTGCGGATTTTGCATTGTATATACATATATACCGTATTATCGGTCAGATATATTTACTTGCCTCGCTGATGCTCAGCTTATCCATTTCTGCACCGTATTCAGCGATAAAATCCCTGACCCATCCGGGATCTGTTTTTGAATAATCCCTCAGGGCCCATCCGATAGCCTTATTGATAAAGAACTCATCACTGCCGAAATTATTGACGAGTATTTTTTCCAGAAGCTGCGTATCGGTTTTCTCTTTTCTGCCCAGCTGATGGCCTATTGCAGCCCTCCTTACCCAGATATCACTGTCCTGGGACCATTCCAGCATAACAGTATTGGCCCTGCTGTCCCTCAGGCCGATATTGCCTGCTGCCTTATCCAGGAAATCAATAGTATCCCACCACTGTTTCGATCTGATAAGTTCAAGTATTTTGGGAAGATCATCGTATGTAAGGCTGCTGTTGAGCGCAAGAAGGTAATCGTATGCACAGTACTGGAACTCCCTGTGGTCATCTTCATAGCATTTATCTATGAAATCCCAGTCAACAACCCCTTTCTTCCTTTCCTCTTTCAGGAAACTTTTATACAGTTTCCTCCTCAGGGGCGTTGGTATGCCGTAATACCTGAATTTGCCCCTCATATATTTCGACATCGCATCCGCCTGCATACTGTCTGAATTATCTTCAAAGATACCTCTGATCATCATGTATTTATCCATAAACCCCGCCTTTGAATACGTCTTTTTCCAGATTACACATTAAACTGGAAGTACATAAGTGAAGAATTACGACCACAAGTGCATATAAGGAGCGGGTATGGGATTCCTCAACAGTGTTAAAAGCAGGATACAGGGCATCGTACCTTCGCACGGTGAAGAAGCATATCCTGAACAGGAAAACCTGTATTCCGAAGATACCGGAAGCCCTTTTACTGCGGCAGAGGGTATCCCCCTGCCGCACACAGACTACTGGTCTGAGAATTACCCGACCACCACATATATTGATGAAAAGACCCATCTTCTGACCAGCACCACAGAAGGCGTTACTGATATCCCTGACGATATGACGATCTATTCGCTGTACGCAGACCGCGCGCGCAGGACCGGTGACGGGCCGCTTTTCCACTTCAAAGATAACGGCCGGTGGGTCACCAAAAGCGCCAATGAAGCCCTGGAAGATATACGCGCTGCGGCAAAAGGCCTGATGCACCGGGGCCTGAAGATTGGCGACCGTGTTGCTTTCATGTGCCGTACAAGCTATGAATGGGATATCGTTGACGCAGCTGTGCTGTCAATAGGCGGGGTGCTTTCTACGATCTATGACACAGACTCAGCAGCGCAGATCCGGACTATCGTCAATAATTCCGATGCAAAAGTGCTTATAGTCCAGACACGCGATATGCTGGAGCGCGCTGACGGCGCTATTGAGGACTGCAGGTCGCTTAAGCATATTTCCTGCCTGGAGAATGGGGCGCTTCAGGAGCTCCAGGCATACGGGCGGTCGGTTTCCGATGAAGAGCTTGACAGGCGTATAGCTTCAGTAAAGCTCGACGACCTGTGCACGATCGTTTACACCTCCGGTTCCACTTCAGCACCTAAAGGCGTTGAGCTCACCCAGCGGAACCTGGTCGCTTTTGCACTCAATATCAACGCATTCATCCCGGACCTGCTGAATACCGATGACGGCTCCATCCTTATGTTCCTGCCGCAGGCGCATGTTTTCGCCCGCGCGATCAATTACGGCGTAGTCTACAGCTCTATCCAGGTATATATCGCTACGGGGATCAGCACGCTTATCTCCGATCTCCAGGCAGCAAAGCCTACTATTATGATCGGCGTGCCCCGCGTATTTGAAAAAGTCTATAACGCTGCTTCGCAGAAGGCAGGCCATGGTATCAAAGGGCGGATCTTTGCCTCTGCGACTAAGACTGCGCGCAATTATATGACGAATGTATCCGACAACGGGAAGGCAGGTTTCCCCCAGACCGTACTTCATGCGGCGTACGGCCCCCTGGTGTATTCATCCCTTAAGGAGGCACTTGGCGGACGCGCGAAATGGCTTGTCTGCGGCGGTGCGCCTATAGACCCGCAGCTACTGAGCTTCTTCCGAGGTGCCGGCATACCGGTATATGAGGGGTATGGTATGACTGAGACTTCCGCCCCGTGCACTTTCAACCCTCTAGGTACCCCGTTCCACGCCGGTTCTGTAGGTATAACGTTCCCGGGCTTCTCCATCCGGATCAGCGAGGAAGATGAGATCCAGATCAGGGGCGAAGGCGCATTCAGACGTTATCATAAGAATGATGAGGCCACAAAACAGGCATTTACCGACGACGGATGGATCGCCTCAGGTGATCTTGGGGCTTTTACCCATGACGGTTTCCTCTATATCACAGGGCGCAAAAAGGACCTTATCATCACAGCAGGCGGAAAGAATGTTTCCCCCACGCCCATAGAGGAGGCTATCCGCAGATGCCCCCTCGTTTCCCAGGCAGTAGTCCTTGGTGATAAGCGGCCGTTCATAAGCGCCCTTATCACCCTTGATGAAGAAAGCTTGAGGGACTGGCTTGGCGCGAATTCCCTTGACAGGGATATGAGCCTTGATGACGCTGCTGATAACGCTGCTGTCCGCGGTGAGATACAGAAATACGTGGATCTGGCGAATGAAGGCGTATCACGTGCTGAATCCGTAAGGAAATTCATTGTGCTGCCTGAGGATTTTTCGCAGGATAACGGCATGCTCACCGCTTCCATGAAAGTGATCCGTCCGCATGTCATAAAGCGCTATCAGAAGCTGCTTGATACCCAGATGTACACACCACGGAGGAAAAACTCTTAAAAGTTAAAGCTCCTTCTGCTGCCCCTGTTTTTCAAAGGGATACCATACGCCCCAGTTGTGGCGCAGGGCATCCATCAGGCGCATGATGAACAGTGTCTCCTCATGGGGCATCTCCGGGCATTCCACAGCGTTGCGGCGTATAGCATCAATACTCGCCATTACTTCGTATTCAAACCCGGTGATCTGTTCAGGTGTCGAAAGGGTCCTGACAGCTTCGCCTGCCTTGTTGTATACAGTGATGGTTCCGGGGTTATTGATATTGTCAACAGTAATATGCCCGTCCTCCCCCTGGATAACGCCGTTGCGGTCAGAGGTGCAGTCTATTGCCGACGTAACTGTCGCCTTGACCCCGTTATCAAGCCAGATAGCTGACACGTTAGACCCATCGACTTTCTTATCGGTAAGCTTCGCAGCAGTCATGATATCATGCGGATCAGCGTCAGGGAAAAGCATGCGGACAAAATTAAGCGTATAAACGCCCACATCGAGCAGGGCCCCTCCGGCCAGTGCAGGCTCCACTATGCGCTCCTTGTATGTTATGGGGTACGACAAGTCTGCATGGACCGCATGCACCGGTCCGATCCCCTCTTCCCCTCTGCCGGCCATGGCGTCAAGGATCATCCGGCGGCTTGGCATATACCGCGTCCATATCGCCTCGGCACACAGCAGCCCGGTCCTGTGTGATACTTCTATCACTTTCCTGGCCTGCTCTTCTGTTGCGGTAAATGATTTCTCAACGAGTACGTTCTTGCCGTGCTCCATACATGCAATGGCCTGTTCTGCATGGAATGCATGAGGTGTAGCAATATAGACGAGATCCACAGCCTCATCGTTGAGCAGCTCATCGTATGACCCGTACGCATGCGCGAATCCGTATTTTTCTGCAAACCCCTGCGCCCGCTGCCGGTCATCCCGTGTTGCCGCGGCATAAAGGCTTACAGCCTTGCTGTACCGGACATCGTTTCTCATTCCTGCCAGGGTTGCAGCCATCCGTTCAGCGATACGGCCAAGGCCGAGTATCGCCACATTAACAGCGGCATCTTCACTGCCGTTATGGATACTCATATGAACTCCTTATTCCTGTATATCCCTGTAATGCTGATTTATATAAACCCCAGCCGCTGGATCTTCTTAGGGTCGGACTGCCAGCTTTTGGCAACCTTAACATGCAGATCCAGCGCCGCTTTCTGCCCTACCAGACGGTTGACCGGGGTCCTCAGCTTCTTTTTTACTTTTACCAGGTTCTGTGCCTTCCGCCCAATAATGATAGGCTTCTGGGAATCACGTTCTACATAGATCGAAACATGGACTATGGCCTTGCCGCCTTCCTGCGCAGTATCCCCTTCAGCTTCCCCAGTTTCAGGATACTCCACCGAATCCACCACTACAGCCAGGGAATGGGGGAGCTCATCGTCAAGCTCTTCAAGGAAGGTCCCGCGGATAAGCTCTGCTATCGTTTCCTCAGGAGGCTCTTCAGATACCTGGCCTTCAGGATACATCTGGGGGCCCTCCGGCACGGCCTCACGAAAAACGCCAAACACTTCATCAACATTATCTGACTGTAATGCGGATACGGGGACGATCTGCGAGAAATGCCCGAACTGGTCAATTTCCATGATCTTATCGATCAGGCTATCCCTTGTGCAGCGATCGATTTTAGTGATCACCCCTAGAACAGGCTTGGACCATTGCCATTGCCCCTCACTGTCCTTATGGGAAAACTGCTGGCGCAGGCGGCTGAGGATCCTCCTGTCCCCGGGGCCGATCTCCTGGTCGGCAGGCAGAAGGAAAGCGACAGCATCGCTGTCCACCAGGGATTCGTCAACGATATCATTAAGCCGCTGTCCCAGGACTGTCCTCGGCCTATGTATCCCGGGGGTATCGACCAGGACGATCTGGCAGGATCCTGTGGTGACGATAGCACGAATAGCTTTACGTGTGGTTTCAGGCTTTGATGATGTGATAGCGATCTGCCTGCCTGCAAGGGCATTGATAAGGGTCGATTTGCCGACATTCGGGCGTCCGACAACAGCAATGAACCCTGACCGGTAACCTTCAGTGCCGGCGTTATCCTGATTTTCAAGCATGTTTTCCCTACCTTCACTCATTGCCGTCATCCTCGCTGCTGCCGCCGGGCTGACGGCCTATGCTTTCCCGTTCAACAACTATCGTGGAGACTTTCTTGCGGCGGCCGGCCTGATCCACAGCTGTCAGCTGCAGCCCATGGATTGCGGCTGTTGAACCTACGATCGGCACACTCCCCAGGGCTTTGGTAAGCAGCCCGTATACCGTATCCACATCATCCTCATCTATATCCATTTCGAAAAGCTCTTCAATATCGGCAAGAGATGTGCGCGCAGGGACCTTCCAGCCGCCGTTTTCCAGCTGTTCGGGATCCTGGCGCTGTACACGGTCATGTTCATCTTCCATTTCGCCGACGATCTGTTCCAGTGCATCTTCAATAGTCACCATACCTGCGATGCCGCCGTATTCATCAACAACTACCGCTACATGCTGCCGTTCAGCCTGCATATCGTGGAACAGGTCGTCAACCGGCTTGGATTCCGGTACGAGCATTGGGCTGCGGGTTATAGTATCGACGGTACGGCTGCCGGCTGAGGGGTTGAAGGCAACTGCACGGACAGCATCTTTCAGGTATGCCATCCCGGCGAGGTCGTCAACAGACTCTCCGATAACGGGTACCCGGGAGAAGCCAGACCTCGAGCACATTTTCAGCAGGCTGCCCAGTGTTGTGCCCGTTCCGACACAGAACATATCAGTCCTGGGGACCATGATCTCACGTGTGAGGGTATCTGACAGCGTTAATACATTACGCAGCATTTCAGAAATCTCTTTGTCGAAAATATTATTTTCGACAAGCCGTTCGATTGCTGCACGCCCCTGCTCAAGATGGGCTTTTTCAACCTCTTCATCATCAGACAGGTTCTGCTCTTCGAGCCTGGAAGACCTGTTCTTCTCCGAGTGGAGGGTGAATGGCGTCAGAGCCAGGACAAACGCCACCAGACGGGAATACCGCATCATAACGTGGACAGAATCGATACTTGATGTCCGCGGACGGACAAAATTCGATATGACTGCCACGGCCAGCGCTGCAATGGCCCCTGAAAGCAGCTGGAGCCATACTGCAGCGCCGACAAGCTGGGCAATAACCGCTATAAAAACGCCTTCGCATATATTGGCAACGATCCGCATAAAAGAGCATGATGCAGCTGTAGCATAACGATGCGTGACAAACTTCTGCACCGCATGGATACGCTTAAGCTTCCTCCTGCTGACAAAATCGGATTCATCATTCGTCTGTACCTCAACAACCATATTGTTGAGCGTTGACCGTGATACCCGGCCGATAGCGGTTTCGCAGACCGCCATGATGATAGCAAACCACACAGTAAGGATTGCTGCAGCAGTAAGGGCTCCGACAGCGACCAGTGTTGGGATATCCATTATTCTGCCGCACTTTCCCCGGCAGCTGCATCTGCAGCCGTATCTGTATCAGTATCGGTATATGTGATAAAGCCCTCACTGTCCGTACCGCTGCTGCTGCCAGGAGGGGCCACATCATTGAGCGTCCCTGATCGCACAGAAAGGAAAGTAAGCAGGAGCTGGCGCTGTATGCCGAACATGCGCTGTTCGTCTGCGGGGGTCGAATGGTCATACCCCAGGAGATGGAGGATCCCGTGGACCGTCAGGAGCATCATTTCTTCGATCGTGGAATGCCCCGCAGCAGCAGCCTGATCCGCTGCCACCCGGGGGCAGAGGATGATATCGCCAAGCAGCCCTTCCGGATAATTTCGCCCGTTCCCCGGACGCAGCTCATCCATCGGGAAACTCATGACATCAGTAGGCCCTTCAAGGTTCATCCAGCGCATATGCAGCTGGGCCATAGGCTCAGGCTCAATAAAGGAGACCGACAGGTCACTGTGTGTACTGACATGCATCTGGTCCATCGTCCATACTGCCAGATCGGAAAATACCATAGGATTGATATCCCATTGGGTCTCATTAGTAATATCAACGCTCACTGCTGTTCCTCCCCCCTGTGTTCTGCTTCCTGCCTGCCGCCGTATTCCTGATAGGCATCTACTATCCTGGCGACCAGGCTGTGCCTGACCACATCACGGCTGTCAAGGTGTATGAAAGCAATATCATCAACACCTCCAAGGATATCTTCGATATCCTTGAGCCCTGAGTTGCGTACTGCGAAATCGACCTGTGTGGAATCCCCAGTAATGATCATACGGGTGTTGAATCCTAAACGGGTCAGGAACATCTTCATCTGATGCTGTGTTGTATTCTGCGCTTCGTCAAGGATCACATAAGCATCATTCAAAGTCCGTCCGCGCATATATGCGAGCGGAGCCACTTCAATGGTGCCGTTGGACAGATAGCGCTGCAAGCGTTCATTGCCCAGCATGTCGGCAAGGGCATCATACAGAGGGCGCAGATAGGGATCCACTTTCTCATCGAGCGTCCCCGGAAGGAACCCCAGGGATTCCCCAGCCTCTACAGCGGGCCGGGTAAGGACGATCCGCCGCACTGTCCCGTCATCAAAAGCCCGCACTGCTTTGGCCACAGCAAGATATGTTTTCCCCGTTCCTGCCGGGCCTATGGCAAATGTCACAGTATGCGTCCCTATAGCACTGACATATGCTGCCTGTCCCGGTGTTTTCGCACGTACCGGGGTACCGTGCGCCATAGTGATAACACTGGGTATACGTCCGCCTAATGTATGCACAGTGCCTAAAACACCGTTATCGCTGCTTCCTGTGCCGGCGGCACCTTTGCGGTGCAGATCCGGGCTGTCTGAGCTGGTGTCGCCCCGCGGATTACGCGAAATGATCTTCCTCTCTTTGCGGTCCGCTTTTCTGGATATCCTGTGATTCAGCAGCCTGCCCGCCTCATCCGCATCAATCGGCGCTGTATAGGCGGCATCAATAAGCCCATGGATAAAACTTTCCGCCTCCTCTGCCTGCGGTTCAGTCCGTGAATACTGGGACACGATCGCGACCCTATTCCCGCGGACGGCTATAGACAGTTCGGGATACGCTTTTTCAACTATACGGATAACCCTGTCTTCCGGACCGAATACTGATACCGGTTCAAGTTCTTCCGGTATGATAACAGTTCTTGTTGTTGACGCCATATAGCTGCAGGACTACCCCTCTAATTTTTCCCCGGTAAGCACGTGTGCATGGACATGGAATACACTTTGCCCTGCATCTTCCCCGGTGTTGAACTCCAGACGGAAATGGCCATGGTATTCCTCATCCGCTATATGCTGGGCAACATTAACGATATCAGCCAGTTCTGCGGGGTCTGACTCAGCCAGTTCATGCACATCGGCATAATGTTTTTTCGGTACTACGAGTACGTGGACTTTCGCCTGGGGATGGGCATCTTTAAAAGCATACGTTGTACTGTTCTCAAACACTTTAGTGCTCGGCACTGTGCCGGCAACAATCCTGCAGAACAGGCAGTCTTCTTCAGTATGCATTTTAAGCTCCTTTTTGGCTTATATCTTACCGGATATCCTCTATATTGGCTCCTGCCGTCCTGCACTGAACCTCCCAAAAGCCTCGGAAAGCAGAGCCAGTGCAACAGGGCCGGCACTCGAAGCGCGCAGGATATTCCTGCCCAACAGTGTTATATACGCCCCGGCAGATCTCAGCTGTTCAATCTCACTGCTGCTGATCCCACCCTCAGGGCCTGCAGCAATATAAATATATCTGGGGGCTGATGCGCTGCCCCCTGCATCATGGGCAGCACCATCGTCCATGGGCCGGGCATACTGTCCTAAAAGCGTCCGCGATATATCCCCCCATGTATCAGCTGCATCCTGATGGAGCACGATAACCGTATTGCCGAACTGCACCTGCCCTGCAGCCCACGGGACCAACTGTTTCGTAACCATAAGCTGCCCCAGCTCAGGCACCCGGGAGCGCCGTGACTGTTCCGCTGCCATAACAAGGCGGTCATGCCACTTCTCCCGCCCTTTAGCAGCCCTGGGGCCTTTCCACTGGACTATGCTGCGGTCAGCCTGCCATGGGATGACCGCATCCACCCCAATCTCCACAGCCATTTCAACAGCCTGTTCATCCCGCCCGGATTTTGCCAGCGCCTGGATGAGGCCCAGCCTGATCTGGGGGGCAGATTCATATGACTGGCCCTCTATACGGACCGTCCCTTCCGAGCTGTCTGTGATAACTGCCCTGACCTTGAGCCCCATACCATCGCTGAGCCATAACGTATCATTATTGCCCAGCCTCATGGCCTTGACGGCGTGCTGGTATACACCGGCAGGCAGGACCGCTTCAGTGCCTGCAAGACTTGAGCTGCCATCGCCATCGGTGGACGGCGTTTCAGGCAGACTGATGCTTTCCCGCAGCTGAGGAACTATGAACAGGGGGAACGTCATACTGATACTTTAGCAAGGCTTGCGATCATTTATGACAGCCGCGTCTGCTGCAATCAGGATTACAGATCTAGCAGATACAGAAAAGCCCCGCTCACGGGGCTTTATTGTGTCCGGAACGGGAGTTGAACCCGTACGCCCGTACAAGATGGGCACTAGCACCTCAAGCTAGCGCGTCTACCATTCCGCCACCCGGACAGATGCTTCACGCAACAGTAGAATAGCCTACCACGCCCACTGGCCGAAGTACAGCCTTACGTGTTGCGTGTGTCTAAGCACGCCGGCACTCAGTTTATGCGCCTTATGCGCCGCTGCCGGAAATCACCTTTCCCCGGGCGAAATATTTTCATCCCGCCCCGTCCCCGACAGAGGCGCCGTATCGGCCTTCTCCGTAATATAATCGGAGCTGTCCTTGATGACGCCGGTAGCTGTGCCCAGCAGCTTCAGAAGGTGGTAGACAGCGAGGGCAGCAACAGAACCGATCGCAATACCGTTGAAGCTGACGCCCTGGACGGCAAAAGTGAAATCTGCGATGCCGATGATCATTGTTACGGCGCCTACTGTCATATTCACAGGCTTGGCAAAATCAACTTTATTCTCTACCCATATCCGCACGCCAAGCATGCCGATCATGCCGTACAGCAGCGTAGTCACCCCGCCCAGGACACCCTCGGGTATGGTGTTGATAACGGCGCCGAACTTGGGGCACAGGCTGAGGATAAGTGCAAACAGTGCTGCAAACCAGTAGGCGGCAGTTGAATAGACTTTCGTTGCAGCCATAACACCGATATTTTCAGCATACGTCGTGGTGCCTGACCCTCCGCCTATACCTGCAAACACTGTCCCCAGGCCGTCAGCAAAAAGCGAACGGCCGATACGTCCGTCATAATCCCGGCCGGTCATCAGCGAGACAGATTTGACATGGCCGATATTCTCGGCAATAAGGACGAACACCACGGGAAGGAACATCGCCAGTATGCTGAAATCAGCCTTCGGGGTATGGAAAGCAGGCAATCCGAACCACGCAGCCTTGCCGATAGGGGAAAAATTGACCTCGCCCCGGAAACAGGCAACAATGTACCCGATCACCACACCGAGGAGGATGTTCAGACGCCCGATAAGCCCTTTGAAAAAGACAGATATAAGCATTACTGATACAAGGGTGACAATAGCTGTTACCGGCGCCTTTTTGAAATTATTCCATGCACTTGGGGCAAGGTTGAAGCCGATGATCGCCACTATCGCCCCGTTGACTACAGGAGGCATAACAGTATCGATCCACTTTGCGCCCGCAAAATGGACAATAATACCTACAGCCGCAAGCGTGGCACCCGTGCACAGGATACCGAAGCTCGCCAGCTGGAACCCTTCCATCCCCTGGTGTGCAGCGGTAACAGCACTGATTGGGGCTATAAAAGCAAAAGAGCTGCCCAGATAGCTGGGCAGCACATTATTATTGATCAGCAGGAACAGCGCTGTCGACAGGGCTGTGAAGAACAGCGTTGCCGACGGATCGAATTTTGTCAGTATAGGGACCAGGAATGTTGCCCCGAACATTGCAATAACATGCTGGGCACCGATACCTGCGGTACGCCCCCATGTCAGCCGCTCATCCGGTTCGATCACTTCACCTGGGGCAATATGTTTGCCGTCGCCGTGAAGCTTCCATGTGAGATTCAAAGCCATGCCTCTCCTTTTGCATGCCACGCACGGCAGCATAGCCGTGCTGGCCTGGTTATGAATACTTAATTTTTGCACTGGGCGAAAATCCCTTTAACTGTACAGGAACCCCTTCCCAAAATTCCATACCTGATATTTGCTGAATCCGACACGCCGAAACTATTTTTGTGCAACAATAGGAAGTACCACAATACCATTCCAGTTGCAAAGAAGCTAAGTCAGGAGGGATTATGTCAAAAAAGAATCCGAAAGTACTTTCGATCATTCTGGCAGGGGGCGAAGGCACGAGGCTGATGCCGCTGACGCGTGACCGTGCGAAACCGGCTGTGCCTTTTGGCGGGATGTACCGCCTGATCGATTTCCCGCTAAGCAACCTTGTCAACTCTGATTACCGTCAGATCATTGTGCTCACACAGTATAAATCCCATTCGCTGGACCGCCATATTTCGCGTGTGTGGCATTTCTCTTCCCTGCTGGACAACTACGTGTCAACTGTCCCGGCACAGCAGCGCCTAGGCAAACGGTGGTACCTCGGAAGTGCCGACGCGATCGCCCAGACTATAAATATCATCGAAGATGTACGGCCTGATATCGTCCTTATCCTCGGGGCAGACCATGTATACCGCATGGATTACCGGCAGATGGTCCAGTCGCATATCGATACAGGCGCTGAATTTACTGTGGCTGCGATCCGGCAGCCTGTTTCCCAGTCGGACCAGTTCGGAGTCATCAATATCGACCCGCAGAACCGCAAGCTTATTACCAATTTCGAGGAAAAGCCGGCAACAGCACAGGGGCTCCCCGATGCACCGGATCTGATGCTTGCTTCTATGGGGAATTATGTTGCCAACACAGATTCGCTTTTTGAAGCATTGCGTATCGATGCTGAAGACCCGGATTCCAAACACGATATGGGGACCAATATAGCCCCGTACTTTGCTGCCCGCAAGCAGGCCGGGGTCTATGATTTCCATGATAACGATGTCCCCGGCGCCAACGAGCAGGACAGGGACTACTGGCGTGACGTCGGCACCCTTAAACAGTTCTATGATGCCCATATGGACCTGATTGCCCATGTCCCTGAATTCGACCTGTACAATGCCGAATGGCCGATTTACAGCAATGTAGGTTCCCTCCCGCCCGCAAAGTTCGTCCACGCAGATTCCGACCGCCTGGGCCATGCCACCGAATCCATGGTATGCCCCGGGGCAATCATCTCGGGCGGCGAAGTGAACCATTCTGTTATTGCGACGAACGTCCGCGTCCATTCATGGTCCCAGGTCGTTGATTCAGTCATTATGGACAACTGCGCAATCCACCGGAATGCCCGCGTCTATAAGGCTATCCTCGATAAGGATGTTATCGTGGAGGAAAATGCTGCTGTCGGCCTCGACCATGACAGGGACAGCGCACGGGGGCTGACCATTACCCCCGAAGGTATCACTGTTGTCCCGAAGGGTACTGTGATTGAAGCGTAACTATGCTGTCGGCCTATGGCTGGCCGTCATAAGTCAGGCATAGGCCCGCGGCAGGCTGTTAAGGTTGAAGCCCAGTGCGGCGAGCTGTTCCGCACCCTCAGGCGTTATCATATCTATACTCCATGGCGGCGTCCATGTCCAGTCTACGCGGAACTCATCAACGATCCCGGCCAGCGCACTGGCACACTCATCCTCAATAAGGTCTGTCAGAGGGCAGGCAGGCGTTGTCAGTGTCATAGTAATAATGCACCGTCCAAGATGGTCTATCTCGATACCATAGACCAGCCCCAGATCAATAACATCGATCCCCAGTTCAGGGTCCATGACCTGGTGGAGGGCTTCCCGGATGTCTTCAGCGGTGGCACGGCCTATATCATCCAGCGAAGTGATGGTGATACTCCTCTGCCCGGGCTGCTCAGACGCATCCTGCACAGCCCCTTCCCCATCGGTTTTATGGGTATTATGCTCAGTTTCTCCAACCATGGCCAGCTCCTTACCTTTACCTATTCCTGTCCTGTATCCCCTGATTCCGACATGGACCGTACAGACTGCTGCGGGCTGCCGGCGGACCTCTTTCCACCAGGTGCTCCGATCCGGGCCAGAGCGGAAGCAGCAGAATCCTTCAGTCCTTCCCATCCCAAGAGGGCACATTTTATGCGCATCGGGTATTGGGAAGCGCCCTGGAACACCACAGCATCCTCAAGAAGGTCGTTTTTCCTTTCATCATCAAGGCCTTTACCCCGTGAATCCATCAACTCATGGAACACGGCATCCAGCTCCATAGCCTCTTCAAGTGTTTTGCCCTGGACC
>ERZ773263.26-NODE-26-length-132509-cov-31.416363_pt1 | contig 132509 bp, 103 predicted proteins | sample MGYA00511076_ERZ773263 | MGnify/ENA primary metagenome ERZ773263 (study PRJEB29015, sample SAMEA2738155) | human oral metagenome | biome: human oral; feature: human-associated habitat; material: saliva | place: China | collected 2195 ... | reverse complement strand
ATACTTTCCGGAAACCTACAGGTCAATCCGTGAAAATCCGCGATTCCGGACACACATTTTGACCCTTAACCCGAGAGGTGCGCTGATTGCACTTAGGGGGCGCTGAAGACTGCGAAGGCTGCCCCTAAAGGAGGTGACAAAGCACAAAAATGCCCTGATAGATTGCTAACTAAATACCTAGGTTTTATGGGGAAGGCTCCCCATCGCGCTAGGGTGAAGGCTAGACCTAGGGTGTTTGTTGCCCTGCTTGTGCCCTCAAAGCACGATAGTGGCAATAAAAGCCTACAATTCCCCGGCCATACCAGGCTGAACAGTGGCCGGCAGCGAGAGTCTCGCGAACTCTGGCTGCCAGCTCCAAAATTTTCAGTGAGGTTAAAAATTGAAGCTGCCTAAGCTGGTGCGCTCCAAGCACCAAGGTGCCGATGACTCTGCTCGTACACGTCTACGCGCAGGCATGGGAGCCCGCATTAAACTTCGCAACCTCATCGGTGCGGCCACCGCCGTAGCCACCGCCTCCGTGGTGGCCCTGGCAGTAGCCCACCCGGGCATTGTTTCCAAAGAAGTAAACCTCAACGACGGCGGCGTGTGGGTAACCAATCAGGACATGCGCCTGGTTGGGCACCTGTCTTACCAAGCCCAAGCCCTCGACGGGCGCGTACGCACCGACTCCACTAACTTTGATGTACGCCAAAACGGCGCCACAGTGTTTGTAGCTAACACTGATGGCGGCTCCTTTACCCGCGTGGATCCCGCCCGCGTGGCCCTAAAAGAATCCATTAAATTCGCTGGCGCTGACAAAATCCAGATGGGCGGCTCACGTATCGGCTATGCGGATGCTAAAACCGGCAAAGTTTGGCTAGCTGACGCCGCTCAGGCCGCCAGTTTCAACCCCGCCACCGCCTCCCCGGTGGTGACCGACATGCCCGGCGCGGTGCTAAGTATCGGTAGCGACGGCGTCGCCCACGTAGTAAGCCTAAAAGCCGGCAAAATTAAGACCCTCACCCCTGCCGGTGAGCAGCTAGACGTAAGTGAAACCAAACTGCCTAAACTTGCCAGCAACGCCAAATTGCAGGTCAGCGCGGTAGGTAAGCAGGCAGTGGTGCTAGACACCAAAAACAACACGCTGGTACTGCCCAGCGGAGACGCCGTCCACCTAAACGGCACCGACCTGCAGCTGCAAGAAGCCGGCCCTGAAGCTAAAGACGTGCTGGTGGGCACGCGCGGGGCGCTGCTGCGAGTAAACCTGGACGACAAAAAAGTCACCACCGTTAAAGCCAAAACCGCTCAGGGTTACCCCGCGCGCCCGGTGCTACACCGAGGCTGCGTCTACGCCGCCTGGAGCGGGCAGGGTAGCTTCCTGCGCGACTGCCCTGGCACCAACAATGACCTGGCCCGTAAAGTTTCCACATTGAACCAGGCCAGCCAGGCAGTATTTCGCACCAACCGCGACGTGATCGTACTCAACGACGTCAAAACCGGTGGGCTGTGGCTGCCTGACAAAGACATGGTTGAGGTAAAGGGCTGGGAAGAGGTCAAATCCAAGCTGGAAAACGAGGATGAGCAAGACGATTCCAACCAGCGTGACCAAAACGCCCCCAAAGAACACAAGGACGAAAACCACCCGCCCAAAGCCAATAACGACGAGTATGGCGTGCGCGCAGGCGGCACCGCTTACCTACCGGTAATCAACAACGACACTGATGAAGACGCCGACGTGCTCACCGCCGCCCCGCTCAGCCAACCCAGCTGGGGGAATGTGGCCCCGGTGCGTGACGGCGCCGCCCTGCAGGTGCGGGTAGATGCCGGCGCTACCGGCTCTAGCACCTTCAACTATGACCTCAGTGACGGGCGTGCCAACGCCCAAGCCAGCGTGCAGCTAACCGTGCACCCTGACTCGGTTAATGAAGCTCCCAAGCAAACTAACCGCTCTGTGCTAACCCTGGCCACCGGGGCGCAGGGCCAAATCAACGTCTCTAACGACTGGCTAGACCCAGATGGGGACCAGATCTACATCAAGAGCGTGCAGGCGCCGTCCACCATGAACGTCAATTGGCGCGCTGACGGCACTATCACCATTAAAGACACCGGCACTTCCCCCGGGGATGTAAGCCTGAAAGTTATCTTCTCTGATGGGCGCGCTGACGGCGAAGGCAGCCTGAACGTGAGCGTTAAGGCCCCGGGTAACCTGGACCCCATCACTAACGGTGACCACCTGGTCACCCCGGTGGGTGTATCCGCGCAGCTAACCCCCATGGATAATGACTCTGACCCTAACGGCGGCACCCTGCGTTTAACCCAGGTGGATGAAGCCCCCGCCGGCTTGTCGGTAACCAGTGACCTACCCACCGGGGTGCTTACCTTTACCCCCACTGCAGAAGGTACCTACTACCTGAACTATCAGGTTTCTAACGGCCCCAAAACCGCCTCGGGCTTTATTAGGGTTGATGCCATTAAGAGCGCAGAAAAATCTGTGCCAATTGTGCAAGATGACGTCACCTCCCTGCCTGAGGGCGGCTCGGCTTTGGTGGCCGCCTTGGATAACGACACTGACCCCACCGGGGGCGTGTTGTCAGTCCAGTCAGTTAAAACCCCTGACGGCTCCCCGCTGGTAGCGGCAGTTTTGGAGCACCGGGTCGTGAAAATCACGGCGCCCAGTGGCCTAAGTGAGCCGGCTAGCTTGACTTACACCGCCGTCAACCAGTCTGGCGCCACCCAGGGCACTATCCGGGTTGTGCCCACCCCGGCAGCTGATATGACTAAACCCCCGCAGCTAAACGACGACAACCTGGTGGTGCGCGTCGGCGACGTGGGTAGCATCTCGGTGCTAAACAATGACCGCTCCCCGGGCGGGCTTAAGCTCACCGTGCAGCCTGACCTGCAAAGCTCAGTGTCAGCCAACCTGGGTAAAGCTTTCGTCTCTGACAATGTGGTGCGTTTCCGCGCCGCTAACCAGCCTGGCTCAGGCAAGCTCATTTACACTGTGCGCGACGCCTCCGGGAACGTAGCTAGTGCCGCCGTGAACCTGACGGTGGTGGGCTCTGATCCTGAAAACGACACCGCCCCCCACCCGCAAGATGTGCAGGCACGCGCCGTGGCGGGGGAGAAGGTAACTATTCCTATCCCGCTGCAGGGCATTGACGCTGAAGGTGACTCGGTGAGCTTGACGGGCCTGGCAACCTCACCCACTTTGGGTAGCGCTGAAGTTAGCGGCACATACCTGACCTACACCGCCGCCAACGGCGCGGCCGGCACGGACGTGTTTAGCTACACCGTCACCGACCGCCTCGGGCGCAGCGCTAACGGCCAGGTCAAGGTGGGGGTAAGCGCCGTAGCTGGCACTAACCAGCAGCCGGTGGCTATCTCTGACTCGGTGCGGGTGCGTCCAGGCGTGAAAGTATCGGTCCCGGTGCTGTCTAACGACCTTGACCCCGATGGGGACCCGCTGTCACTAGTGGCAGACGATGTTCGCAGCAGCGACGACTCAATTGAGGTCAGCGCTGAGCATTCACGGGTAGTGTTCAAGGCCCCTGAAAAAGCCGGCACCTATTCACTGCAATACGGGGTCAGCGACGGCCACTCTGAGCCGGTAATTGGCTTGGTCACCGTGGTGGTTTCGCCCGACGCCGCCCTGGTTGCGCCTATTGCGCGCGACGACGAGGTTAGCGTTGAGCAGGTACGCGCCGCCCAGGGCAGCGTGAAAGTGTCTGTGCTTGATAACGATGAAGACCCCGATGGCGATATTGAATCTGACCGCGTCACCAGCTCTGACCCGGGCGTGAAAGTTTCAGGTAAAGACCTGCTAATTGAGCCGGCCACGCAGGGGCGTTACGTGCTCTACACGGTTACCGACAAGGACTCCCTGTCTGCTTCAGCTGTGGTGTGGGTGCCTGGCAACCAGGTAACTAACCCTGAGCTGAATGTGTCTAAGACTCCTATCCATGTTAAAGCCGGCACTAAAACCGCTATCGCACTAAAGAATTATGTGCGCGTGCGTAGTGGCCGCAGCGCTAGTGTGCCGAAAGATGGGCAGGCTAGCGCCGCCGCCGGTTGGGATGGCTCCACGCTAGTTAAAGACTCTGCCACCTTGGAGTTTGGCGCTAAAGCTGACTATTCGGGGCCCTCCTCAATCACGGTTACGGTAACTGACGGCAGTGACGATAAGGCTCTGTCCGCCACGCTTACGATCCCGCTGATTGTGGATCCAGGCGCCGCTAACCGTCCCCCGCAGGTGCGCCCCACCGCCATTGAGGTGGCCGTAGGTGGTCAAAGCATCAGCGCGGATATGAGCAGCTGGGTTAGCGACCCCGACGGCGACGACCCCACCTCCATGACCTACACGGTTTCGGGGGCCACCAACGGCATCCAAGCCAGCGTTGATGGCCACACCCTCAAGGTGCAGGCCGGTACGGGGGCTAAGCGCGGCAACAGCGCTAACTTGGCGCTGACTGTGCGCGACGCTAAGGGAGCCAGCACTAAAGCGGTAATTCCGGTTAGTGTCACCGGCGCTAAAGAGCCGCTGGTGCAGCTAAGCCAAGCTCAGGTGAGCGTGGATGCAGGTAAATCCACCACGGTTGACGTGGCCAACTACGCCACTAACCCCTTTACTGACACCCCGATCCACCTGGTGGGCTCGCCTAGCTCCAGCGACGGTATTAGCGTGAGTGCCTCGGGCACGTCCCTGACCATTAGCGCCCGAGATGGCCTGCACGGCACCTACAACATCTCCTACCGGGTGGGCGATAAAACTAACGACGCCGACCGTGAAGTTACGGGCACCATTGCGGTGAGTGTACGCGGCTTGCCTGACGCCCCCAGTGGGGTTAGCGCCACCGCTAACGGCTCCGACGCAGTGACAGTTTCTTTCACCGCCGGGGCTTCTAACGGCGCCGACATCAATAACTTCACCGTCCACGACACGGTGCAGGGCGACCTGCTTGACTGTGGCGTGGTCACCAGCTGCATTATGCCCGGCCGCACCCCGGGAATTACCCACTCCTTCTATGTGGTGGCCCGTAACGCGGTGGGTCAGTCTCCGCGTTCTAATACTGCCAGTGTGCAAGTCAGTGTGGTGCCGACGGCGCCCGGGGCCCCCGTTGGTAAGGCTGGTGACGGCAGCGCTAGTTTCACGTGGAACAGGTCTAACTCGCCCGGCTCGCGTATCACCGGTTACGTAATTACGCTCTCCCCAGGTGGGCTCAGCCAGAACGTAACCGAACCTGCAGCTACTTTTACGGGCCTAACCAACGGCACGGCCTATACGGCTACCGTGCGCGCGGTTAATGCTCAAGGCGCCAGTCAGGAATCAGCTGCTAGCCAGCCAGTGACTCCCTACGGCAAGCCTGGCCCGCCCACCAATTTAACGGCAGTCAAACAGGGCCAGGGCTCAGATGGCACCACCAGGGTACTGGTGTCGTGGAACCCGCCAGCCAACACTGGTGGGCTGCCGATTACCCACTACCTCCTTTCTTACACCGATAGCCCTACAGCCTCTAGTGCCATAGTGATTTATGGGTTAAGTAAGCCCTATGAAATTGATACAAGCGTAGACCGGACCGTGAAGTTCTCAGTCAGAGCGGTAACTCACGGCGGCACGTCTGAGGAAGTCTCATACACTATGAAGCTGGAGGGTAAAGTATCTGCTCCTTCAGTGTCTGCGGCCCCCAAGGCTACTGGTGCCGATAACTCTGTAGACTTCACGGCTACCAGCGGTGACAAAAATTCCCAGAACCTGGAATGGTCAACCGATCAGAACACCTGGCAGTCGGTAGCCAATAAAACAGGTAACGGCTTAACTAACGGTAAAGAATCCACTATTTATGTGCGCGCCTGTAACTCTTCAGGTAAGTGCTCTGAAGGAGTAGTGGCCGGTAAGGTGACGCCTTTTGGCGCCCCAATCTCGCCCACTTTGGCCTGCACTCGCCCTGAGGGCACTAAGGTCAGCTGCCAAGTTGGCCCCGCTAACGGCAATGGGCGCACCGCCACCAGCTCGGCTTACATCAGCACTGGTGCAGGTGCCTACACCAATAAGCAGGAGCCACCGGCAGGTGGCGGCACTGTGGAATTCCAAAATGGGGTTGAAGCAGGTAAAGAAGTAAAAATCTGCGCCAGCTCCAAGCAGGTAACCAGCGAGGCCGGCACCCGCGAATCTGAACCGCGCTGCCAAAGCCTAGCGGCGCCGTCGGCGGCAGAACCCAAGCCAGCCAACAACTACCAGGGCTTTGTAGACCGCTCCCAGGTAGTAAACGGCAGCTGCGGCAGCACCAGCCCCAACTGCTACCGCTACGGCGTCAAGCTGTGGGACTGGAAGGACGGCACCACCACCAAGTGCACCATTACCTGGGCGGGCAAAACCTACACGATGGCCCCCACTGCTGGTAAAGACGAAAAACGCTACACCACCTTTGACGGTGGAGTGACTCTATATGTCGCCACCAGCATTACCCCGGCGGAAGAAAAAGAAGATAACGCCGCCTTGCAATGCGAGTCAGGCACACACCAATAAACCAGCTTCGCAGCTATAAAGCTGCCCCGTATATAAGCGTCAGCGAAAAGTTTTGAAAGGAATAACCCATGTCGCTCACCCAGGCTAACGCCGCCCAGTTTGCTGATCTATTTAACAAAATGGTGCTTAACGTAGGGCAGGCATTGCTGGGCAAAGAGCAGGTAATTCGCCTGGCTGTCACCACCATGCTGGCTGAGGGGCACCTGCTGCTCGAAGACGCCCCGGGCACTGGCAAAACCGCCCTGGCCCGCGCCCTAGCGGCCACTATCCAAGGCACCCACTCGCGTATCCAGTTCACCCCTGACCTGCTACCCAGCGACATCACCGGGGTAACCATCTACGATCAGCGCAGCGGCCAGTGGGAATTCCACAAGGGCCCGGTATTTGCCTCTATCGTACTGGCCGATGAGATCAACCGTGCCAGCCCCAAAACCCAGTCGGCGCTGCTGGAGGTCATGGAAGAGTCGCAAATTACCGTGGATGGCAAAACCCACTCCACCGGGCGCCCCTTCATGGTTATCGCCACCCAAAACCCCATTGAGCAGGCCGGAACCTACCCTCTGCCCGAAGCTCAGCTGGACCGTTTCTTGATGAAAACCTCCGTGGGCTACCCCGAGCGTGGGGCCATGGCCCAGGTGTTGGCTGACTCAGCTAACCCCGACCGCTCCGCTAAACTATCGGCCGTGGTTTCCTCCGCTGTGGTCACCCAGCTGGCGGATGTAGCCGGAACTAACTATGTCGACGGCGCCGTGTTGGACTACATTGCGGCCCTAGCTGAAGCCACCCGCCTACATCAGCAGGTGCGCGTGGGGGTCTCTACCCGTGGCGCTATTGCCATGACCCGCGTGGTGCGCGTATGGGCTGCCGCTCAGGGGCGCAACTACGTAATTCCCGACGACGTCAGGGAGCTGGCATCAGTGGTGTGGGCTCACCGTCTGGTGCTGGATGTGGACGCCCAGTTCTCTGGCGCCAGCGCCGAAGGTGTCATTGAGCAGATTCTGGCTTCTGTCCCCGCGCCCACCGCACACAGCTAAACCATGACCGCTAAAACTAGCTCTACGTCCCCACGCGGCGGCGTCGACTTAAACCCTGGCGCAAAGGGCCAAAAACCCACTAGCTGGCGACGCCTGCGCACCCGCGCCACCCGGGTGCTCACCCCCCTGTGGTGGGGCGTGACCGCAGTGGCGCTAAGCGCGCTAGGCCTAGCCCTGCTAACGCATTGGGTGGAGCTGGCGGTGATCGGCCTGGTACTAGGCGTACTGGCCCTACTATCCCCGCTAAGCGCCCTGGGATTGGGTAAACACAACATCAACCTGTATGTGCAAAATGAGCGAGTGGTGGTGGGCGATAACGCCTACGGCGAGCTACAAGCCACCAACGCCGGCACTCGCCGCACCCGCAAAGCCGTGATGGAACTACCGGTAGGTAAATCCACCGCTGACGTACTGGTGCCCTCCCTGCGCGCCGGCCAGATGATTAGCCAGCCTCTAGCTATCCCCACCGCCCGACGCGGCCTGGTGCCAATCGGCCCAGTGCGCAGTGTTAACGGTGACGGGATGGGCCTAGTGCGCCGCGAGCGCCGCTGGAGTCAGCGCATTGAGCTGTATGTGCATCCGCGTACGGTGGCTTTGGAAAGTGAAGCCATTGGTTTCATTAAGGATATTGAGGGCGCTACGATCCGGGATTTGTCTAGCTCGGATGTGTCTTTTCATACTTTGCGTGAGTATGTGCCCGGCGATGATCGGCGCAATATTCACTGGAAGTCTACGGCTCACACCGGCAAGTTGATGGTGCGTCAGTTTGAGGAGACGCGCCGGGCTCACCTGTTGGTGGTGTTGGATACGCGGGCGGCGTCTTGGGCTAGTGAGGCTGAGTTTGAGGTGGCTGTCTCGGCGGCGGCGTCGCTGATTGTGGCCACGATTAAGGCTAGCCGTGAGGTTACTTTGGTGACTCAGGCGGGGGTGCCGGCGCTGCCTAACCCTAAGCGGGCTTTGGATGCGTTGAGCCTGGTGGAGATGGATGGGCGCGCCGCTGACTTACCGGAGTTGACTAAGGAGGCGGTGGCGGCTTGTCCGGGTGCCTCAGTGGCGGTGTTGATTACTGGTTCAGGGGCTGATTTGGAGCTAATTGAGCGTGCTTGGGTGCGTCTGCCGGTGTCGGCGCGTTCTTATGTGTTGCGGGTGAGCCCGGGGCGGGCGGGGCGTAACCGTTTGGGGGCAATGGATTTGCTGCACTTGGGGGCGCTTAGTGAGCTTCCGGCATTATTGCGAAAGGCGGCGCTATGAGTGTTGATGGGCTTGAGACGGTTGGTAAGCGCCGGGCTTTTAACTGGCTGGGGCTGGTTGCTTTTACGCTGCTGATGTTGGCTGCCAGTGTTAGCCATGGGGCCGTGTTTGGGGACTGGTCTGGCTATATTGCGGCCATGGGCGGCACTTTGCTGGCTGTGGTGGTTACTGGCGTCGCTTATGCGTTGGGGTTGCGGCGGCTGGAAACTATTTTGGCCCTGGTGATTGCCTACCTGTTGGGTGGGGCTTTGGCTTTACCGAATTTGGCTAGCGCTAAGGTGTTTCCGTCTTTGCAGATGGTGCAAACCCTGGTGTTGGGGGCGGTGACTAGTTGGCGTGACTTGCTGACTTTGGCTCCGCCGGCTAACGCCTATGCGGGTATTACGGTGGTGCCGTATTTGAGTGCCATGGTGTGTGCTGGCTTGGGTGCTTCGATTGTGTTGCGCCACCAGCGCGGCCAGTTGTGGGCGCTGCTTCCGGCTGGGCTGATGTTTGCCCTGGGGGCGCTATTTGGTGGTTTTGAGGCTCCCTATGGGCGCGATAGTGCGCTGGTGGGGGTGCTAGTGGCGCTGGCGTGGGCGGCTTGGGCGGTTAATAAGCGTCACGGCCGGGGTCAGCGCGGACTGATCGCTTTAGGGGCGGGGCGGCTGCGCCGTCGAGCCCGCCTGGGCACGCTGCTGATGCTGGCTTGTGCCATGGCTGCGGGGGCGGTGCTGGGCCCGCAGGTGACGGGGGCTAATAACCGTGAGGTTTTGCGTAGCTATGTGACGCCGCCGCTGAATATTGCCGAGTATCAGGCTCCGCTTACGCGCCTGCACTACTGGGTGGATACTCAAAAAGACACCACTTTGTTTACGGTTTCGGGGCTGCAAAATGGTGAGCGTATCCGTGTCGCCACAATGGACGCCTATGACGGAAACGTTATGCGAGTTGGGACGTCAGACAACGGTGAGGGTTTTAAGCGGGTTGGGGCCCAGGTTGATACGCGCGTATTACCTAAAGGCGCTAAAACCCATAACCTGACTTTCACTATGGTTGATTACCAGGGTAACTGGCTGCCAGGTGGAGGACAGGTGCGTAGCTTCACCCCGCGTAAAGGCCAGGGTTTAACTCAGGATCTGTTCTATTCATCCAATCTGGGCGCCCTGCTTAGCACCCGTACCCTGGTTAAAGGCGACAGCTACAGCGTAAATGTGGTTACTGTACCTACCTATTCGGATGCGCAGCTATCTAAGCGTAGGTTTGGGAAGGTAGCAAATGGCACAGACACTAATGTGCCAGCTGTGGTGGCTACGCGTCTGCGTGAGTTTGTGGGTAACGCTAACAGCCCGCTGGCTCGTGTGCGTGCCATGGCCACTAAATACCATGATGAGGGCTACTACTCTGACGGCTCAGACTCGATGGCGCGCCCCGGTCACCGCACCGCCCGCATCGATGAGCTGCTAGAACCCAACTACTACATGGTGGGTGATGACGAGCAGTACGCCGTGGCTATGGCGCTTATGGCCCGCCAGGCTGGTTACCCGGCCCGCGTGGTGCTGGGTTTCTACCCTGAGCACTACTCCAAGGGCACGTTAGAGGTTAAGGGCACTATGGCGCACGCCTGGGTGGAGGTTAACTTCGACGGCGACTGGGTGGCTTTTGACCCTACCCCGCCGCGTGACAAGAAACTGGTTAACCCTAAGCCGCAGCCCAAGCCCAAGCCGCGTCCGCAGGTGTTGCAGGCACCGCCGCCTCCGCAGGAGCAAGCTGACCTAACCCCGGATGTCTCTGACGACCGCGACACTAAGAAAAAGCATGGTTTTGACTGGGCCCACTACCTGCTGCTGGTGGGGCAGGGGCTGGGTGTGGCCGCTTTGGTTAGCTCCCCATTTGCGCTGATTTTGGCGCTTAAAGCGGTGCGTGGGCGCCGGCGTCGTAACCGTGACGAGCTTGGCAGTGCCCTGGGTGCCTGGGCGGAGCTGGAAGACTGGATGCGTGACTATGGCATCAAGCTGCCCGCTAACGCTACCCGCACCCAGATGGCACGCTATCTGGATATTGCGCTGGCTGATTATGATGCCGCCGCCGCCCAGGTGGCGCAGGCTAAACGCGCCAAGCAACAGGCTAAACGTAACGCCCAGGCACTGGGTGGGCAGGTTGATTTGGCGCCTAAACTGCGTGGCGCCGAGGCCATTGCGGCCGCTAACGCTGGTGGCGCTGGCTCTGGTGGTGACGGCGTCGCTAACGACGGCGCCCACGGCTTGGCAGGTGGCGCTCAGTTTGCAGGCGGTCAAGCCCCTGGCAGCGCAGGTAGCGGTGCTCTGGCGGCGCCCCTGTACGTGCCTGTAAAGGGACGCCAAAAGCGCCGTCGTCACCCCATTAAGGCCCTTAAAGCCAAGTGGGCCCGCGCTAGCGAACGCTCCCAGCGCCTAGCGCAGGCACGAACCGACGCGCTAGAGCCGGTCTTTGGCTCTAACTTCCCGCCAGGCTCGGTGCGTAACTTTGCGTTGTCAGTCAACGCGGTAGCTTTCGGCCAGTCGGAGCAGGTGAGCCTAACTACCGTTGATGGCGCCCAAAACCCCGTCAAACTGCCAGATCCCCAGGGAGTTGGGCACGAAAGTGGCTACGAAGCACCCCAAGTGGGTCGTAAGCAACGCAAGGGGCGCTTTGCAGATAAACAAAAGTCTAAAAAACGTTCAAATAACGCCAATCTGGAGCTAACTGAGCAGCAGCTTTCAGCTGATTCCCAGGAACCCTTATGGCTAGAGATGCAAAATCTTAAACAGCACCTTGGTGCCAGTAGGCGACGCACGCGTCGATGGCTAGCTGCGGTATCTCCAGTTTCATTAGGGATGCGTGTGCCGCAGTGGCTGCAGACCATGCGCGCTAACTTCAGGAGAAAGAAATGAGCCTAAATAGTCGCCCGGCCCCGGTCCCCGCGCATTTGCAGGGGACTCGGCTTGCTGCGCTTTGGCCCAGGGTATTTGCGCGTCTAATTGACTCGCTTATCTTTTCTCTAGTCATTGGCGGCGGCAGCGGGGCCGTGATGTTTTTTGGTGCTGGCAACCAATCTAACCGCACCCCTTTTTGGATTAGCCTAGGTGTATCAATTGCGGTAACTGTGCTGCTATGTGTTGGTTACCTGGTGGCTTTGATGCGTAGTGGGCAAACCCCGGGTTTGCGGATGCTGGGGCTAGCCTGGGCTGGTTTTAAAAACAGTGGCCCGCCGCGTGGGGCAGCTTTCAACAAGCTAGCCTTGCAGCTAGGGGTGTCCCTAGTTACTGCCGGGATTGGCAACTTAGTTATTTACGCCCTTAGCCGCGACCACCTGAACCGGTTTTGGTTTGACCGCGCTAGCGGCGTGATTGTGCTTAATGTGCGCCAAGGCGTAAACCCGGTACGGCTACAAAGCAACCCACTGACTCTTCCTAACCAGCCTTTCGCGCCCCAAACCGGGCCTGGGGCAGGGGACATGGACGAGTTCGGGCTGCACCCGCAGCTACCTGGAGTGCAGGCGGCGGCGCAGATGGCCCAAAATTCTTTCACCATGCCCCCAGCCCCGGGGGCAAATGGTGCTTTCAACCCCGGCGCTGGCGCCGCCGGGTATGCCAATGGCGCCCCTGGCGCTAGCTCGCCCGGTGCTCCTGGCGCTGGTATCGGTGGAGTTCACGGTGCGGGCGGTGCCCCTGCGGGCGCCGTAGCTAATGGAGTGGTCAGCTCCGCCTCGGCCCCCGCCGCCTCCAGTGCCAACTTTGCCGGCGGCGTCGCCAATCAAAGTGGCGGCTTTGGCGCAAACCAAGCCAATCAGCCTCCCCAGCCCCAGCTAACCAGCCCCGGCCCTGAAGGTGGCCAACGTGACAGCGACGGGGTAATTACCTCCCTGGACTGGAACCTACAGGCTCCCGCCCAAACCGCCCCTGGTACTAGCGCTCCCAACTCTACCCAGACGCTAGGCAACAGCTACGACGAAACCATTGTTCCCAGCGCCAACACTGAAGTTGGTATGGAGCCGGTGCGCCCAAGCAACTTCCAGGCTCCAGCTAGCGCTGCCAGCGCCCCCGTCTCTGGCCAGCTAGGAGCAAACAAGCCCTTTAGCGGTCCCATCCCGGTGGTAGTTCCCGACGAACTAATGGGAGAGGCAACCGCTGCCCAAGAAACCGGCCAGGTGGATATCAGCGGCACGGATTGGGATGAGCACGTCACTATCGCCAAAACCAATGTGGGTAAGTGCCTGCGCTTAGACACCGGCGACGTCATTAACGTGACCAGCGCTGTGGTGCTGGGACGCAACCCGGTGCCCGCAGGTATGTGGGCGCAAGCTGACGTGGTGCCTGTGGCTGACCCCAACTTTTCTATCTCCAAAACTCACTTGGCGGTGCGCGTCGATGGACAGTACATGTTTGTCACCGATCTAGGCTCAACCAACGGCACCACTGTGGTTGCTCCTGACGGAAGTCGCACACATGTGCTTGCTGGGGCTATGGTTCCAGTTGCTAAGGGATATTCAATTGTTTTCGGTGACCGCCGCCTGGAGGTTGAGTGATGCGCACACGCATCGCGGTCAAATACGCCGCAGGGACTGATGTGGGATTAGTGCGTCAACACAACGAAGACGCCTACCTAGCTTCCGGCCCAGTGTTTTTAGTGGCTGACGGTATGGGTGGACACAAGGCGGGCGACGTCGCTGCCGCCACCGCCCTGGCAGCTTTCTCCGAGCTAACCCAGGACCATCTGGTTGAGCCCTCCCAGCTGCAAAAAGCAGTTAAACGCGCAGCCCGGGCAGTCAGTGGCCTGCCGGGTGTACCCGCGCCGGGCTCTACCTTGACCGGCTTGGTGCTTAGCGAAAATGGGGCTATGCCGTGCGTGCGTGTACTCAATATTGGTGATTCACGCACCTACTACCAAGGCAAACACGGCTTTGAGCAAATCACTAAAGACCACTCACAGGTGCAAGAGCAGATTGATGCCGGGCTCATCTCTGCCGAACAAGCCCAGCACCTGCCTGGTCGTAATGTAATTACGCGCGCGTTAGGGGCCGGTTGCGGCCCGCGTGTACGCGCCGACTATTTTGTCTTGCCTGCACGTGTGGGAGACCGCTACATCATCTGTTCAGATGGGCTTTCTTCCATGGTTACCGACACTCTCATCGAGGCTACCGCAGCTGTGGTTAGTGAGCCTGAGGGTGTGGTTGATGCGTTGGTGAAAGCCGCGAGGAACGCAGGCGGTCGGGATAATATCTCGGTGATCGTGGTGGATATTGCGGCCGCATATCCGCCTTGGGAGGATGGCGATCTGACCCACCAGAACCTGCCTGGCACGCAGGGTTGGGACTATGATCCGGATGCTCCCACCCTGGATAGGTCGCTGCCGTGGCGTGGCGGCAATGAGGTTGCTAGTGAGCAATGGTCATGGATGTTCAAGGACAATGAATGAATACTCAAGTTAATTGGTACGCAGGTACCACTCTCAGTGCGGTCAGCGAGAGCGGATTCGTTGCCCTAGAGGGGCCCAACGATCTGTTGCTCGACCTGTGGCGCGAGCTTGAAGATGGTGCTAATTTGCAGCGTCTGCTGCAGGTGCTGGCGGGTTACTACAACAACAACGTCTTCCACCTGCCTGACTTTGTGGCTGGTGTCTTCTCCGACGGCGCCGTCCACCTGGCCCTGCGTGGTTCTATCACCGCTGAGGTCACTCAGGTTAATGGTTTCGTGCGCACCGTTTCGGCGCTTAACCCCATTGCTTGGGAGGAAGTACGTCTCGACGACGTCGCCGCCCTGGTAATTCAGGCTCACGGAGCTGGTACTGAGGCTCTACCTTTACGCAGCGGGGTTACCCGCGCCTCCATGCTGCACTGGCAGCTACGTGAGGTTAACCGCCTGGTGGGAGCCGTCAAAAGTCAAGCCTACAGCGGTTACAGTTCAAACTCGGCAGCCAGCGGAGTCAGCGCAGCCAGCGCGCCGGCGACGCGGTCGGCACAGTCTGTAGCTTCGGCTTACTCCGGCTACAGCGCCGGCAGTGCCGCCTCGGTTTACAGCCCCGCCTCGGTGGTGCCCAGCGCCGCTGAAGCTTCAGCGGCCCGTAGCCTGCTAGAGGACACCCCGATCAGCGAGGTCAGCTCCCAGCCGGTAGCCGGCCTGCTGCCTAGCGTGCCCTCCCCGGAGGCTGACGCCGCTGAGACTAGCGCCGCCGCTGCGGTTAGTGCGCTTAGCGAGCCTAGCCCGCAGTTGCCGTCTGCTCCCAGCCCGGCTGCGCCCAGTGTGGAACTACTGTCCGCACCCAGCCCGCAGCTACCGGCCGTGCCCGCACCCAACCCGGTGGCAGCTAGTGCCTCACTGGCAGCTGAGCTGGTGCCTGGCCCAAACCCGGATCTGTCTATCGCTACCGCTAGCCCGGCTGCGCCCAGCCCAGCTAGCTTTAGCCCTGCTGCCCCCAGCCCGGTAGCCCAAACCCCGGCCACTGAGCATTTTGAGGCAGTCAGCTCGGCGCCGTCGCCAGCCCCTAGCGGTGCGCACGCCGCCCGAGTAGCTGTTGACCTGCCTGGCCAAGCTAGCGCTAGCTCAGCTGCTGCTGCAGCGGCTGCTAACGCTTTTGCCCCCACCAGCTTGCTGGATGTGCCCGCTGGTGCCGGCCCGGTGCCGGCCCCGGCTGCCCCCAGTGCGGAAATCAGCGAGGCTGCTCCTAGCCCAGAGCCTGTTAGCGCTCCGGCTCAACCCAAGGTTTCTCGGGCTGCTGCAGCTTTGGCTGCCATGCTGGGTGGCTCAAGTGCCGCTAAGAACCAGGCTCCGGCTCCGGTGGCCCCCAGCGCACCGGTGGCCCCGGGCGCCAGCTACCGCATGGATGACGCCCCGGCTACGGTCCCCACTGAGGTTGTGCCGGCCGCCCCGGCTGTGCCTAGCGCGCCACTGGCCGCTCCCAGTGCCCCGGCCGCTAGCTTCCAGGAACCGGCGGCTTACAGCGCCCCGGCTGTGCCTAGCGCCCCGCTAGCAGCTCCTAGTGCTCCGGTGGTGGCGCCCAGTGCCCCTCTGGCTGCTCCTAGCGCCCCGGCTAGCTCTGGTGAACTGGTTATTGCTGATGCTCGCGCTGCCCGCGCTACGGCTGCCCCAGTTGCCCCCAGCGCACCCCAGAGCCAGCAAAACCCCGAAGACCAGTACTTTGGCCACCTTTACGGCCAAACCATTGGGGTGGATGTAGAAAACGCTGCCGTGCGTGAACTGCGCGATGATGAGGCATCAGGCCTGGAGTTCAACTTTGAACAAGGCGAAGGCTTGGACTTCTCACGCCGAAAGGGGGAGAAAGCGGAACCCACCGGCCCGATCCAGGGTATCAACGAGGGTAACCCCTTTAGCTCTTCCCCTTTTGGTGGTGACCCCGCCACTGCGGGGTCGGATCCGGTTCCCAATCCCCGAACCCAATCCGCTGAGCTCCCGCTAGAGGCACAAGCCACCCAGATCAACCCCGTAGGTAATGCGGTGCCATTACCCGGTGTGCAGGCCCCCACCGGCGCACTGGACGTGGCCCCCGGTACCCCCTGGACGCACGATGGTTACACCATCGCTGTCCCCACCGGCGGTGTGCAGGCACCACCGCCGCCCGTAGCTGACAGCGCTAACGCCGATAGCGACGGCCCTGAAGTACTGGCAATTAACTGCGTCAACGGTCACCCCAACCCGGTGCACGCCAGCTCCTGCCGCATTTGCGGTGGGGCACTAAACGGCAAGATTGTCCACGTAAAGCGCCCCAGCCTGGGCACTTTGGTGGCCTCCACCGGCGGGTCGGTAACCCTAGATGCCGACGTCATTGTGGGCCGCCTGCCCAAGGCTGCACCCGGCGCTGCGGTGCACCTGATGGCGGTGGCTAGCCCCACCAAGTCCATTTCCAAGTCTCACTGCCGCATCAACATTGATGATTGGGAGCTGAACTTGGAGGATCTGAACTCCACTAACGGCACCTACCTGCTGCGTGAAGGCCAGTTGCCGCGTCGCCTGGGCGGCGGCCAGCGTGAACTGCTGCGCTACGGCGACCGGATTGACCTGGGTGACGGTGTAGTTCTGTCTGTGGAGCCCTGATGGCTGCTCGGCTGCGTGAACCTGTAGGCCCGCACCTGGAGGGGGCGGAGTTTATCCGCTTCCTCGGTGCGGGTGGTTTCGCGGACGTTTTTCTTTACCGCCAAGACATGCCTCGGCGTGAAGTTGCGGTTAAAGTAATCCGTTCGGGGGCCAGCGCAGCCCAAAAACAAAAATTCCAGGCCGAATCTGACCTGATGGCCAAATTCGGGGCGCACCCGGCGGTGCTTTCACTGTACGCCGCCGGGCGTCTGCGCGATGGGCGTGCTTACCTCACCATGGAGTATTGCCCCCCGCCTCACCTGGGCAAACGATTTTCTACTACTTCACCAATGCGGGTGGAGCAGGCTTTGGAGATCACCATTAAGATTGCTGGCGCTGTGGAAACTATCCACCGTGCCGGCTATCTGCACCGCGACATTAAACCGGCCAATATTTTGCTTACCGCCTTTGGCCACCCGGTTTTGACTGACTTTGGTATTGCTATCAGTCAAGACACTCCCGCCGATCAGGTTGATTCGGCGTTTTCTCCCTACTGGGCGCCGCCTGAGCAGCAGCTTAACCGGCCTTTGACGCCCGCTTCTGACGTCTATTCACTAGCTGCCACCACCTACACCATGCTGGCGGGTAGGCCGCCGCATGTGGATATGACCCCGGGTGCGCACAATGACCCGGCCTCTATTCTTAAACGCCTGCACCACGGCTCTATCGCCCCCATTGGTCGCAATGACGTGCCCGCCGCGCTAGAGCGGGTGCTGTTTACCGCCATGTCTAAGCGCCCCTTAGATCGTTTCGCTTCGGCGATGGCGTTCGCGCGGGCTTTGCGTCAAATCCAGTCTTCTTTGGGCTTGCCGCTGACCAATATTGATGTGTGGGAGGACCAGCCCGTAATTGCTGCTGATGGCAGCGACGACGACGCCACCCGGCTGCGTCCAGTAGTGTCCATTTCTCCTGAAAACACTGGCCGCACCGCCGACACCAATGCCCGTATCAACACTGCCGGCGCCAATAGCTGGGGCGATTCGCTCGGCTCAGGTAGCCACTCGGGTACTTTCTACCCCAACGCCCACCAGTCTCCCGCCGACGCGCGCACTTTTACCGGTAACACTTCTGGTTTTAGCCGCAGCGCCACCCAGGGCTCTGCGGCCAGTCCCGGCGCCAATACCGGTTCTGGCTATGGCACGGGCTATCCGGCCTTGTCAGGCGTGAGTGGTCCAGGAACTGTCCCGGGCGGCCCCTTCAACCCCCAAAACGGCGCCCCAGCTGCGGCGGGAGCGGGCGCCGTCGGCCCCCAAAGCGGCGGCGTCGGCCAAAACGGCCCGGCGGGCAGCGCAAACCAGCCACCTCAGGGCTCACCAGAGGCGCCTGGCTCCACCCTGGCCGCTAGCGCAGCGCAAGACGGCTCCAGCGTATCCTTAAAAACCCTGCTGATCAGCGCCTTAGTAGTGGTATTAATAGGCGTAATAGCTTTCGCGGCCTACCGAGGCCTACAGCGCGGCGGGCTTAACCCCAAACCGGCGGTAACCACCGCAGGCACTGCTGCGCCCATGGATCCGGACGTGAATGGCTACCTTGAGCCTGTCACCAACCTGAAGCTGAGCTACGCTAACGGGCAGGTGGAGGCCACTTGGGACTATAAAGCCACAAACGCCACGTTCCTCTACAGCGTCACTAACTCTGGGGTTCCGCAAAAATCTCAGACTCCGCAAGGCTTGCAGGAAACCAGCGCCCACCGCGCTACGCTAAAGCCAACGCCGCCGCGTACCTGTGTGCAGATAGTCGCGCGCGACAAGGCGGGGCGTGAATCAGACCCAGTCATTGACTGCATCGACACCCCGGCTAGCCAGTAGCTCACTAAGCGCGCCCGGCCCACGCTATCCAATTGCATTAAAGACCTATTAAACGCGTAGACAGGAAGGTAAAACCATGAGCGTAGCGCCCACGCCCGACGACAACGAAACCGGCAAAGATGTCTTGGTAATCGATTTCGCTGGAGAAATTTATCGGGTCGAGCCCACTCAAAGCTTCACGGTGGGTCGTGAAGGCGACCTAGCTTTAAGTGACAACCCCTTCCTGCACCGCAAATTCTTGGTGTTTGAATTCCAAAACGGCCTATGGTGGGTGCACAACCAGGGCTCGCGTCTGGGGGCTACCGTGGCCGACATGGCTGGGGCCTCACGCGCCTGGGTTACCCCCGGCGTACGCGTGCCCATGGTGTTTGGGCAGATGGCGGTGGTTTTCAGTGCCGGCTCTACCACCTATGAGATCCTGGCGGAAGTGCCCTGCCCCTCCTATGAAAACCGTGACCCGGAGGAAACTGAGGCTGCTGAGGCAGATAGCGACGCGGGTCAGGCCACTATGGGCATGGTGGTGCTTACTGAAAGCCAAAAGCTACTGATTTTGTCTTTGGCTGAGCCGTGGTTGCGTAGGGCTGGTACCGGCACGGTTTCCCTGCCGCGTAACGTCGACGCCGCCGCGCGCCTAGGCTGGGGTATCACCCGTTTCAACCGCAAGCTAGACAATGTCTGCGACAAGCTTGACCGGGCTGGCGTTAAGGGAATGCGTGGCGGGGCTGGCTCTCACGCCTCCCACCGGCGCGTGCAGCTGGTGGAATACGCCCTGTCCTCACGCCTGGTAACCCCTGAAGACCTTCCCCTATTAGATGGTGCCCACGAATGAAACTACGTCTTAACCTACTGCGCGGCGACGGCTCGCATAACCTGCAAATCACCACGGACGCCACCGCGACGGTAGGGGACGTAGCTGCCGCACTGGCTAGTGCCGGACCAAGTGAAGCCGGCCAGGCCATAGATCCGGCCACGGTCTCCATCAACATTATTGACACCGCCGGGCGTGGGCGCGCTCGCGCCCTAACCAGCGACACCTTGCTGGAAGACTCCGGGCTGCACTCGGGGGCTAAAGTCTCCCTAATGCAAAACCCGGCAGACACCAATGTGGCCGGTGAGCACGTGGCCGTATTGTCAGTGGTTTCAGGGCCTGATAGGGGCCGGGTTTTCCCGCTCTATGAGGGCTCCAACCTGGTGGGGCGCGACGACAATGTAGACGTCAGTCTTAGCGACCCGATGGTTTCCAAGCAGCATATGCGGGTGGTAGTAGGCACCGAAGTAGAAGTACGTGACCTGAACTCCTCCAACGGCGTCGTCGTTAATGGCCAGCGGGTACAGCGCCTAAAGCTGGGGCCCCTAGACAGCGTCAAGATCGGTAAATCTGAGGTGAAGGTGGCCCTGGTGACCACCACCCTAAGCGCCACCGACGCCGCCGGAAGCGCCGGCATTAACTTCATCCGCACCCCGCGCGTAGTGCCGCGCACCCCAGCGGTAGAAATTAAACTGCCCGAGGCCCCCACCCAGCAAAACCCCAACCCGCTGCCCTTCATCGCCATGCTGGCGCCGGCCTTTATGGGTTTGATGATGTATTCGGTGACCCACAACCCCTACTCGCTCATGTTCGTATGCATGAGCCCCATGATGATGGGTGGTATGTGGGTTGACGGCAAGTGGCGCCGCAAACGCGCCCTTAAAGAGCAGCTAGAAGCCTTTGAGGTTTCAATTAAAGAAACCCAAAAACACATTGAGCAGGTATTTGCTAACGAACGTGAAGTGCGCAAACAGCAATACCCGCCCATTGAAGCCATTGTGCGCCACGCCGAAATGGGGGGCCCACTGCTGTGGTCGCGCCGCCCTGAGCACCCCGAATTTATGCAGATCCGTATCGGCCTGGGCACAGACCTACCCGTGGCCCGGATGGAAAAAGACAAGGAAGCCAAAAACGGCCTACCCCAGTGCCTATCCACCATTGCGGCCCTGCGCGCCCAATACGCCATGATCGACGACGTGCCGATTGTGGCTAACCTGCGCCAAGACGGAGCTTTTGGTATTAGCGGGCTGCGCGCAGATATTGACCCGGTGGCGCGCGCGGTAATCACCCAGCTGGTGTGTATGCACTCTCCCGCTGAACTGGTGGTGGCCTGCCTAACCGACCCGGCTGGGCGCTCGCGCTGGGACTGGCTTGAATGGCTGCCCCACACCGCTTCGCCTTTCTCGCCGCTAGGGGAGCTGCATTTAGCGGCTGACGCGGCGGTGGGGGCCTCGCTGGTCTCGCACCTGGAAGAAATTATTTTCCAGCGTTTGCAGACCCGCCCACGCCCGCGTGGCCCGCTCAACCCCACGGTTGAAGAAACAGACGCCCTGCATGTGCCCGACGTGGTGGTGATTGTTGACCAATCCCAGGTGGATCAGGCCCGACTTAACCGTATTGTGGAGAGCGGCCCGGATGTGGGCGTGCACGTGATTTGGGTGGCTGAATCTGCCAGCCAGGTGCCCGCCGCCTGCCGCTCCTACCTGACAGTGTCTGGTAGTGAGTCCACTGTGGGTTTTGTGCGCCGCAGCGTTAATGCCACCAATGTGCGTCCTGAAAACCTGGGGCTAAGCCAGGTGCGGGCGTTAGCTAAGCACATGTCACCCATGGTGGATGCGGGTGTGCCCGTGGATGACGACTCTGACCTGCCGCGTTCGATTAGTTTCATCTCGCTTACCGGCGCTGAATTGGCCGACGACGCCTCTGCCCAGGTGGCCCGTTGGCAAGCCACTAACTCCATCATTGACCGCACCAAGACTGTGCCCATGGACCGGCCCGTCTCCCTCTCCGCCCTGGTAGGGCAGGGGGCCGATGCCCCCTTGGCGCTGGATCTGCGCGTGCACGGTCCCCACGCCCTGGTGGGTGGTACCACCGGTGCAGGTAAGAGTGAATTCCTCCAATCCTGGGTGCTGGGTATGGCCCAGGCGGTTTCACCTGACCGCCTTACCTTCCTGTTTGTGGACTATAAGGGTGGTTCAGCTTTCGCTGCCTGTACCCACCTGCCACACTGCGTGGGTTTGGTGACCGACCTTTCGCCCGCCATGGTGCGCCGTGCCCTGACCTCGCTGGGCGCCGAAATCCACTACCGTGAGCGCCTGCTTAACGAAAAGGGTAAAAAAGACCTGGCTGAGCTGGAAAAATCCGGTGACCCCGAGTGCCCGCCGTCGCTGATTATTGTGGTTGATGAGTTCGCGGCCCTGGCAGGTGAGGTGCCTGAGTTCGTTGACGGCGTCGTCGACGTCGCCCAACGTGGCCGTTCGCTGGGGCTGCACCTAATCATGGCCACCCAGCGCCCCGCCGGCGTCATTAAAGACAACCTGCGCGCTAACACTAACTTGCGTGTGGCGCTGCGTATGGCCGACGAGTCTGACTCCCAAGACGTGCTGGGGGAGAAGATTGCCGCCCACTTCCCGCCGGAAATTCCTGGACGCGGGGCGGCTAAGACCGGGCCGGGGCGTATTACGCCGTTCCAGTCGGCCTACCCGGGGGCGCGTACCAGTGCGCAGGCTACCGGTGCTTCGGTGAGCGTCGATGAGATGACTTTTGGGGCGCTTAACCCCTGGCAGGTGGCGAAGGTGCAAACCAGCGGGCGTAGTATCGATAAGGATATTGACCGCGTGGTGGCCACGGTGGGGCAGGCGGCGCGCATTGCGGGCCTGCCGGTGCCGCGTAAACCATGGCTTGATGAGCTGGCTACCGCCTATGACCTTAACCGTCTGCCGCAGCGGCGCGACACCAAACTGGTGTTGGGTGTGGTGGATGATCCGGTGCATCAAAGCCAGGTGCCCGCTTACTTCCTGCCTGAGAAAGACTCCAATATTTGTTTCTTTGGGGCTGCCGGTAGCGGTAAGTCGACGGCGCTGCGTAGTTTGGCTTTGGCGGCCTCGATTACGCCGCGCTCGGGTGCGGTGGATATTTACGGCATGGACTTTGCCGGGGCCTCTTTGAAAGTGCTGGAGAAGCTGCCCAGTGTGGGCACGATTGTTTCTGGCGATGACTCTGAAGGTGTGGAGCGTTTGCTGCGTAAGCTCAGCTCCATTATTGATGAGCGCACCGACCGGTTTACGGCGGCTAGTGCAGGGACGCTCAGCGACTATCAGCGCATTAGTGGTCACACCAATGACCACCGAATTTTGCTGCTGCTTGATGGTTTGGGGGCGATGCGTAGTGAATATGAGAAGACTGTTTACGGCGCCGCCAACCTGGATATTTTGCAGCGTATTTTGACTGATGGACGCAGTGTGGGCGTGCACGTGGCGGCCACCTGTGACTGGACTACGCCTTATCGCGGCAATGTTTTGTCTGCTTTCTTGATGAAGGTGGTGCTGCGTCAATCCAATATGGATGACTACATCAACTTTGGTGTGGCCAAGGATGTGCTCAGCCCCGCTAGCCCGCCTGGGCGCGCCATGATTATGGGTGACGGGCGTGAAATGCAGTTGGCGATTATGGGTGACTCTTCTAATGAGATGGCCCAGGCCCAGCTCATTGAGGCTTTCGGTAAGTACCTGAGCCGTCAAGGCCGCATCAAGCCTGAAGCTATCGCTAACCTGCCTACTGAGCTTAGCGAGGCTGATCTGCCTAAGGTTTACCAGGGCTGGCCGGTGTTGGGTATGGCCTCGCAGGATCTGGATCCGGCCACGTTTGTGCCTACTGGGGCCATGATGGTGGCGGGTCCGCCTCAGGCGGCGACGACGTCGGCGCTGCTTTGGTTGGCTGGCTCACTAAAGCAGTGGGATCCCAAGGTACGCCGGGTGTTTATTTCTCCGCGCCGTTCGGCTTTGGCCGATGTGGCTGGGCTGTGGGATTTGACCATGGTGGGCGACGAGCAGATCAAGGAAGGCCTGGAGAAAATCAAGGATTACGTTGCCATGCAGGCCCCCGACAACCACCCGCTGCTGGTGTTGGTAGTGGAGCACTACCCCGAAGTTGTGGGCACGCCGGTTGAAAAGGACCTGTTGGCTGCGGTTAAGCAGGCTAAGCGTAGCGGTCACTTGGTGATTGCTGAGGGTGAGACTTCCGGCTGGTCTGGTTACTCGCCGATGCTGGCAGAGATTAAGAATTCGCGTACTGGTTTGCTGATTCAGCCTGATACGGGCGACGGCGAAACCTTGCTGCGCACCCCCACTCCGCGCATCCAGCGTGGGGAAATGGTGCCGGGACGCGGCTACTGGATCAGTGCCGCCAAGGCTGTCAAGGTGCAAATTGTGGCTAGTTAAAGCCCAGATAGTGGCGGTTTTGCAAGCAAAAGCTAGTTAACCCGGGTGGCAGGGGGATTGGTCCCCATTGTTGGGTGTGGCGATAGGTTGCATTATTTTCTTGTCGAAAGGTTCCGGCTTGAAGCGCGGAACTTAGCTACTACATGAAAGGAAATACCATGGCATTCCTAGGTATGGACATTGAGGGCGTACGGGCACTTGCGCAGCAGTTCGGTGAGAAGGCTCAGACCGTCGAGGACGTAATCTCCACCATCTCCGGCCAGGTCCAGTCCGTTGACTGGAAGGGTACCGACGCCGACCAGTTCAAGAGCGAGTGGGAAGGCACCCTGTCCTCTCAGCTGCGCAACGTTGCTGACGCCCTACGTCAGGCTCAGACCACCGCTAACAACAACGCTGACGAGCAGGAGCAGGCTTCTGGTCACTGATCGCAGCAGCCTTGATTGGCTTCTAGCGTGTTAAAAGTGGGGCCGAGGTGCTTTAAGCGCCTCGGCCCTAACTTTCGCTTAAGATTTTTTTTAAAAGAACTTTTCTAACACTACCGTTTGAGGGGTTTCTATGGCGCTTTATGGGGCAGACGTTGAGAGTCTGCGACAGCTGGCACAGACTTTCAACAACAAATCTCAGGTACTGGATAACGACGTTAACTTGGCTTTAAAGGCTTTGGTTTCTGCTACGGATTGGCAAGGTAGCGACGGCGATAAGTTCAAGGATGACTGGGATAGTGTTTTGGCCCCGCAACTGCGCAATGCGGCGCAGGCCTTGGCGCAAGCTGGCTGGGATCTAAACCGTAACGCTGACGAGCAGGAGCAGGCTTCTGGTGGTGGTGGCGCTGGTGGCGTCGTCGGGAGTAGCTATGGCGGCGGAGGTATAACCGGCTCGAGCGGTAGTTTTGGTGGCGGCGGTGGCAGCGCCGGCGTAACCGGCTCAACTGGCAGTTTTGCAGTCAGCGGGATCGGCGCGAGCGGCAAGTTTGGGCAGCAGGGCGTGCATGTTTTTGGTGATGGCGCTAGCCCCATCAATTACCTGCCTGAACTGCCCCAGCTGAGTACCCAATATCCCACCGATTTTGTGGAGATTCCTGAGCGCTCGGTAGAAAGCTAAAGCCCTGCTTTTAGTGGATCTGAGTTGAGTCACTAATGGGGTTTTGCTCCCATAGGCTCGCTAAACAGGGTAATTTGGGTGCAGTTGTTAGTGTGTTGCCTCGGTGACGCGCAGTGAAAATTGTTTAGGAAGGCTTGCTCGTGGCTAGTGTTGGTGCTGATGTTGAGCAGTTACGTGCTTTAGCGCAGTTGTTTGGTGACAAGGCGACTTCACTTGAAGACGTTGTGAGCTCAATTAATGGGCAGCTGCACAGCGCTGGCTGGGTGGGCGAAGACGCCGACACCTTTAAAGCTGATTGGGATTCAAACCTGACCGCTTTGGTGCGTAATGTGGTGGACTCTCTGCGTGAGCGCAACACTAACCTTAACCAGCAGGCTGATGAGCAGGAGAAAGCCTCCGCTGTTAATGGTGCTGCGGGGGCGGCTAAAGCTGTGGGCTCAGCCGCTAAAGGCGCAAATGGTGGTTCCGGTTCGGATCCTTACAATGGCAAGCCGCGTGAGGGTGAAGCTGGACGTGACGCAGACTATGCGCGCTTGGCTCAGGCGGCCTATGAAGAGGGCGACCCTATCCCTGATGGTTGGCGCAAGGTTGATGCTGAGGAGCTGAAGAAGCTAGGGATTGACCCCTCTGAGTTAGACACTGCGAATGGTATGCAGGCCACTATCTACCAAAATGCTGACGGTAAGTATGTGCTGGCTTTCCGTGGCACTGAGCCTAGCCGACAACCAGCTTTGGACATTGCCAATGATATTGCGGGTGGTGTCTCTACATCGCCTCAGGTGGTGGATGCAATAAATTTGTCTACTAAATTGGCTAAAGCGGTGGGCCGTGAAAACGTTGACTTTACTGGCCACTCGCTGGGTGGTGAACTAGCCTCAGCTGGCGCATTGGCCACTGGTGGAAAAGCGGTAACCTTTAACGCTGCGGGTCTCTCAGCTACCAGTGAGGCACTTGCGCGAGGTAACTGCCTAAACAACTTTGGCTTTAATGCCCAGGCCCCTATGGACGGCTCTAATGTTAAAGCCTATTGCTATGCCTATGACCCACTTAATGGGGGGCAAGATATTGTCCACAGTAATAGCATTACTGACTTTGTTGCTCCACGTGCATACGGTGAACGCCATATTATTCCTGCCAGTGAAGGCGCAAATCCTCTTGATTTTGGCTATAACCATGAGATGGCACGCCTGTATGGGGCTCTAGACGCCCAATATGAGAACCCCGGTGCGAACCATATTGCTGCCTCCGGTAGGCCCACCACCACTGTAGCTATTGGAAATGTGGGTACGGGAATCGTTAACGGTATCGGCGAAGTAGGTAACGGCATCGCCAATGGTGTTAATGACGTAGGCTCTGGCTTTAACGACGCCGGACAGCACTTTAACTCCGGTCTTGACCGCGCCGGCCAGGCCTGGAACCGTGGCGACTATGTAGGTGCCGCCACGGAAACCGCTGCGGGCACAGCACAAGCCGTGGGTGACGTTGCGGTTGGTGCGGTTAAGGGCACCGGCGATGTACTAGTTGGTACGGTCAAGGGTACTGGGGAAGCTATACACGGACTCAAGAAAGCCATTTTCGGCGGCGAGTAGACTCAGAAAAGTTAACAACCCTACTTTCAAAGCACGCTTGGCCTGGGGGAGTAGTGGGGTTTTGTCCCCATAGGGCTACCTAACGCTAACAGGGTAATTTGAGGGCAGATGTAAGTGCACTGTGGCGACAGTGCATCGTGAATTTGTTTAGGAAGGGTTGCTCGTGGCTAGTGTTGGTGCTGATGTTGAGCAGTTACGTGCTTTAGCGCAGTTGTTTGGTGACAAGGCGACTTCACTTGAAGACGTTGTTAACTCGATTAATGGGCAGCTGCACAGTGCTGGCTGGGTGGGTGAAGACGCTGATGCGTTCAAGTCTGACTGGGATTCCAACTTAACTGTGTTGGTGCGTAATGTGGTGGACTCTCTGCGTGAGCGTAACACCAGTTTGAACCAGCAGGCTGATGAGCAGGAGAAGGCTTCTGCAGTTAATGGTGCATTTGGTGCTACTGCGGCGATGACGGCTAATGCTGTCCCGGCTGCGGCTGGTGTTGGCAAAGCTGCAAATGCTGCAGCGCCTGACCCCTATAATGGCAAGCCGCGCGAGGGTGAAGAGGGACGCGACGCGGACTATGCGCGTCTGGCCCAGGCGGCTTATGAAACTGGTGACCCGATCCCTGATGGTTGGCGCAAGGTTGATGCTGAGGAGCTGAAGAGGCTAGGGATTGACCCGTCTGAGTTAGACACTGGAAACGGCATGCAGGCGAGTCTCTATCAGAATGCTGATGGTAAGTATGTGCTGGCTTTCCGTGGCACTGAGCCAGATCGACAACGCTTTTTAGACGTTGGCAACGACATTCTGGGCGGCACTAATTTCAACCTCGGTATGACTTCGCCTCAAGTATTAAACGCCATAGCATTGTCTACCAAAGTAGCTAAGGCAGTAGGTCCTGAAAATGTTGACTTTACTGGCCACTCGCTGGGCGGTGAGCTAGCTTCAGTTGCTGCTATAGCAACTGGTGGGCAAGCGGTAACCTTCAACGCTGCGGGTGTATCACTTACTAGCGAGGCAATTGCGCGAGCTAACTGCCTAAACAACTTTGGAACACAGTCACCGAAGGATGGTTCTAACGTTAAGGCCTACAGCTATGCGCTAGATCCGTTGAATAATGTCCAAGATGGTCTGAATGGCACAGACATTGTTGAGCTTGTTGCGCCGCGCGCCTACGGGGAGCGTCATATTGTCCGCCCCCATGAAGGTGCAAGCCCCTTTGATGATAACCACAATGTTAAGCATATGTATGGGGCTCTAGACGCCCAATACGAAAACCCTAGCGCTAACCATATTGCTGCCTCTGGTAAGCCTACTGCCACTGTAGCTCTCGGATATGTGGCTGATGGCTACGCTAATGGCCTTGGCGAAGTAGGTAATGGTTTCAGTAATGCTGGCTCAGATATTAAATCTGGCTTCGATAGTGCCGGGCAGCACATTAGCTCAGGGGCTGAGCGTGCCGGTCAGGCCTGGAACCAAGGCGACTATGTAGGCGCTGCAACAGAAACCGCTACGGGCGCTGCGCAAGCTGCGGGTGACGTTGCGGTTGGTGCGGTTAAGGGCGCCGGCGATGTACTAGTTGGTGCGGTCAAGGGTGGCGGAGAATTAGCACACGGAGTTAAGAAGGCCCTTGTTGGTGGCGAGTAGGCTTAGCTGCCGGTTATTAAGGCTTTGACGCGCACTTAGGCGCGCAAAACATGGAGGATTATTCATGAAAGTTAGTTACATTGTCCCGGGTAACTGGGCTGATATTGATCTGAACGGCGATCTAGTTGAGCAGACCCGTCAGGTTGGTGACCGCTTCATGACCTACCTGGGGCAAAGCGGCAAGACGGAGCAGGTACGCGACCTAATCGACCGTCAATTCCGCTCCCAGGCCGAGGCCCTCAAGCAGGCGGGTGCCACCAACTTCCTGGTGGAAGTTGAGCCTACCGCCGGGGTGCTCACCGGTGCCTCCATGTTCGTGGTGCCGCTACCGCTCACCGACGACGTCGCCCCTATGGACGCCATGCTCGCCATCGGCCGCGACAACGGCCAAGCCGAGGTGATCGAGGGCGGACACAGCGTCGTCATGCGCACCATGTCCCTACGTGACGGCGAGGACCTACTACGCTCCACCGCTGAGGCCGTAAACCAGGAGCTCAACGTGCAGCTGCCCGAGGTGCCGCAGGTGGTATCGCGGCAGATCACCTACTTCCTGGCCAACCCGGACGTCACCGAGGCGATCGTGACCCTAACCGGTTACATCAATCTGCCCTCAAGCCCCGAGCACGACCAGCTGGCCACCTCGCTGCTGCACCTGTACGACGCCGTCGCCCGCAGCCTGAGGATGCAGCCATGAACTGGAGCGCCCAAACTGACGGCAACTGGGTTTATGTAGAGCCCGGCTGGGTGGAGCAGCTCCAGGCCGCCCCCGTCTACGCCGACGCCGAGGTGCAGCAGGCGTTTATGGAGATGGTGGCCCGTATTGACCGTTTGCCTGCAGATGAGGAGGCCTTCGCGCGCTTCCTGTACCTGCCCTCGCAGCTGCTGGCGCCGGCTTTGCTGGACCTGTACGCCTACCCGTCTAAAGGTGATGAGGCCCAGGCTTTGACTCAGCTGATCACCGTGGGGGAGGGGCAGCAGGGGCCGGTTAAGGCTGAGGAGCATAAACTGGCTAGCGGGAAGGTGGTTTACCGCTCGCTGGGGGCTTTTTCTGATGGCGACGACGTCGGTCACCACTCTTTGCGCCTAACTGGTTTCTACGCTTGGCGCCAACACGGCAATGACCTGTGTGCGCGGGTGCTGTTTACTAGCTCAGCGCAGGTGCCTGAGGTGATGCCGGCACTGGAAGCTTTGGTAGATAACTTGGAGCTGGAAGTCTCTGAATTGGAGGCGGCGCAATCAATGTTTGCTGCTTTCCCCAGTCAGCTCGGGTAAAAAGCTTGCAAAAGCTATGCATAATTGTGCGGTTGCGGTAATTTAATTACGGCAACCGCATTTGCTTAGGTTTCTCAAATACAGGTAATGTCCATGAAATGCCAGGCAAATGCCTAGAAACTTTTCAGTGAACTGTAATAGAACCGTGATTGAATTTTCAGCCAATGAGGGCGTTTCTGAAGTAATATTGCTATACACCGATTCTAGCTGGTGCAAATTAAATTTTTGATTTACCAAGTGTTAAATCTTGTATTGCTTTTATGTCCCATAGTTGGTTCTATTTAATCCGCAGTAGGGTGCGCATCAAGGAATTGCTGCGATAGCGTCGCAATACTGTTTGGGTTATGTCGCGCTAGTATCGTATTGGCACGCAGTCTGGAGGGAAGCTGGTGGCTAATCTATATGTGCCATCTCGGCAATCTGAGCGCTATAGCATCGCTATCATTGGTGACTGCGAAGTATTACGTTTAGGTCTGTATGCGGCCTTAGCTAAGGTGGCGCAAACCAATCAGATTATTTATCTCAATGACATTGCGCAGTTAGGTTTAAATCAGCGTCGTATAAATGTGGCGGTCGTTGATTTAGATGCGCAGCGCACCGATAAAGTTATTGAGCAAGTAGAACAGCTTGCAAAAGCTAAAGTGCCAGTAGTGGCATATCAAAGCTCAGAGCAGCCCTATTTGCTGCGCAATGTATGTGAATTAGGTGTGCAGGCCGTGCTTACTCGGTGCGTGTCCGGCTCTGAACTGCGTCGCGCGGTGCTGGAAGTGGCCACTGGCAGGCGTTTAAGCCCGGTTTCGTGGGTGCAGGTGCGCCCCTACATTGACTATGTCATCACCGATAACCTGCAGGGACGCCGCCGCGATGTGCTGCTTTCCTATGCGCAGGGGCACACCGCCAAGGAAACCGCTAACGCACTGGGCCTGACTGTGGCCACAGTGAATAGGTATACATCGCTAGGGCGTCAAACCTGCGCCAACAACGGCATGGAAGAAACCAGCCGCCCGGCTCTGCTAACCCAGGCCCAGCGCGAAGGTCTACTGTGCTAAACACCTAAACATTAGGTAAACTACTAGCAAAGCAATAAAGAAGCTTTGGATATGTAGTAAAGAAACCAAAGTGTAAGTGGGGGGTCGAAGCAAAGCTTCGACCCCCCACTTGTGCCTTAATTAATGACACTAGTCAGCTCAGGCGCGGCGGCGTGAGCGCAGCATAAAGGCGCCAGCGCCGATCAATGCCAGTGCAGCCAGGTCCACAATACTGCTTGCGCCAGTCTTAGCCAGGCTGGGGCGGCCGCCCTGGTTAGCGGCGCCCTTGGGCTGCAGCGGAGCGCCAGTGACCTTACCCGGCAGCGGGGTAATGGTTACCGGCGCAGTTGCTGAGGCGCTGGGCTTAGCCGGGCTGCTAGGAGCCGGAGTAGAGGGCGCCGGGGTTGGGCTAGCTGGGCTGGTAGGCACCGGGGCTGCAGTTGGCGCAGCCGTGGGGTTAGCCGGGCTGGTGGGTGCAGCCGTGGGGCTGCTAGTGGGCGCGGGGGCCGGAGTGGTCGGCGTCGGGGTAGCCCCCTTACGGGCGATACGGAAGATCTGGTTATTGCTGGGAGCCTTATCCAACACATTCACGCTGCCATCAGGGTTAACCGACAGGTGGTTGGGGTTAGTGCCGGTGGGCAAAATAGCCTCAACCTTCAAGCTGGAAGCGTTAATTACGCTAACCGTGCCGGCGGTGCGGTTACCCACGTAGACGTAGCCGTTGGAGTAGACAGCGCCCAGGGCTTGGTTGCCGGTAGGAATATCGGCAATCACCTTGCCAGTGCCCAGGTCTAGAACCACCGCATTGTTAGAGCTCTGGTTGGCTACAAACAAACGGTTGTTGGCCGGATCATAGGCCACACCCGAGGCGCCATTAGCGCCAGGCAGGTCATAGCTGGTGACCTGGTTAGAGTTCTTAGTGTCAATTACGTAGGCCTTGTTCAGCTTCAGGTCTACCGTAAACAGGCGCCCACTGACGCTATCCACATCAAAGTCCATCGGCACTGCACCTTCGGGCAAGTCAATGGTGGTGGGGGCGGCGTCAAGCTGCTTAGCGTTGAAAACCTTAATGCCGCCGCCCTTGCCGCGAGCAGCTTCAGTTACGTAGACACTGTCACCAATCACTCGCATAGAGCGGGCGTGAGTGACGGCGTTAGCCAGGTACTGCTTAACCAGCGACAGGTCAGACTGCTTGTAAACAGCCACCGTGTTTTGGCGAGTGTTGCTAACCCACACATAACCGTTAGCGTCGTCCACGGCCACGCCGTAAACCCCGTTAACACCCTTACCATCTGCAGCTGCGGCAGGAGTGATCTGCTTGTCGATCACAAACTTGCCAGAGGCGTCATAGTGGCCCTTAACCAGGGTGGATTCCTTAATCGGGGGGCGTCCCACAGAAGCGCCAATGAATACCTCGCCCTTAGAGTTGGCGACGCTTTGGTAGTTGCCGTTAGGCACCACGGTGCCAGTGACCTGGTAAGCCTCAGTGTTTAGCGGGGTGGCGGAAGGGGTGGTGACAACAGTAGTGGCCGCGCTTACCGTGGGAGCAGGGGTTGTGGGGTTAGCGACGGCGCCTGCCGGTATGGCGGCCATGGTCAGCACTGCTAGGGCTGAGAGTGTGCGTGAGCTAGCGCGCGATGCAATGGAGAAGTGTGCCATGCGTAGGCTCCTTACATGCGGTTTAGGGGCTTGCATTAGCCCGGTCAATTGTTTGCTCAAAAGGAGGAAACTATTAGGTTCCCCTAAGTGAGGCTAGGCTAATAAAAACCATTCAGGCAAGCATTAGAATTGCAAAAAACTGCGTAAACAGCGCTAATTGTGATGTAAAGCTCGATTTTTACCGCATGTAGTCGTGAAAAATCTCTATGGTTGAGCTTACCTTTACTAAGGCTTAGCTACCTGACAAAATTCAGCTGACGCACAACTACTTAGCGAGACTACTTAGCGAGGGAAAATGAAAGAACTATCGCGCCGTGCCATCCTAACCGCCGTAGGTTTAGGGGGAGCTGCCGCTCTTAGCGGCTGCGGTCTAGCCAATTCTTCACGCCCGGCAGCCACCGCCACCGCCACCAGCCGTAGCGTAAAGAACGTGGACGGCTCTGCAGTTAACGTGCCCACCAACCCCAAACGGGTAGTAACCCTGTCAGAGCCCACCACTGACGCTATCTTGGCGCTGGGACTAAAGCCGATCGGCGTCGTCGCTGGCCGTGGCCAAAAAACCGTACCTAACTACCTAAGCGAAAAAGCCAAAAACATCCCAATCATGGGGTCCATTGGGCAACCCAACTTTGAGGCAATCGGCGCCCAAAAACCTGACCTGATCCTGGTGGACGGCACAGGGTTAAAAAACAACGCCAAGGCCCTGGCCACTTTGCGGGCTATCGCCCCCACCGTATACACCGGCGACGCCGGCGGTGATTGGCGTAGCAACTTCACCAACATCGCTAACGCCCTAAACCAGGAGCAAAAAGGCAAGCAGGTACTGGCCGCCTACGACAAGCGGGTCAAAGAAATGGCTAGCGCCCTGGCTCCCAAGTACTCCGGCAAAACTTTCTCTATCATCCGCTGGCAGGGCACCGCAGCTGCGCTGATCCTCAAAGAGCTACCCGCCGGCGTGGCCCTAAACGACCTGGGATTAAAGCGTCCAGCCAGCCAAGACCGTAAAGGACATGGGCACAGCGAACCGGTTTCCCTAGAGAACATCTCCCAGATCGACGCTGACTACATGTTCTTTGGCTTCCTTGCTGGCTCCTCAGTGTCCAACCCCAAGGCTGGCGGCAGTGCCGACAGCTCCGCCTCCGCTAAAGCCTTACAGCAGGCCGCGCAGGTGCCCGGGTTTGCAGAACTAGGGGCCTACAAAGCGGGGCATGTCTACCCGGTTGACGGCTCCGTTTGGACTTCTACCGGCTCAGCGATTTTGATGAACTCCATTCTCGACGACGTCAAGCGCTACCTGCTCAAATAGGCCGGTTTCGTAAAGATTAGGCTGCGCCTTGAAAGGCTGAGCTTTAAAGGGTTGCGCCTTACGAGGAGTTATGTTTGGCAGCTGTGTCTGGCAGGAACTAACGAAATAGGCTCATGAAATTACGTAAATTTACGCTCAGCCTGGCGCTGCTAGCCTTGGCCGGGGCCATAGTTTTGAGCCTATTTGTGGGTTCTAAAGTTTTGGACCCGGCCTTGGTGTGGCAGGTTTTGCGGCTTGGACCAGACGCTGTCAACTCATCAGCCCAGGGCGCGCAGCCGGAGCAGCACTCGCAGCTAGCTAACGCTGCCACGGTGGTGTGGCAGCTGCGAGTGCCGCGCACCCTAATTGGGCTCAGCGTAGGGGCGGCGCTGGGCCTAGCCGGGGCGCTGATGCAATGCCTTACCCGCAACCCTCTAGCTGATCCAGGCATTTTGGGGGTTAACTCGGGTGCGGCTTTGGCGGTGGTGCTCAGCGTGGCCCTGTTTGGCTTAAGCGGCGTTAACACCTATATGTGGGCGGCTTTTGTAGGGGCGGGCACGGCTGCGGTGGCCGTATACCTGCTGGGGGCCACCGGGCGAGCTGGAGCTAACCCGGTGCGTTTAGCGCTGGCGGGGGTGGCGGTTTCAGCGGCCTTGGGAGCACTCACCCAAATGGTTATTTTGGCTGATCAGGAGGCTTTTAACGAGTTTCGTTACTGGGTGGCTGGCTCATTAGAAGGACGCGGTGCAGATATCGCTATGGCGACGACGCCGCTAATCGCCTTGGGGATAGTGCTGGGCTTGGCACTTTCGCCTAGCCTAAACGCACTAGCCCTGGGGGAGGAGGCCGCTAAAGGTTTAGGGGTGCGCGTGGAGGCTACCCGTACATTTACCGCCCTGGCAGTGACACTGTTAGCTGGCGCGGCTACGGCCGCTGCTGGACCAATTTCTTTTGTGGGCTTAGCAGTTCCCGTGGCAGCGCGCGCAGCGCTTGGCCCTGATCAGCGCTGGGTGGCTTTAGTTAGCCTGCTGCTGGGGCCGGTGTGGGTGCTGAGCGCTGATGTTTTAGCGCGCGTAATTATTGCCCCCCAAGAGCTACAAGTTGGGGTGGTGGCGGCTTTGGCTGGTGCCCCCTGCTTTATTGCCATGGTGCGCACTAAGAAGGTGGCGGCGCTATGAAAAACCTAAACCAGAACGAAACTAAAGGCGAAACTAGCCGCCTGGGGGTGGAGCCAGTGGCTACAAGCCAGTCTGGACTGGCCAAACTAGGCAAAGCAGCGACCCAAGTGGCGCTCGAATCAGCAGCCCAGGCGGCACCCCTAGCGATTGGCAAAGCGGCCCAAGCGGCCCTCAAATCGCGCCGGCACATCCTACTGCGCCTGGGTCCCTACTCGCTGCGGCTGGGGGTGCGTTCACTGGTGGTGGCTTTAGCGCTGCTGGTGGTTTTAACCGTGGTGGCGGTAGCCAGCGTAAGCACCGGCGCCTACCCAGTTAGCCCCGCCAAGGTCAGCGCCGCCATCTTTGGCTACGGGCAGGAAGATAGCTATGCGCGCTACTTTGTCACCCAGGTCCGGGCCCCACGAATCGCCACCGCTATGTTGGTGGGGGCTGCTCTGGGCCTGTCCGGTGCCCTGTTCCAGGCAGTATCAGGTAACCCGCTGGGTAGCCCCGACATTATTGGTTTCACCACCGGAGCGGCCACTGGCGCCCTGGTAGCCATCATTTTGGTGGGAGCCTCCCCGCTAGGGGTGTCGCTGGGAGCCATTGCAGGCGGCGTCGGCGCGGCAGCCCTGGTTTATATGCTGGCCTGGAAAAACGGCATAACCGGCAACCGCCTGGTGCTAGTGGGTATCGGCCTGGCCGCCGTCGAGCACGCCCTTAACAAGCTGCTGATTGTGCGTGCCCCACTAGCTAACGCCCAGCAGGCCGCCCAGTGGCAGGCGGGCAGCCTTAACGACGCTAACTGGGCCTGGCTAGCCTGGCTGGCTCTGGCTCTAGTGGTGCTCACCCCGGCACTGGCCTGCTTGACGCGGCCGCTAAGTACCTTGGCTTTAGGCGATGAACTAGCCCACGGCCTGGGCACGCGCGTGCAAGCCACCCGCTCAGGGGCGCTGGCGGTAGGGGTAACCCTGGTGGCTTTGGCGACGGCGGTAACCGGCCCAATCGCTTTCGTGGCGTTGGCAGCCCCGCACTTGGCACGCCGAGCTAGCGGCGCGCCGGGCGTGAATCTAACCAACAGCGCCCTGATGGGAGCCACTTTGGTTGTGGTAGCCGATTTTGTGGCCCAGCGCGCCCTAGCCCCCACTCAACTAGCGGTGGGGGTGGTGACGGCCACATTAGGCGGGCTGTATCTGGTGTTGTTCTTGGTGTTGCAGTGGAGGAAAGGCATATGAGCGGGCAAGTCAGTTTGGCCGGTAAAGGCCTGGTGGTGGGCTATGGGGGCGCTCCGGTGCTCGACGGCGTCGATTTCGCGGTCCCCAGCGGCCAGTTCACCGTAATTGTGGGCCCTAACGCCTGCGGTAAATCCACCCTGCTTAAAACCCTATCTCGCGTGCTGCGCCCCAGCAGCGGCCAGGTGGAGCTGGGTGGGCGTCCGCTCAGCTCCTATAGTCCCAAACAGGTGGCCAGGCAGGTGGCTTTGCTACCCCAGTCTCCCCAGGCCCCTGAAGGGATCAGTGTGGCCGACTTGGTGGCGCGCGGGCGCCACCCGCACCAAAGCCTGCTGCGCCAATGGTCCCCAGCTGATGAACGCGCCGTGCAAGAGGCCCTAGAGCGCGCCGGGGTGGCTAGCCTAGCTAGCCGCCGGGTTGAGGAACTCTCCGGTGGACAGCGTCAACGCGTATGGATCGCCATGGCCTTAGCCCAAGACACGCCCGTGCTACTGCTAGATGAACCCACCACCTACCTAGACATCAGCCACCAGGTTGAAGTTTTAGAGCTAGCCGCCGCCCTGCAGCGCCAAGGCCGCACGGTGGTGGCCGTGCTGCATGAGCTAGCCCTGGCTTTCCGCTACGCCACCCACCTGGTGGTGATGCACCAAGGCGCCATCGTGGCCCAGGGTAGCCCGCGTGAAATAGTCACCGAGCAGCTCATTGAAAAGGTGTTTGACCTACCCTGTCAGCTTTTACATGATCCCCAAACCGGCGCCCCACTAGTGCTGCCGCGACCTAGAAAGCAGGCCCTATGACGGCGTCGACCAGGCCCACCCCGCCAAAGCTACCGCGCCCCCAGCGCGCCCCGCTGGCCACCAGCCCCACCCTGGCCGCTGTGCACCAGCGCCTACTTGAGCGCCCGCAACTGGCCAGCCAGCTGCAAGCACAGCTGTGGCAGCAGGTAACTTCCACGCCCCTGCTGGAGGCGGACCCCACCCAGGAAGGCAAATACCTGGTTACTTTTCTGTGGCGGGGCGCGGCACACAGCGTGTTGCTGTTCGTTAACCGGCTTACGGACGAGAAAAACCTAGCCGACTCCTATATGCGGCGCCTGCCCGGTACGGATACTTGGTACCTGACCTACCGTATGGATGGCGATTGGCGCGCCTCCTACTGCTTCCTGCCGGCCCCTGCTGCTGCCCAGGCGCCCTGGCTACAGGGCAGTCAGGTGCGGTTGCGTCAGGCTCTAGACGGTGGTCTGCCTGACCCTGGCAACCCGGTTACCTGCACTAATAGGCGCGGTTTTGTGCAGTCTGTGGTGTCGCTGCCGCTGGCGCCGGCCTGGCCGCTAGGGGAATGGCCCGTCTTTAGTGACGACGCCGCCGGCGCGGGCAGATTCGATGGTGGCGGACTTGGCGCGGGCAGGGGTGACGCCGATGCGGGCAGGCTCGACGTGGGCAGGCTCGACGCCATCGTCGACTTGGAGGCGCTGGGGCGCCAAATTTGGGTTTACACCCCCGCCCTGATTGACCGCGCGCAAAGCTGGCCGGTGCTGCTGGTGCTTGACGGAGAAGTCTGGCTTAAACGCCACCACCTACACCTGGCCCTAGCGCAGCTCATGGACGCGGGCCTGATCGCCCCGGCCTATATCGTGTTTATTGATTCAGGCGGCACTGAGCAACGCTGGCAGGAGTTGGGGGACAGCGATTTTGGTGGCTACTTAAGTGGGCCGCTACTTAACTGGCTCAAAACTCACTACGCCATCAGCCCTAAGCCTGCTGAGCGGGTAGTTATTGGACAGAGTCTAGGGGCGCTAACTGTGCTGCGTACCCTAGTTGGCTATCCGCAGCTAATCGGCTCTGGTATAAGCCAGTCGGCCTCACTGTGGCAAGAAGTGTTCTTTGGTGAGCTAAACGCGCTAGATGCCATGGCAAGGCCTCTAGCGGGCAGCCGTGCCTGGATAGAGGTAGGCAGTCAAGAATGGATTTTGGCACCCCTACAACCCAAAGCAGTCTGCCAGCTGCGCGAGGCTGGAATGCAGGTTAAAGACATGGTGTACAACGGTGGACACGACTATGCCTGCTGGCGTATCAACCTAGCCAGTGCGCTAATGCATCTACTACCCGGGCCTAATGCACTGCCTGGGCCGGGCGCATACCCGGCCGGAAATATTGCCTGAGCTGAAAGCGGCTAGGGATACTTTTTAAAAATGTGGCAGATAGAAATCCAGCCAGCCTGAACAGGCCGCGAAAGTATACAAACACACCGCCAGCAGCATCAGCAGCGAGTAAGGGGCAATCTTGCGTAGCACGACAGCCTCAATACCCGGCTCCTCAACAGCCGTAGCGGCTACCGCCAAGTTCTGGGGCGAAACCAGCTTGCCGATACCCCCAGCTACAGTGTTAGAAGCCAGCAAAGTGGCGGTGTCGGTGCCAACCGCGTGGGCCGCGCTAGCCTCCATCGATCCAAACAAAGCGCCGGAACTGGTGGTGGAGCCGCCCACGGCTGTGCCCAACCAACCCAGGATTGGGGCAAATAGGGTAAAGGCATGGCCAGTTGAAGCTAGGGCCGCGCCAATAGCGGTGGTTTGCCCCGAAAAGTTCATCACATAAGCCAAAGCCATAACAGCCGCAATGGTTAGCAGCGTGTAACGCAAACCAGAAATGGTATGCCATAGCGCCACCAGGGAGCGCAAAATCGGCAGTGCAAAGCGGGTTTTGCGGCCGTACCAGGCGTACAGGCCAGTAACCACAATGGCGGTAAAAATGATTGGCGTGCCCGGATTAGACAGCGGGGGTAGCTGGTAGATCGCAGCCGTGTTCACACTGCCGTCGGCACTGTGCAGGTGCCCATACAGGCCCGGCCAAGGAATATTGATGTCGGTGGATTTAAGTAGCGCATCTAAATCCACTCCCCACTTCCACAGTTTAGTGGTGGCAATCAAGGTCACCACCAGCAGGTAGGGGGTTAGGGCCAGGATTACGCGGCTAGCACTTAAACCCTCAACGGAAGCTTTAGAGTGCTGCTCGGGCGGCGTCGTCGGAGTCCAAAACAGCAAGAAAATATAGGTGGCTGCCAGGGTGAAAAGCGCCGTGGCCACGCCGGTAAGTTCAAAAGACAGCAGCGGCATAAAAAGATGCCCTAGTGCGGAAGTAACACCGGTAACCAGTGCTAGCGGCCAGAGCTGACGCACACCTCGGCGCCCATCAAGCATAAGTAGCAGTAAAAATGGGACCACCAGTGCCAAGGGGGCAATCAGGCGTCCCATAAGTAGAGAAATGTGGGCGGGATCCACGCCGCCCATACGGCCGGCGGTCAGCACCGGTGTGGCCATAGCGCCGTAAGCTAAATAAACCAGGTTTCCCAGCAAACACAGCAGCACAGCTTTAATTTTGGGAAGCCCCAGCGTAGCCAGCATGGCGCAGGTAATGGCCACCGGCGCCCCGAAACCTGCTAGCCCTTCGAGCAGGTTACAAAACGCGTAAGCCACAATCAGGGCCTGAATACGAATGTCACTCTTGCCAATCGTGGAGAAAACTGCGCGTAAATCCTGTGAGCGATTAGAAAACTCGGTTAGGTTATACAGCCACACGGCCCCCACCACGATAAAAATCATGGGCATAACCGCAAACGCCAGTCCCTGTGAAGCCGACAGCAGCGTCATAGACACCGGCATTTTGAAAACCGTCATGGCCAGCACAGCCGCTAGAGCCAGAGCCAACAGAGCACAGCGGTGAGTTTTGACCTTAAACCCACCCAGTAACGCAAAAAAAGCGATCAGTGGGGAGGCCCCCACCAAGGCGGACAGGTACACGTTGCCAGCCACTGCAGTGGTTGAGGGAGTGAATGTAAGCGGCAGACTAGCGGCGACAGTGGCATTTGTAGCCCCGTGCGCGGCTGCCAGTGCAGCGACACTAAACGGCATGAAGGACCCTGGCTAAGTACAACATTTTTCTTCAGTGATCATAACAAGTTTTAGACGGCTGCTTGCACACCTAGGCACTAATGGCGACGCTGAGTTGCCCCAGTAGGTGACAAAGGTGCTTTGCCAGGCAGACATATGGGTATAAGGGCATACATAAGGGCGCCGCCCAAACAGGTAGCGCCCTTATCGAGTATTAGCTAACTCAGACCTGGCCTAAGCCGTCCAGGTGAGCGGCTGCGGCGGCGTCCTCGGTCTCCTTCTCAGCCTGCGCCAGGGCGGTGCAGCGGCGAGCGTAGGCGGCCAGCTCAGCGGCGACGTCGTCCTTAGACCAGCCCAGCAGCGGGGCGGCAATCTCAGCGATCTCGTCAGCAGCAGCCAAGCCGTGGTCGCGCTGTTCCAGGTCCAGGCGCACGCGGTGAACGATGATGTCGTCCAGGTGCAGGGCGCCCTCGTGGGTGACAGCCCAAGCAACCTCAGCCTTCAAGAAGGCGGGGGCGGACTTCAGCGGCTGGCCGTACTCAGGCTTAGCGTCGATCAGCTCAAGCAGGTCCTGGGTCTCAGCGCCGTAACGCGAAAGCAGGTGGTCCACACGGGCCAGAGTCCAGCCGTGGGCGCGGGCAATCTCGCCAGAGCGGGCGGTGACCTCATCCAGGCCCGCAGCACCCACCAGGGCCAGGCGCTCGGTGCAGGTGGGGTGTACCTTGGTCTGCTCCACGCCGAGGGCGAAGTCGACGGCGTCGGCAGCCATCACGCGGTAGGTGGTCAGCTTGCCGCCGGCAATGGAGGTCAGGCCCGGGGCTACCTCGGTGACAGTGTGCTCACGTGAAACCTTGGTGGAGGCGGTCTCGCCGCTCTCACCTTCCTTCACGCCAGGCTGCAGCAGCGGACGCAGACCGGCGTAGACGCCGATGATGTCCTTACGGCTAATGGGCTTTTCCAGCACCGCGTTGGCGTGTTCCAGCACGTAGTCAATGTCTGCGCTGGTGGCCACCGGGTGGTCAATGTTCTCGTGCCAAGCGGTGTCAGTGGTGCCGATAACCCAGTAGCGCGGCCACGGGATGATGAACAGCACGGACTTTTCAGTGCGCAGGAAGATACCGGTCTCAGCCTCAATAGCCTCCTTGGGAACCACAATGTGGATACCCTTACTGGCCAGCACCTTCAAACCGTTGGTGACGCCGGCTAGCTCCTGGGTCTGCTCAGTCCATACACCGGTGGCGTTGATGACGCGACGCGAGTAGATGTCACGCACAACCTTCTTACCGGTCTTGGCGCTAGCCTCAAGGTCCTCCACGCGGGCACCAATAACGCGGCCGTGGTCGTTCTTGAGGTACTCCACTGCCTTGGTGCGGCTAGCAGCCAGGGCGCCATGCTCGACGGCGGTACGCACCAGGGTAATAACCAGGCGCGAGTCGTCCACGCGGGCGTCATAGAACTTGATAGCACCAGCCAGGCCAGAGGTGTCTAGCGAGGGAGCTAGACGCTTGGTGCCCTTAGCGGTCAGGTGGTGCTGCACCGGCACGGTGGCCTTACCACGCGCACCTAGCAGGGCCAGGGCGTCATACATGCCCACGCCCACAGCCGAGTAGGCGCGCTCAACCTCGTGCTTTAGCGGCCATAGGAAAGGCTGAGCCTTAACTAGGTGTGGGGCGGTCTCAGTCAGTAGGCGGCCACGCTCTGCCAGAGCCTCAGCCACCAACGGGAAGTCAAGCTGGTAGAGGTAGCGCAGACCACCGTGAACTAGCTTGGAAGACCAGGAGGAAGTGCCTGCCGCCCAGTCACCCATTTCCACGATACCGGTGCGCAGCCCGCGGCTAGCGGCATCAACTGCGATACCTGCACCGGTGACGCCACCGCCGACAACTAGGATGTCTAGGCCTTCGTCGTCAGTCATTGCATCAAGTGCCGCCTGGCGCTTTTCGGCGTTGAGAGCGCTAGATGGCAAAGAAGTGTTTGCGGACATCTCTATCCTCCAAAACTAAGGAACTGTTCAAACAGGTAACAGTTTGGTTCATGTAAGTGAGCCTGCCAACAGTCGTGAACGTGCGTGCAGTGAGCTAACAGACCCCCCAAAATATGCCCAGCTAACCCGGTAAATTACGCTTTTATATAGCCAGAAAACCAGCTAAATAAAAGCCATAAGGGTGGGTCCATGCAGACCCACCCTTATGTATTGGTTCCCAACCGTAGGGGGTGACGGTTAGAAAGTCCTAGTTAGCCTGGCTCATATGCGGCTAAGCCCGGCTATGCGGCTAAAGCCGGCCTTAATCACTCAACCTCAGCATCGACGTCGGCGTCAACCCAGTCCAGGGTCTTGGTTACGGCCTTCTTCCACAGGCGGTAGAGGCGCTCGCGGTGCTCCTGCTCCATGGCGGGCTCCCAGCGGGCACCCTCAGCCCAGTTGTCCACCACGTCCTGCGTGCCGGACCAGAAGCCGACGGCGATACCGGCTGCGTAGGCGGCGCCCAGAGCGGTGGTCTCAATAACCTTGGGGCGAACCACGGGCACGCCAGCCACGTCAGCCTGGAACTGCATTAGCAGACGGTCGTTGGTCATGCCGCCGTCAACCTTGATTTCGGTTAGCGGCACGCCAGAGTCGGCGTTCATGGCCTGCAGCACGTCCAGGGTCTGGTAGGCGGTGGATTCCTCGACGGCGCGCGCAATGTGGGCCTTGTTGACGTAGCGGGTTAGACCCACCAGGGCGCCACGGGCGTCAGGACGCCAGTAGGGGGCAAACAGGCCGGAGAAGGCGGGCACGAAGTAGGCGCCACCGTTGTCCTTAACTGAGGCAGCTAGCTCTTCAATGTCGCGAGAGTTGGCGATCAGGCCCAGGTTGTCACGCAGCCACTGCACCAGCGAGCCGGCCACGGCAATAGAGCCTTCCAGGGCGTATACCGCCGGCTGGTCGCCGATCTGGTAGCACACGGTGGTCAGCAGGCCGTTCTTGGAGGGGACTGGGGTGGTGCCGGTGTTCATGAGCATGAAGCAGCCGGTGCCGTAGGTGTTCTTAGCCTGGCCCTTGTTGAAGCAGGCCTGGCCGAAGGTGGCGGCTTGCTGGTCGCCGAGGATACCGGCGATGGGGGTGTCAACTAGCAGGCCGTTCTTGCGTCCGTAACCGAAGATGCTCGCCGAGGGCTTGATTTCAGGCAGCATAGACATGGGGATACCCATGTCAGCGGCAATTTCCTCGTTCCAGGACAGGGTGTCTAGGTTCATTAGCATGGTGCGTGAGGCGTTGGTGACGTCAGTGGCGTGTACACCGCCGTCGACGCCGCCGGTGATGTTCCACAGAACCCAGGAGTCGGTGTTACCGAAGAGTAGGTCGCCGGCCTCAGCCTTTTCGCGGGCGCCGGGGACGTTTTCCAAAATCCAGGCGATCTTGGGGCCGGAGAAGTAGGTGGCTAGGGGCAGGCCCACCTTGTCCTTGTAACGGTCGGTGCCTAGCTCGCTGCCGGCGGCTAGGCGGTCGCAGATCTTCTGGGTGCGGGTGTCCTGCCAGACGATGGCGTTGTAGATCGGCTTACCGGTGGTTTTGTCCCACACCACGGCGGTTTCACGCTGGTTGGTGATACCGATGGCGGCTACCTCGTGGCGGTTGGTTTCAGCCTCAGCTAGTACCCCACCAACTACGGAGCGCACGTTGGCCCAGATTTCTTCCGGGTCGTGCTCAACCCAGCCGGGTTTGGGGGTGTAGTTGGTGTGCTCTAGCTGGTTCATGGCCACGATAGAGCCGTCGTGATCGAACAAGATTGCCCGGGAGGAAGTAGTGCCCTGGTCAATGGCAATTACATATTTCTTCTCAGTCATACTTAATCCCTTCCACTTCGTTGTGACGCGCGAAGGTTCCCCAAGGCGATTTGTTTGGCTTGGTAAACCTTGGCGCTGTCGGACCTCTAAGTCCAACGCTTTAATGCTTGGACCTAACCTAACCTCCCAGTTAGACTCTGGGACCTCATTTTCCCCGAAAGCGGTAAAAGGGATCAAGGGCTTGTGTAATGCGCGATACAATTGTTCAAGAATTTCCATGCATAGTCCGACGGGGCGCTAGCTTGGTCGGAACCTTAACTAACCAAAGAAGGCAGCTTAGATGGTTGAACGCGATGACATGGCCTTCCAGGCCGCAATGATGTATTACCTACAGTCTGAAACTATGGACGGCGTTGCTCGTCACCTGGGGGTATCGCGTTCAACGGTGTCACGTCTGCTGGCCCACGCCCGCGATGCGGGTCTGGTGCGTATTAGCCTCAATGAGCCCAGCCGCCCTGACGCGCTGGCTTCCCAGATGTACAAGGCCTTTAAGGTGCGTGCCCGGGTAGTGCCGGTGCGTGAAGGCGCTACAGAGATTAACCGTCTCTCTCAGGTGTCTGCGGTGGCCGCTGAGATGATCAGTCAGAAGGTAGAAAACGGTACCATTATGGGTGTGGCCTGGGGTAACACAGTGGCAGAGATTGCTCAGTCGCTACCTCCGCGCGAGTTGCAGCGGGTATTGGTGGTGCAGCTAAATGGCGCTGCTAACTCTTCGCAAACCGGCTTGCCTTATGCGGATGCGATTTTGAGTCAGTTTGCTGCTGCTTTCCGAGGCCGTACGGTGCATTTCCCGGTGCCGGCACTGTTTGACTATGCCTCTACCCGTGAGGCTATGTGGCGTGAGCGTTCAGTGCAGCGCGTGCTAACTATTCAAGAACGCGTTGACTTGGCTGTGTTTGGGGTGGGCTCGTTGCGCAGCCCGGTGCCTAGCCAGGTTTACGCAGGTGGTTACCTAAATGAGGAGGATCGTCGGGCGCTGGATGCTGAGGGCGTAGTGGCTGATGTGTGCACGGTGTTCTTGCGTGCCGATGGCTCTTACCGTGATATTTCACTAAATGCGCGTGCTTCTGGGCCTACTCCGGCGCAGTTAAGCCGCATTAAAACCCGTGTGATGGTGGCTTCTTCGGCTGCTAAGGCTCCGGCGATTTTGGCGGCTTTACGTGCTCGGGTGGCTACTGACGTGGTTTTGGATGTGGCTGCGGCCCAGGCGGTATTGGCTTTAGCGGGACGTAACCGCATGGGCATTGGGCTAGGTAGCCATAAGCCGGTAGAGTCTTAGGTATGGCCAGAGGTGACGACGACAGCAGTAACCGTACTCGCGGTAGGCGTAAGTCACCTTTCCCGCCGTTAAGGCTGGTTCAAGATCTACCTGATAGCGACGACGCCGCCCCTCGCAGCCCTAGTGGCGCTGGTAAAAGCTCTGGTGGCGCGCGCGTCGCTAAGCCGCACCCTAGTGTCCAGGCAGGGCGCAGCGCCCATCCCAGTCAAGGCTCTGTCCGTGCGGGGGCTGCCAATGGTTCTAAGCGTGCTGGCCATGGCGCTACTAATGGGCGCCAGGCTGCTTCTGGTCAAGCTCGCAGGCCTCACTCAGCTAAGGGTGGACTAGGCCAGGGGAGTGCGGCGTCAAGAAATGCGCAGGGGCGCCCTGTGCAGAAGAACTCTTCTCAAAGGTCTGCTGGGCAAAAAGCGGCTGGCTCGAAGTCAACTGCTCAAAACGGCTCTACTCAAAATGGTTTGTCGCGAGGTGCTCAGCGCAGCGCAGGTCGAGGTGGTCACGGCCAGGCCCAAGCGCATAGCGGCCAGGACCGCAGCTCGCAAGCTCGCTCTGGTCAGGCACGCAGCGTTCAAGGCCGCAGTGGGCAAGCCAGTAATGCTCAGCGCAGTCAGGGGCAGTCGGGGGCTAGCGCCGCTCAGTCGCGTAGCTCTCAGGGCCACACTAGCCAAGGCCACTCTGGCCAGGCGCGCAGCGGTCAGGGCCGCGCCGGGCAACCTCGCTCCAGTCAGGCCCGCGCCGCTCAGGGACGCAATGGACAGGGCAGCAGCGCCCAAAGTAACGCTTCGCGTACCGGCGCCGCTAGCACTGCCCGGCGCGCTAGGGCTGGTGGGCAGCAGCAAAATCCGCGTAAACAGGCGCAAGGCGCCCCCGGCAAACGCCGCGTTAATGCGCCGGGCGCGCGTCCCCCACGCCCGCAATCGCAGGCACCCGAGCGGCGTCGTCCACCAGCTAATCGCCCCAAGAAGCCGCCGCGCCAGCCAATGGACCCGGCACTTAAAGCCTCCTTGATGCGGCTGGGACGTAACGTATTTTTGGTAGTGCTCACAGTGGTGCTGGTGGTGTGGGGCTTTAACTACGTCACTGAGACTGTGCGCGTGCAAAACCTGCAGGCGGCGCGTCAAAACCAGGGTAGTGGTATGCCCACCCCGCTGGCGTGCGACGCTAAAAACCTAGATGTCACGGTTACTTTGCCGGCCCAAGTGGCGCGTGGTCAGGCTGTGGCTGTCAGCTTGAAGGTGGCTAATAAAGCCAATATTCCCTGCATATTTGATGTGGGCTCTGAGCATCTGCAAATGCGGGTCACCTCCGGCACAGACACTGTCTACGACGCCGCCACCTGCAAGGCTGAACCAAACAGCCGCAAAATGCTGCTGGCGCCGCTGACAGCTAAGGCTGCGGGGGAATCAGCTTATGTATCGGCTAACCCTACCCCTGACTCTTTCACCACTTCAGTTAGCTGGAATGGGCAGCGTTATAAGGCTGACTGTTCTTCAGCGGGCCCTTCCCAGGCGGGCACATACGTACTGCGTTTAAACCTGGATGGCAAAGAGCTCATCGGCCAGCAAGTTTTTATCGTTAAGTAGGTAGATAGATGAACGGCGTCTTTAAAGTTTTGGCGATTATTTCTTTTGTGATCGCCGCGCTTGGCTTAGCGGCAGGAATCTGGTCTGGCTACAACCTGTTTACGCTCAGTAAAGAAGCTAGCCAGAACCGGGTGATTACCTGGCATGACAACTCTGGCCCTTTCACGCAGACTTTTACGGACAGTAAAAACGTGTTGTGGGCGCGCCTAGCTGATGGGGTGCAGGCTGATCAGGTGGCTAAGCCAGTTTGTAGCGTGACCACCGCTGACGGCGCGCAGCTAGAAGTGAAGCTGGAAAACTCCAAGTACCGCCTGGAAGAGGATGACACGGTGATTGTTGGTCACGTGTTTCCCTCCGCCACCACTAATGCCACCGTAAATTGCGACACCAGCGCCGTGGCCCAGGTGGGGATCAGCCATGTTAAAGATGGCTCAGTGGCCACCTTCTTTGCGATTATCTTTATCCCCGCAGGTATTGCCCTGGTGGTGGGGTTGATGGCTGGCGTGCTGTTCCTAATTATCGGCGCAATTACCGCTAAGAAAGCTGTGCGCCGTTACTGATCTAGTGGCGTTAGCGCGGCGCCTACCGCCTGGGCCAGGTGAGCTACCGGTAGCACTTTCATGCCTTTAATAGGGCGTAGCTCAGCGGAGCCAGCCAAAGGCACAATTGCGCGGTCAAAACCAAGCCTGGCAGCTTCAGCTAAACGCCGCTGCACCCCTACCGTGGCGCGCAGCTCTCCGGTTAAGCCCACTTCACCAAAAGCCACCAGGCCTGGGGGAGTGGGTAAATTACGCGCCGCAGACACCACCGCAATAGCTAGGGCCAGGTCAGCAGCTGGTTCAATGGCTTTGGCCCCACCCACGGTGGAAACATAGACATCACTTGAGGAGGTATCCACCTTCATACGGGCCTGCAATACCGCCAAAGCCATGGCGGTACGCGAATAATCCAGCCCCGAGGTGGTGCGGCGCGGTGAGCCGGCGTGGGTAGAAGCCACCAAAGCCTGAATCTCAATAGCCATGGGCCGGCGTCCCTCTAAAGTGACGGTAGCGCAGGTGCCGGGAACCTCAGAGCGGGCCTGAGACAAAAACAGCCCAGACGGATCAGCCAGCTCCACAATGCCACGTTCACCCAGCTCAAAGCAGCCAACTTCATCGGTAGGGCCATAGCGGTTTTTAACTGCCCGCAGCAGACGCAAACGGGCGTGGCGCTCACCTTCAAACTGGCACACCACATCCACTAGGTGCTCAAGCACGCGCGGACCAGCAATGCCGCCATCCTTAGTTACGTGCCCTACCAGCAACACCGGAATATTGCGCTCTTTAGCTAGGGCAATAATCGCCGCCGCCACCGCCCGCACCTGGCTGGTACCACCAGCTGAGCCTTCAACATCAGCTGAGGCAATGGTTTGCACCGAGTCCACTATCAGTAGCGCTGGATTAGCCTGTTCAACCTGGCCAAGCACCGCCCCTAGCTCAGTTTCCGCAGCTAGTAGCAGGTTGTCAGCTAAAGCATCAATGCGCGCCGCGCGCAGACGCACCTGGGAGGCAGACTCCTCGCCGGTTATGTATAGGACGCTGCCGCTGCCAGTTAGCTTAGCTTGCCTGGCCGCGTTGGCGGCTACGGTAAGCAGCAGGGTGGATTTACCGACGCCGGGCTCGCCGGCCAGCAAAATCACGGCCCCGGGCACGATCCCTCCGCCCAGCACCCGGTCAAGCTCACCAACCCCGCTGGGGCGGGCCTGGGCTGACTCGGCACTTACCTGAGAGATGGGCTGGGCAGCCTGAATCGGGGTGCGTACAGCGGTTTTGGCTAGGCCAGCACTGGCGCCAACTTCTGCCAGAGTGCCCCAAGCCTGGCACTGGCGGCACTGCCCCTGCCATTTCGCACTGAGCCAGCCACATTCACTACAGCGATAGCTTTCCTTTTTTGCCACGGCTTCACTCTAACGCGCCTATACCACGGCGATAGTGGCGCAATTTGCAAGCTGCCAAAGCCCCAAATTAACTGAGATAAACCTAACCTTGCTAGCTTTGGAGTTCTAGGCCACACTCTTAAGGGTAAAACCGTTTAAAAGGGGATAAAAATGATGCTTTCACGTCGCCACCTACTGGGCGCCAGCGCCGTCGTCGCCATTGGGGCAGGGTTAAGCGCCTGCGGTACCAAAACTGCCAACAGCCAGGCCACCGCCGTCAGCAAGGCCACAGACAAATTCCCGGTAAACGTAGCCCACGTCTACGGCACCACCACCATCAAAGCTGAACCCAAGCGGGTAGTATCCATCTCTTCAGGCAATGAAGAAGCCATTATTGCCTTGGGGGTAGTGCCCGTAGCCATGCCCGCAAACACCTGGGGCGGCAACAAATACAAGTCCCTGCCCTGGAAAGACGAGGCGCTAACTAAGCTCGGCGCCGCCCCCGGCAGTGCTAACTACCCCAAGCAGTTCACCTCCACCGACTCCCTGCCCATCCAGGAAATCGCCGGTTACAAGCCGGATCTGATCGTGGCGGCACTTAGCGGCATCAGTAAAGAAGAATACGAGCAGCTCAGCAAAATCGCCCCCACTATCGCCTACTCCAAGACCGGCGGGGCCTGGACCACCCCCTGGAATGAAGTAACCACTATGGTGGGCCAAGCTCTCGGCCGCAGCGCCAAGGCTAAGGAAGTAGTAGACGCTGTCAACGCCCAGTTTGCGCAGGTAGCCAAGCAGCACCCCAAGTTCAAAGGCGCCACCTTCATCACCGGCGCTATTGGCAGCGCAGACCACTCCATTTCCCTGTACATGCACGGCGACAACCGTTCGCGTTTCTTCCAGGCCCTGGGTCTAGTGCAGGCCCCGGTGGTGGCCGCCATTGACGCCAAGAGCCAAACCTTCTACTCCGACTACTCCGCTGAGCAGGCCGACAAGCTGGTGGCTGACGTCTTCCACTCCTGGGTTGATGACGAAAAGGCCGCCGCTGCCATCAAGGCTGACCCGCTGCTAAGCAAGATCCCGGCCATCGCCAACGGCAGCGCCATCTTGGATTACAACAAGACCGACGCCATGAGCATCTCGGCTTTCAGTGCGCTCAGCGCCACTTATGCGCTCAAGTCCTACGTGCCGCGCGTAGCTAAAGTCCTTGAGAAGTAGCCTTGTCGCTGGCTAAAAAACGCCTACTTATGGCGGCGGCGCTAATTATTGGCTTGGCTCTGGCCTGCGCGGCTTCCTTCATGTTTGGGGCCCGCGCAATTAGCTGGCAGGTGGTTAGCGCCTGGATTGATGGCCAGCCGGTAAAGCTATCGACGCCGCCGTGCTTGAGGCCCGCCTGGCCCGCACCGCAGTGGCTTTAGTGGCCGGCTCAGGGCTGGCTTGCGCCGGCGCCGCCATGCAGGCCATCACCCGCAACCCGCTGGCCGACCCGGGGTTAATTGGAGTTAACGCCGGGGCGGCCCTGGCTGTGGTGGTTTTTACAGTGCTAATTGGTTACGCCACGCCCGCCTCATACCTTTTTAGCGCCATGGTGGGGGCGGTTATAGCGGCCGCGCTGGTGTGGGGCGTGACTATCACCGCCTCCTCGGGGGCTGATCCCATCACGCTGGTGTTGGCGGGTGCGGCCACCAGCGCGGGCGTGGCCAGCGTGACGCAGCTGTTTATTCTCACGCGCGGCCAGGATATGGATTCTTTTCGCCGCTGGACCTTGGGTGTGGTTAGTGGCCGCAGCTGGGAGCTGATTTGGCCAGCCGCCTGCCTAGTGGGGGCCGGGATTTGCCTGCTTTTACTGCAAAATCGCGCCTTGGATGGGCTTTCTATGGGCGACGACGTCGCTACCGGCCTGGGTATTAACCTGCTGCGGGCCCGCTCACTGGGGGCTTTAGGGGCCGTGTGCTGCTGCGCTGGCGCTACCGCTTTGGCTGGTCCGCTGGGGTTTGTGGGCATTATTGTGCCCCACCTACTGCGGGGCGTGGGTGGACCGGCAATGGGCTGGGTACTGGGCTCTAGCCTGTTAGCTGGCCCCATACTGGTGATCGCCGCCGACACGGTGGGGCGCCTAATTTGGCCGCCGGCGGAGGTGCCCGCCGGGGTGCTGGTGGCCCTAATTGGGGTGCCGGTGCTGGTGGCGCTAGTACGACGGCGACAGGTGGTGTCGCTGTGAAAGTCCGCTTCAAGAACGTAAGCGTGGCCGCAATTTTGCTGGCCCTAGCTGTAGGCGGCGCGCTTATTTCCCTGCTGCTGGTAAACCCTCAACTGGGTTTTGGAGATCTGTGGCTAGCCGTAACTGACCCCGATTCCACTGCCGCCTTGATTGTGTGGGAGTTTCGCGCCGCCCGCATAGTGCTAGGTGTGCTGGTAGGTGTGTGTTTTGGGCTGGGCGGCTCACTGCTGCAACGGCTTATGCGCAATCCCCTGGCTAGCCCCGACGTGCTGGGGGTGAGTGCGGGCGCCTCGCTGTGCGCCATGGTAGCGATGGTGATTTTTGGGCTGCGTGGCCTGCCAGTGTCTGGGGCGGCCTTTGTGGGTGCTATTGCCATTGTGGCCATTGTGGGTTTCCTGGCCGGTGGGCGCGGTGGTATTTCTGGCCGCTTTGTGCTGATCGGGGTGGGGGTAGGGGCCGCCGTCAACTCCTTGATCATCATGGTCACCACCTTTGCTAACACCTACCAGGTGCGCGAAGCCATGGTGTGGCTGTCTGGTTCACTAGCCTCAGCCACCTGGCAGCGGGTAAGCCTGCTGGCCGCGCTAATGGTGGTGCTAGTGCCCCTAGTGGCGCTGCGTCGTCGTAATTTGGAGGTGCTGGAGGTAGGTGACGATCTGGCCGCAGGTTTAGGGGCCCGCCCGGTGCGCGACACCATGATCATTGTGGCCCTGGTGGTGGCGCTAATTGCTAGTGCGACGGCGGCTGCCGGGCCGATTGCTTTTGTATCTTTTGTCTCCGGCCCTTTGGCGCTGCGCCTAACTGGCCGCTGGAGTTTGAGTTTGAGTGCGCTTACCGGCGTGGTGATTGTGTTGCTAGCTGATGCGGTGGGGCAGATTTTGCCTTCCGGCCCTTACCCGGTGGGGTTGATAACTGGTGCTTTGGGGGCGCCGGTGCTGCTAAGTGTGTTGCTGCGTAAAGGAAATTAACAGATGACGAATAAACCACCGTCCCCCGACTCGCAGGCAGGTGCCGAGCAGCCGGGCACGGCCGCCCAGGGCCAGCTAAGCGCCCAGGGGGTGCAGCTAGGCTACGGCGGTCAGCCAATCGTTAAAGGCGTCAGCCTTACCCCTCCACCTGCCCAGCTAACTGTGCTGGCTGGGCCTAACGGCTGCGGTAAATCCACCCTGCTACGCGGCCTAGCCAGGCTGCTTAAACCCAGCCAAGGCCAAGTGATCCTAAACGGGGCCGATATCGCCTCACGCCCTGCCCGCGCCGTCGCCAAAGAATTAGGCCTACTGCCCCAGGGCCCCCAAGCCCCAGCCGGACTAACCGTACGCGAACTAGTGGCGCGCGGACGCTACCCGCACCGCTCTCTGCTACGCAGCTGGTCGCGCGAGGACGAGCAGGCGCTTACCCAAGCCCTGGCCGACACTCACACCACCGAGCTAGCCCACCGCCAGGTAGATTCCCTCTCCGGCGGTCAACGCCAGCGCGTGTGGATTGCCATGGTGCTGGCCCAGCGCACCGGCGTGCTGCTGCTGGATGAACCCACCACCTACCTGGATCTAACCCACCAAATCGAGGTGCTGGATCTGCTGCGCGAGCTAAACGGACGCCACCAAACCACCATTGTGGTGGTGCTACACGAGCTAGCCTTAGCTGCCCGCTACGCCGACTACCTGGTGTTTATGCGTGCGGGGCAAATCCTGGCGGCCGGCGAGCCCGCGCAAGTGGTCACCACCCAAAACCTGGCGGCCGCTTTTGAGCTAGAGGCGCGGGTAGTGCCTGACCCGGTCTCGGGCACGCCCCTGGTGGTGCCGGTGCGCTCACTGAGGGGGCAGAAGTGAGTTACGCAGCGCTGGCACTAAAAGTTGTGCAGGTTGAAAACCCTCTGCCTGGATACGCCCGTATTTGGTTAAGTGGGCCTCAGCTGCATTTAGTCGACGACGGCGGCCTCGGTGGGTTGCGTGATACCCGCATCAAACTGATTGTGGGTGCAGCTAGCGACGACGCCGGCCTGACTCTGGGCCAGTTAGATGGCGGCTGGTTCCACCAATGGCTAGATCTGCCGGTGAACCAGCGCGGCTATATGCGCACTTATACGGTGGCCTGCCAGCGCCACGACCAGGCCGGTAGGCTCAGCCGGGTCGCTATCGACATCCTAATTGGTGGCGTTGAACCTGGTGTCACTGGGATGACAGCAGAGCATGAAGGGCCGGGCGTGAGCTGGGCGCGGCAAGCTAAAGCCGGCGCTAGCTGTGTAATGTTGGCGCCCTGGCGCGGCTATGACGCATCCGGTAAGCGATTGCCCTCTACTTTGGACCAGCGCGGCAGTGGACTGGAATACCGGCCCGGGGCGGCTAAACAAGTAGTGCTATTAGGTGACGGCACCGCCCTGCCCGCAATTAACGCCTGCCTGCACTACGAAGCCCAACAGAAAACAGACCGCCACTTCACCGTGGTGCTCAGTGGCCCGCCAACTTGGAGTGACTACCTTAAACAGGCCGGGGTAGGGCTGGACCAATTGCAGGTAAGTGCCGTAAGCCAGGGCTGGGTGGAGCAGGCAGCCCGCGCCGCAGCCCAAGTATGGCAAGACTGGCTGGCTGAAGTGGCAGCGCTAGGCGGCGTCGGCAGGCAAGAGTTACCCAAGCTCGACGTCGACGCCGACATACTGTGGGAAACCACCACCGAAACCCAAGCTGACCTTGGCCAAGACCAATCGCTGACGCAAGCTCCCTACTTTTGGGTGGCCGGCGAACGCAGCCAGGTAGCCGCTATTCGGCGGGCTTTAGTGCGCCAATGGGGCGTGGACAGGCGCCAAGTGTCCTTTATGGGTTACTGGCGCGCAGGCCAAGCCGAATCGTGAGGCCACGCATTAAGAAATATCGCTAAGGCTGTGGCTGGCGTTGCACAGATGTGCCCAATATCCCAATTTGACTGGCGTTTAGTGGCTCTGCAAGGCAAACTGTGTCAGGGGCTAAGTAGCCTTTGGATGCTGTATACAAAGCAGTAACCGCAATCATTACTACTAGCTATACCTGTGGTATGCGACAAGGAGGTTGTAAATATGGGATTCAAAGTAGTTGTTGGCGCTGATATCGCCGGATATGAGTACAAGGAACGTCTAAAGGCAGATCTGCAAGCCGATCCGCGTGTTGACGAAGTAATAGACGTAGGTGTTGATGCGGGACAAGACATTGATTACCCGCACATCGGGGTGGCAGTAGCCCGCAAAATTGCTGCCGGTGAAGGCGATCGCGGCTTGATTGTGTGCGGTACGGGCATGGGTATGGCGATGGCTGCCAACACCGTGCCGGGAATCCGTGCTTCAGTGGCTCACGATTCATTCTCTGTTGAGCGTTTAGTGCTTTCCAACAACGCACAGGTACTAACCCTGGGTCAGCGTGTAATTGGAATTGAACTGGCTCGCCGACTGGTTAAAGAGTGGCTGGGATACGTATTTGACGAAACCTCCCACTCAGCCCCCAAAGTTGCGGCTCTAAACGACTACAGTCTAAACCGGGAATGACCCGCACTTCACACTCGAAGTAACCTACCTCCCAGAAATTGCAATAAGGAGCGCAGATTAAATGGATCTCGACCTCGCGGTCGCCGGTATCTCTGTGTACTGGATTATCGCCGCTATCGCAGGTGGCTTTATCGGTGCCTGCGTCGGTGGTAACTACGCATTCGTGTTCACCGGCGTATCGGCCCTATTCGGCCTAGGCTATATGGTTGCCACCAAGGACACTTACGCCCTGGACTACATTGCCTTTGGCCCCGTCTTTGGCCCTCACGTATGTTTTGTTGGTGGTGTGGCAGCCTCAGCATATGCAGCTAAGCGTGGCTATATGGAAGACGGTAAAGACATTGTTACCCCGCTTAGTGGCCTAGGTAAGCCGGATGTATGGCTGGTTGGTTCCGCCTTCGGTGTATTTGGTGCCATCTTGCAGAAGCTTGTGCTGATGATCCCGTGGTTCGGTCACCACACCGACTCGGTTGCTTTCACCGTGTTCATCGCCGCCATCGTGACTCGCCTAATGTTTGGTGACTCCCTCTTCGGTTCCAAGCCGGCCCTGCAGGGCTTCAAGCCCCGCGAAGGCGCCCGCTGGCTCGAATGGCAGGAAAAGCCCTCACAGTTCATCACCCTAGGTGTTATGTGGGGTATGGCTTTCGGCGGCGCCGCCCTGGTGCTCAGCTACCACTTCCCGGTTCTGGCTGAAGCTAAGAACGCGCAGGTATTCGGTTTCGCTATCTCTGCCCTGTGCATCTTGATCCTGAACCTGGGTCACAATGTGCCCGTAACCCACCACATGACCATCACCGGTGGTCTGGCCGTAACCCAGTTCATCCCGGTGCTGGGTCTCCACCCCGGTGGCGGCGTAGGCCTGATTTATCTGGTGCTCGGTGCCCTGGGTGGTCTAACCGGTGCTGTTATCGGCGAAGTTGCCGCCCGCCTGTTCTACGACCGTGGTAACACCCACATTGACCCCCCGGCCATCGCTATTTGGACCACCACCACCATCTTCATGGCGGCGGCCCAGATCGCTGGAGCCTAAGGTCTAAACCGCCATGGACGACGTCGTTAAAACCCCCACGGACTTTTACGCCGCCTACATCTTTGACATGGATGGCACTATCTACCTAGGAGACCACCTCCTGCCCGGTGCCAAACGGATGATCGAGCAGCTGCACGAGCGCAATATTCCCGTGCGCTACTTATCCAACAATCCCACCAAAGACCCGGCCGAGTATGCGCAAAAGTTGGCGCGACTGGGACTACCGACGCCGGTTGAAGAAATCGTCAACACGGTGGTTACCACGGTACGTTGGCTGCAAGCTAACCACCCCGACGCCGTCGTCTATCCAATCAGTGAAGAGCCACTTAAGCGAGCCCTAACCGAAGCCGGTTTTAAGATCAGCGAAGACCCCAGCGAAATCGATGTGGTTATCGCCTCCTACGACCGCACCTTCGAATACCGCAAGCTACAGATCGCCTTTGACGCCATCTGGTTTTACAAGCGGGCCATTCTGATTGCTACCAACCCAGACCGTTTCTGCCCCTTCCCGGGCGGACACGGTCAGCCGGATGCGGCCTCGATCATCGCCGCCATCGAGGCCTGCACCGGTACCAAATGCGTAGCCAACCTTGGCAAACCCAACCCGGTGATGCTCACCGCCTCACTAGCGGGTCTAGATGTAGAGCCAGCCAACTGCGTAATGGTGGGTGACCGGCTACAAACCGACATCCAGATGGCCCTAGACACCGGCATGGCCAGTGCCATGACCCTCACCGGCGAAGCCACTCTCGATGACGTGCGTGCACGTGCACAAAACCAGCGCCCACGCTACATACTCGATCGCATCGACAAACTTATCCCGCTACAGTACTGGCCCCAGCTAGGCTGGAGTGAAGACGACTAGCGCTTAACCGCGCCGGTTCTTACAGCCCGGTGGCTTCCTTGCTAAATAGCTAAGTCACCGGGCTGACTATTAACCAGGGACACGGTAGTCCCACAAGCAATTGCATTTTCATCAGTGCAATTACTAAACGCAAAGGAGCAAATGATGGCATTTGTAAACATTAACGGCCCATTTGTAATGGGTATTGATTTCGGTACCGAATCGTGTCGTGTGGCTATTTTTGACCTAGAAGGTCACCCGATTTCATTCGCGGCCACCCCTTACAAGACCCACTACCCGCGCCCGGGCTGGGCTGAGCAGTCGCCCGACGACTGGTGGAACGCCCTGATGGCCTCCACCCGCAAAGCCATGGACAACGCCTACATTCCGCCCCAGTCCATTGGGGGCATTTCCTATGACGCCACCACCATGACCGTGGTGCCCATGGACAAAAACGGTAACGCCCTACGTAACGCCATCATGTGGATGGACGTGCGCGCCGCTGAGCAGGCAGAGCGGGCGCTGACCTCAGACTCCTGGGCGCGCCTGTATAACGGTGGCGGAACCATGCCGGCAACCGCCGAATGGTACCCCTTCAAGGCCGCCTGGCTGCGTGAAAACGAGCGCGACATTTACGACGCCGCCTACCGCCTAGTTGACGCCCCCGACTGGCTCACATACCGCCTGACCGGTAACTGGTCTGTCAACATCAACTCCGCCGCCCTGCGCATGTACTACAACCGCGACCACGGTGGCTGGCCGGAAGACTTCTACGCCCACGTGGGCGCCGGCGACGTCTTTGACAAGCTCCCTGAAACCGTAAATGACCTGGGTGTACTAGTGGGCGAGCTATCCACCGTCGCCGCCCGCGACCTGGGCCTAGTGCCGGGCACGCCGGTAGCTCAGGGTCTGCCCGACGCTTGGGCCGGCCAGATCGGTTTGGGTGTGGTCAGCCCCGGCAAGCTAGCCCTGATCACCGGCTCTTCCCACGTAATCACCGGTCAAAGCGCGGTAGCTGGCTACGGTGAAGGCTTCTTCGGTTCCTACACCGACGGCGTTATCCGGGGTCAGTACACCGTTGAAGGCGGTATTTCCTCCTCCGGCTCGGTGCTCAAGTGGTTCAAGGAAAACTTCGGCGGGGCCGTTGCCGCTGAGGCTGAAGCTACCGGCATGAGCCCCTACTACCTGTGGGACCGCAAGGCTGACGAACTGCCCATTGGTTGCGATGGCCTCATCGTCAACGAGTACTTCCAGGGCAACCGCACCCCCTACACCGACTCCAAGGCGCGCGGTATCTTCTCGGGCCTGTCCCTGGGTCACACTGCCGCCCACCTCTACCGTGCCATTGAGGAGGGCGTGTGCTACGACGTCGCCCACAACCTACTCAAGTTGCGCCAAGCCGGCATCGAAACCAAGGAGCTGGTGGCCTGCGGTGGGGCAACCAAGTCGCGTCAGTGGATGCAGATGCACGCGGACGTGACCGGGGTGCCCATCACCCTGACTGAGGTGGGCGACGCCGTCGTGCTGGGCTCTTGCATGCTGGCTGCGGTAGGTAGCGAGTTCTACTCCTCAATTGAGGACGCCGCCGCGAACATGGTGCACGTAACCGAAACCATCGAGCCCAACCCTGAGGCCCACGAGGAATACCAGTTCTATTTCCAAACCTACATGGAGCGTTACCCGGCACTACGCGAGCAAATCCACTCTACGGTTGACCACCTCAACGCCAACGCCAAGAACTAAACCAGAGTAAGCTTATAGGGTGCTATAAAGCCCGTAGCTTGCCAGGATAATAAGAAAGGCACTTTTGAATGACTAAATCGTTTAGCTGGAATGAGCTAGATGAGCGTGCAGTGGCGTTTGGCAAGGCACTGGCGGCAGACGCCGTGGAGAAGGTTGGCTCCGGACACCCCGGCGCTGCAATCTCCCTGACGGCGGCGGCCTACTTGCTCTACCAGAAGGAGATGCGAGTAGACCCGGCTTGCCCCACTTGGCTCGGACGCGACCGTTTTATCCTCAGTGCCGGGCACGCCTCGGTGATGCAGTACGTGCAGCTGGTGCTAGCCGGCTACGGGCTGGAGGTTAGCGATCTGGAGCAGCTGCGTAAGCGTGGCTCGCGCACCCCTGCACACCCTGAATATGGTCACACCCCGGGCGTGGAGGCCACCACTGGTCCGCTAGGTTCCGGTTTTGCCGCTGCGGTGGGTATGGCCGCTGCCGCCCGCCGCGAGCATGGCCTCTACGACGCCGCCACCCCTGCCGGTGAGTCAATCTTTGACCACAACATCTACGTGATCGCCGGTGACGGGTGTATGCAAGAAGGCGTAACCATTGAGGCCGCCTCCTTCGCGGGCACCCAGGAGCTGGGTAACCTGATCGTTATCTGGGACGACAACGCCATCACCATTGAAGGTGACGCCGCCCTGGCTTTCCGCGACGATGTTGAGGCCCGTTTTGCCGCTCAAGGCTGGCACACTGCGCACGTGGATTGGCGCAATGCCGGTAGCGACGGCGGCTACTACGAGGACGTAAAGGCCCTGCACGAGGCCCTAGAAGCTGCTCGCGCAGAAACCAAGCGTCCCTCACTGATCCGCCTGAGCACCATCATTGCCTGGCCGTGCCCCACCAAGCAGGGTAGTGCCTCCTCCCACGGCGCCAAGCTGGGTGAGAGCGAGGTGGCTGGTCTCAAGCAGAACCTTGGCCTAGACCCCAACGAGCGTTTTGCTCTACCGGAGCAGGTGCTGGAACACACCCGGGCCCAGGCTGGCCAGCGCGGCGCCGAGCTGCACGCCGCTTGGGAAAAGCGCTTTGAAGCTTGGGGGCAGGCTAACCCGCAGGCCCTGGAGCTGCTAGAGCGAGTACGCGCCGGTCTGCTGCCGGCTGAGCTCGACGACGTCCTGCCGGTTTTCGAGCCGGGCTCTAGCCTGTCCACCCGCGCAGCCAGTGGCAAGACCCTGTCGGCTATCGCCTCCACACTGCCTGAGCTGTGGGGTGGCTCTGCTGACCTGGGCGGCTCCAACATGACCAACATTGCTGGTGCCAGCGAGTTCCTACCCGAAGGCTCACTAAACCCTGAGGAAAATGGCCCCTACGGGCGCATTATCCACTTCGGGGTGCGCGAGCACGCTATGGGTAACATGCTCAACGGTATTGTGCAGTCGGGGCTGACCCGCGCCTATGGCGGTACCTTCCTGGTATTTTCTGACTACATGCGTCCGGCGGTGCGCCTGGCTGCTTTGCAGAAGCTGCCCACCGTCTTTGTGTGGAGTCACGACTCTATCGGCGTGGGTGAGGATGGCCCCACCCACCAGCCCATTGAACACATCGCTTCGCTGCGAGTTATCCCTGGCCTAAGCGTGGTTCGCCCCGCTGACGCCAACGAGGCTGCGCAGGCTTGGCTAGGCGCCTTGGCTCACCTTGATAGCCCCACCGGATTGGTGCTGTCGCGTCAAAACCTGCCGGTCTTTGATCGCAGTCAGGGCGGCTTTGCTCCCGCTGAAGGTACTTTGCGCGGTGCCTACACCCTGGTTGAAGCCAGCAACTCCAAGCCGCAGGTGCTGCTGCTGGCTACCGGTAGTGAGGTGGCTTTGGCGGTTGAGGCACGCCAGGCTCTAGAAGCTGAAGGTATCCCCACCCGCGTGGTGTCTGTGCCCTGTTGGGAATGGTTCCACGCGCAGGACGCCGAATACCGTGAGTCGGTGCTACCCAGCCAGGTAAAGGCCCGCGTGGCCATGGAGGCTGCCTCCTCTATGGGGTGGCGCGAATGGGTTGGCGACGCCGGCGAGATCATTGCCATTGATGAGTACGGCGAGTCGGCTACGCCCGCTGAGCTGTTTGAGTACTTTGGTTTCACCGTGGATAACGTGGTGGCTAAGGCTAAGCAGTCACTGGCGCGCGTCTAAGCACGCACCTAAAACACACCTAACAGGTTTAGAGCGCGGTCAAACGCGTTGAACTCTAGACCTGAACACTAAGCAGGTGGAGATTGAATGCATCGTTAGATTCAATCTCCACCTGCTTGTTTTTATAAGAAGGTGTATTAAACCATGTCTACCTGGCAATATTGCGTCTCATTTGCGTGTCGTCTATTGGTTATAAACTTTGCGCTGCAATAGGCTTGGCACATGAGATTCGGCGTCGATTTTGGAACCACCCACACTACCGTCGCTTATGCGGACCGTGGCAACTACCCAGTTGTCAGTTTTGGCAATGAAGCAGGCGACTGGATCGATTACATTCCGTCCTTAGTGGCCTGGGATGGAGCCAAACTTGTCTACGGTTTTGAAGCTGAAGCCGTAGCCCTGACTGGCGGCGATTTCCTGCGTTCAATTAAACGCCTGCTGTCTGATGTTGACGTCACCCCCAACACCCAGGTGAGCCTGGGGGAGCGCAGCTACCCCATTATGGAGCTAGTTAGCGGCTTTTTGGCTTATGTAGCCCAGCAGGTGCGTGAGACCTCCACTATCAGCCCGCTGCGTGAAAACGAACCGCTGGAGGCGGTAATTGGTATTCCTGCCCACGCTTTTAGCGGTCAGCGCCTAATGACTATTGAGGCTTTTGAACGTGGCGGCTGGCAGGTGCTGTCCATGATTAATGAGCCCAGTGCTGCCGGTTTTGAATACACCCAGCGTTACGCCTCCACCATTAACTCCAAGCGCACCCGCGTACTGGTTTATGACCTCGGTGGTGGCACTTTTGACGCCTCCCTGGTTTCTTGCGAGGGTAAGCGCCACGAGGTGATTGATTCTTATGGTCACAACCAGCTCGGTGGTGACGACTTTGACTCTGCCCTAGCTGACCTGGTTTTGGCCAAGCTGGGCCGCGAGCGCGAGCAGCTAAGCTCGCGTGAGCTGAACCTGCTGCTGCATGAATGCCGTATCGCTAAGGAGTCTTTGAACCCCAACTCACGTTCGGTGGCGGTTGAGGCTCTGGGTAAGAGCGTGAGCGTTCCGGTTAAGGCTTTCTATGAGGCTATTGATGAGCTGATTGAGCGTACTTTTGCCGCCATGGAGCCGCTGGTGCATGTTAATGCGCGCGGTAAGTTTGCGCTCACCACTGAGACTGCGGGCCTGTATGTGGTTGGTGGCGCCGCCCACCTGCCGGCTATTACTCGCGCCCTTAAGCAGCGTTATGGCTACCGTGTGCACCGTTCTAGCTACACGGCTGCTTCTACCGCTATTGGTTTGGCTATTGCGGCTGACCCTGACTCTGGTTACGCCCTGTATGACAAGCTTTCACGTGGCGTGGGTGTGTTCCGTGAGATGCGCGGCGGTCAGGAGGTTAGCTTTGACCCGCTGCTGGGTGCTGACTTGTCGCTGGCTCCTAGCGGGGATGTGAGCTTGGTGCGTACCTACCAGGCTGCCCACAACGTGGGTCACTTCCGGTTTGTGGAGTACACCGAGACGGACGCTTATGGTGTGCCCGTGGGTGAGGTTTCCCCGGCGGGTACGGTGCTGTTCCCCTTCACTCGCCAGCTGCAGGAGGACCGGGGGGTTGACCTGGCTGAGGTTGCGGTGGAGCGTATTGATAACGGTCCGCTGATTGAGGAGCGTTACGTAGTTTCTTCTGCTTCTACGGTGCAGGTGACTATTAAGGATCTTTCTACTGGTTTCTCTGTCACCTGTGACCTGGGCGCCTGAGCGGGGCGCCAGTGCCGCTAGCCCTAGGCGAGATAGGCTTGGCTTGTGAGTGAAGTAGCCCCGCGTCGTCCGCGTCGTCCTTTGGCTATGCGCCGCTCTGTGGCTCAGCCTGTGCCTGAAGATTTAACCAAGGTGGTGGCTGAGCCGGAGCCGGATCCGGAGCCTAAGGCTAAATCTGCAGCTAGTCGGCTTGAGGCCGCTAAGTGGGCTGAGGTGGTGCGCCTGCGTACTTTGCCGGCTGCTTTAGCGCCGGTGTTGGCAGGCTCGGGCGTGGCTGGTGCTTTGGGTAGGTTCGACGCCGTGGCTGCCTTGCTGGCGGCCCTGGTGGCGTTGGCTTTGCAGATTGGCTGCAACCTGGCTAATGACTACTCTGACGGGATTCGTGGCACCGACGACGAGCGCACTGGCCCGGCCCGCCTGACCGCTTCTGGGCTGGTGGAGCCGGTTAAGGTTAAGCGCGCAGCCTTTGGTTGCTTTGGTGCCGGGGCGCTGTTTGGCTTGATTTTGGTGGCTTTGAGTGGCACCTGGTGGCTGATTGCGGTGGGTGTGGCGGCTGTGGCTGCGGCTTGGTTTTACACGGGCGGCGCTAAACCCTATGGCTACTTGGGTTTGGGTGAAGTGTTTGTGTTCGTGTTCTTTGGGCTGGTGGCTACTGCCGGCACTACCTACACGCAGGCTCATGCGGTGCCCTGGTGGGGTTGGCTGACCGCAGTGGGGGTGGGGTTGATTGCCTGCTCGCTGCTGATGGTTAACAACCTGCGCGATATTGAAACCGACCCGGCCCACGGCAAACGCACTTTGGCGGTGCGTTTGGGTTATGAGCGTGCTAGTCGCCTCTACCAGGTGATGCTGCTGGCGCCCCTGGTTTTGGGTTTAGCTACTTTGTGGGGTGGGGCAGAGCCGGGTGGCTCCCTGGGTGTGTTGGCGGCCGTATCTGTGGTGGCGATTGTGCTGTGGGGGCAGCTGGCCCTGTTGGCTTGGCGCCCGGTAGCGGCTAAAGCTAAGGGCCGTGAACTAATTGGCGCCCTGAAAATGGCTGGTATTTATGAGCTGGTTTATGGCCTGAGCCTGGGCTTAGCCCTACTGGCGGTTTAGGGCACAGTTAAACTGTGTCCATGAGCGCACACTACCCGCTTCCCAAGCAGGTTTCTGAAATTTTTGATCCCACTAAATGGCGTGACATCGCCGGTTTTGAGGATCTAACTGACGTCACCTATCACCGGGCAGTTAGCCGCGACGAAAGCGGTAACTGCACTGATAAGCCGATTGTGCGCGTGGCCATTAACCGCCCTGAGCTGCGTAATGCTTTTCGTCCCCACACCGTGGATGAGCTTTACCGCACCCTTGACCATGCCCGCATGAGTGGGGATGTGGGCACGGTTATTCTCACCGGTAATGGTCCCTCGGCGCGCGACGGCGGCTGGGCTTTTTGTTCTGGCGGCGATCAGCGTATCCGTGGTCGCGACGGATACCGCTACGAAGTTGAGCCCACCCAGGCCCCAGAGCCGGCGTCGTCGGCAGAAAAAACCGCAGAAAGTGGGCCGCAGGGAGCACCAGAGCCTATAGCAGCGCCAGACCCCAGCGGGCAGCTGGCCTCCACTACCGCCAGGCGTGAACGTATCGACGCCGCCCGCGCCGGCAGGCTGCATATTTTGGAAGTTCAGCGCCTAATTCGCACCATGCCTAAAGTGGTTATTGCGGCCGTGCCCGGGTGGGCGGCAGGCGGCGGTCACAGCCTAAACGTGGTGTGTGACCTGTCGATTGCTTCACGTCAGCACGCGCTTTTTAAGCAAACCGACGCCAATGTGGGTTCTTTCGACGCCGGCTACGGCTCGGCCCTACTGGCACGCCAGGTGGGCGATAAACGTGCCCGCGAAATTTTCTTCCTGGCGCGCACCTATGACGCGGAAACCGCCGAGCGTTGGGGAGTGGTCAACGAGGTGGTAGACCACGGAGAGCTGGAAAATAAAGCCATTGAATACGGCGAGATTGTGGCCACCAAATCTCCCCAGGCCATCCGTATGCTTAAGTTTGCTTTCAACCTGGCCGACGACGGTTTGGCCGGTCAGCAGGTCTTTGCCGGTGAAGCTACGCGCCTGGCCTACATGACCGATGAGGCTGTGGAAGGGCGTGACTCTTTCGTCAACAAACGCCCGGCAGACTGGTCATCCTTCCCGTACTATTTCTAAAACCGGCTCTGAACAGGCCTTTGTTAACCGCCTGTACCTAAGGTCATGGCAGCCTAACCTGGTGTCAGTTTAAACTTATCTATGCGTACGTTTCGGTATTTTTAACCGGTATAGCGCACGTTAAGACTAAGGATGCAAGGAGCCTAAGTGTTTAAAAAATTATTCGCCAGTCTGCTACAAAAGACTGAGCCTGCACGCCGCAACGTGAAAGTTGCCGCCCTGGTGGGTGTTATTGGCGGCGTGTTTTCTGCCATCGTGAAGTTTGGTTGGGAAGTTCCCTTCCCTCCCCGCACTCCCGCGCGTAACGCTACCAACCCGCCCCAGACCATGCTTGAGTGGTTTGGGATGAGCCCGGAGCAGTCGCACACCACCGTGTCGTTCAACCTTAACGACAACCTGCCGATCTACTCCTTCATCATTCACTTCAGCTTCGCCATTGTGTTTGCGCTGCTGTACTGCATTGCCGCCGAGTACTTCCCCAAGATCAAGCTGTGGCAGGGCGCTGCCTTTGGTCTACTGGTGTGGATCGGTGCGCACGTGGTGTTCATGCCGCTGCTGGGTTGGGTGCCCAGCCCTTTCCCGTGGGTTGAGGGCGGCCAGACCTGGTCCGAGCACTTCTCTGAAGCCCTAGGTCACGTAGTGTGGCTGTGGTCGATTGAAATTGTGCGTCGCGACCTGCGTAACCGCATCACCCGCCAGCCCGACCCGGAAGTTCCGTTGGAGCAGCCCTACCGCTGATATAGCTGCAATCAGATTTAGTCGCCAAGGCCGTCTTTAAGGCGGTCTTGGTTGCGTTTAGGGCTGGCAGGGCGGCGGCGTTCTGTCGCCTTTACTACGCGCTAGGCGGTGCCTACTGCGGCACGGCAGCGCTATGTCGCCCACCCCGGTGCGTGGGGAGGCGGTGACGTACGGGGCTGGCAGGGCGGCGTCGTCGCTAAGGAATAATGAGGGCCATGCTTGAAACAATCCGTAAGCAATGCCCCCCGCCAGCCGCTGCGCTGTGGGAAAGCATTGACCGGGTAGAGGTTTTCTCAATCGCCATGCGGGTGCGCTTTCGCGGTATCACCATGCGCGACGGCGTCCTAGTGCATGGCCCCGCCGGGTGGGCAGAGTGCGCCCCATTTTGGAACCACCCTGATAGCCACAGCGCTAAATGGCTGGCCAGCGCCCTGAGCCAAGCCACGAAACCGCTAGCTGACCAAGGCGTCCCCGAGCCTAAACGCCACCAAATTCCGGTTAACACCACTATCGCCGCCCTGGGGCCTGGGGAAGCTGAGGCGCGCGCGCTCCCAGCAGTGGGCGCAGGCATACACACCGCCAAGGTGAAAGTGGCCGACAAGCCCGATTGTTTAAGCGAGGATCTACAGCGCCTAGAAGCGGTGCGCGGCGCCATGGGACCAGGGGCGGCTCTGCGCATTGATGTAAATGCCGCCTGGGATTTGGATCAGGCCCTAAAGCTACTACCCCTGTATGACCGCGCCGCCGGCGGGCTCGAATATGCTGAGCAGCCTTGCCGCTCCACCGCTGATCTGGCGGTTTTACGCCGTAAACTCCAGGTGCCAATCGCCGCCGATGAATCCTTGCGTCTAGATGCCAACCCTATGGCGGTGCGCCAGTTAGAGGCGGCGGATGTGGCCGTACTAAAAGTGGCCCCACTAGGTGGTATAAGTGCTGCTTATGAAATCTATAGGCGGTTAGAAATGCCAGCGGTGGTTTCTTCGGCCCTAGATACTTCGGTAGGGATTTACGCCGGTCTGCGCCTAGCTGGAACTCTAGATGAGCTGCCCTATGCTTGCGGCCTGGCCACCGGCTCGCTGCTGCAAGAAGACGTGATTGAGGCGCCCTTTAGGCCGGTAAATGGGCATTTGCTGCTTGGACAGCCGGTGTCCGTTGAGCGTATCCCGGCTGCTAGTGAGCCCTTACGCGAGCGCTGGTGCCAGCGCCTAGTGCGCCTGAGCACTCTGCTAGCTAGCTAAACTTAAAACCACATCTGGCGCCTTGGCGCGCTAGAGACCCAACTAGTTAGGCCAGTTGTGACCCCCCAAGAAGCATCCGCTCCCAGCGGCCCCGCCTTAGAAAACCCGGCCACCTTACTTGCCCGCGCCGTGGTGGCATCCCTAGTTGAAGCCGGGGTTAAACGAGTAGTGATCAGCCCCGGCTCGCGTAACGCTCCGCTGACCTACGCCCTGGCCGACGCCGCGCAGGCCGGCTACCTGCAGTTGCGCGTGGTGGTTGATGAGCGCAGCGCCGCCTTTGTGGCTTTAGGCGCCTCCCGCTCCGACTGGCTGCATGAAGGACTAGCTCGCCCCGCCGTGGCGGTTATGACCTCCGGTAGCGCGGTAGCTAACGCGCACCCTGCCGTGGTGGAGGCCGACGCCGCCGGGGTGCCGCTAATAATTTTGAGTGCCGACCGCCCCCATGCCCTGGTCAACACTGGCGCCAGCCAAACCACGGTGCAAACCGGGATTTTTGGTGCGGCTACCCGCTACCAGGCGGACCTGGGCGACACTAACGCAAGCGGCGCCGTCGCCAATCAAGTACGCCGAGCGGTAGCTGCAGCTTCAGGGCGCCTAAGCCTAGACCCCGGCCCGGTGCATCTAAACGTGCGCCTAGCCCCGCCGCTGGCCCCCGCCGCCCCCTGGCAAGTGCCGCATTTGGAACCCAAAACCCACTGGCTGCGTGCGCGCAAGCCCCTAGAGGAGCAGCTAAATGGGGTTACAGTCAGCCAAGTAGGGTGCCGCTTAGGTTTAGACCCCGCCCGGCGTGGGGTGATTGTGGTGGGGGACAACGACGACGCCGAGTTAGCCCACTTCGCCACCTCCCTGGCCCACGCTTGGGGGTGGCCGCTACTGGCTGAACCCACCTCGCTAGTGCGCACCAACGCCAACGCAGTGGCTGCCTACAGTGCGCTTTTAGCTGGTGGCGACGGCTCAGCTAGCGGCGACGGCTCAGTTAGTGGCGACGGCGCTCAGCTTTCTCAAGAGATCGAGCAGTTGCTGGTAGTCGGGCACCCCACCCTCACCCGCCCCATCAGTGCACTACTAGCGCGGGAGGATATTTACCAGGTGGTGCTCACCAACCGGGCGCGTTGGAGTGACGTGAGCGGGCAAGCCGCCTACGTAACCACCCTAGAACAGGCTCTAAGCAGCCTAAATACCCCGGACGTCAGCGCCGGTGCGGGGGCTGGTGGAGATGCCAGCGCGAGTGCAGCTGCGGGGGCGGGCGCCGGCGTCGGCAAAAACGCTCCGTCACCGCTGTGGCTACAACGCTGGCTACAAGCCGGCCAACAACAACTAAACGCCACCAGCGTAACTAAAGCCGCGCAAATGGCTTTAACTACCTGGCAGGCCACCTCACAATACGAATCTCATAGCCAATCAACAGCAATTCACAGCGACGGCCTAGAAAGCAGCGTTACTTTAATGGCAGCTTCTTCGATGACCATCCGCTATCTAGATGCTCGATTACCTGCGGGTAAGCAACTGAAAAAGATGCCCGGCCCAGTAGTGGCTAATCGTGGATTAGCCGGTATTGACGGGACTATCTCCACCGCCGTGGGCCTAGCCTGGGCCAGTGGCCAACCAGTGCGGGTAATTATTGGGGATTTAGCGGCAGCACACGACTTAACCGGCCTAGTTAAGGCAGTTACAGAAACCGAGGTGGACCTGCAAATAATCGTGTTAGACGATCATGGCGGCAAAATATTTAGCGGCCTTGAATATGGCGCCAGCGAGCTAAGTAATTATTTCCCACGCTTTTTCACTACCGCACAGCAAGTTGATTTCGCACAGGCAGCAGCCGCATTTGGCGCCCATATGAGCGTAATTGACGACGTCGATGGGCTGCAATCCCTATTGTCTAAGACAATTGAGGGCCGTAGCCTGGTGCATGTCAAACTTGTTTAAGGGTTGCTGCTAACTCCACCAAATGACCACGTCACTATGATTAGCGTCCATAAGGTAGCCATTGTTAGCTACCGCTAAGCAATTAGGAACTATTGATGAGCGATAACTACCAGCCCCGTAACCCCTACGCCCCCAACTATGGTGCTAGGCCGGCCGGAAACTATGGCGCCGCCCCCTATGGCCAGGCCCCCTATGCTCCCTCTAGCGCCCCCGCAGCTCCCTCCGCTCCTGCTAGCGGCTACCCCGGCGGCTACAACAATGGCGCCAACTACACCTCTAACAGCGACAACAAGAAGAGCTCCCCGGGTTGGGGCGGGGTGATGGCCCTATCGCTGACCACCGCCCTGGTGGCCTCAGGTATCACCGCCGGCGGCATGTACTATGCCGGCGCCACAGATGAAGCTCAGCCTTCCGTCACCTCCACCTCCACCGTTTCAGCCAACAACCAGGGCAACACAAAACTGGTAACCACCCAGGGTCAAACCCCTGACTGGCAAAAAGTAGCCGAAAACGTCTCCAGCTCCGTGGTTTACATCCGGGCCAAGCACTCTGAAGGCGGCGCCAGTGGATCGGGTGTGGTGATTGACAAGCAAGGCCACATCATCACCAACAACCACGTGGTAACCGGGGCCAGCGCACTATACGCCCAGCTCAAAGACGGGCGTATCTACGAGCTGGAACTAACCGGCACTGACCCCGCCAATGACCTGGCAGTAGTCAAAATCAAGAACGCCCCCTCAGACCTGACCGTAGCCCAAATCGGCTCCTCCAAGGATCTAAAGGTAGGCCAGGGCGTAATGGCTATCGGCGCCCCGCTGGGACTTTCCTCCACCGCCACCACCGGTATCATCTCAGCCCTAGACCGCCCTGTAGTCACTAAGGGCGAGTCCAGCGATGACTCCTCCGGCTCCTCAGCCAGCCAGCGCGTTTACACCAACGCCATCCAGGTTGACGCCGCCATTAACCCCGGTAACTCTGGTGGCCCGCTATTCGACTCACAGGGACGAGTTATCGGCATTAACTCCTCCATTGCCACCCTGAGCTCTTCCTCCTCTTCGGGCGGCGCACGTAGCGGAAACATCGGTATCGGCTTTGCCATCCCTATTGACCTGGCCAATAAGGTGGCCCAGCAGCTGATCAAGGATCGTAAAGCCACCCACGCCTACCTGGGTGTTTCGCTTGAAGACGGCGGCGCCACAGTTAATGGCGAAACCCGCGCCGGAGCTAAGATCACCAAGGTTGGCTCGGGCACCCCGGCCGCCAACGCGGGCCTGCGTGAAGGCGACGTGATCTTGGCCGTTGACGGTCACGCAGTAGGCGAATCGGCGGCCCTGATGGGTTACGTGCGCCAGTTCAGCGCTGGCGACCAGGTCAAGTTCACCGTTGCGCGCGGCTCAAACAAGATGGAAGTTACCGTCAAACTGGTTGAGCGCCCTGACGACAAGTAAGGACCGCGCGCCCAGGCTTGGGCACTAAACCCAGCCTCGGGCCGGTAAACCCAGCCTCGGGCTACAAACCCAAAGCGGCGCGCATAGGCGCCATTTTGGCGTTAGTTTCCGCCAGCTCATCGGCGGCAACTGAATCGGGCATAATGCCCGCACCCGCAAAAATCCGCACCGAACCCACCGGCTGGTTACCCATCGGGTAGCCAGCCGGGCCGCCCGGCGTACCAGCTAGCTGCGCGGTTGGAGCCAGAACCTGCCCACTACGCAACGCAATACACCACTGGCCCTCACCGCGCCAATCCACCCAGCCCACCGGCCCGGCATAGCGCTCGCGGTCCATGCCTTCAAGCTCGCCGATCAGCTGCGCGGCCGCCGCTGTGGGGGTGCCGCATACTGCCGCCGTCGGATGCAGCGCCTCCACCAGCGCTAACGCTCCCGTGTCGCCGGCTACTTGGCCGTAAATATCGGTGGCCAGATGAATCACGTTAGGCAGAGTCAGCGCAAAAGGCTCACTGACGCGCAACTGCTCAGTGATGGGGGTAAGCGCCTTAACCGCCGAAGCCGCCGCCAACTGGTGCTCGCGAGAGTTTTTAGGTGAGCCGCGCAGCCAATCAGCTAGCTGCTCTAGTTCGCTTTGGTCCATATTGGCTCGGCGCCGGGCCGTGCCCGCCAGGACCCGTGAAAACACTTCCCGTTCACGCAGCTGCAACAGCATCTCGGGGCTGGCCCCAATCATCCCGTCCACGCTAAAAGTCCAGGTGGTGGCAAAGCGCGTGGCCAGGTGCTCTAGTGCGGCGCCTAGCGTGAGCGAGCTGCTCAGGTAGCTGTCGCGCGCCAGCACCACTTTGATGGCCCGATTTTGCTTCAGTGCCTGCGTGGCGAGCTCAACTGCCCCGGTCCACTGCGCATCACTGAGGGTGCCGCTTGGGCTGGTTTTGGCGCTCTCGACGGCGGCCGGGCTTGTTTGTCCGACGGCGGCCGGGCTGCTCGCGCTAGTGGCGGCGCTTGTATGGCTCTTCGCACCTGCAGGGCTGGTTTTGGTGCCCGAAGCAGCCTGGCCCTGCGCACAGACAAAATCCAAAATATCTGCCAAACCAGCGTTTTCAGCTGCGTTTTCAGCCACGGCGCGCACAAAACTTAGCTGAGGGGTATAGGGCTGGCCCCTAAAAACCTCGCTGCCTGGCGCCGTCGGGGTGGGGGAGAGCTCAAAGCGAGTCAGCCACCAACCCTGACGGTCGCGCCCCACCAAAACCTGGGGCACTACCAGCACCGAACTAGCCTGGGAAGTAGCGCTAAAAGTGATAGCTCCCAGCGCTAGCGGCCCACTGCCAGGGCGACGCACCTGGTCAACCCAACTGGCCTGACCCACCTCATGGCGCCAAGCCTGACGCAGCTGCTCAATGCGCCTAGGCGGGTTGTGGTTGGGGGCATCTGCGCTGGGGGAGGGGCCTGTCTGGGCAAAGTGGGTAGAGACGGCTGGCTCTGCGGACGGCGTCGAGACCGACTCTGTGGACGCCGTCGAGACCGACTCTGTGGACGGCGTCGAGACTGGCTCTGCAGGCGGGGCGCTTAAAGTGAGCAGGCGCCCCAAACCCACCAAGCCGTAGCCCTCATGCAGCCAGCAGCTGACCGACGTCGGCGCATACAAAAAATCAGTCAAGCCAACGCCGGGGCTAACCGACAGTGGGGTAGTGGTGCAAAACAGCTGACCGCTCATGCGCTGGGTTTAACCGCCTGATGCAGCGCCACAATGCCGCCAGAGAGGTTCTTATAAGCCACCTGACGCCAACCGGCCTCAAGCAGCAGCTGCGCCAACTCCTCCTGGTTAGGCCAAGACAAAATTGACTCAGCCAAATAGTCGTAAGACTCAACGTTAGAAGAAAACACCCTGGCCGCCGGGGGCATTACGTGACCCAAAAACCACTTGTAGCTCTCGCGCACCACAGGAGTAGTGGGGGTGGAAAACTCCGCAATCACAATCCGCCCCCCGGGCTTAGTAACCCTATACATTTGGCGTAAAGCCGCCAAAGTGTCGTTCACATTGCGCAGGCCGTAAGAGATAGTGACCACGTCAAAAGCGTCGTCGGCAAAAGGCAAAGCGGTGGCATCCCCAGCCACAAACTGCAACTCCGGGTAACGGCGCTTACCCTCCTGCATCATGCCAATGGAGAAGTCGCAGGCCACCACCTGGGCACCGGTAAGGGCATAGTCGTTAGTGGAGGTGCCCGTGCCCGCAGCCAGGTCCAAAACCTTCATGCCGGGGCCGGCGCCCACAGCTGCACGGGTAACTGCTCGCCAGGCGCGCACTTGGAAACCGCTCATGACGTCATTGGTTAAATCGTAGCGGCGGGCGACAGTGTCGAACATGCCCGCTACTTCGCGCGGGTCCTTATTTAGGCTGGCTCGTGACATGGTCTAATCATCTCAGGTTTTAGAGTTTATGAGCGCAGATTTAAGCAAGCTAAACCGCGCGTAATAAAGCATTTTACTTAGGTGTGACAATCCGTCGTAAAAACGAACTTTTGGCGTAATATTGGGAAAAGCTAGAGGTTAAGCGCGTCGTGTGCGCAACCCCTGGCGCCTAGCTACTACAGTTTAAAGGTCAATCTCTGTGCGTAAAAGGATGGTGTTCTCGCCGTGAATCCCTATGTCTCCTTACTGGTGATGGGGGCAGTTGCGCTACTTATCGCCATTGGTGGTCTGGCAATGTCTGCCATTATCAGCCCCAACCGGCGCAACTCCACCAAGGTGCGTAACTATGAGTGCGGTGTGGATCCAACTCCTGCCAACAACGCTCACGGGCGCTTCCCAGTCAAGTTCTACCTGGTAGGTATGACCTTCATCATTTTCGACATCGAGGTCGTGTTCCTCTACCCCTGGGCCAGCTCTTTCGCAAAGCTAGGCCTGTTCGGGCTGGTAGCAGCGCTTATTTTCATCGCCCTAATCACCGTTCCCTACGTCCTTGAATGGCGTCGTGGCGGCCTGGATTGGGACTGATAAGGGGATAAAGCATGAGCCAAGAAAACCAAGCCGGTAACCCCGGATTCCTGCTAACCAGCGTTGAGACCGTGGCCGGCCTAGCTCAGTCACGGTCGCTATGGCCTGTCACCATGGGTCTGGCCTGCTGCGCTATCGAAATGATGGCCACCGCCGGCCCTCGCTTCGACCTAGCCCGCTTCGGTTGGGAGGTGTTCCGTGCCTCGCCGCGTCACGCCGACGTAATGATCGTTTCCGGGCGTGTAAGCCACAAAATGGCCCCCATCGTGCGTAACGTCTACGACTCGATGCCTGAACCCAAGTGGGTTATCTCCATGGGTGCCTGCGCCTCCACCGGCGGTATGTTCAACAACTACGCCGTAGTGCAGGGCGCCGACCACATTGTGCCGGTAGACATCTACCTGCCCGGCTGCCCCCCGCGCCCCGAAATGCTGATCAACGCCATGCTGGAGCTGACCAAGCAGATCTCTAAGCGCCCGCTGCTGGGCCACCGCAAGGAGATCGCCCGCGCCGTCGAGGCTGCTGCCCTGGCCGCCACCCCCACCCACGCACAGAAAGGCCTGCTGGCATGAGTGAAGAGCTAAGCCAGGCAACCGAGGCGCCCGTAGCCCAGATTGACGGCGTCGCCGTACGCCCGCAGCTAGCCCTGGAAGTTATCGGCAGCGAACACGGCCTATTTGGGGCCAAAGACGCCGGTGACACCACCGGTTTTGACGGCCTCAGCCAGGTAATCACCCTAGCCCCCGCAGCGGTGCGCCCCTACGGTGGCTGGTTCGACGCCGTCGTCGACGACCTAATCGAAGACCTACGCAAGGGCGGGCTGGAACCCTCCCAGGTAATCGAGAAGGTAGTTGTAGAAAACGGCGAGCTAACCATTTTCGTGGTACGCGAGCACCTGGTGGCCGTAATGCAGTACCTGCGTGACGACCCCGACCTGCGCTTTGAGCTGTGCATTGGGGTCTCGGGCGTTAACTACCCCGGCGACAAAGACCGCGAACTGCACGCCTGCTACCAGCTGATGAGCCTGACCCACGACAGCCGTCAGCTGCGCATTGAGGTAGCTGTTCCCGACGCTGACCCGCACGTGCCTTCAGTAGTTAGCGTTTACCCCGGTAACGACTGGCACGAGCGCGAAACCTGGGACCTGATGGGCATCGTTTTTGACGCTCACCCCGGCCTCACCCGCACGGCCATGCCCGATGACTGGGTAGGCCACCCCCAACGCAAGGATTACCCGCTAGGTGGTATCCCGGTCGAATACAAGGGCGCATCCACGCCCCCCGCTGACACTCGGAGGTCTTACCGCTGATGAGCATTCACGCAACCGGTGCAGCACTAGACTCTCTGGCCGCTGACGCTCCCCAGTTCCAAACCAACGGTGGCGACTGGGATGAAGTACTAGCCCAGATTGCTGCCCGCGATGAAGAAGAACGCATGCGCGATGACCGCATCGTGCTGAACATGGGTCCCGTCCACCCCTCCACCCACGGCGTGCTGCGCCTGGTGCTAGAGGTGGAAGGTGAACATGTTACCGATGTGCGCGTAGGCACCGGATACCTACACACAGGTATCGAAAAGAACATGGAGTTCCGCACCTTCACCCAAGGCGCCACCTTCGTAACCCGTATGGATTATGTGGCCCCCTTCTTCCAGGAAGTGGCTTGGGCTCTGGCGGTGGAAAAGGCCCTGGGTATTACTGACCAGGTGCCCGAGAAGGCCTCGGTAGTGCGCGTGCTGCTCATGGAGCTAAACCGCATCGCCTCCCACCTGATCGCAGTGGGAACCGGTGGTAACGAGCTGGGTGGTACCACCTTGCTGACCATCGCCTTCCGTGGCCGCGAAAACATTTTGCGCGCCTACGAAATGATCACCGGCCTGCGCATGAACCACGCCTTTGTGCGCCCCGGCGGCCTAGCCCAAGACATTCCCGCAGGCGCGGTAGAGTTCATCCGCTCCACCCTGCCCAACATCAAGCGCGACCTGGGCGAGCTGGAAAAGCTGTGCATGGGTAACCCGATTCTGCGCGGCCGTATGATCGGCGTGGGCGAGATCGACCTGGCTGGGGCCATGGCCCTGAGCCTGACCGGCCCCTGCCTGCGCGCCACCGGCTACCCGATGGACCTGCGTAAGAGCGCCCCCTACTGCGGGTATGAAACCTACGACTTTGACGTGCCGGTTTACGACCGCTCTGACTGCTTCAACCGTATGCGCGTGCGTATGGATGAATGCTTCCAGTCCCTCAAGATTGTCTCCCAGTGCCTTGAGCGCCTAGAGCAGCTAGAGGGCGAGCCCACCATGGTGGATGACCCAGCTATCGCTTGGCCGGCCCGCATGAGCCTAGCTGCTGACGGCCAGGGCCAGTCCCTAGAGCACGTGCGTGAAATCATGGGCACCTCCATGGAGTCCCTGATCCACCACTTCAAGCTGGTCACCCAGGGCTTCCACGTGCCCGCAGGGCAGGTTTACCAGACGGTTGAGCACGCTAAGGGTCTGCTGGGTGTGCACCTAGTTTCCGACGGCGGCACTCGCCCCTACCGCGTGCACTTCAGGGATCCTTCCTTCTCTAACCTGCAGTCCATGGCCATTATGGGAGAGGGCGGCATGCTTGCCGACATCGTTCCGACTCTGGCTTCCATCGACCCCGTACTAGGAGGTGTGGACCGCTGATGAGTTATGACGAAGCAACTTTGACGCGTCTACGTGAAGAAAGCGCCCAGATTATGGGGCGTTACCCCAGCGGGCATGAGCGTAGCGCGCTGATCCCGATGCTGCACCTAATTCAGAGCTATGACGGTTACGTCTCGCCTGATGGCATCCGTTTTTGCGCTGAAACCCTGAACCTAACCACCTCCGAGGTTAGCGCTGTAGCCACTTTCTACAGTCAGTTCCGCCGTCACCCCGGCGGCCAGTACCACGTGGGTGTATGCACCAACGCACTGTGTGCGGTTATGGGTGGCGACGCGGTTTGGGACGCGGTTAGCGAGCACCTGGGCATCGGTAACGACGGCGTCACTGAAGACGGCAGCATTTCGCTAGAACGCATCGAATGCAATGCGGCCTGCGACTATGCGCCGGTAGTGATGGTCAACTGGGAGTTTTTCGACAACCAGACCCCCGCCAAGGCCATTGACCTGGTGGACAAGCTGCGTCAAGGCAAGCCGGTAGGCCCCACCCGTGGCCCCAAGCAGGTGCCCACTTTCAAGCAAAACGAGCACCTACTAGCTGGTTTTGAAGACGGCCTGGTAGATGAGGGCATCAGCGCTGGCGCCCCCAGCCTGCTAGGACAGACAATCGCCCAGGAAAAGGGCTGGAGCGCACCGAAGGAGGAAACCAAGTGAGTGACACTGCAGTGGCACAGCCCGCTTACAGTGCGCCAGGGACGCTAACGCCCATCTTGACCTCCATGTGGGGTGTGGACCGCTCTTGGACCCTGGACGTTTACCGTCGTCACGGCGGCTATGAGGGCCTAGCTAAGGCCAAGAAAATGCAGGCCAGCGAAATCGTTGAGCTGGTTAAGGCTTCCGGCCTGCGCGGCCGTGGTGGTGCAGGCTTCCCCACCGGTCTGAAGTGGTCATTCCTGCCTGCCCCTGACGGCAAGCCGCGTTACCTGGTGGTTAACGCTGACGAGTCTGAGCCGGGCACCTGCAAGGACATCCCCACCATTATGGGTAACCCGCACGCCCTGATTGAGGGTGTGGCCATCACTTCGCGCGCTATCGGTTGCGACCACGCTTTCGTATACCTGCGCGGTGAGGTTAGCCAGGTTTACCGCCGCCTGCTGGCTGCGGCCCGTGAGGCTATGGAATCTGGCCTGCTAGACACCGGTTTCGGCCTGGATGGCAAGCAGCCGCTAACCATTACTGCCCACGCCGGCGCAGGCGCCTACATCTGTGGTGAAGAAACCGCGCTGTTGGACTCGCTAGAAGGCCGCCGTGGTCACCCGCGTCTCAAGCCGCCTTTCCCGGCTGTGGCCGGTCTGTACGCCCGTCCCACCGTTATCAACAACGTTGAGACCATCTCCCAGGTGCCTGGGATTTTGCGTGAAAGCGCCGCCTGGTACTCCGCCATGGGTACTGAAAAGTCCAAGGGTCACGGTATTTTCTCCGTCTCTGGACACGTGCGTAACCCCGGCCAGTTTGAGGCTCCTTTCGGCATCACCATGCGCGAACTGATCGACATGTGCGGTGGTATCCGCGACGGTCACCAGCTCAAGTTCTGGGTGCCCGGTGGTTCCTCCACCCCCATCTTCACTGAAGATGAACTCGATGTTCCCCTGGACTACGAGTCTGTAGGCGCCGCCGGCTCCATGCTGGGTACCCGCGCGCTACAGGTATTTGACGAGACTGTTTCAGTAGTGCGCGTAGTGACTCGCTGGACCGAGTTCTACCAGCACGAATCTTGCGGTAAGTGCACTCCTTGCCGTGAAGGTACCTACTGGATGCGCCAAATCATGCTGCGCCTAGAGGCAGGTAAAGGCCTGCCGGGTGACGTGGAAAAGCTGGAGTCGATTGCCTCCAACATCGCTGGGCGCTCCTTCTGTGCGCTAGGTGACGCTGCCGCCACCCCGGTGCTAAGCGGCATCAAGCGTTTCCGCTCTGAGTTCGAGGCTGGTTACACCACCCCGGCTTGCGAGCTCTTCCCCTACGCAGCCAGTGCAATCACGGAAAGCGGACGGTGACTTCTATGACCGACCTGGTAAATATCAAGATCGACGGCGCCTCGGTAGCCGTGCCTAAGGGTACGTTGCTCATCCGCGCCGCCGAACAGGTGGGCGTGCGCATCCCGCGTTTTTGCGACCACCCGCTGCTAAAGCCCTCAGCTAACTGCCGCCAGTGCCTGGTGGAAGTAGCTATGCCCGGGCGTGACGGCGTCGTACGTAAGATGCCCAAGCCCCAGCCCTCCTGCGCCATGACCGCCATGGAAGGCATGGAGATCGAAACCCAGGCAACCAGCGAGGTAGCTGCCAAGGCCCAGAACGGGACCATGGAGTTCCTGCTGATCAACCACCCGCTAGACTGCCCGGTCTGCGACAAGGGTGGCGAATGCCCGCTACAGAACCAAGCGCTTAAGCTCATGGAGCAGGGCGGCCAGTCCGTCACCCGCTTCACCGACGTCAAGCGCACCTTCCCCAAGCCGCTGCGTCTAACCAGCCAAATCCTGCTAGACCGTGACCGCTGCATCCTGTGCCAGCGTTGCGTGCGTTTCGCAGACCAGATCGCTGGCGACCGCTTCATCGCTCTGCAAGGACGCGGTGGCGGTCACCCCGCCGGCGAGCACTCGGGGATGTACGGCGAGCAGATTGGCCGCTTTGACGCCACCGCCCTGGACTTCTACGACCCCAGCGACTATGCGGGCACGCAGGACATTCGCGGCGAGCACCACCTGGTTCCCGACCCCACCCTGGCCGGCCCCGGTGGTCAAAGTGGCGTGCAGGACGGTCTAACCGCCGGCGCTGAGGTAGGCAACCAGGATGTAAGCGGACGTCCCTTCGCCTCCTACTTCTCTGGCAACATCATCCAGATCTGCCCCGTAGGTGCCCTCACCAGCGCCAAGTACCGTTTCCGGGCCCGCCCCATGGACCTGGTTTCCACCGACTCGGTAACCGAGCACGACGCCTCCGGCTCCGCCATCCGCGTGGACATGCGTCGCGGTGTGGTGCTGCGCCGCATGGCCGGCAACGACCCCGAGGTCAACGAAGAGTGGATCACCGACAAGGACCGCTTCGCCTTCCCGTGGGCCAGCGCTCCGGACCGCCTGACCACTCCGCTGGTACGTGAAGCTGACGGCACCCTGGTTCCCACCAGCTGGCCCGACGCTCTCGACGTCGCCGCACGCGGCCTAGCTAAGGCCATCGCCGCTGGTGGCGTGGGTTTCCTACCAGGCGCCCGACTGACCCTAGAGGACGCTTGGGCCTGGTCTCGCTTTGCCCGCACCGTGGCCCACACCAACGACATCGACCAGCGAGTACGTCCCGCCGGCGCTGAGGATGAAGCTTTCATCGCCGCTAACGTGGCTGGTCGTGGCCTTGGCCGCGTCACCTACACCAGCCTGGAAAGCGCCGGCACGGTGCTGTTGGTGGCCCTAGAGCCCGAGGATGAGTGTGGTTCGCTGTTCCTGCGCCTACACAAGGCCGTGAACAACCGTGGCCTCAAGGTGCACACCGTGGCTCCGATTAAGAGCGCCGGTTCGGTAAAGCTACGTGCCAACATCATCAGCGCCACCCCCGGTAGCGAGGTTGCCGCTGTTAAGGCCCTGCCCGCCGAGCTAACCGAGGCCCTTAGCGCTGAGGGTGCCACCATCCTGGTGGGTGAACGCGCTGCCGAGGTGCCCGGCCTGCTCAGCGCCGTCGACGCTTTGGCTAAGAGCACCGGTGCCCGCCTGGCTTGGGTGCCGCGCCGTGCCGGTGAACGCGGTGGTATCGAGGCTGGTACCCTGCCGGGCCTGCTGCCTGGTGGTCGCCTAGTTTCCGACGACGCCGCCCGTGCCCAGGTTGAGCAGCTATGGGGCGCCCTGCCCGCTGCTGCCGGCCGCGACACTGAGGCCATCCTTAACTCGGTGCTCAGCGCCGAGGGCCTGGACGCCCTGGTAGTCGGTGGCGTTGACCTGCGCGACTTTAGCGACCCGGGACTGGCCCGCACTGCCATGAGCGAAGCTGGCTTCCTGGTACAGCTAGAGGTGCGCCGCTCAGAAATCAGCGAGCATGCTGACGTGGTCTTCCCCGTGGCCCCGCCCGTAGAAAAGAACGGCACCTTCGTTAACTGGGAAGGGCGCGTACGTCCCTTCGGCCAGGCCCACGTTTCACGCGCCCGCACCGACCGTCAGGTACTGGCCATGCTGGCTGCAGAAATGGGATCTGACCTGCACGTAAATGACCTAGCTGAGCTACACCGTGAGCTAGCCGGCCTGGGCATTAGCGCGACGCACCCTAACATGCAGCCCACCAGCGCCGTCGCCACTAGCAAACTGGCCCCCGGGCAGGCCTACCTGGCTACCCACAAGCCCATGCTTGACGGCGGACGCCTACAGGACTTCGAAGAGCACCTGGCCGCCACCGCGCGCCGCCCGGTGGTCTACGTGGCCCGCGAACTGGCCAAGGCCAATGGCATCCACTCCGGCAGCCAGCTGCAAGTCAGCACGCAAACCGGCTCGATCACTTTGCCGGCGGTAATCGCACCGCTAGCACCCAACACTGTTTGGCTTCCCGAATGCTCGGCCGGTTCCACCGTGCGTCAGAGCCTAGGCGGCGGCCAAGGTCTTATCGTTAATCTCTCGGAGGTGAAGTAAATGCACGCCGTCGTTATGACGCTGCCAACCGCAGCCGGGGTAACTGCGGACTTTTCTGACACCCCCTGGTGGATTACGCTGATCAAAGCCGTATTCCTAGCGGTATTTTTGATCCTGTCCGTGATTATGGCGCTGTGGGTTGAACGTCGCGGCCTGGGCCGTATGCAAACCCGTCTAGGGCCTAACGTTAACGGTCCGCTAGGTCTGCTCCAGGCTGTTGCCGACGCAGGCAAGCTGATCATGAAGGAAGACTTCTGGCTCAAGGGCGCCGAGAAGTTCATCTACCTGCTGGCCCCCACCATCGCCGCCTTCTGTGCCTTCATGGTTTACGCGGTGATCCCCTTTGGGCCTTCGGTGAGCTTCTTTGGTCACCACACCCCGCTGCAGCTAACTGACTTCCCGGTTTCGGTGCTCTACATCCTGGCTATCACCGCCTTTGGTGTGTACGGCATTGTGCTAGGTGGTTGGTCCGCCCACTCCACCTACCCGCTGTTTGGTGCAGTGCGTAGCGCCGCCCAGGTGATCAGCTACGAGCTGGCCATGGGTCTGTCCATTGTGACCGTATTCCTGGTTTCGGGCTCCATGTCCACCTCCGGGATTGTGGCCGCACAGACCAACCTGTGGTGGTGTGTGGGCTTGCTACCCAGCTTCCTGATCTACGTCATCTCCATGATTGGTGAAGTTAACCGCCTGCCCTTCGACCTTCCTGAAGCTGAAGGTGAGCTGGTGGCTGGACACATGGTGGAGTACTCCTCCATGAAGTTCGCCTGGTTCTTCCTGGCCGAATACATCAACATGTTCAACGTTTCCGCCGTGTGCACCACCTTGTTCCTAGGTGGCTGGAGCGCCGGCCCGCTAACCATGATTTGGGAAGGCGCCGACTCTGGCTGGTGGCCGGTGCTGTGGTTCGTAACCAAGGTGTGGGCCTGCATGTTCTTCATGATTTGGACCCGTGGTACTTTGGTGCGTTTCCGCTACGACCAGTTCATGCGTTTTGGTTGGAAGTTCCTGATTCCGGTGGCTCTAGCCTGGTTTGTGCTGGTAGCTATTGTGCAGGGCCTGCGAGCCTTCACCGACATGGATGCACAGCAGCTGCTGCTGGGTCTAAGCGTGATCTGCGTGGTGACCATGGTGGTGCTGTTCTTCTGGCCTGAATCTAAGTCCGACAAGGAAGAGCCTGAAAGCGACAAGTTTGACGCTTTCGCCGGTGGTTACCCGGTCCCGCCGCTGCCCGGGCAGGAACTGCCTGTCTCTACCCGCCACGCGGTGCCCGCCAAGTCCGCCAAGGAGGTTGAAAAGTGAGTAAAAAAGAAATTGATGCCTCCAACCACGACCAGTGGCTGCGTGACGAGCCCTCGGCGCTAGCTAAGCTGCTCTCGCCCCTGGCCGGCTATGGGGTAACTATTTCCTCCATGTTCCGTCCGGTGGAAACTGAGCGTTACCCCTTTGAAAAGCCTCGGGTTATGCCTCGCTTCCACGGCCGCCACCAGCTCAACCGTTACGACGACGGGCTGGAAAAGTGCATTGGTTGTGAACTGTGTGCTTGGGCTTGCCCGGCTGACGCTATCTACGTTGAGGCCGCCCCCAACACCCCCGAAGCCCAGTACTCTCCCGGTGAGCGTTACGGGCGCGTCTACCAGATCAACTACTTGCGCTGCATTTTGTGCGGTTACTGCATTGAGGCTTGTCCTACCCGCGCGCTAACCATGACTCACGAAATCGATGAGCTGGTAGGCGACGGTCGTGAAGGCCTGATCTATGAAAAGCAAAACCTGCTAGTTCCCTTGCCTGAAGGCGCCCTAGCTGCCCCGCACCCGATGGCGCAGGGCTGCGAAGACGGTGACTACTACCGTGGCGAGGTTAGCGGCCCCACCCAGAACCAGGTGGATTGGGTACGTGCCAACCGTCCCGATGACCCCAGCCTGGCCACCGCGAAAGTCGTAAACCAGAAGGAGGCTGTGCGCTAATGGCAACTTCACTAGCCACCGCCCTTTTGCCCGCCCCACAGCTGGGCTTGGGTGAAAGCATCCTGTTTGGGGTAGTCGCCGTCATTGCAGTGGTGTGCGCCCTGGGCGTGCTCACCGCTAAGCGTGCGGTCTACGCGGCCGTAAACATGATCATGATCATGATCTGTTTGGCCACCCTTTACATTGCTAACTCTGCCCCCTTCCTGGGAGCGGTGCAGATCGTGGTCTACACCGGTGCGGTCATGATGCTTGTGCTATTCGTGATCATGCTGGTGGGTGTGGCCGCAGACGAGTCCATTGCCGACACTGTCAGTGGACACAAACTCCTCTCTAGCCTGATGGGCTTGGGCTTGGTAGTCACCCTGGTGACGGCGCTAATGCGTTCGCAGCTGGTGGGTCCGGCCAAGTTCTCAGCTGAAATTGCTGATGACTCCATTGGTTCTCTAGCCAAGGTGCTGTTCAACGACTACTCCACAGTTATGGAGCTAACCGGTCTGCTGCTAATCACCGCAGCCCTAGGCGCGCTGACCCTAACCCACCGCGAAAGCGCCACTAAGCGTCGCGGCCAGGCTCAGGTTGCTAAGGACAAGCTTGAGGCCTACGCCAAGCGCGGCGAGCACCCGGGTCAAAAGCCCTTCTCCGGTGTCTACGCCACCACCAACAGCGCCGCCGCCCCGGCGGTGGACGCTTCCGGCAAGCTGCTTGACGAGTCGGTTTCGCGCGTACTGCGTATTCGTGGCCAGATGCTAAACACTGGTGCCCTGCTGCCTAAGGCCAGCGTGCCCTTCCCGGTGGAAACCGAGGCACAGGTTGAAAACGCGGTACACGGCCACTCCGGTATGGACGCCATGAACGGCGCCCCGGCCCCGCAGGTGAGCCAGCCTCTGGCCGCTGAAGCCGAAACTAGCGCTGACGCTGCTAAGGAGGAAAAGTGAGCCTAAGCGTTTACGTAGTCCTGGCCGTGGTGCTCTTTAGCATTGGTGCGCTCACCGTGCTGCTGCGCCGCGACGTGATTATTGAACTAATGGGGGTGGAGCTGATGCTTAACTCAGCTAACCTCGCCCTGGTTACCTTCTCACGTCTGCACGGCAACCTTGATGGCCAGGTTTTTGCCTTCTTCGTGATGGTGGTTGCCGCAGCTGAAGTTGTGGTGGGGCTATCGATTATTGTGTCCATCTTTAAGACCCGCAGGAGCGCATCTGTTGATGACGTTGACCTGCTCAAGCACTGAGAGGAAAACCGGTGAACTTTACTCCTCTCGCAGTACAAGCCTCTAGCCAGGGTGCACTAGCGGTGCCCGCTACTGGTTTGCTCGCTTACGCCTGGCTGCTAGTTGCCGTCCCGGCCGCTAGCGCCGCCCTGTTGCTGCTGCTGGGACGCCGCAGCGACAAGTGGGGCCACTGGCTGGCTCTGGCCGCAGCTGGTTTTGACGCCTGCTTTGGGCTAACCCTGATCTGGAAGCTACTAAGCCTTCCGGCTTCCCAGCGAGTAACCGACCACCACCTGTGGCGTTGGTTCAGCGCCGGCAAGTGGGAGCTAGACCTGGGTATCCGGGTTGACCCGCTGTCGCTGACCTTCGTTGGGCTAGTTACCTTCGTGGGTTTCTTGATCCACGTTTACTCCGTGGCCTACATGTCCCACGACCGCGACCGTCGTCGTTTCTTCGCCTACCTGAACCTGTTCGTGGCAGCCATGCTCACCCTGGTTCTGGGTAACAGCTACCTGGCCCTGTTTGTGGGTTGGGAAGGCGTGGGCCTGGCTTCCTACCTGCTAATTGGTTTCTGGAACACTGCCGACGCCGACGCTCCCGACGCCGTAAAGGCCACCAGCGCCAAGAACGCCGTCGCCGCCAAGAAGGCCTTCGTAATGAACCGTGTCGGTGACATGGGTCTGCTGGCCGCCATGATGGCCATGATGAGCGTGGTGGGCTCGGTTGACTTCGACGCCGTCCTGCCCGCCGCCACTACGGGTGCCGTATCCACCGGCTGGCTGACCGTTATCGGCCTGTTCCTGCTGGTGGCAGCCTGTGGTAAGTCTGCACAGTTCCCCTTGCAGGCCTGGCTGGGTGACGCCATGGCTGGCCCCACCCCGGTGTCGGCCCTGATCCACGCGGCCACCATGGTTACCGCCGGTGTGTACCTAATGGTGCGCTCGGGCGCTATCTACCAGGGTGCCCCTGACGCCCAGCTGGCCGTGGCCATCATTGGTGCCATCACGCTGCTGTTTGGTGCCATTGTGGGTTGCGCCAAGGACGACATGAAGAAGGTACTGGCCGCCTCCACCATGAGCCAGATTGGTTACATGATGCTGGGTGCGGGTCTAGGCCCCATCGGCTACGCCTTCGCTATCTTCCACCTGCTCACCCACGGCTTCTTCAAGGCCCAGCTGTTCCTTGGTGCCGGTAGCGTCATGCACGCCATGAGCGACCAGGTCAACATGCGTCGCTTTGGTAACCTGCGCACCGCCATGAAGATCACCTGGATCACCATGGGTATCGGCTGGATCGCCATCCTTGGTTTGCCGCCTTTCTCCGGCTTCTTCTCCAAGGACAAGATCATTGAGGCCGCTTTTGTGGGTGAAGGTGTGCGCCCGTGGATCCTGGGTTCCATTGCCCTGATCGGCGCCGGAATTACCGCTTTCTACATGTCGCGTCTGTTCTTCATGATTTTCCACGGCAAGGCCCGCTGGACTACTGAAGCTGACCTGGAAGGCCCGGTCCACCCGCACGAGTCCAGCCCCTGGATGACCGTCCCCATGATCATCTTGTCGGTGTTCTCGGTGGGTCTAGGTGGCGCGCTCAGCTACGGTGACGCCTTCACTAACTGGCTCACCCCGGTAGTTGGCCACCACGAGCACGGCGAGCCGGTTTTGGCTATTCCGGTGATCATGGCTGCCACCTTGATCCTGGTAGTGGCCGGTGTGGCTCTGGCTTGGGTGATGTATGTGCGTCGCCCGGTAGCCACTGTGGTTCAGCCTTCCAACGTTCTGGTTGAAGCTGCACGTCACGACCTATACCAAGACAACCTCAATGAGGCTGTGGCCATGCGCCCGGGTAAGGCCCTGGCTGATGGTGCTGACCGCTCTGACCGTTACGTCATCGACGGCGTCATTGCCGCCCTGGTGGCCACGGTTAAGGGTTCTGGTAAGGCCGTTACTGCTGCTCAAAACGGTTACGCGCGTTCCTACGCCGCTTACATGCTGGTGGGGGTTGTCGCCTTGTTGATCGCCCTCGTCGCCGCCCAAATTTGACGGGAAGATGTAAATGTACACGTCAGTAATTAACGCTTCATTCCCGGTGCTTTCCATCGCGGCGGCAGTGCCCATGCTGGGTGCGCTCCTACTGTGGTTAGTGCCTGCAACCCGCCGCCAGGCTAAGCTCCTGGGCATGGTGTTCTCGCTGGTAACCCTAGGTTTAGCTGGTCACATGCTGGCCAACTATGACTACTCGGCTACCGACAAGCTACAGTTCGCCCAGTCCGGCAGCTGGATCCCCATGTTCGGGGTGAGCTGGTCGCTGGCGCTAAGCCCGATCTCGCTGGCCATGGTGGTGCTAGCCCTGGCCCTAGTGCCGCTGGTGCTTATCGCCGCTCGCTCTGATGTAAGCGAAGCTCAGCTGGGCGGTTTCACCGGACACGTACTGGCTCTGGAATCGTTCATTGTGGTGATTTTCAGCGCCCAGGACCTATTCGTCTTCTACCTGGCTTTCGAAGCCATGCTGATCCCGGTCTACTTCCTGATCGGTAACTACGGCGGCCCCCAGCGTCGTCGTGCAGCTATGAAGTTCCTGCTTTACTCGCTGGCCGGGGGACTGGTCATGCTGGTGGCGGTAGCTATCGTGGGTGTGCACGCCTACGGCAACCCGGAGGGCTTCACCTTCACCCAGATGGCTGCCACCTACAAGGAGCTAGGCCAGAGCGAACGCACCATCATGTTCATCTGCCTGCTGGTGCCGTTCATCATCAAGGCCCCCATGGTGCCGCTGCACACTTGGCTGCCTGACACCGCCGAGCAGGCCACCCCGGGCACATCCGTGCTGCTGATCGGCGTACTGGACAAGATCGGTACCTACGGCATGATCGTGATGTGTGTGCCGCTGCTGACCAGCGACATGCACTGGGTCTCGCTGACCATGATGAGCCTGGCGATTGTGGCCATTATTTACGGTGGTTTGGCCGCCATTGTGCAAGACCACCTGTACCGCCTGATTTCCTACACCTCGGTAAGCCACTTCGGTTTCATGGTGCTGGGTATCTTCGGTGGCTCGATTGCTGGTGCCAGTGGCGCCATGGTTTACATGGTGGCTCACGGCCTGTCGATCGCGGGCCTGTACCTGATCTCTGGTTTCCTGGTGCGTCGCACCGGCACCGCACGCCTGTCCGAGATGGGCGGTATTGCCCGCGTCAGCCCGGTTATCGCCGGTACCTTCCTGTTTAGCGCCCTGGCTTCAATTGCACTGCCGGGCCTGAGCGGGTTTGTGCCTGAGTGGCTGGTGCTCACCGGTACCTTCTCAGTCTCGACGGCGGCCGGCCTGTTCGCCCTGCTGGGTGTGGTTATTGCGGCTCTGTACGCGCTGTGGCCCTACCAGAAGGTGTTTACCGGTGCGCCCAAGGAAAAGTACGTGGGTATCGGTGACCTGAACAAGAGTGAAAAGCTGCTGATCACCCCGCTGCTGATCGCCATGCTGGCGCTGGGTCTATTCACTGCGCCGCTAACTAACTTGCTAGCCAAACAAGCCGAGCTGATCAGTGCCTACACCGGCCAGCCCGAGCAGGTTTCGGTAGTCCTGTCCCAGGGAGGGGAAGCCAAGTGAACGAAACTGCTGCTACCGCAGCCCAATTTAACTGGGCTGCCTTGGCCCCCGCACTAGCGGTGGCGTTAACCGCAGTCCTCGGGGTGCTGGTTGAAGCCCTAGTGCCGCGCGCTTGGCGCCCCACCACTCAGCGAGTACTGGCTGTGGCCGGTGTCGCGGTGGCGATTGTGCTGGCCACGGTACGTTGGCTAGACACCCTCACCCCCACCAAAGAGGTAGTTAACCAGGTAAACGTGGGCCAGCTTGACTTAAGCTCAGTGGCTTACGGGTCTATCGCCCCGGGCCTGGTGGAAGACCGCTTCTCGCAGGCAGCCTCCCTGATTTTGCTGGTGATTGGCCTGCTCAGCGTGTTCTTGCTGGCCGACCGCACTAGTGCTCGCGACGGCGCCATTGCCGCTCAGGCCGCTGACCGTCCCGGCAGCGCTGAGGAAGCCCAGTCCCTGCACTTGGGTTGGCAGACCACTGAGGTTTACCCGCTGACTCTGCTGAGCCTAAGCGGCATGATGCTGTTTGCTAACGTAAACAACCTGGCGGCACTGTTTGTGGTGCTGGAGATTATCTCCCTGCCCCTGTACGTGCTTAGCGCCACCGCCCGCCACCGTCGTCTGCTCAGCCAGGAAGCCGCCCTGAAGTACTTCATTTTGGGTGCTTTTGCCTCTGGTTTCCTACTGTTTGGTTCCGCGCTGATTTACGGCGTCTACGGCGTGCTGGACTACAGCCTGCTAGCTAAGGGCATGACTCGCTGGGCCCAGGTGGGCGCACCTGGCCTGCTGGTGCCGGTGGGCGTGATCTTGATTGTGGTTGGTTTGCTGTTCAAGATTGCGGCAGTGCCCTTCCACTCTTGGAGCCCGGACGTATACCAGGGTGCCCCCACCCCGGTTACCGCCTTCATGGCTAGCGGGGTTAAGGCTGCCGCCTTCTTCGCCCTGTGCCGTTTCGCCTTCACTGCTGGGCTGTACCCGCTGTTCTCTAAGGCGGCCACCAGCCAGGTGCTGTACTGGTCGCTGTGGGTAATCGCGATTGCCACCATGCTGGTAGGTACCGTCGGTGGTGTGCTGCAAAAAGACATCAAGCGCATGCTGGCCTACTCGGCTATCTCGCACGCCGGCTTCATGCTGATCGCCATTATTGGGGCCCAGGCGGTTTCACTGACCGCGATCGCCCTGTACTCGCTGGTTTACGGCCTGGCTACCATCGCCGCTTTCGGTGTGGTCAGCCTGGTGCGCCGTAGCCACAACGGCATCAGCGCTGAAGCTAACGAGATTGCCAGCTACGCCGGTTTGGGTAAGACCAACCCGATGCTGGCTGCCGCTATGGCCCTGGCGCTGCTGTCCTTCGCCGGTATCCCGCTGACCGCCGGTTTTGTGGGTAAGTTCCAGCTGTTTGTCACCGCCGCTTCAGGTAACACCCTGTGGCTGGTTGTGGCCGCAGTGGTGTGCTCGGCGATCACCGCCTTCTACTATGTGCGAGTTATCTCCAACATGTTCTTCCGCAAGCCAGCTCAGGGCGTGGAGGTTGTAGTTAGCGACGGCTTTGCCCTGGTAGCTATCTTCGCGGCAGTGGTTGGCACTATCTTCCTGGGCGTATACCCGCAGCCGGTTATGCACTGGCTTAGCCAGGTAGCCGTTATGCTGGTGCCGTGAGTAGCGCATTGCAGTTAGACGTTCCCGAGCTAGAGGAAATTATTGTTCCTCAGCTTGATGAGGTAGAGGCGCGGCTGATGGAGGTAGTCTCCAACGCAGACGAGACCATCAACCCGCCCACCTCACACCTAGCTGCCGCTGGTGGTAAGCGGCTGCGTCCCATGCTGGTGCTGCTTACAGCCCAGTTAGGCGACGCCGCCGCAGCCTGCTCCCAGCAGGTGCATGATGCGGCTGTGGCCGTGGAGCTAACCCATATCGCCACCTTGTACCACGACGACGTCATGGACGATGCCCCCAAGCGTCGCGGGGCGCCGTCGGCACAGATGGTGTGGGGTAACTCAGCCGCGATCCTAACCGGCGACATTCTGGTGGCACGCGCCTCCCAGATGGTGGCCGCGTTGGGGCCTGACGCGGTGCTGGCACACGCCCGCACCTTTGAGCGCCTATGCACCGGCCAGCTGCATGAGACCCTGCCGCGCCCTGAGGGCGTGGACCCGGTAGATCACTACATTCAGGTGCTAGCTGATAAGACCGGCTCGCTAATTGCCCTGTGTGGGCTTTACGGCACCATGCTTACCGGCGCGGGCGCCAAGGCTCAGCGGATTGTGGAGCTTTACGGTGAAAAGATCGGGGTGGCTTTCCAGCTTGCCGACGACGTCATCGATATTTGCTCTGACTCAGAAACCACTGGTAAAACCCCCGGCACTGACCTGCTGGAAGGGGTAGACACCATGCCGGTGCTGCTGCTGCGTCAGCGTTTGGCTTCCGGTGAGCTCGACAGCGCCGGCCAGGCCATTTTGTCGCTGCTGTCTACCGGTAACTTGCAGCGCCAGCAGGTGCTTAGCGATGTGGTGCAGCGCCTACGCAACCACCCGGTTACCGCCGAGACCCGCGCTATGGCTGGGGCTTGGTGTGATGAGGCGGTAGCAGCCCTAGCTGATTTGGACGACGCCGTCGTCGAAGCTACCCGCACCCGCCTGAAAGCTGAGGGCTTAAGCGAGGCTGAAGTGGCCCAGGGAGTTGAAAGCGCCCGTAGCCGCGCCCAGCTGGTACGTAGCGGCCTGGAGGACTTCGCCCACCTACTGGTGGATCGCGCCGCCTGAAATACTTTGGTGTTTTAACACTTAGCACAACGGCTCACTAAAGGGCCGCGTTGACCACAAAACTACCCTCGCCAGCGGCGGGGGTAGTTTTCTTGGGGTAGCCTTAGAAGCGCTTGCTGAGGGCTGCCAGTGCGCTAACCGTAAAGCTCGCCCCTACTTCCTAATCTCCGTTTATTCTTGAGGAAAATCGTGACCGCTCTAAACGTTGCAGTGATTGGTGCTGGCCCGGCCGGCATCTACGCCTCGGACATCCTGTCTAAGTCAGGCTTGGACGTTAACATTGACCTGTTCGAGCGCCTGCCTGCACCCTACGGGCTGGTACGTTACGGCGTGGCTCCCGACCACCCGCGTATCAAGCAGATCATTGTGGCGCTATACAAGATTTTGCAGCGCGGCGACATTCGCCTGATCGGTAACGTGGAAGTTGGCCGCGACGTGAGCGTAGCTGAACTACACGAACACTATGACGCCATTATTTTCTCCACCGGCGCTGACACTGACGCACCCCTAAACATTCCCGGCGCTGACGCCCCTGAATGCTATGGCGGCGCTGACTTTGTTTCCTGGTACGACGGTCACCCCGACCACCCGCGCACCTGGCCGCTAGAGGCTAAAGAAGTAGCTGTGCTGGGTGTAGGTAACGTGGGCCTAGATATTTCCCGCGTGCTAGCTAAGCACGCTGAGGACCTGATGGTCACTGAAATCCCTGAGAACGTGGCCGAAATTCTTAAAACCAACCCCTGCACTGACGTGCACGTCTTTGGTCGCCGTGGCCCGGCCCAGGTTAAGTTCACCCCCCTGGAGCTGCGCGAGCTAGGTAAGCAGCGTGACGTGGATGTGCTGGTGGATGAGGCTGACTTTGAGTACGACGCCGGCAGTGAGGCTGCGCTGAAGTCCTCCAACCAGCAGCGTCAGGTAGTTAAGGCGCTTGAGGGCTACGCCATGCAGGAGCCTGAGGATCTAACCGCCTCGCACCGCATTCACATTCACCTGTTCCAGTCTCCCGCCGAGGTGCTTACCGACGACGCTGGTCACGTGGTGGGGCTGCGCACTGAGCGCACCCGTCTAACCGGTGACGGCACGGTGGAGGGCACCGGCGTGTTCACCGACTGGCCGGTGCAGGCTGTTTACCGCGCCATTGGTTACGCCTCCAGCCCGATTGAGGGTATGCCTTTTGACTCTAAGCGCCACGTGATTCCTAACGAGGGTGGCCGCGTGCTGGGTGAGGACGGCAAGCCGTTGACCGGTATGTACGCCACCGGCTGGATTCGCCGTGGTCCGATTGGTTTGATTGGCTCCACCAAGTCTGACGCCCAGGAAACCATTACTAACCTGGTGGCTGACGCTAACGCTGGGCTGCTGCACGCCACCACCGACGCCGTGGGGCACGACGCCATGATTGCGCTGCTCTCTAGCCGCGACATCCCCTTCACCACCTGGGAGGGTTGGGAGCTGCTAGACGCCTACGAGCGTCAGCTAGGTGAGGACTTTGGCGAGCTGCCTAACGGCAAGACCCGTGAGCGCGTCAAGGTGGTTAACCGCCACGCCATGGCTGACATTTCGCGCGGTAAGCAGGCTCCGCAGGACCTAATCGGTCAGCCTGACACCGACCGCGTGCCCGAGCGTGTAGCCCACCGCCTGCCGGCTCAGGACTAAGCTCCAGTTGGCGTAGGCTCAGCCCACGCCAACCTAGAGGAGCTAAAACGACGCATAACGGCGTTGTGTAGGCGTGGGCGCTAGCCCAGAACAATATTGACCAAACGTGCAGGCCGCAGCTAAGCTGCGGCCTGCACGCCTGTTTAGCCTGGTTTAGCGATTTAAGCTGGTTTATACACCAGCCTGGTTTAGCGCTTTAGCGTTGGTTTAACGCGGGCCCTCTAGATCAGGATTAGTTAATTCAGGGGCGCTAAAACTCCTGATTTGGGCCGCCTCACTGGCAATTGGGCTGGGGCTAGTGAGCGTGTTGCCAAGGTTTTCTAGGCCCTTGGCGGTGCTTAGCAGGTTCTTCTCAATTGAATTCACGGTCTTGTTATAGGTTTGCACGCTGCGGCGCAGGCTAGCACCTAAATCATCCATATAGCGAGCCACCGTACCCAGGCGCTTATACAAGGTGGAGCCGATAGCCAGCAGCTGACGGGCGTCGTCGTTAATGGCGTTTTGCATCCAGGCATCAGCAACCGTGCGGGCCACCGCCAACAGCGAGATGGGGGTGGTTAGCAGCACCCCGTTAGCCAGGGCGTATTCAAGCAGGCTGGCATCCACCTCCAAAGCGGCGCTAAGCACCGCCTCAGAGGGGATAAACATGATGGTGAACTGGGGGCCCTGGCCCAGCTGCTCAGGGTAGTTACGGCGGATGAGCTCATTAATGTGTGAACGCACCGCAGCAGCGTGATCGGACAGGTAAGAGTTGGCTGCGTCCTGATCGCCTTTAGCGCCCGCATCAGCGCCGCGCAGGAAGGCATCCAGAGGGGCTTTAGCGTCAATGGCCAGGAATTCCCCACCGGGCAGCAAAATCGTGGCGTCTGGGCGCGCAGAGCCGTTAGTGGGGGAAGGGGCCGCGTTTAAAGAGCCAGTGCGGTTTTGCTTACGCAAAGTGGATACGCTTTTTTGCAGCTCAAAATCGATATGCTCGCTCATCCCGCCTAGCTCCAGGACCCGGCGCAGCTCCATCTCACCCCACATGCCGCGCGCTGAACGTGAACGCAGCGCCGATTCCAGGGAGGCTGTGGAGGCCCGCAGACGCTCCTGGGTAGCGTCTGAAGCCCGTAGACGCTCAGCAATTATTGCGTTCTGTTTGGAGCGCTGCAGCTCCATTTGCTCCACCCGCAACGCCATATGCTCAAGCTGCTCACGCACCGGCTCAAGGGCGGTGAGCACCGCGCCATCTTGGCGGGCCCGTTGCTGAGCCTCCAAAGTGCGTTGTTGTTCAGTACGCAACTGCTGCTCCAGGGCCTGCGCGCGGGCACTAGCCCCGGCGGCGTCGGCCCTAATGCGAGCCACCTCCCCGCCGTTAGCTGCCAGGCGGGCTGCGCGGGCCGTGGCCAGGGCCCAACCCAACGCAGTACCAAGTGTTATACCCAACAACAAAAGAGCAATTGCGTTAACGATACTCATAATTTCCTACTATCTCAGGTCTATACCCCGCAGAAAGCCGCCATTTTTGCGTGCTTAGCGACGTCGTCGTTACTAACTGAAGTAAAGCTTTATATGCGATGTGGGCTATAAGTCACGGAAAACTAGCAACATGCTATGAGCGATACATGTTACCGTTTTGTTGTAAAGCTGGATCGTAACCTTGGAGTCGTTTTGGAATACCGCGCGGGTACTGTGCAGGATCTGGATGTTTTGGCCCGCATTGGTGCGGATGCCTTCTCAGACTACCCCCTGTTTCGGCTGACAGAGCCGGAACTACGACCGGGTGTAACCTTCGACCAGTTTCACTTCGCCTTGCACCGAATGCTGGTGAAAATTTTCCTTAAGCGCGAATCTGTGCTGGTGGCTTGTGAAGACGGTAAGCCGCGTGGTTATGCGCTACTGCAAAAGCAAGAAATGCCTTTTTTGCCTTACCTACTTAACGGCGGTGTAGGCCTACTAAAGTACATCCCGCTAAAGCCGCTACTAGAATTCCTTACCCTTACCGACGCGGCCGACCAGCACGTAAAACTAAACACCCACTATGACTGGTTCCTGGAAGTTATTGCGGTGCACCCCGAACACCAGGGACGCGGCATCGGTACCGGCATGTTGGATGTAGGTATCGCCAAGTTTGTAAAGGCCACCGGCGGCTCTAACTACGCCTTTGTTACCAACACCGCCAAGAACGCACGTTTCTATGACCGCAACGGCTGTCGTGAGCTGGCCGTAAGCCACCTGGACTACCGAGGCCAGGAAATCAACGTGTGGGCTTTCAAGAAGGAACTAGACAAGAAGAAGTCCAAGCCCGCCAAGGACGCAAAGGCCGGCGCTAAGGACGCCAAGAACACCGAGGAAACTGGCAAATAATCAAAGCGGGCCGCAAACCCGCTAAACTAGGCGCGTGGCTCTAACTATCGGAATTGTGGGACTGCCCAACGTAGGCAAGTCCACCCTGTTCAATGCGCTTACCCGCGCAACCGTCCTGGCGGCTAACTACCCCTTTGCGACCATCGAACCTAACGTGGGTATCGTGCCGCTTCCCGACGCGCGCCTGGATAAACTGGCGCAGATTTTCGGTAGTGAGCGCATTTTGCCCGCTACGGTGTCTTTCGTTGACATTGCTGGAATTGTGCGCGGGGCTAGCGAAGGTGAAGGCCTGGGCAACCAGTTCCTGGCTAACATTCGTGAAGCTGATGCGATCTGCATGGTTACCCGCGCTTTTGACGACCCGGACGTGGTGCACGTAGACGGCAAGGTTGAACCGTCGTCAGACATCGAAACTATTTCCACCGAGCTGGTGCTGGCTGACATTCAGACCCTGGAAAAGGCCATCCCGCGCCTGGAGAAGGAAGTGCGCGGTAAGAAGACAGATCCCGCCGTGCTGCAAACCGCTAAGGACGCTTTGAAGGTGCTTGAGGAAGGCACCATGCTTTCGGCCGGCGCTAAGACAGCCGGGCTGGACACAGACATTTTGCGTACCTTCCAGCTGATGACTACTAAGCCGTTCATTTACGTTTTCAACATGGACGACGCCGGCATGCACGATGAGGCCAAGCAGGCTCAGCTGCGTGAACTGGTGGCCCCCGCCGAGGCCATCTTCCTAGACGCCCAGTTTGAAAGTGAACTGGTGGAGCTAGAGCCGGCCGAGGCCGCCGAAATGCTAGCCGACAACGGCCAGGCCGAGTCTGGTCTAGACCAGCTGGCTCGCGTGGGCTTTAAGACCCTGGGCCTGCAAACCTACCTGACCGCTGGCCCCAAGGAGGCGCGCGCCTGGACTATCCGCCAGGGCTGGACCGCCCCGCAGGCTGCCGGCGTGATCCACACCGACTTTGAGCGCGGCTTCATTAAGGCTGAGATTGTCTCTTTTGACGACTTGGTGGAGTACGGCTCTGTAGCTGAGGCCCGCGCCCACGGCAAGGTGCGCATGGAAGGCAAAGACTACGTTATGGCCGACGGCGACGTAGTTGAGTTCAGGTTTAATGTCTGAGCCTAGCTTTAAATAGGCTCTAACAAGGCCGGGTCGAGCATCTGCGCGGTGATAGAGCAGGACAGTACAGTATCCGAATCAATGATCAGTGGCGTATCTGCTTCAGGTGGGGCGACGCTGGTCCAGAAGGGGTTGAGATCGTTGACTACCACTAAAATTGCTCCGATTCACCCGGGTGAAGTCCTCATGGAGGACTTCATCGAGGGTTTTGGAATTACGCAGCATAAGCTTGCCGTCGCTATCGATGTTCCGCCCCGTCGTATCAATGAGATCGTCCATGGGAAGCGCGGGATCACGGCGGATACTGCCATGCGGCTGTCCCGCTACTTTGGCACGACCCCGGGGTTCTGGATGAACCTGCAGATGCGCTATGAGCTCGATCGTGCCGAAGATGTGCTGGGGGACACGTTGAGCGGAATCGTTCCGCTCACGATGGTCGAAGTCGCCTAAAAGGTCTCAATCTGACGAGGCAGTGGCCGGGTCGCGCATTGAGCGCGGCCCGGCCTTGTTGTGTGCACTGGCCTTGGGTTATGTGGGGCCCCTGGCGGCGTCGGCGGCCCTTAGGCGGCGTCGGTGTCTTTAGCGGGCTTGGGGGAGCCTTGGCCCGAAGTGGTGCGCAAAACCTTAGAGCTGGTGGGGCGCTCTAGGCGCACCAAGAGGTCAATTTGCTTAGGTTCATAGCCCAGCGAGATGCGCACATCCTGCTGAAGGCGGCTGCGTAGCGTGGACACAGTCCAGTCAATCTCGCACTCTTGAGATACGCTGGCATCAGCCTGAATCTGTAGGTGGCTTAAGGTGCCGCTAACCCACACCGTGCAGCGCTCCACCCCGGGCACGCCCTGCGCCCGCTCAGATAGGGCCTGCGATAAAACTTCTGGATCCAAGGTAGTGAGTAAAAGCCCCTCAGAGTCACTCAGGCGCATAGGTGAGGCCGCTACCCGGCGCGGCACCTGCATGAGAAGCAGCGCCAGACCACCAATGATGGCAAGCACTGAGGCCAATGCAAGCACGGGTAAAAGCCAGTTTGCTTGACTGGTGACGGCGCCCACCCGCCCCTGCTTGCTAGCCAGGTAGGGGGCGGCGTCGGGCCAAAAACGAGCCAAACCCAGGCCCGAAGCCAGCAGCCAAGCGGAGGCGGCCACCAAAACAAAGCCACAGATAGCCAGGACGCACCGGTTTAGCGGGGTGGAAACTGAACGCATAATCGTGCCTCCTTAGCTCGCGTGCTTGACGCGCACGCGGCTGCCTTTAATGCCCACCGGGGCGAGCATTTGTAGGGCCTGGTCAGTCTGCTTTTGGGCGGCCTGCTGCACGGGCTCTAGCTCATCTAGGACGCTGTGGACGACGACGTTAACCCGCGAGCGGCGGGCAGTGGCCGAAACGGAGTTAGCGCCGCCCAGCTGCTCAACCTGTAGCCTCACCAGTTTGGCCAGGTCACGGCGTCTAACTGCGGTCTGGCCAGGAATGTCATCAGGGAGAATTTCGACGCGCTCAGGCCGCCCGGGCCATAGCGCCGCAATAATCATGATTAGGCCACAGGCCGCCAAAACCCCGGCGGCAATAAGCGCCGCAGTGGAACCCAGTGAAGTGGATTTGATGGCTTCAAGTGCGTGTAGGGCGCGGCGTGGCCAGTAGCCGGTGATGAGCCGCTGACCGGTCAGCCAAGCCCCCAGGCTTCCGCTGGCAAGCAGCAACAGGGATAGAACCACGCTGGAGCCGCTGCGTGAGGGGCGGCGAATGAGTTTTGGAACTTTTCTCATTTCAGGTTCTTCCTGCCTGGACCGTCGGGGTTAAGCCAGGAGATCTCAATATTGATCTTGCCGACGCTAAGCCCGGTCAGGTGCTCCACCCGGCTGCGTACATGTGCGCGCACGGCCTCGATTGTGTCTGCCAGTGGCGTGGGAAAAACCAGGCCTAGGTTCATGTGTAAGACGGCTACCTGCCCGTAGAGCTCACATTGGGCTTCGGGGCGGGAGGAAAAGTTGCGGCGGGCGCCGATGCCTAAACCCCCGCCGGCGTTGGAGCCAACATTGCCGGTTTCATAGGCGGCTTCGGCGGCAATTTTAGCCACGACTTTAGCCGGAATGGTGGTGGTGCCGCGCTGGGCGGTGCCCGGCTGCCCGGCCTGCCCGGTTGTGGGCTGGAGGCCTGAGGACTGGGCGGCTGCAGGTGAGGCGAGGGGCGCCATCGTCACTTCCTTAGCCGCTCAAGGAAGCTGCGGACATCGACCCGGCCCTCCAGGTACAGGCCCACTCCCAACCCAACCAGGCCACACAGTGACACCAGCACAAAGTCAGCGAAGGAGCCAAAAGCCAGAACGGTTCCAAGGAATAGGCCTACTAGGAGGGACAGGTGCGTTGTCTTCATGAGATCTCCTCAGATCAAGGCGTAAATTACTTGAGGTTGTTAGTCTCAGATTCGTCGCCGGGCAGGTGCACGTCGGTGACGTGGATGTTGACCTCAACTACTTCCAGACCGGTGCTGGTCTCGATCTGCTCAATGATGTTGTTACGGATCGCCTCGGTGACCTCAATGATGGGGGCGCCGTAGTCAACCACCACGGTGACTTCAATGGAGGTCTGGGTTTCGCCCTTCTGTACGTTAATGCCACCGGTGACGTTGGTCTGGGTGGTGGGGATGCGCTCGGTCATGGCGGTGAAGGCGCGGCGCATGGCGTTACCCATGCTGTAGACTCCGGGCACCTCGCGCGTGGCCATGCCGGCAATCTTGGCGATGACGTTCTCGTCGATGGTGGTTACCCCGTGGGAGGTGTGCAAAGGAGTGTTGGGGGTGCTGTCCGCTTCAGTGTTTTCGTTCTGCTTGGACTGCTTGCTGGTGTCGCTCATGGGAGGCTCTTTCTTTGATCTGAGTAGGTGGCCGACGGCGCACGGTGTTGCTTGCCGTCAGGGTTGGCGTTGATTGCCGTCATGATTGCCGCGATAAACGCACTAAAAGGTGCGGTTGTCTAAGAATCCTTACCGCCTCAGTCTATAGGGCTTTCGTCTTAAAAAGGTGAAGTGGGGCAGTTTTAAAGGAGCTTTCTTTTCTGACTCGATATTGGCTCGCCTATATTGGATGTGTTCACGGCTTGCATAGGGAGGAAAAGTTCATGGATCCTCGTTTTTCGCGCGCATATGGCGCATTGGCTGGGTTAGCGCTGGGCGATGCGCTGGGTATGCCAACGCAAGCGATGTCTCCACAGCAGATTCAAACGGTTTACGGCCATGTCACGGGCCTGGTGGATGGGGATGAAAGCCAACCCTATGCGCCAGGTATGGCGGCCGGGTCAGTCACTGACGACACCGAGCAAGCATTATTAATCGCTTCCCTGCTGCTTAAAGGCCACGGCTCTGGGCTGAACTTAGATGCGGGCGAGTTCTCCCACGCCCTGCTGGCTTGGGAGGATTCCATGATTGAGCGTGGCTCGCTGGACCTGCTGGGGCCCTCCACGAAGGCCGCACTTGAGCGTGTACGCGCAGGCGAGAACCCGTTGCGTGTGGGCGGTGAGGGCACCACTAATGGGGCGGCAATGCGGGTGACACCGATCGGGATTGCGGCGTCGACGTCGGACCGGCAGCTTTTCGCCGACGCCGTATGGTCCTCATGCCAGGTCACGCACGCCACCCGTCAGGGCTTTCAGTCAGCGGCGCTAGTGGCAGCCGCCGTGTCACTCGGGATCGACGCCGGCGCGGCGGATGTGACAGACCTGCTGTGGAAAGCTGTGGCTTTTGTGCGCTCACTACCTGAGCGCGGCGCCTGGAGCCCAGAGCCGGATGTTGTGGCAGCCACGCACCGGGCATTAAAACTGGCTGCCCAGCCGGCGTCGTCCCTAGAGTGGCTGGCCGAGCAGATCGGCACGTCTGTGGCCTCAGCGCAGGCAATCCCCATGGCTTTCGCGCTGCTGGCACGCGATCCTTCCCCGCGCGCCCTGCTGGAGGCCGCCAATTTGGGTGGTGACACTGACACAATTGGTGCGATAGCGGGCGCAATTTTGGGTGCAAGCTTGGGTGTTGAGGTTTTTGACGCTTACGGCCTGGCCCAGGTGGAGCAGGTTTCACAGCTTGATCTGCCTAGCGTCGCTACAGATTTGCTGGCTCTGCGTGATAGGGAGGGCGGTGGCTCTAGCCTCGCAGCAGCTACGACGTCGCCCAACCCAGAAAAACCCGCGCTTGCCAAAAACCCAGCCGCGTCCCCACAAAAAGGCGCCCCGGCGGGCCGCGTGGTGCTGATGGGTCAGATTCTTGTAGACCTGGCTGTACGCGGCGAGGCGCTACCGGCCCCTGGCGGCGACGTATGGGCCAGCGATGAAGGAATGCACGTGGGCGGGGGCTTTAACGCGCTGGTGGCCGCGCGGCGTATGGGTGCCCAGGCCGTCTCGCTCAGCCCGATTGGCCACGGCCCCTACTCTTTACTCATCCAGCAGGCCCTGCAGCGCGCGGAAATTACGGATGCCGGGCCCCGCATTGACGGCGTCGACAACGGTTTTTGTATTGCCTTCACTGACCAATCCGGGGAACGCACCTTTATCTCCACGCGAGGTGCTGAGACGAGGGCGCCAGCAAGCGCCTGGGCGGACTTCACCGCGACGATGCGCCCGGGGGATGTGCTTTACATTGACGGCTACCTTATGGACCACCCGGCTAACCGTCAGGCAGCGCAGGTGGCGCTGGAGGCTTTACCTGAGGGCGTGCAGGTCATTTTGGATGTTTCACCTGTTATTGGCATCCCGCAGGGCTTGCCTGCGCGCGACGTAATTGTCTCGATGAACCATAGGGAAGCTCAGCAGATCATTAACCAGAGCGCAGAGCGCGCCTTGGAGCAGGGCCAGGGTCAGTGGTGCGGTCAGGCGCGCGAGGCCGGCTTGGTGGCCAGTTTGGTGGCCAGCTTGCTGGGGCGCCCCGTTGTGGTGCGTGCCGGAGCTAAGGGCGCCTATTTCGCCAGGCCAGCAGGGGCTAAGGCGGGAGTTTTACTCACAGCTCCGGCGCCGACTCCGGGTGCGGCTCCGGCGGGGGCTTTAGCAGAGGGACCAGCTGCGGCTCCGGTGGCGGCCAGCGCGAATACTGGCGCAGATGTGACTTACATTCCGACGCCGCGTGTTGCAGCTATCGACACTAACGGCGCAGGCGATGCCCACTCTGGTGTGCTAGCGGCGGCTTTAGCGCAGGCAATTCCCCTAGAGCGAGCGCTTTTACTGGCTAACTGTGCAGGCGCTCTTTCCACGACCCTAGTGGGACCAGCTGCCTGCCCTGCGCGCGAGCAGATCGAAGCCGCCGCTGACGCGCTCGCGGACTAGGCGCGCTAGCACCTGTCAGTGTCTAGGCATGGGCTCCCGAGCGCGGCTGGCGTTGTCTTGGTTCGGTTGGTTGCTGGCTTCGTCTATCGGGGCGGCTGGTGTTGCCTGAGCCCAGGCCAGCTGCTGGCTTCGCCTAGGCCTGGGCGGGTGGCCGGCGCAGGGGCGGATCTAAGACAAAAGCAGTCGCATCAACTCCTGGGACTAGGCGGTAGAGGGCGGCCGGGCGCCCGGCCCCTTCGCGCACGCTGTCTCCAGTGGGCTCAATAAACGACGCCGTTTTTGTGGCTTTTCGATGGAAATTACGCGGATCCAAGGCAGAGCCCCAAATAGCCTCATAGGTGGTGCGCAGCTGGGTGATCGTAAACTGCGGCCCGCAAAAAGAGGTGGCCAGAGGCGAGTATTCAATCTTAGAGCGGGCGCGCTCGACGCCGTCGGCCAAAATAGCGTCGTGGTCGAAAGCTAGGGGAGAGTCGGGACCAAGCAGGGCCTCAACGGGCTGCCACAGCGCCCCGGCGGCGTCGCCCCCCGCATGAGTAGGGGAGAAAGAAGGGGCCAAGAGCAGGTAGGCCACAGAAAGAACCGGGCCGCGCGGGTCACGCCCAAGGGGGCCGTAAGTGCGCAGCTGCTCAAGGTGACCGGGGGGAGTGACGCCGGTTTCCTCCTCAAGTTCGCGCGCGGCGGCCTGATCTGTCTGCTCGCCGCTGCGCAGAAAACCGCCAGGTAGGGCCAGGTGACCACGGAAAGGTTCGATGCCTCGGCGCACCACGAGGGCGTGAAGCGTGTGGTCAATGACTGTCAGGGCGACGACGTCGACGGCGATCGGGAAGGTGACAGGTTCAATCATGGCTCTAGCCTAACCTATTTGCGTCAAGTTGACATTAAAGCCTGAAGGGGTTTATCGTCATAGTGACACAAACAAATGGGAACTACCTAAGGAGTCATCATGGGAACCCTTCACAACCACCCCTTCTTCATCCGCTACCAGGGCGGCGCCGGCGACCACGTCGTCCAGATCAGCGCCGGACGCACCATCCGCTCTGGGGTTGGCCAATCCTTCTGGCTGCGCAAAGGCCGCTGCGCGCTGGCGGAAGTGCCCACCGCTAACCGCGCCCACAGCTTCCTGGTGCAGGTAGCCTCCAGCGACCAGCAGAACGTAAACGCCCAGGTGGCCGTCACCTACTGCATCGAGAACGCCGAGGCTGCCGCCGCGCACTACGACTTCGGCCTCTACCCGCGTGAAGCAAAGAAAGACGCGCAGGGTCTGTGGCAAATCGACGAAACCGTCACCCGCATCGCCCACTCCGCCCTGGCCTCAACCATCGGCGCAATGGCCCTGTCTGAAGCCATTTCCGGCGCCCTGGAGCGAGTTAGCGGGCTCCTGACCCAGGCTTTTGCCGCAAACGAGCAGCTGCAGGCCACCGGCGTGGGCATTGTTGACGTGCGATTGCTGTCCCTGCGACCCGATGAAGGGGTTGAATCCTCCCTGCGCGCCCCGCTGCTTGAACAGCTGCGTGCCGAGGCCGACCGTGCCCTCTACGAGCGTCGCGCCCTCGCCGTCGAGCGTGAATCCCAAATCTCCGAAAACGAGATGCAATCCAAGCTTGACCTGGCCCGCAAGCGCGCCGACCTGGTTGACCAGGAAGGCCACAACGCCAGGCGCGAAGCTGAAGAGAAAGCCGCCGCTGACGCGATCGCCGTCGAGGCTGAATCACGCCGCATCGTAGAAAAAGCCAAGGCCTTCGAGACCGACTGGAACACCGCCGGACGCGCCCGGACCGCCAATGACGCGGCCTACATCCAGGCTGTCGCCGAGGCTGGGCCTGAGGTGGCGCGTGCCCTGGCACTTAAGGAGCTGGCAGGTCACATGCCTTCCTTCGGCAACATCACCATCACCGCTGACGTGCTCAGCGACCTGGTGTCGGCCTTCACTGGCTCAGCCAAGGCAGGCAAGTAATGCGACGCCGCGCGGTGATTGTGCGCCGCCCCACCGAATATGACGAGCTCATGGACCGCTACTCCACGCGCGGCCAGGTTGAGTTTGTGCTGCGCTCACGCGGGCGCAGCCTGGAAGAGGTGGAGCGCGCGCACGAGTGCCACCTGGCGGCCCTGGCGCGGGTGCGGGCAGGGATCCCTGACGGCTGGGCTAGTGCCGACGTCGAACGCGACTCACTGTCTCGCTTCCTGTTTGCGCCCGAGGACGTAATTGTTGTGGTTGGCCCGGACGGCCTGGTGGCTAACGTGGCCAAATATGTGGGCGAGCAGGTAGTGGTGGGGGTTAACTCTGTGCCCCAAGCCAATGCGGGCGTGCTCGTGCGCTGCACGCCCGAGCAGGGGGTGGGGGCGCTGCGCCGCCTGGAAACTGGCTCTGACCTGCGCGTTGACCAGCTGACTATGGTGCGCGCAGCTGCTGACGACTCGCGTACGCTCACTGCCCTCAATGAGGTGTTTATTGGGCACCCAAGCCATCAAAGTGCCCGCTACGAGCTCACCTTGGGCTCCCGCGCAGAGCGGCAGTCCTCCTCCGGCGTCGTTGTCTCCACCGGGACCGGCGCCACTGGCTGGGGCGCCTCCCTAAAACGCGGGCGGCACATGGGGGATCTACCCGCGCCTACCTCGCATTCCCTGGCGTGGTTTGTGCGCGAAGCCTGGCCCTCACCCCACACCGGCACCAACTGCACCGAAGGAATCCTAGGTGAGGGGGAGGAGCTGAGCCTGGTGGTGGGCAGCGAATCCCTGGTGCTCTTTGGTGATGGCATAGAATCCGACCGTCTCACCCTCACCTGGGGTCAAAGCGTGCAGGTCTCACGTGCTCCGCGCGCCCTGTCCCTAGTTGACCCGGCTGGGCTGCGGTAAGAGGGCACATAGCGGGCGGGCTGTAGCTGCGCTAGGTTGTGCGGGTATTAGTGGACTAAATTATTAGTCACCTATCCTGAACGTTAAAACTCACTGGGGGGCAGGTATGGGAACTATAGATCCGCAGCTGATGCACGTACTGGTTCGCGCGCAGAACAGCCAAAGGTGGGATGACAAGACTCGGCAGGTAGCAGGAGTGCGGCGAGATGGGGCTCGCACCCTTATTACGTACGCGAACGGAAAAGAATATGCCTACGGCGTCGACAGAGTGCAGATCTATTACCAGGTTGCGTGCAACCAAATTGGTGAACTAGATAAGGTCTACGTCAAAGGTGAGTTGTGGCCGGACGTGGAATGCGTGTGTGTACTCGCCAGCGAAACAGAGCCAAATCGCCTGCGTTACACCCTGACTAGGCATAACGCTAAAAAAGAACTCTGCTTCTATCAACTAGGTGAGAACACCGTACAGATTAATTGGGCCACGCCACAGCAGCGCTACAACGTATCTGTCCTCAATTACATCCGTGAGGAAGTCCGCTCTCAGGCCAGGCGCGTTGGGGCAACATTTGATGAGAATGCCAAATACCCCAAGTGGAGCGGCCAAGGGGAGACGATACCTGCCGCCGTCCTGGCTACCCTGTGGGAACGGCTTACGCAGGTTCCTGCTGGCTCTGCGCTTGAGGCTTTCATCTCGGGTGTACCCTCCCCGCAGACTGGTGCAACTGACCAGCTCATTATGCCTTTCCGTGCAAACATCGATCAGCGCAATGCGATCCACGCCGCGCTCACGCACCAGATCTCAGTTATTGATGGCCCTCCCGGGACCGGTAAAACCCAGACAATCCTCAACCTGATTGCCACGCTAGTCACCCAGGGTAAGACAGTCGGCGTCGTCGCTGGTGCCAACTCCGCAGTAGACAACATGGTCGACAAACTGACAGAAGAAGGCTACGGCTTTTTGGTGGCCAATCTCGGGAACACAGAGCGGGTTAAGGAATTCCAGCATCACGAGGGCGATCTTGAGCAAAAGCGCACGACTTGGGGTCAAAACGCGGTACGTGGCCTGCCTGCTTTTCCTGTAAGTATCAACGACGCCGCCCTACGTGCCCAGGAAGAACAGCTGGTTGCCCTGTGGCGGGACGCGCGTGAGATTCCAGCGCTACAGACGCTACTGAACGCAACTCAGCGTGAGCGTTACCTGTTTGAGGAGAAGATACGGGAAAGTCGCCGTCTTCTGCCAAATATTTCCCACCTGGAAATTTTCTATCGAGATTCAGGCACTATCGCTGACTTGCTTGCTCTGGCGCGCTGCGCTCCCAAACCTGCGTTCACTCCCCGGGGACTTGTTGAGCCAGTACGCCGCTATTTCGCCTACGGCCCTCTCAAGCGGCTTGATCTGGGCAATGTGGACGTGCAATCCGCACTTCAAGCTGCGTTCTACCAAGCCCGTGAACGTGAGCTTACGCAGCGCATCAATATGGCACAGGGGAGAGCTGCCACTTTTGGCCTCGAAAAGGTTTCTGCCGCATACCGTCAATACTCGCGCGCAGTGTTTGATACGGCCCTACTGACCCGCTTTGGCAAGGTACCCCCAAGCCGCCTTATAGCACAGGTGCGGCTGGATCAACAGACAGATAGCCTGCTGCACACCTACCCGGTTGTGGCATCCACCTGCTTCTCAATTCGCAATAACCTCGCTCAAGATAAGCTGCTCGACTGGATCATTATTGATGAATCATCCCAGGTCATACTGCCAGAGGGCATGGCTGCGTTGAGTAAGGCGCGTAACGCCGTCATTGTTGGGGACGCTAAACAGATAGGCCCAATTTTCAACGGCTGGGACGAGAGTGAAACTAACCCACCCGAAGAGCGGTTTGATGTGCGCTCGCTGTCGCTGTTGGACTCGATTAAGAAAATGCCGCAGGGCGCGGTGCCTTCCACCCTGCTCAAAGAGCACTACAGATGCCACCCGGCGATCATTGAGTTTTGCAACCGCATGTATTACGACGGCGAGCTGATTCCCATGCGTCAGCCCGGTGCCGGTGCCCCCAATCCACTGTGTGTGGTTTATGCGGCCCCAGGTAACCATGCACGCAGGACTAATAGTGACGGCCGATTCTCTCAACGCGAGATCGACATCATTGCCAGCCTTGAGGATATGGAAGTTATTCACCGGGGAATTGGGGCGCAAGATAAGGACGCATCTGGTGATTTTGTTTTGGGGATCGTTACTCCATTTCGAGGGCAGGCTACAGAACTGCAAAAGCGAGTCAAAGCTGAGCAAAGTGAAGGCAACCAGGCGCGCTGGCTTGCTGAAACAGCACATAAGTTCCAGGGGCGAGGTGCGGGAACCGTTATCTTGTCTACTGTTTTAGACGCGAATGATCGCTTTGCGGCAAATGATTTTTATGATTCAGATGCAATGACGAATGTGATTGTTTCACGTGCAAAAGACCGCCTGATTGTGGTTACTACGTACGGCGGCGTTCGCTATAGTCGTAATATCAGGTCTCTGCTTGACTACATCCAAATGTATTACCCGAGTAATGTTGTTGAGTCAGATATTGTGTCTATTTTTGATGTTCTCTATGGGGCCTACGCTGCGAGCCTTGAGAAGTATTCGCATGCCAAATGGGCGACTAAGCGACGTTCGCCTGCCGAAAACGTTGCGGAATACTGCTTACGGGAGCTACTAAAAGATCCAGCATACAAACGGCTTGCCTACCGCAACGAGGTTCCCCTTAAGGATGCCCTACCAAATGTGCGCCGCCTTAATGAGGCTCAGTGTGCGTTCGTTTATACTAACAGTGCGCTTGATTTTGGGGTGTACGACGTCGTAACTGAAAAACTAGTCCTTGCGATTGAGGTTGATGGCTGGTACTTCCACGGATATAGCGATGAGCAGCAAAAGCGTGATGCTTTAAAGGACTCAATTATGGCCGCCTATGGTATACCAGTGCTGCGGCTGCCAACAAACGGCTCGGGGGAGGAACAACTTATACGGGAGGCGCTAAATAGCGTACTTGCCTAAGGGGTAGGGTGTAGGATTACATATACGGTTACAACGGCTGTCGGTAACCACATTTATGATGGTGATAGGGGTGCTTGCGTCAAATGTCTTGTCGTAAAGAAAATGAGTGGACGAGGAAAAGCACAGATGGATTAGCGATTTCCGAGTCACTGTTACAGTCTGCTTATAGTGGGCATCCGCTCGATCTCCAATCTAGCCAGGGCGAGCAGATGTCAAGCGATAAGCGCCCGGATGCTAAGAAAAACGCCATGGTCACTAGGATACTTGAGGATAGTGACTACTTAGACACTCTAGAACCTCCTTATGATGATAATGTCGTTCAGCTAATTGAAAATATTTCTGCTTTTATTCAAAAGATTCGTTTTTGCGGAAAGACTACTCTGTCAGATACTGAGGCACTTGCAGTTTTAAGGCAAGAAGCTCCACAACTTTATAAACTCTATGCGAAGGTTCTTGGGCCTGATGTCGTAAATGAGGCTGAAGTAAATCGCGTACCTCGTGATCTGGCAAGTGGGTTCCTTGAGAGGACTAAATGGCAACTGGCGGAAGAAGTTATAGTGAAGGTTGAGCGGAGGGAAATCTGGTTTAACCTTATTGCCCTTATCGTTTTTCTGCTGCTTTCTGTTTATGATGTATACGTTAAGGCATTCTGGTTGGCTGGCCCTGTTGGCATTATTGTTGTGATCTTGCTTGTACGACTGTTTAAGGTCTTCAATTCTTTTAAGAAGCATAAGGAGTTATTTGCCAGAAAATTAGGAGGAAGTTACTAAAACAGCAAGCCATGGAGGGCTGGGCTGAGGTACTGGGCTTGAGCGCGGCATAATTTAGATCATGCGTAGTGTTGAGCTTTTTGCGGGTGGAGGAGGGCTTGCCCTTGGTACCCATCTGGCTGGTTTTTCAACTGAGCTTGTTGCTGAATGGGATGCGCGCTCATGCCAGACACTGCGTGACAACTATGCTGCCAACGATTCCAAACAGGCTTTTACTCAGGTGAAGGTTTGTGAAGGCGATGTGCGTGATATTGATTGGAGTGGGGTAGCGCCCGGAGTTGACCTGGTAAGTGGTGGTCCCCCCTGCCAACCGTTTTCATTGGGTGGCAAAGCTATGGCGGCTGAAGATCCCCGTGACATGTTTCCAGCTACTGCTGAGGTGATTCGCCAGCTTCAGCCGCGTGCTTTCATGATTGAAAATGTTCGAGGTCTTACCCGCGCAGCTTTCACTAACTATTTTTCTTATATCCAGCTTCGACTGGCCCACCCTGATATCACACCTCGCCAAGGTGAATCTTGGGCAGATCACTATGGGCGCCTCCAAGCTGAACACACTTCAGCGCACACAGATCTGCAATACAACGTGGTTACTCAGCTAGTGAATGCTGCCGATTATGGAGTGCCCCAGCAGCGGTGGCGAGTATTTTTTGTGGGCTTTAGGTGCGACGTCGACGCTGAGTGGTCTTTCCCGTCACCTACTCACTCGGGTGCTGCGTTGCGCGCAATTCAGGAATCGGGAGAATACTGGGACAGTTATCGTGTCCCAAAATCACAGCAGAAAATTGAGGTCAGAAACAGTGGAGATCCGCAGCTGCTGCCTTGGTTGACTGTTCGTGACGCTTTGGTTGGTTTGCCAGAGCCGACTATGGAGGCTTCTGCGCTTTTCTTTGACCATGTGCTTCAACCAGGAGCCAGAGTCTATCCGGGACATACTGGTTCTTTTATTGATTCACCTGCTAAAGCTCTTAAAGCAGGTGTGCATGGTGTGCCCGGGGGAGAGAATATGCTTCGCAGGGTAGATGGGTCAGTACGGTATTTTTCTGTGCGCGAGGCGGCGCGGTTGCAGACTTTTCCAGACGGTTATCGTTTCAGTGGCCCCTGGTCTGAGGCGATGCGTCAGCTAGGCAATGCTGTGCCGGTGCGCTTAGCGCAGATAGTCGCTGGTTCTATCCAGAGGTATCTTGAGCTGGCGTCAATTCGTACTCAAGTTGCCATGCGTCAACTTGAATTTGATTTAATGTCTGTGCGGGCGAAATGATTAAACCTTTCAGTCCCATCAGTATGGCAGAAAGAGACAAACTTGCTGCTTCCGTTGCGAGGGCTCTAGAAGAAGTTCGGGAAATCTGCGATTGTACGAAGGTATGTCCCTGTGTGGAATGCTGTTCTGGATGGTTTTGGAAACCATGATCCAGGCTCTGGGCGTAGCAATAGTGTTCGCTCAAAATGGGATACGTTACATCCAGGGCGCCCAGGGCAGATAAGCTGCGTCCTAATCCAGAGTCGGCTAATGTACTTTCACGAGAGGTTGTAGAGTATTTAAAATCTCTGCCTCCGCGTCAAAGTATTACCATAAATCGTGAGCGTAGTCTCCATACTAAGTCTGAGATATTATCGTCCATATCTCGATCTAGCAAAAATGAACGGCGTCTGTAATGCTGCGGTTCTGTTAATTGGTGCTTCGCTGGAATAATTAAAAGTGATGGGGTGATTATGAAGAATCTGGGTACATGGCTTTTGGCGGGTATCCGCTCGATCTTCGACCTAACCGGGGAACGTAGCTATCGGGCGATGCGCGCTCAGATGCCGAGAAAAACTCGGCGCACTCCCAAGCAGTTGATGGCGGCGGGTGCTCGCACAATCCAGAAGGTCCCGATTCCGACGTTACCTACCAGGTAGCTCAGTAGGCCAAACCTAGCAACTGTATTAAGGGGTTGACACAGTTGGGCGGTAGTCTTACTGTATTAGTGTATTAATACAGTAAGACAGGAGGGACGCATCGATGCGCATCGATGACACCCGCCCCATCTGGATCCAATTGGCTGAGATCTTCCGCGCCCGCATCACTGACGGCACGTGGAAACCCGGCCAAAAGATTCCTTCAGTCCGTGACCTCGCCATCGAGGCCTCCACCAACCCCAACACCGTTCAGCGTGCCCTCGCCGCCCTCGACGAGGAAGGCCTCACCGTCCCCAAACGGACCGCCGGCCGCTTCGTCGCCACTGACGACGTCGCCCTGCACGCCCTACGTAAAGCCAATGCCCAAGCCGCAGTAGACGCCTACATCAGTGCCTGCCGCGCACTTGGCGTGGAACGGGAACAGGCCCACAGCCTCATAGATGAGCGTTGGGACGCGGACACTTAAGTCCAGGAGAGACAAAAATGACCGCAAAACCTCCCTCCACCGCGCCAGGGGTCAGCTCGCCTCAAGCGGGGCCCAACCCGGCGTCGACGGTGGGTGCCCAAGCCGCAAGTGCGGGCCGCAAACCCACAAGCGGTAGCGCTGCACCCGCAAGCCCCAGCACCGCAGCAGCAAGCCCCGGCCACACACCCGCAAACGCTTTAGTCCATGTGGAAAACCTGACCAAGCGCTACCGCACCACCACCGCTCTGCGTGATTTCAGCCTGGATCTGCCCGCCGGACACATCGTGGGTTTAATGGGCCCAAACGGCTGCGGCAAAACCACATTGCTAAAAATCCTAGCCGGCGTCCTAGCCGACTACAGCGGCGTCGTCGCCATTGACGGCCACGCTCCCGGGGTAGTAACCAAAAAGATCGTCTCCTACCTGCCCGACGCGGACTTCCTCAACCCCACCTGGGACGCCAAGCAGGCCATCAGCGTCTACAGCCGTTTCTTTGCGGACTTTGACGCCGAAAAAGCCGCCTCTATGGTGGATTTCTTCGAGCTGCCCACCAACCGCCCGCTTAGCGAAATGAGCAAGGGCATGGGGGAGAAGCTGCAGATCAGCCTGGTTATGTCGCGCCGCGCCCGAGTGTTTTTGCTCGATGAACCCATCAGCGGCGTCGATCCGGCCACGCGCGACGTGATCCTGGAAGGTATCCTGCGCGAATTTGACCCTCAGTCGCTGCTAATCGTCTCCACCCACCTGATCTCAGACATTGAACATTTCGTTGACTACGCCCTGTTTGTGAAGGAAGGCCGCATTCTGCTCCAGGGCGACGCCGATGACCTGCGCGCCGCCCGCGCAGACAGCCTCGACGCCATTTTCCGAAAGGAGTACCGCTGATGTACAAGCAACTGCTGACATACGAAATCCGCGCCCAAGTCCGCAGCGACGTGCGCATCCTGGCCGCCCTGGTAGCGGTGGTGGCCGCATCGATCGGCGTGCGGGCCCTGGATATTCCTGGCCTGAGCGCCAGCACTGAGATACTGGCCTATGCGCTTTGCGTCGCGATGCCCGTGGTGGTGGCGATTGTGGGGCTGGTTGACTACTGGAAAACCCTCTACGGCCAGCGCGGCTACTTCACCATGAGCCTGCCTGCCAGTGGCGCACAGATTTTCTGGGCAAAAATTACCCGCATGGCCCTGGCCTGCCTGGCCGCTTTGCCTTTCATGGTGGGTGGGTTGGTGGCCATGTCCGCCACATCTGCCTGGACGCAGGGGCTTAGCCTGTCGCAGTACACCGCCCCGATTCGCAGCGCGCTAGCGCCTTTCTCTACGTCGGTGCTGCTAGCTTTGGTGGCGGCTCAGCTGTTTTCCTGCTTCTGCTGGGTGGTGCAATGCTGCGCGGCTATGACTATTGGGGCCCAGGGGCGCTTTAACCACATGGGTTTCGCGGCGCCACTTATTGGTTTTGTGGGGGTTTACCTGGTCAATCAGGTATTCAGCGGGGTGGGCACGTTCTTCCTGCCGCTGTCTATAACCTTCTCTGGGCGCCTGAGCAGCGAAATTATGTGGTCCTCCTACCAAGCCACACTCGACACGGGCGCTGCCCCCACGGTCTTTGGGCTGGGTGCCTACGTGCTAATCCCGCTGTTTGCGCTGGTCATGGCGGTGTGGGCGACTCGCTCAATCGATCGGCACACCTGCCTGCGGTAACGCACTGCGTAAGCACTGTGCCAGTGCTACTGCGGCTAGGAGGCTGCGGCAAGGCCCGTGTTGGCTTGGGGGTGAGTGCCCCTAGGTACTTTTCAGGCAAACGGGGGCGACGACGTCGGCTACGTCTAGACACGACGGCGCCGCCCCCAGCTCGTGGAGACGGCGTCCTGGTCTGCCTGTTTTAGGGGGACTAAACCTACTCGGCTTTAGAGCCCTAAACTCTCTAGCTCCTATTGCGGCTAATTGTTAGTTTGTCATCCGCGTCTAACCTAGACATGAGGCCTTGGCGCCTGATCCAGGCAACCAAGGCGATAACAACGGCGATACATACGTAGACCATGTGGTTGGTTGCAGAATCGTTGGCCAGCTGCGGGCCGACTTTTTCTATAAGGCGCAAAACCAAGCTAAACATGATGTACAAGCTGCAGCCGACAATAAGCAAGAAGCTAACAATCCTATATATGCGCTTGGAGGCTTCATACAAAAATGAGTTGAAGGTGAAGTAGACAGCCCAAGCAACCACCATGGCCATAATTGCCCAAGCAATCTTGCCGGCTAGTGAAGAGGTTAGCCAGTCGATGTGGTCACCAACGAAGGCGCCAGCTCCAATAACAATAACTAGGTAGTCAGGAGAGAACAGGATCCAGAGCGCAACTGACGTGTAATACCAGACGATAAAGCGCAGAAGCGCGAAGAATATAGTTACCTCGAAACAAATAAAAAATACCTCAAACACGTTTTTATCCTATCAGCACAGTTGGACTGACAATAAGCTTTAATAAAAGTTCTTATATTTTGACAAGAGACCACCCTGCAGAGCCTAGGAGGCCGCTTTGTCCTGCAAAGTGAGGTCAAGCTTAGCCATGGTGGACTGGCGCATGAACCAAGTGACTGCGGCGATAACTACGGCGATACCGATGTAAACCATCTGGCTGATTGAAAGGTTATTGGCTGGCTTGGGGCCGATTCCCTGAACGAAGTCCGTAACCGGCACCAGCATGATGTACAGGCTGCACGCCAAGATCACCAGGGCGCTGACAATCTTGTACAGGCGGGTGGATTTGCCATACAAAACCGAGTTGAGGATGAAATAGACAATCCCTACCAGCAGCATCACGTCAATCGTCCAGGCGTATTGCCCAAGCTTGGCCATGCCCTGCCAAGACAGGTAATCAAGGGTGTAAACCCAGGTGAGGCCCAAGAACAGCAAGTAGTCAGGCGAAAGCAGCAGCCACCACATGATGGCCTTGTAGCTTCCCATCCCAAAATAGAGGAGAGCGGCTAGCCCAGCTAGCGCCAGGATGATAGGTAATACAGCCCACATATTTGTATGCTATCAGTCCGGCTAGCCAGGTAGCTTGCTTTTCCACAGATCTGTTTTTGCTCATGGAACTGCTTTGCTCGCGTCTGCTTTGCCTGCAAAGTTGTGCCCGCCGTGATTGGCGGGGGCTGCTTGGCGGAAGTTACGTACAGTTTTTATAGGACGACGGCGGTGCCGGTTGCGATTGCGGCCAGCATGCCGTTGTCTGCCCCTGCCGTGAAGTAATCTACGTGCACGCCGACGACGGCGTTCGCGCCCATCGATTGGGCCCGGGTGCACATCTCGTTAACTGCGGTGCGTGAGGCGTTGGCGATTTCGTTTTCGTAGCTGCTTGCCCGGCCACCAAACATGTTGGACAGGCCAGCGGCAAAATCCTTAAACATGTTCACGCCCGCAATGGTCTCGCCAGAAACCATCCCGATGTATTGCTTAACCGGCATACCCTCAACGGTTGGGGTGGTAACTACCAGCATGATTCATTCCTTTGCTAGATAGAGTGTCTCGGCGCTTAGGCCGCTGTAGACCTTCAACCCTAGCAGCGTTCGCGGCGCCGTCGGGAAGAAAAACAGGGCCGCGCTAAACTGAGCCAAGCAGCCAAAGAAGGAGCGAATGTGGGCGCGCGGATGCGGAAAACCCTGCCGGAAGACATTGAGCAGATCATCGCCTCGGGCGATGTTGAGGCGGTGGCGCGGGCCGTCAAAAACTGCCAGGTGGGGGCATATTTGCGCACAGACGCATACAAGCCGCAGCTCATGCATTTTCCTGCCAGCCAGGAAATAACAGAGTTTTTCCTGCAGCGCGGCGAGGATATCAACAGCCTAGACCGCTACCAGTGCACCCCCATCCACTGGCGCGTACGCGCTGGTCACACCGAGCAGGTACCGTTCCTGATTTCGCGCGGCGGCGACATTAACGCTCGCGACTATGCAGATCGCACCGCACTGTTTGCAGCTGTGGAGCGCCTGGCCAGCGCCGACATAGAGCAGCTGATCAAATTGGGTGCAGATGTGCACGCCCAGGCGAACTCTGGGCTGTACGGCAACTACACGCTCACCGAATATGCGTTAGCTGGACGGCGTCTATTTGACGCACGCAAGCTGCTAGAAGTGATCCGAGTGCTGCTGGCACACGGGGCGCGCCCTGGCGGGAAGGAACAGGACTCGCTGCGAGGCATGGATGACCAGCGCTGCCGGCTAATCACCCATGGGCACAACGCAGACCCGGCAGTTTTTGAGGCAAACGTGGAGGCGCTAGCCCAGCTGTGCGAAATTTTCGGGGTTGAGCAGGCCGTGCCGCACCAAGCCCTGCAGGCGGGGCAGCGAGTCGAAATTAACTGCTCACTTAAGGTTGAAGACCAGTTCCGGCAGCTGTGGGAGCAGCTGGTGCCTAGCTCTGGGGTGGCGCCGTGCCTGCAAGGCGAGGTTGTCCGTATTGCGGGCCGCATTTCCCACGAGCTTTACGACAATGGCGGCCTCAACTGGGATCGCGGTTTTACTGCCCTGGCCAAGCGGTTTGGGCGGATTGTCACCTCTCAGGTGGCTTTAGCTGACGACGACGTCGCCCGGCTGGGTCAGGCCCTTGGCTGCCTGAAAACCCGTGCGGTTATCACTAACTACGCCGAAGCGATGCAGGCAAGTGACGTGCTCACGCAGCTAGCGGTTCGCTGGGTGGGGCTCAACCCAGTTTTAGTGGCTGCAAGCGCCTAGGCCAGGTGCTGCGGCGTCGTCGTTAATGAGCGCAGGCCTGGAACTAGGCGCAAAGCGGATGAGCCGCGCCAAACCGGGCAAAAATGTAGCTGGGTTGGGCTGACGCAGCACGGTTTTACAAGTCTCGGCTAGTTTTAAGGGTTGCGTGTCACACTTAGCCCATGGAACGGACCGAACCGCTGAAGCTTCTGTTTGTTATCAACAATCTCTACACCCGTGGCAACGGCCTGTCCGCCTCTGCGCGGCGTACCATTACCCTGCTGCGCGAACGTGGGCATGACGTGCGGGTACTCAGTTCCGGCAGCGCTGAGCAAGCCCAGGCCTGCGATTTCACCGCCCCGGAATTCACCCTGCCTGCCATGCGTTTCCCGCTGGCCGACGCCATCATCTCAGCCCAGGGTTACGCCTTCGCTAAACCCAAACGTAAGGTGATTAAGCAGGCTGTGGCATGGGCCGACGTCGTCCACCTGGAAGAACCCTTCGGCTTGCAGGCCCGCACCGCCCACGCCGCTAAACGCGCAGGCAAACCAGTGCTGGCCACCTACCATATCCACCCCGAAAACATCACCGCAACCATTCACTTAGACGGCCTCTGGCCACTCAATGCGCTTTTGTTGGCATCTTGGCGACGGCGCATCTACGCTTTGGCGCAGGTGGTTCAGTGCCCCTCAGATTCGGTACACCAGCGCCTGCAGCGTTGGGGGCTGGGGGACAAGCTAGTGACCATTTCCAACGGGGTTGGCCTGACGCCGTCGAAACCAGCTGGAGGCGCAGAAACAGTGCCGGGCACAAAAACTGAGTACTGCGCGCCAGGCGGGCGGCAAGTCGAGACTAAGCAAACTCCCGGGGAAGCCCAGCCAGAGGGCGAACAGGTTTACCGGCTGCTGGTGGTGGGGCGTTTCTCGCGCGAAAAAGACCAAGCCACCATCCTCAAAGCCATGTGCCACAGCCGCTACGCCTCCCAAATCCAGTTGGTTTTCGCAGGTCGCGGGCCCACAGAAAAATCCTTGCGTCGCGCAGCTAGTCACCTAGTGCGCGACGGAGTGCTAAAACACGCCCCCAGCTTCAACTTTTTCGACGCCGCCGGGTTGGACACTCAAGCTGAGCAAGCCGACCTCTACATTCACGCCGCATTCATCGAGGTGGAAGGTCTGTCCTGCCTGGAGGTGCTACGCCACGGGGTGGTGCCAGTAATCGCACACTCGCCGCTTACGGCCACAAGCCAATTCGCTCTAGATGCCCACAGTCGCTTCAAGGCCCGCGATCCTAAAGCTCTGGCGCGCGCCATCGACTACTGGCTTAGCGATAATGACCGCCGGCAAACTGAGGCACAAAAATACTTAAACATTGGTGCGCACTATGACATTAACGATTGTGTTAGTAGACTGGAGTTGGTTTACCGCAAACTGGCCTCTGGTAAAGCCAGTTAGCGAAGTGTGTTAAGCGGCCAAAACACTGTAGGTGCTGAGTACCGTGAAGAGTATTGAGCGCCGTGAAAGTGTGGCTATGATGAAGGAGCGTGCCCGTGGGGCAAGTAGAAACAACTCAACGCGAAGAATTAAGGGACTGGCTGGGGCGGTTATCCTATATTCTGCGCAGTAGCGACCATCTGCACCAAAAATTGGGGTATGTCAGAAAACAGTATAAGCAGCCTGACTATTGGCAGCCTTGGAAGTTAGCCCAATTTTTGGCTAACACCATTAAATACTCTGGGTTTGCATTATTGCTGCTTTTTGCTGTGGTTTTAATCCCACTATTTATAGCTGATAGCAAACAGTCTGGCGCCGCTAAATCACTTGTAAATGTTGCTGTTCTAATAATTTTAATCTTGCTTTATTACGGAGTATATAAGCTCACGTATTTTGTGACAGAGCGAGTATTGGTTAAAAAATTAAGCTCTGAAGCTCTAGAGCGACAAGAGCGGATGCGTATTCGCGGTAAAGAACGCTTGGTTCTGCCGATGGCGGTGGGGCACCTGGTGCCGTTCTTGCTGCTCTGGCTGATGATGGCGGGAGCCTCGACTAATGGGCCCACCGTGGCTAACGAAACTCTGATGCTGGCTATCTGGCTTTTTGTAAACCTGCTGGTTGGGGCGGTAGCTAGTGTGGTAACGTTGCTGTTGCACAACCACAAGGTTAGGACACATAACGCGGCTGAAACTGCTGACGCTGAAGCTAGAAACCTCCACAACCAGCGCGTTTATGACAGCGAAAAAGAGCTGGTGGATGAGATTAACACTCTAGTTGGAGAGTTTACAGACACCTACCTGGGTAATTTCCCTGCCGCTTACTTAAGGCCCGGAGTGGTTGACTATATGTGGCAGCTAGTTACCAACCACCGTGCCTCCACGCTCCAAGAAGCAATCAACGTTTATGAAGCTGACGCACGTCAGCAGCAGCTGGCCGATCAGCAGCGCGCGATCCTTGATCGCCAAAACCAGATCCTTGCGCAGCAACAGTATGCAAACACTGTGCTGGTAACAAACATGATCATGAACCACTAAAAAGGCTAGAAAAGCCTTAGTTAAGGTTCGTGTTGCGCACGGCGTTTAGATTCCGACGCCGCCGTTTAAGTCTTGTTTCAGGCCCGCGCCTGGAGCTTGAATGCCAGGTCTAACCGCTGGCAGGGGCTGGTTATGCCGCTCTGCCAGTGGTAGATTATGGCGTCAGTCACTGTGAAAGTGTTGATTATAGGAAAGGAATTTGGGCATGGGGGAGTCTGAGCAGCTAACTCAGCGCGAGGAGCTCAAAAACTGGTTGGGGCGCTTGTCCTATATCTTGCATCGTAGCGATGAGCTACACGAGAACCTCAATGGCATTCGCGGGCAATATCGTTACGCCGACCATTTGCAGATCTGGAAGCGACCCCAATTTTTTGCCAATACGGCCCGCTGTGTTTCGTGGGTGTTCCTGGTACTCCTTGTGGTACTTTTTATTGCGGTTGCCAATGGAAGTCTTCTGGCGGCTATGTATATGCTTTTCACAATCGGGCCATGGACTATTGGTTTCTACATTGGCCTGCAAAAGCTTTTCCATCATGCATTCAGGAGAATCTTGGTAGCTAAGCATGATGGCTCCACTAAGGGTGTCAAAGACTACTCGCGTTTGAAAGCTTGCGAAGAGGAACACTTTGTTTCGCTGGCAATTGTCTCGCACCTGGTGCCATTCTTGCTGTCCTGGACGCTGTTGGGTTTGTTAATTTTCCTCGGGTCCAAAAACCCCACGACGTCCATGTTGATTACGGTACTGTTGTTTTTATTTGGCAACCTGGTTTTAGGTGTGCTGATCAGTGTCATTATGCTCGTGGTGCATAATGCAAAAGTTAAGCGCCACAATGCCAGCGAAGATGCGGCCACTAACTCTCGCGAAGCCCATAATGAGCAGGTTCACGAGCTTGAAAAAGCGGTAGTAGATGAGATTAACTCCCTAGTAGGTGAATATCGGGATAACTACCAAGGTAAATTCCCGGCAGCCTATTTGCTGGCAAATGCTGTGGCCTACATGTGGCAGTTAGTTGATAACTATCGTGCCTCTACCCTGCAAGAAGTGATCAATGTTTATGAAGGCGATATGCACCGTCAACGCATTGAAAGCCAGAACCGAGCCATGCTTAACAACCAGCTACGCATGCTTAACAACCAAGAACGCATTATTGCTGAACAGCGATACACCCGCTGGGCAGTAACCAGTGAAATTGCGCGTAACCGACGCGCTTAGCTAAAAGACAACCGCAAGCTTAGTCTGCTGAGCTAGAGCGAAAGGTAAAATCACCCTATGCATCAACTAGATCCTGACGCAGCTAATCCAGTCTTGTTGCAGGCTTTTGCCTGGGACTTAAACGCTGATGCCAGCCACTGGAATCTGCTAGCTGACAACGCCCAGCTACTGGCAGACTCCGGGGTTACTGCAGCCTGGCTGCCGCCCGCCTATAAAGGACACACCGGCATAGAAGACGTCGGCTATGGGGTCTATGACCTCTATGACCTGGGCGAATTTGACCAAAAAGGCTCCATCCCCACCAAGTACGGCACCAAGGATGAGTACCTGGCCGCCGTCGACGCCCTGCACAGCGCCGGCATCTCAGTGGTGGCAGACATCGTACTTAACCACCGCATGGGCGCAGATGAGCTAGAGAACGTAAAAGCCATGCAGGTGGACCCCTATGACCGGCGTCGGATCATTGGCGGGCCTGAAGATATCCAGGTATGGACCCGTTTCACCTTCCCTGGGCGCAATGGCAAATACTCTGACTTCATCTGGGATCACACCTGTTTTAAGGCTGTGGACTGGGATGATGCACGCCAGCAAACCGGCCTGTGGCTCTTTGAAGGCAAGTCCTGGAGCCAGAACGTTGATGACGAGCTGGGTAACTACGACTACCTAATGGGCTGCGACGTGCACGTATCTGACCCTAAGGTGCATGAAGAGCTCGACACCTGGGGGCGCTGGTATGTGCAAACCACCGGCATTGACGGCCTGCGCCTAGATGCGCTTAAGCACGTGGGCGCTGACTTCTTCGCGCTATGGCTACCCAAGCTGCGCCAGCGGACCGGCAAGGCGCTGCCGGCGGTAGGGGAGTACTGGTCGCGGGATGTGAACGTGCTGCGTTCATACCTGGCTACTGTACCCTACATGAGTCTGTTTGATGTGCCTTTGCACTTTAAACTATTTTATGCATCATGCTCTAATGGTGAAGTGGATTTGGGTGCATTGTTTAATGACACTTTGGTAGCGGCGGATCCTGAGCGCGCGGTTACCTTCGTGGAAAACCATGACACTCAGCCGGGCCAGTCGCTAGAGTCGCCGGTGCAGGCTTGGTTTAAACCCTCCGCTTACGCGCTGATTTTGCTGCGTGAACAGGGGATGCCTTGCGTGTTCTGGGGTGATCTGTTTGGCACTCCCGAAACGGGGGACCTGGCTGCGGTTACTGAGCTGCCGGTTTTGATGAATATCCGCCACTTCTTGGCGTACGGCCCCCAGCACGACTACTTCGACGACGCCGACGTGGTGGGCTTTACCCGTGAGGGTGACGACTACCGTCCCGCCTCGGGTGTGGCCGTGCTGTTCTCAGATCGCCGGGCCGGCACCAAGCGCATGTATGTAGGCCGGGCACACGCCGGCTCCTACTGGACGTGCATGATTGGCGAGCAAGACACTGTCCAGGTGGATGAGGAAGGTTGGGCCACTTTCCCGGTCAGTGACGGGGGCCTGAGTGTTTATGTGCCCTCCGTGGCCCGTGAGCTGCTCGATTACGGCCAGGATAAGCTCACCCGCCCGCGTAATTAAGTGCCGACGGCGCAGTGCTGACGTCGCAGTGGGACGCCGCCTCTCGGTTAGGCTCTACGCCGCTCCCTGCTAGGCTCGACGGCGCACCTACTGTTGTGGGCTCGACGCCGTAAGCTCCCGTTGGCTTTCGTGGCCAGCGGGAGCTAGCTAGCCCAGTAACTTAGATCCTGACGTGCCCCGGAATCTAAAAAATCTGCAAGCAGCTCGTTGACCTGATCAAACTCGATCAAGAAGCCGTCATGGCCGTGAGCAGAGTGAATTAGGGCGTAGCTGGCGTTAGGGATCAGACCAGCCATGCGCTTGACCTGGGCGGGGAAGAAAAGACGGTCACTGTCTACCGCGATACACAGCGTTTTAGCGGTAACCGTGCGCAGCGCAGAACGCAGCCCGCCGCGTTCACGCCCCACATTGTGACTGATCATGGTGCGACACAGGGCCACATAAGAGCCTGCATCAAAACGACGCACCAGCTTTTCACCGTGATAATCCAGGTAAGACTCCACCGCCAGGCGTCCGCCGGTTAGCGGATCCTCAGCGTTTTGCGGCAGGCGCCCAAAACGCTCATCGAGCTCATTGGGACAACGGTAGGTGGTGTGGGCGATCTGACGGGCTAGTGCCAGCCCCGCTACCGGGCCGACGGCGTCGTCGTAATAATCCCCGCCATTCCAGTGCGGATCAAGCTGCACCGCACGAATCTGAGTGTGAGCCCAAGCTGCCTGCTCAGCGGTAGTTTGGGCACCTGAAGCAACCATCACCAGGCGCTCCACGCGCCTCGGATACATGGTGGCCCACTCGATAGCGCGGTGACCTCCGAGCGAGGCCCCCACAACCGTGTTCCAACGCTCAATCCCCAACAGATCCGCCAGGCGAGCCTCAGCGCGCACCTGATCGCGGGTGGAAATCACCGGGAAACGCGAGCCGTAAGGGGCGCCGTCCTGAGCAATAGAAGCCGGGCCGGTAGAGCCCTGACAGCCACCCAGCACGTTAATGGCAACCACAAAGTAGCGGTTAGTGTCGATAGCCAAATCCGGGCCCACCACCTGCGACCACCAACCGGCAGTAGGCTGACCAGGCTCAGTCTCGCCAATAACATGGGCGTCGCCGGTGAGGGCATGCTCAATCAAAATGGCATTGGAGCGGTCTTCGTTAAGCTCGCCCCAAGTCTCATAAGCGAGCGTAATTGCCGGCAAAATAGAGTCATTTTCGAGGCGCAAATCGCCCACATTAGCGAAGCTACGACAAGCACGTGGGTCGGTGATTTTCCAAGCGCCGGATACGGGGGCAGGCGGAAGCTGACGGTTGTGGTTCATGGGAATGCCTTCTAAATCTGGGCGCGCAGAGGCGCAAAATTACAGATGCGATAACGCTCGCCAAGGCACGCAGATGTGGCTCAGCGAGCGTTCGGCATTCGTCCCATGAGGGGTAGTAGAGGTAGGACGGCGAAACGAAGAGTAGGTAGCACAAAGCCAGGGCGCATCAGCGCCTGGGTTGAGCTAGCTACTTGCGTCACAGTTATCTCCAATTACGTCCAATACCGCGTTAATTGTCTTAAGCATAACGCGAGTACGTCAAGGATGTAAGCTCACAAAGTCTGGAGGATCACTCTAGCGGCTAGCTGGCGAGTCTGTGGAGGTGGTGCTAGCAGTGGCTGAGGCAGTCTTGCGTTTGAGCAAGATGGCAACTAATGCCGCCGTAGCAAGTAGTGCAGCACTGATGCGGACAATATTGGCCATGCTAAGGCCCTGGTTGACGCTACTTGAAGTTGCTGAGCTAGCTGCTACCGGGGTTAGTGTGGGCGCGGGTGTGAAATCTATTGAGGTAGGCGTCGCAGTTACTTTAGGAAAATACTTGGCTGCGGATTCATCTAACTCTACGGTTCCACGTACTATTCCGTAAGGCATGGTGGCCATCATGGTATAACTGACAGAGTTGTCGTATACAGTTCGTCTTCTGAAATAATCATCTTCACTTATATTATCCCTTGGTAAACCAAAAGTGACAATAGACCTAAGCGGTATTTTTACGTTCATTGTTTTTGTGTAAGGGGTAAACTCAGGGTAATACTTCTTTATGAATTTTGAATAGTAAGAATTTGGCTCTTCTAGATGTAGTGAATATAGATTATTGCCTAAAGGGGTTAATTTAAATATTGGAGACTCATTTGGTTTAAAAGTGGTGGTGATTGTGCAGGTGCTTGTGTTGTATGTGCTGCTGTGTGAATATTCGGCCAGATAGTCTCTGGCTCGCTGAATGCACTTATCTTTGAGGTCATTATTGATTTTAATTGAGAGAGTTGCTTTAGTGTAACCAGTAGGAAGTAAGGTGTAGGTAAAATCTGGGTATTCTAAATATTATATGGGTGCAGTATGTTTATATGCGGCCGTGGCGGGTGCTAAGACTGTGCCTAATCCTAGTAGTGCTAGTGTCATGAGTGCACTAAATAAGCGGCGCATGAGTATCCTCGTTGATTATAGAAAGTCGGCTGTAGCAGCAGTATAGCTGCTACAGCCGAGTGTTAGTTGACTGCGGTGATGTCACCAGTCAAAGAAGCTATTATCGTTGTCGTAACTGCTGTCGCTGCAACTATCGTAACTATTGTCATCGCTATAGTTGTAGTCGCCGCTGTCGCAGTCGTAACTATTGTCGTCGTTGCTACTGTCGCTGTCGTAGCTGGTATCATCGTCGCTAATGTCGCTGTCGTAGCTGGTATCGTCGTCGCTAATGTCGTAGTAGTTGCTAACGTCATCACTGCCAGATAGCCAGTTCATGGGTGATGTATTAAATCTAGGCTGAGGTTTACCAACTGCAGCTTTTGGCTTTTGAGTCGCCGCGATCATGCCAAGCATACCTATTCCTGCTATGACTAAAATAATTACGGCAAGAGGTATAAACCTAGAATCCATATCTTGCTGTTCCTGGCTATAGCCGGAATTATCGTAAGACTGGCTACTATAACTATTATCGCTGGTCGAATCGTCGTAAGACGGATCTCCGTAGGTGTCATTGTTGGGGTCGTCGTAAGACTGATCGCTATCGTAATTGTTGTAATAGCGGTTGTAGTAATTAGAACTTCCTGAACGAGAGTTAGAACGTCCCCACCAAGAGTTACGTCGTGAAGAAGAACCAGAACCCCTGGAATTAGAGCCCCCAGAACTTGAACGACGCGAAGAAGAACCAGAACCGCTGGAACTTGAACGGCGCGAAGAAGAACCAGAGGAACTGCGTCCGCTTGAACCTCCGCTGCTGCCTCCACGACCTGCCGGAACCACATTGCGCCCCGTTGTGGATGTGCGGGAAGTTGACTGACTGCCGCTCACTGAAATACTTGAAATTGGGGTAATAGAACTGCGAGCAACGCTGGCACCAGCACTAGGAACACACAGGCATGCGGCTGCGATAGTGGCCAAAGTTAGCAAAGCATGTTTGCGAACTTGCGTATTTAATTTAGTGGTAGAAAGGGGTGGAAACATGCTCATGGCTATTCCTGAAGTAGTACTGATGTAGTTACAACTAGTTCCTAATCAGAATAACCGTTGCTCTAGAGGTAGTCATCGGGGAATTATCCCCGCCGCCGCGGTGATACTGCTTCAGACTTTAGACTGTTTCGGTTTCAGCTGCCTAAAGAGGGAATACAAAGATAACCCAGCTAAGGCAAAAAGTGCGATATTCAGGTTCTTGTCTTTTTTGTAGTCATCGTCATCAGAGTAGCTGCTGTAACTAGAGCCTACGTGGCCTGAGCTAGAGTGTCGTCGCCCAGAGTTGTGATGCGAAGAGCCTGATCTGGAGTGCCCTGAGCTGTGCCCACCACTGTGGCCGCCACCGTGGCCACGCGTGGGGACCCTGTTACGACCAATAGCTGTGGTCGTAACAGAAGATGACTGGCCGCCACCCACTAAGGTGCGTGAGCCAACAGCAGTGCGTGCAACGCTGGCGCCGGCGCTAGGAACACACAGGCATACAGCTGCAGCAGTGGCCAAAGCCAGCAAAGCGTGTTTGCGAAATTGCATATTTAAATTATCTGTAGATATTTTCGCTCGAAAAATTATGGCAAGGCTTCGCTCACGCCTTTAGCTACGGTACCCAATACTACTAAACCTACTAATACAGCTAATATGATTAAAGCCGTGCGCTTTGAAAATTCGATTCCTAGTCCCTCGCTGTCGTCATAGCGGTGGTAATTGTAGTAGTCGTCGTAGTCGTCATAGTAATAGTTGTTATAGTAATTGTTGCCGTAGCGGTTGTAGTAATTAGAACTGCCTGAGCGCGAGTTTGAATAACCCTGCGAGTTGGAATTACCTGAATAAGAATCAGAGTAACCCTGAGATCCTGAGTTGCTTGAGTAAGGATCGGAATAGCCGCGTGAGCTGGAGCTACCAGAGTTAGACCCTGAGTACCCCTGTGAATTTGAGTTGCCGGAGTAGCCTTGTGAACTGGAGTTACCCGAGTACCCCTGGGAACTGGAGCTGCCAGAGTTGGACCCTGAATATCCACGCGAGCTGGAGTTCCCAGAGTAATTGCGGGAGTTAGAGCCCCTAGAGCTGGAGTTTCCAGAGCGGGAGCTGCTAGAACGTGAACTAGAACGCCCAGAACTTGAACTACGGCGAGAAGATCCTGAACTGGAGCCCTTTGAACTGCGACGTGAAGAACTTCTAGAGCTAGAGTGTCCAGAACTTGAACTTCCAGAGCGCGAACCGCTAGAGCGGGAGCTGGAACGCCCAGAACTCGAACTGCGGCGCGAAGAAGAACTAGAGGAACTGTGACTGCTTGAACCTCCACTGCTGCCTCCACGGCGTGCCGGAGCCACGCTGCGGCCAATTGCTGTGGTTAAGCTAGAACTTGACTGGCTACTGCTTACTGAGCCGCTTGAAATTGAGCTGACAGCAGTGCGTACAACGCTGGCACCGGCGCTAGGAACACACAGGCACACGGCTGCAGCAGTGGCCAAAGCTAGCAAAGCATGCTTGCGAAGCGGCGTATTTAATTTAGCTGCAGATATGGGCAAAAATGTGCTCACGGCTGTTCCTGAGGTAGTAGTGATTTAGTTAGAGGCTGTACCTGGCCATATAGCCAGGCACAACCTAACCGTCAGTGGCTACACGCGCGGCGGGTAATTCGGATAACCAGGCGACGGCATAACCGCCTTGGCTGCCTTGTTTTTACGCGCAATAAGAACCGCGCACAACACTGCAGTAATTATCTCAATCGCAATAACAGCTATCAACACATACATGGCAATGTTGTCTTTAGTGGAAGAAGTAGACTGCGCCGCGTTAGCAGTGAGTGTTGGTGTAGCAGACTCAGTTGTAACACAGCCGCCTTTAGGGGGAGGCTCTGGGGAGTCACCCCCATACACGTGAAAGTGGGTAGCAGTGGTAGCGTCTAGTTTTACACTCCCCGAAGCCTCTACGTTCGGGGTAGAGATAGTCCAGTCATATTCGATGAAGGTGTCGTTAAGGATTGAGAGCGCATAGTCATAGGTTTTGGTGTCTAGACTAGAACCTTGCGGCAGGCTTAGCTTCACATATTTAGTGGTAAGCGTGTAGTCTGGGAAATACTTTTTAGCCGTTTCCAGATACTGCACATCTAGGCTCTTAAAAGACAAAGAGTACTTATCGTCACCCAACGGAGTTAACTTAATTGCTTGCGAGTCGCTGGGCAAAATTTCCCGGGTGATGGTGCAGAAAGTCTGGTCTTGCTCCTGGCCATACTCAACTTGGAAAAGACTCGTAGCGTTAGTCTTAGTGCAGTTTTCTTTGGTTACACCAGAGCCGATCACCTGCACACCTTCTAGGGTGTAACCGTCAGGGAACAGCTTGTAAACGTAGGCGACGGTTAGCTCTGTATCTGCTGCAGATGTGGCTGGCATCAAAGCTGCACATGTGCCTAATAAGCTAAGCGCCATTAGCGCATTGAGTATACGACGCATCATTGCTCATCCTCATTGAGTTACTGCAAACAACTGTGAGTGCAGTATATTTTATTAACGGCACAGGGCTGGCGGGTATTAAGTCTCAAATACTCCGCCAGCCCTGCTAGAACACTTTACTTAGTGTTCCAACCATAATCCTTGGGATCATAGTTTTGCCAACCATTATTCTGGTTGTAGTTATTGTTTTGGCCGTAACCGTTTTGTGAGTAGCCGTTTTCATTGTAACTACCCGCGTTATAGCCATCTTGGCCGTAGTTACCTTGACTGTAACCACTCTGGTCGTAGCCACTAGAGGCGTAACCGTTTTGACCATCGTAACTGCCGGCGTCGTAGTTACCGCCACCATAGCTGCTCTGCCCATAGCTACCAGCACCGTATCCGCCCTGATCGTAACCGGTTTGTCCGTAACCAGTCTGGCCGTAGTTACCCGCAGAGTAATTTCCGTCAGAGTAGCCTCCCGCCGAATACCCTCCCGCCGAGTAGCCTCCGGGAGAGTAACCTCCTGCAGAATATCCACCCGCGTTATAGCCGCTATCAGGCGAATAGCCATTAGGGTCATAGCCGCTCGGTCCGTTGCCGTAAGGAGCGTATTGGTCCTGTGCATAGGCGTTTTGGCGAGCGCGCCAGATAAATACAAAGACGAAAATGAGCACCACTGCCAATAATGCAAACATGATCATGGCTGTGCGATCAGTCATGGTCGAGTTTGAGCTTCGGGATCCGTGGTGGTGATGGTAGTAGTGGTAACGCGTGCGATAGCCTGAACGATAGCTTGAACGCCTGCGAGAAGAGCGACTTCTGCTGCCTCGGCCCCTGCCGCCGCCACGACGGGCCTGAATGTTGGAACGCCCGGTTGAATTATCGACGCGTTCGCCTACCCCGGTAGAGAGCCCAGCTTCCCCGGTAGATAGCCCAGTCTCGCTCAACCCGTTAGCAACTAGCTGGCTAGAGACTAACTGGGTTGAGCTGACTGCGGCACTTGGAGCATCAGTGAAAGTATGTGCGGCAGCTGCGTCTGCGGTTGGAACGCACAGACACGCGGCCGCAGCTACAGACAGTGCTAACAGCGCTTGTTTACGTAGCGGCTTGCGGCTTTTAGCTGTAGCTGCGCGCGCATTCATATTCACTGTGAATCCTGGTTTTAGTTGTTCTGGTTGAAACTCGGGTACTGGCGAGTGGGAGCCAGGCCCTCGTCTTGTCCCAGGCGGATAGTGGGGTAGTAGTCCTCAGCGTCGCCACCAGCTGCCGGCGCGGCGTCGTAATCCTGCGGCTGAGCGGGGGTTACCTGCGGGGGCAGGACGACGTCGTCGGCAGCTGAGCTGGAAGGAGCCGACTGGGCGGGGCTTGCGGGCTGAGCCGGGGTTGCGGGCTGGCCAGCAAAGGGGCTGCCGGCCGCAGCGGACTGAGCTGAGGGAGCTGCCGCGTATCCCGCTGACGGAGCTGACGGGCTCGGGGACTGATAGCCACCCTGAGGCACGTTGTTCTGGGCGGGGCCACCCTGAGCAGCACCGGGGCCACCCTGGTAACCGCCTTGCGGGTAGCTAGGGGCTGCAGGAGCGCTAGGAGCTACCGGAGCAGAGTTGCCGGCCGGAGCGTTAGGGCCACCATAGTTAGGGCCGCCAGCAGGGCCGTTGGGAGCGCCGTAGTTGGGGCCACTTACCGGACCATTGGGTCCGCCTACAGGGCCGTTGGGAGCGCCATAGTTGGGGCCACCAGTACCCATGCCACCAGCGGGGGCGCCGGGGCCAGCAGGACCACCAAAGTTATTGGGACCATAGCCGGGGCCAGCAGGGCCACTGGGGCCAGTCGGGCCGCCAAATCCAGGGCCGTTAGGGCCAAAGCCGGTGCCGGGAGCGCCCGGGTAAGGGCCGAAGTTAGCCTGGTTGTTCTTCTTACCGTTCTTCTTGACCACCAGCACAGTGGCGATGACGCCGATAACCGCAATCACGGCTACAACAGCGGCAACGATGTAAAGCGTGGTGTTGTCGTCGTCGTCAGAGCTGGAGCTAGAGCTGCTGGAGGTCTGCGCAGTTGAGGTGGCGCTAGGCGCGGGGGTGGCACCCTTCTGATCGCTGGTAGGCGAGTCGCTGGGGGCGGGGGAAGCGGTGGAGTTGTTAGAACCGCCAGAGCCGCCGGAGTTGCCATTCAGATCGCCGATACCAAGGTCGCCGTTGCTACTGGAGCCACCGCCACCGTTGGAGCCACCGCCACCGTTGGAGCCACCGCCACTAGAACCGTTGAAGTTGACGCTACCTGAAGCTTCAGGAGTAGAAGTGTCTGTATCCCAGCCGTAGATATCAGAGCTAGAGGCATTCATTTTTTCAGCTCCATCAGCAGTAACGCTTGAGCCCTTGGGAACCCCGAGCATGGTTCCCGCTAGCGTGATATCTAAGCCGCTTTTGCCTTTTACGATGGAGTTAAGAAGGTTTGAATAGCCCTTAAACTTAAAGTCGTAAGAGCTGGAAGTCTTATTGGTGACAGTGACCCCTAGAGGCGGCAAAGTAGAACTGTAGGTCTTGTAAATTAAGCACGTAGAGCCTGAGGATTTGGGCGAAAAGTATGCTTGGTAGTCGCCGCTAGCCTGGCAATCAGATTTACTCAATGACCCAGTGTCATCGTAGATCATTATGCCCTGGTTGATGCTTCCCTTCTTGTCCATTATGGTGATGGCAATGCCATCATAACTGTCTGCCGCAGTTGCTGCAGGGGCAAGTAAGCAGGCAAGTATGAGTGCCAATACTCCTGTTAATGCTGACAATCTTGCGCGCATCTGTGTGTCCTCTTCTGTATGCCGCAGGTGCGGCTAGTAAAGCTGGGCTCGGTCTTATAGATCTCTATATAGATCGGGCCCAGCTCTATCCTAGTGTCGTAGGGCTAAAAATATCTTGAGTTTTCTTGGGGGATAACTCCCCTTAGTGGTTTGCGCCGGTCCCGTTACCAGGCCCGTAAGGTGTCGACGGCGGCTGGTTTCCGGGGTTGTAAGGGGCCTGGTTGCTTGGCGCTGAGGGGGCCGACGGCGGCTGGTAAGGCTGCTGCTGGCCTGAGTAGGGCTGGGGCCTGTAACCGCCTGGATAACCGCCCTGGGGTGCGCCAAAACCCGCGCCCCGAGGGCCTGGGCCAGTGCTGGGAGCGCCTGGGCCGGTTGAACCAAAGCCTGCGCCAGGACCACCCGGACCACCGGGGTAAGCCCCCGGGTAAGGGCCGGGATAAGTTGGGCCAGTAGGCTGCTTTTTCTTGTTTACAAGCACAATTGCAGTGATTGCGCTGGCTGCTAGTACCACTACAGCAACGCCGATCCCAATGTACAAGGCAGTGTTGGAATCTGATTTGTTGCTAGCTAATGCGTTAGCAGTGGCGCTAGGAGTAGCTGATTCGCTGGTGGGGCTGGGGGTGGCTGACTCAGTGGTGGGTGCGGGAGTGGGCGATTCGCTTTCAGAAGGATCACTATTCCCCGTGATGTATTGTGCTGCAGAAGCATCTAAGGTAGTGGTCCCCTTGACATAAATAGAGGTGCTTACATCATCCCACCTATAAATATCGTATTTATCATTACTATCGTTTGTTGCCTTTTCTACCCCGGATGAGAAGGTAGTACCTTTAGGCATACCAAGGCTGATGCTTGTGAAGTTTAGTGTGCGGCCAGAAAACAGACTTTCAGCTTCTGACTTGAGTGAGGAAAAAGACAGGGCAGTAAACTCAAAGGAATACTTGTTATCTCCCAGCGGAGTTAATTGAATCGATAGCGCCCCATAAAGTTTTTCTGGCTTATATTGATAACCAACCGTGCAAGTACCGTCGCTTTCATCATAAAGTGGCTGATATGTTGAGGACTTACAATCCTCAGCGGTGGCGCCTGAAACAGAGATTCCCTCTAGGAATGTGCCGTCTGATTTCATGCCGGCTATATACTCTGCCTCCAGCTCTTCTGCGGCGGCAGTGGGTGCAATCGCGCCTGTGACGGCCAGTGTTAAGAGTGCCATTAATGCTGTCAGTTTGCGACGCATAATGTTCCCTCCTCGGATGATTGATTATTTAGAGCATAGCGCATGGGGCGCCTAACTTTTTACGCCTGTGGATAGTTTGGGTCTGATCCGTAAGGCGGCTGGCCCTGGCCAGGCTGATACGGTGGCTGAGGCGCTCCAGGAGTCAGTGGTGCTCTCATACCAGGCCTACTTGCGGCAGGATAGGGGTTGTAGCTGGGGGTTGCGCTCTGCTTCTTCTTAATAATTACGACGGCGGCAATTGCGATCGCTGCAATTACTACTGCTGCAATGGTGATACCTACATACAAGCCAGTGTTGGAACCTGAATCCTTAGCCGGGGCTGTGGCGCTAGTGCTCTGAGTGGGCATAGCTGAAGTGGCAGGGGTGGGGGTTGAAGATTCTGTTGTTGCGCTGGGAGTAGGCGTGGGTGAGGGAGTGCCAGCCGCTAAGTAGCCTGCCACAGAAGCATCGAGGGTGGTGGTGCCCGTTACTGACATTAACGGACTGTATTCGGTCCAGCGATAGGCGTCAGTATCGGTGTTGTCTAATTTTGTGGCATTACCTTTACCGTTGGTGATAACACTACCTACAGGTAAGGCTAAAGTAAGCCTGGTGATCTTGATGCTATCGCCTCGATACACATCGTGGGCAAGTGCCTCGTAGTCGCTGACAGAAAGAGTGCTGAACTCAAAGGAATAGCTGGTACCGCCATTTGAGGTTAGCTTAAGCGTAAAGGCTTTGTTGATCCTCTCGCCTTTAAAAGTCACTCCAATCAAACAAGCCTTGCCTTCAGGATCGTAAGTAGGCTTGTATTTCGTGGATTTGCAGCTTTCTTCAGTTACGCCTCTAACAGCAATGAATTCCGTGATAGTGCCGTCGCTAGAAAGCTGGGTCACATATGATCCCTCGTATTCCTGTGCGGTGGCGGTAGGTGCGATCATACCGGCGCCTGCCAGCATTAAAAGCGCCATTAAAGCTGTCAATTTACGACGCATGTTATTTCCTTCCCTGGTAGTGACTATTTTGTTGCCTAGATACCGATACTTAGCTACGTGGATAATTTGGGCCACTGCTGTATGGCGACCGCTCTCGACTTGCAGGAGCTTGCCCGTTATGGGGTGAGCTGGGATAGGGGTGTAGAGTATTAGGTCCACCAGGGGAAGAAAATTGAGGTTTAGCTGGCTTTTTGTGTCTCTTGGAAAGCAGAACAGTCGCCATGATCCCAATCGTGGCAACTAGGCCGCCCACAATCATGGCAAGCAAGAGACTGTTGTCGGCTTGCCTAGAGGTTTTCTTGACACTCAGTGCAGTAGGAACAGCTGAAACTGGGGGAGCCGACGAAGCCTTACCAGTGCGTTTAGTTAGGCCAGTGGTGGTCTCGCCGGTAGCAGACGGGGTGCTTTGTGGGCTTACGCCAGAGTTGATCGTAGGGGCGCCATCTGCTGAGGCAGCCAGTTCCATAGTCCCTGTTACGGTAGCTGCACCGGTGTCAGTGGTGCTCCCATTCCAAGTGTAGTAAGCATATTTATTATCTTTGCTTTCCACCGGAGAAAGTGTTTTAGTGACTACTTTTGCCCTTAGTGGGATAGCGAGTACAGTACTAGTAACGTTAAGATCGTTGACATTTATCTCAAGACCAGCCGCGATTTTAACGCGCATGGCAACTGAGTTTGGTATAAACATAAAATTGATATTATTTTTTGAACCGTTGGGGGTTCTTAACAGGGCTGCAAGGTATTCGTTCTCATCATAGTACTGATAGAACATGCATTCGCTTTTACTACCTGATTGGCTGAAATCAGCAGTGTAATCATCAATATCGTCGCAATTGGAGTCATTAATAGTGCCGTCAGTACTACTAAGAGATATTGCTTCGTAGGCAGTGCCGTCTTTTTCAAGAATATAGATAAGCTTGGCGGTGATGCTACCTGCGGCGACAGCACTAGGTGCGCATATGGCTCCAGCTATTAATGTGATAAAAGCTAGTGCGGTTACAAGTGCACGTTTCACTGCTTCTCCTTGAGTGTGTCGCTTAGGGGGAGCTGTCTTAACCGTATCAGGCTAGTAGTCAGGTTCCCTAGGTATGCCGGTTCCGGGGAGCTGGCTAGCCCGCTTGGGGGCTGGTTGCCTTTGTAGCCCTAGTTTTCTCTTTGAATGATTGCAGTCGGCCTGGTTATTGGCCACCCTGGTTCTGCTGCATAGCAGATGGTGAACTTGGGTGAGGCTGTGGCTCTGATGTTTGCGAGATTGAGTGGCTAGCTTGCTGTGGCTGTGGACCTGAATGGGGTTGTCCGTTATAAACCCTGGTAGAGGCTGCAAAGTAGACAGTGGGACTTGGCTCTCTGCGCTTTTGTACGAGCAGAACAGTGGTTACTACACTGGTCAGGGCTACTACCGAAACCACACCCAGTACCACGTAAAGCGCAGTATTGGAATCGCTGGACTTGTGGCTGACAGCTAGCACAGTAGTGTTATTGCCAGATGGATTATCGTTGCTTATCCCGCTGTCTTCTGGGGCAGGGGCAATAGATGGGCTGACGGTAGTGCTAGAAAACGGTATGGTTCCTTTCAACTCTGCAGTTGAATCAACAGCTGTGTTACCGTTCCAGGTGTAGTAGATGTTTTTGCTGCCTTTGGCTACTTTTGGAGATAGTGTTTCCCTGGTTACAGTAGCATTTAATGGTAGTGCGGCTACCGTATAAACCACATTTAGATCATTAGTTTTCTTTAATCCCAGAGCATATGCGACTTCGATTCGCATAGAAGCTGACAGGCTCATAAATGTGAACTCAAGCTTGTCGTCTACACGGTGTGTAGACCAGGCGTGGCCATTCTCATCTCTGTCATAGTGTTTACGGAAAACGCATTCGTTTTTGCCACCTGACTGATTAAATTCCGCAGTGTATGTTTTGGTGTTTTTACAGTTGGAAGAGTTTATAGTGTTATCTTTACTGTATACGGCAGTTACTTCCTCGCTACTGCCATCGTAGTTGAGGATGAACATTAATGTGGTTTCAATATTTCCGGAAGCCGTGGCGGTGGGAGTGACAAGAGCTGCGCCAACCAATGTGATAAAAGCTAGCGCTGTTGCTAGTGCGTGTTTCACGGCTTCCTCCTTGAATATGTTGCAAATACTAGGGGTGTTGGCCGGCCATTTTAATGGCTGGCCAACACTTTAGCCCTGGCAAGGGTCAGTTACGGTTTTGCGGGTAGTTTGGGTTAGCGCCATAAGGTGGCTGTCCCGGTCGCGGCTGATTCGCTTGAGGCTGCTGTGGGCCGGGATAGCCCTGTTGTTGGGCGCCTGGGTAACCCTGTGGCTGCTGTGGTCCCCGATAGCCTTGCTGAGCCTGTGGACCGGGGTAAGGAACGTTATAAGGCATAGTCGGAGAAACTGGTGGGTAGAACCCGGGGGCAGGGGCAGAGCTCTTACGCTTCTTTACCAGTACAACAGTAACTACAACACCAATTAAAGCAGCTGCAGCTGCAATGCCTAGCACTACATATAGCGTGGTATTGGAGTCGTTAGAGTTGTGTTTTGCGGCTAATGCGGTAGCGGTAGCGCTGGGGGTATCTGAAGGAGTAGCAGTGAAAACCGGGGCAGGTGTATTGGTGGAACTGCTAGTCGGGCTGCTAGTAGGATCGCTAGTCGGGCTGCTGGTGGCGCCAGAAAGTGGCAAAGTACCTTTTAAGCTTGCGCTTGAGTTAGTGGCATCAGAGCCTTCCCAAGTGTAGTAAACAAATTTGTCACTCTTATCTACAGTTGGCGACAGGCTCTGATCGGTAACGGTTGCGTTCAGGGGTACTGCCGCCCCGCTAGAAATAACGTTTAGGTCGCTATAGTAGATACCGAAAGCTTCTGAAATATCGCTGCGAATAAAAGCGGTAAGGTTTAAGAAGCTAAACTTAAGGGTGTCTCCACTTTGGTAAGCTAGCCAATTGCTGCCGTAGCTATCTTTTTCGTGATGTTTAGCGAAAATGCACTGATTTTTACCGTCCTTTTGGGTAAATTTTGAGATATAATCTTTAGTGTCTTTGCAATTTGAGGAATTGACAGTGTTCTCACTTCCGTAAACTGCGGCTAATTCATCGTTGCTGCCGTCAGCGTTGAGCGCAAATAGTAGTTTAACATCAACTTTTTCGGTGGCGGTGGCTGCCGGGGCTAACAGTGCCCCTGCCACTAGCGTGAGAAAAGCTAGT